>Ga0192647_102613_pt1 | contig 11135 bp, 11 predicted proteins | sample LauGreFa1BDMLBSN_2_FD_133046 | JGI IMG/M metagenome (GOLD analysis project Ga0192647, IMG submission 133046) | Freshwater lake microbial communities from Lake Michigan, USA - Fa13.BD.MLB.SN - reassembly | ecosystem: Environmental > Aquatic > Freshwater > Lake | place: Lake Michigan, USA...
CCACTTTCGGCACCATCAGCCCGCTGGGCGTGAAGGGTATGGGCGAATCGGGTTGCACGGCATCGCTGGCGACACTGACCAATGCGGTGATGAATGCGCTGCGGCCGCTGGGCGTTCCGCCGCTCGACATGCCGCTGACCGCGCACAAGCTGTGGCAGGCCATTTCGGCTGCGAAGAAAGGACAATAACATGTACTCATTCCAGTATCGCAAGGCGAAGACGCTGCAAGAGGCGGCCGACTGGCTGGCCAAGGATGAAGACGCAAAAGCGCTGTCCGGTGGCATGACCCTGCTGCCGACGCTGAAGGCGCGTCTCGCCCAGCCTTCGCAGTTGATCGACATTGCCGGCCTCGCCGAACTCGCCGGCATCGAAAATAAAAACGGCGTACTGACCATCGGTGCCGCGACCAGGTATTACCAGATCGCCAATTCACCGGTGGTGCGTGAAGTGTTGCCGGCACTGGCTGCGCTGATCTCCACGGTCGCCGATCCGCAGGTGCGCAACCGCGGCACCATCGGCGGTTCTGTTGCCAATAACGATCCGGCGGCTGATTCTCCGGCAGCCGTGCTGGCGCTCAATGCAACGGTGATTACCAACAAGCGTGAAATTGCCGCTGACGATTTTTTTCAGGGCATGTTTACTACCGCGCTGGAGCCCGGCGAGCTGGTGGTGAAAATCGCCTTCCCGTTGCCCAAGGCCGCGGCGTATGCGAAGTTTCCGCATCCGGCATCGGGTTATGCGATGGCCGGCGTGTTCATCGCCCAGACTGCCTCTGGCATACGCGTTGCCGTGACTGGCGCCGGTGCATCGGGTGTGTTCCGCTGGACGGAAGCCGAAACGGCGCTGTCGAAAAACCTGAGTGCGGCGGCGCTGGAAAAGCTGGCGGTATCCGCCGACGACCTCAACGAAGACATCCACGGCTCACGCGAATACCGTGCGCAGCTCGTCAAAGTCATGGCCGGCCGTGCTGCGGCCGCCATCTCCGGAAAGAAATAACCATGGCCAAGATCACAATAACCGTAAACGGCGTGAAACAGAGCGCCGATGTCGAAGACCGTACCCTGCTCGCCAATTTTCTGCGCGACACCCTGAAGCTCACCGGCACCCATGTTGGCTGCGACACAAGCCAGTGCGGCGCCTGCACCATTCACGTCGACGGTCGCGCGGTGAAATCCTGCACGATGCTGGCGGCCCAGGCCGATGGCGCCGAAGTGGTGACCATCGAAGGTCTCGCGAAAAACGGCAAGTTGCACCCGGCGCAGGCGGCATTTACCGAGTGTCATGCGCTGCAGTGCGGTTTTTGCACGCCCGGCATGATCATGACCACTGCGGCGCTGATCAAGGAACATCCGGCGCCGACTGACGAGCAGATCGTGCACGGACTCGAGGGCAATATCTGCCGCTGCACCGGTTACCTGAACATCGTCAAGGCGGTGAAGCATGCCGCTGCCCTGCAGAAGGGTAAATAATAAAACCGCCGGACTTGGCACCGGCGCGGGCATCAGGTTCTGTATTACACAAGGGGGAGTGACATGAAAAGGTTCACGGTTCCTGTGCTTGCAGTACTGGCGATGTCTGCGGCGGTGGTCCACGCCCAGCAGGCTTATCCTTCGCGAGCGGTCACGCTGATTGTCGCCAGCGCACCCGGCGGCACCACCGATTTCACCGCGCGTCTGCTGGCTGATCCGCTGTCGCGGGCGCTGAAGCAGAACGTCGTGGTCGATAACCGGCCCGGCGGCAGCGGCAACATCGGTTCACAACTGGCGGCGCGTGCAAGGCCTGATGGCCACACGCTGTTGGTGCAGTACTCGGGTTATCACGCGACCAATCCCTGGCTGTTTCGCAATATCGGCTGGAGTCCGGAAAAGGATTTTTCCGGCGTCGGCCAGGCGATCGTCGCACCCCACCTGTTTGTCGCCCATCCGTCGCTGCCGGTGAAAAATCTCGCCGATCTGGCGAAGCTGGCGCAGGCGCGCGGTGACAACCTGCCGTATGCGTCCTCCGGCCTGGGTTCGATCCAGCACATCGGTACCGAAATGTTCCTGCAGAAAATCAAGGCACGCATGCTGCATGTGCCGTACAAGGGCGCGGGTCCTGCGGTAGTGGATCTGCTGTCGGGGCAGGTCGCCGTGTTCAACACCACTCCACCGTCGGTGATTGGTCATGTGCGCGCCGGCAAGCTGCGTGCGCTGGCCTATCTGGCCGGTGAACGTCATCCGACGATGAAGGACATTCCCACATCGGCTGAATCCGGCATGCCGGGCTATGAGGTGGAGTCGTGGTTTGCGCTGTTCACGCCCACCGGAACACCGCCGGCGGTGATCGAGCGCCTCGGCAGCGAACTTTCACGCATCGTCGAATCGCCGGAAATCCGCCGCAAGGCTGAAGAGCAGGGCGCGTTTGCACGCTTCATGGCCCCTGCTGCACTGGATGCCTATGTGCTGCGTGAAATCGAAACATGGGGCAAGGTAATCAAGACCGCGGGCATCAAGCTCGACCCCTGAGCGGTCGGGGTGCGTCGCGGCATCCGTATCTGAAGGAGTCGTCGCATTACAACCTCATCCGCTGCAAGCGCAGGCCCGCTCCAGGGCGTACGCGTCATTGAACTCGGCCAGCTGATTGCTGGGCCTTTCTGCGGCAAGACGCTTGCCGATTTCGGCGCTGAAGTCATCAAGATCGAGCCCCCCGGCAAAGGCGATCCGCTGCGCAAATGGCGCATGCTCAAAAACGGCAATTCGGTGTGGTGGGAAGTCCAGTCACGCAACAAGCAGTCGGTGACTCTCGATCTCACGCAGCCGGAGGGTCAGGACATCCTGCGCGAGCTGGTGAAGGAAGCCGACGTACTCATCGAGAACTTCCGTCCCGGCAAGATGGAGGAGTGGGGGCTCGGTTACGGGGCGCTGAAAAAACTCAATCCGCGGCTGGTGATGGCGCGCATTTCCGGCTACGGTCAGGATGGCCCGTACTGCAACCGCCCCGGTTTCGGTGTGATCGCCGAATCGATGGGCGGCTTGCGTTACCTGACGGCGGAACCGGGGCGTGTGCCGGTTCGTGTTGGTGTCTCGATCGGCGACACGCTGGCGGCGCTGCACGGCGTAATCGGCATTTTGATGGCGCTGTATCACAGAGATAGAAATCACCGTGATGTCCCCAATGGCGAAGGTCAGGTGATCGATATCGCGCTCTATGAAAGCGTGTTCAACTGCATGGAAAGCCTGCTGCCCGAGTACAGCGCGTTCAACGCTGTGCGTGAAGCGGCAGGCAGCGCGCTGCCCGGCATCGTGCCGTCGAATGCCTATCCCTGTCGCGACGGCTGGATACTCATCGGTGGCAACGGAGACGGCATTTTCAAGCGTCTGATGAAAGCCATCGGTCGAGATGAATATGCAGCATCGCCGGATATGGCTTCCAACGACGGGCGGGTCAAACATGTTGCGGATATCGACGGCGCAATTACCACCTGGACGAAAGCACATGACAAGGCGGATGCTCTGAAAATCCTTGATGAACATGATGTGCCTTCGGGCGCGATCTTTTCGATCGCGGATATCGCTGCCGATGCGCAGTACCGTGCGCGCGAGATGATCCTCAATATCACCACGCGTGACGGTTACACGGTCGATGTGCCGGGCATCGTGCCCAAGCTTTCGGCTACCCCCGGCGGTATCCGCAATACAGCGCCGCGTCTGGGCGAAGACACTGAGGCGGTATTGCAGCGAGCCGGCTTGAAAGCGGAGACCATTGCCGATTTGCGCGCTAAGGGCGTGATTTAAATAATCAATAAAAACAGATAATTACGGAGATTCCTCATGATCGACCGACTTGACCACTTTGTGCTGACCACCGCCCAACCGGACGCGGTGATCCGCTTCTACACCGAAGTGCTCGGCATGAAGCTCGAAACTTTCCGTAACGGCCAGCGCCTCGCGCTGAAGTTCGGTCGGCAGAAAATCAACATCCATGTGAAGGGCAAGGAGTACGAGCCGAAGGCGAACGCGCCGGGTGTCGGTACGCTGGATTTCTGTTTTATCGCTTCAGTGCCGCTGCAACAGGTGATCGACAGTCTTGCGAAGCACCAGATCACGATCATCGAGGGCCCTTGCACCAAGACCGGCGCGATGGGGGATATCCGCTCGGTTTATTTCCGCGACCCCGACCTCAATTTGGTGGAAGTCTCGGAATATCTCTGAAGAATACCGCCGAAACAGACGACTGCTAACGGTCGTCGGCGTCAGGAACCAGTTTCAGCGCGTTGCCACGGGTGCTTTCGCGGAAGCGTTTGCGTTCGAACAGTTTCTTCTGCGCTTCCGGTGGCAGGTCGGTGATGCGGATCACGTTGCGGCTGATCAGCACATCCACCAGATCCTCCAGCACCCGCACCAGGTTGGCATCCAGGCTGTTGAACGCCTCCTGCGCGGCGCCACCCGCCCGCAGAAATGCCAGCACGTCCGGGTGATCGGCGGGCAGGGCTTCGCCGCCGTGGGTTTTTTCACGGTACAGGCTTTCGATCTGACCTTCGGGGTTGCGTTTGGCGTAGAGCATGATGATCCTGCAAGCATACGGCTAGCTTCCATCTACGTCCATTCCCGCAGAAATTTTAGGGTTTGATGACGCGCAGGCCGCAGGCGAAGTGTCTTCGCTTTCTCCGTGTTCAGGTTTCTGATGAGCCGGGACTGCTTTGCTGCGGCGTTTTGCTTTCAGTCCTGGAGCGAGGCCACAACATCTGGAAAGGCCAGGTGTAGAGCTGCCATACCGTGCGCCATTGCCCGTCGCTGCCATCGCCCAGTCCAATGCGAAAGGTTTCGGGTTCCTGTGGCGGCACGTATAAGGTCCCGTACAGGCGATCCCATATCGCGAGTTCGAATCCGCGGTTGCAGCCGAGGTGTCTTGGCTCATAACTGTGGTGCAGTTGGTGGTGCGCAGGGCTGATCAGCCAGCGGTTAAGCGTCGGCCCATAGGACAGCCAGACATGCCAGTGGCGCAGGTTGCCGACCAGGTTACACACCCAGATGATGGCGTGCAGGCCGAGAAAGGTGATCATGCCAATGCCGGCGTTGACGTATTGATGAAAACCCCAGGCGACAAGGCCTGTGGTCAGCGCCGGCACCCAGGCCATCACGGCGAGATCAACGGGGTGGGCGCGAAACGCAGTCATTGGCGTCAGCACTTCGGCAGAGTGATGTACTTTGTGGAATTGCCAGAGCCAGGGAATGTCGTGCAGAAGGCTATGCGCAACAAAGCGGCCAAGATCGTAGGCAATGAAAAAAGCCACCGTGTAGGCCAGCATCACCCAGAAAGAGGGTGCAGCGGGTTGCGCAGCTGGTATACCGGTGAGACTACCCAGCGCGGTGGCGATGCTGTCCGTGCTGAAGAGCAGCGGTCCGGCAATCAACGGGAACAGGATGGCATTAATGAAATAAAAGCGGTAATCAAGGCGTGATGAAGCATGCCACCACAGCCGCCGGCTGAGATAGCGGTCAAAAAATTCTTTCCAGTGCGGCTTTGAGGATTCAAGGTCGCCGCGGGCCCGGGTAAAGCGCCAGGCCAGCATGGCAATCAACAGAGTTGAAAGAATGAAAGGCCAATACAGGAAGGAATCGCGATGCAAGAAAGCAACCAATGGTTTCAGGGTCTGGTAGACCAACTGAAACACCACTTTGTAAACGATTTCATCCATAACTAGCGATGATGCGGCAATTGCGCTCCGGAATAAAGGCCTCTGGGGTCACGGGGCAGCTTCGCCCCGCAACGTACGCAGAATTTGTCCCTGCTGCCGACAGGCTGGTTGCACTCGTGGCAGCGGCGCAGCTCGCAATACCGCATCAGAAACGGCATCAGGACCGCAGCAGCTTGTCCTCAAACCAGTTCCACATCTCCGCGACACCCAGCGTCAGGTAGTCGCGCTGGCAGTGTTGTGCGCCGCCTTCTTCGGCGGTGAACACGCGCAGCGTCTTGTCCGGCGAGCCGGAGGCGTTGTAAAGCGCCTGGGCATCAGCCAACGGCACTTGTTCGTCTTCGGCGCCATGAACAATGAGGAAGGGGCATTTCATCTTTTGCACCACGCCGTCGAGCTTGAACGGTTCGAGTTTTTTCAGCGCCTCGTCCAGGGTATCGACGCCGAGAATCCAGGTGATGTGGTGGCCGGGCACCGACAGCGAAGTCTTGAATTTGGCCTCGATACGCTTTTTCCAGGTCGCGTGGTAATCCCAGATCGCGCCCCAGGCGATGCAGGCGGCAAAACGCGGTTCCATTGAGGCCATGCGCGGCGCGTAATAACCGCCGAGGCTGATTGCGACTACGCCGATTTTTTTGGCATCGACGTCATCGCGTTTTTCCAGCCAGTCGACGCAGGCCGAGCCCGCGACTTCATAGTCATGACGCAGGTACTGGCCGCGGAAGCGGATCGCTTCTCCGGTGCCGGGGCCGTCCATCACCAGCACCGAGATGCCGCGTTTGATCAGGTCGGGCACGCCGCGCACGTACTGGATTTCCTTGGTGACGTCGAGCCCGTCGAAATACACCACGCAGGGCGGTTTTTTCGATTTGGCATTCTGTGCATGGACGAAATAACCGGGGATGGGGCCCGCTGCGGTCGGGATTTCGACGATCTCGATCTTGACGTCCGTCAGCGCGACATGGCGATGGAAACAGTCGACGCCTTTCTTGTAGGCAGCCAGTGCGATCTCATCCTTCGGCGTGCGGAAACGCTCGGCCATCTGGTAGTAGTTGCAGGCACGCAGATAGGCGTGCGCAGCGGAAGTCGCATGTTTGGAAGCTTCGAAGCGTTCGGCATGCGCGCGCACCTTGTCGGCGACATTGACGCAGGCGTGGAACCAGGCATCGTCGTCTTCCGGATCCTTGTCTTTCAGCTGCACGCCGATCTTGTGCAGTTCGCTGATTTCCGAGCCGCCGTAGGGCGCGGAGCTCATCATGTTGATGAATGCCGACGACCACCGGTAGTTGCCGGGGAAGTACATGAAATAGGTGGATTCCTTCTTTGCGGTCATGACGGTTCCAGTTCCTTTTTATTGTTTCGGGATGTTGGCGACACGGGCGATTTTTGCCCATTTTTCGGTTTCGGCGCGGATGAAGTCGACGTAGGCCGTGGTGGTGATGCCGCTGGCCTCGTGGCCCTGTCCGGAATACAGCGCGCGTGCATCCGGTGTGGCCAGCTGCTTGGAGACGATTTCTGCGATGCGGCTGATGATCGCCGGCGGGGTTCCTGCGGGTGCCAGCACGCCGTTCCAGTTATAGCTTTCGAAATCCTTGATGCCCTGTTCGGCGATGGTCGGCACGTTCGGCAGCAGCGGCGAACGTTCCCGCGAGGTGGCGCCGAGGCAGCGCAGCTTGCCGGCATTGACATGCGGCGTAGCGATCGCGAACTGGTTGATTGCCAGTTCAATGTTGCCGGCGATCAGGTCGATGGTGTACTGCGCCGCTCCCTTGTACGGGATGTGGTTCAGTTTGACCCCGGCCTGGAAGGCGAACAGTTCTGTCGCGAAATGGCCGACGGTGCCGACGCCGGGCGAACCGTAGTTGATCTTGCCGGGCTGGGCCTTGGCCAGCGCGACGAATTCCTTGACGTTACGCGCGGGCAGGCTGGGGTGCAGGCAGACGCAGCTGGCGCTGCGTGCAATCAGCACGATGGGAATGAGGTCGCGCAACGTGTCGTAGGGCATGGTGTGGCGGACATTGGGCGCGATGGTCAGCGGTCCGGGGTTACCCGCAAGAAGCGTGTAGCCATCGGGCGCGCTTTTGACCACCGCTTCGGTGCCCGGCACGCCGCCGGCGCCCGGGCGGTTGTCGACAATGAACTGCTGGCCGGTGGCGGCACTCAGTTGCTGCGCGGCCCAGCGCGCCTGGTTGTCGGTCGGACCGGCCGGGACAAACGGCACGATGATGCGTACCGGCTTCGCCGGATAACCCTGGCCATGGGCAAATGCAGCAATGGCAGATAACGCCAGTCCAACGGCGTATTTAGGAACTTTCATCGGTACTCCTCCGCAGCGTATTTTTTCAGGACTTGGCGGGTATCACCGGCAGCAGCAGATACGACGCCATCCGGCCGCCAGTATGCACCGTGTTCCGCCCGTTCGTGTTGTAAGCGGCCGGATAGTGGTTATAGGGTGTGCTGCCAACACCGTCGCGCGGCTGGATATCGATGCGGATGCGATGGCCCTTGCCGAACACCATGCCGATCGGCCAGATTTCGATTTCGCATTCAACAGGCACGCCGGGCTCCAGCCACCAGCGCTCGTCATGCGCGTGGTAAGGGCGGTAGGGCAGCGTCAGTTCGGGGTCCAGTTTGCGGTGCGAGGCGCGCAGCCAGCCCTTGGCCACCGGCACCTGCTGGCCCTGTTGCCCGACTTCCCAGACATCCTTGCCGTCGCGGCCGATGTTGCGGACGGTGACGAACATGTCCATGTCCTTGGTCGTGCTTGAAACCCACAACACCAGTTTTGCCGGCCCGGTGACTTCGGTTTTTTCCTTCAGCGGTTCCGTTTCAAACGAGATGCCCGTGCGGTGCATGGCACCGGCCTGCAGCATGGTCGATGAGGCCGAAGCGACGCCGGCATGGGAGACGCCGGTGGCGGAATAGCTGATGGCCCCTTTCTTTTTCGGCGGTTTGCGGACAAGGGTGCCTTCTCCGTCCATCGCACCGGGGGCCGGTGTTTTGCGCTCCGCCTGCAGGTAAAGCTTGGTCCACTGCGTACGCTTCAGCGGCCACTCGTTCTCAAAGCGGAATTTGTAGTCCTTCATTGTGCCGCCGCCGGTGCGGATCATCAGTTTGACCGGCGGGTCTTTCATGATCCCGGTATCGATGCCCTTCAGCCAGTAGTCGAACCAGCGCAGCTGGTCGAGCCGGCCTTCTTCCGTATAGAACGCGTGGTAATGGGTGCCGGTGTGGATGCGCAGCTTCTTGTGTTTGGATTTTGCGCGCACAAAGCCCTCGACGTTGCCGCGCAGGTGCAGATTGTGGCCGCTCCAGTTGCCCGCCGACAGGAAGGGCACCTTGATCTTGTCCCACTGCGCGCCGCGGTTGTCCCAGTATCCGGTGTCGAGGCTGTGGCGCATGTAATTGTAGAGACGCTCGTTGCGGAACGCGTCCGGGTTGTATTCCTGCGGGTCGCCCAGCAGGTGGTGCGCCATTTGTGTCGCATACCAGGTGGCGAGGTAATAGAGCTGGAAAATGCCGCCGTGGAATACCGAATCGCGGTAGGCGTCGCCATAACCCTCCCAGGGGATCATCGCTTTCAGCGAAGGCGGTTGCAGTCCGGCGACGCGCCATTGCGTGACCGCGTGATAGGAAATGCCCGCAGTGCCGATGTTGCCGCTGCACCACTTCTGCTTCGCGGTCCATTCAATCGCGTCGTAATAGTCCAGGGTTTCCTGCGGGCCGCCGGGATCGGACAGGCCCGGCGATTTGCCCGATCCGCGGGTGTCGACGCGTACGCAGATATACCCGCGCGGCACCCACCATGTCGGATTGACCGTTTCCCAGGTCATGTAGGGATTGGCTTTTTCCTCGAGGTCGTGCGGCGGCACCCAGACCTTGTCCTTCTGGTAGGCGCTGATGTTGACGATGGCCGGATATTTGCCAGCCGCCTTCGGCCGGAAAATGTCGGCATAGAGGACGGCACCGTCACGCATCGTGATTTTGACGTCCTTCTCGATGACAAGGTCGTGTTTGGGCTGCGAGAGTTTTTCGGTTTTCCGGCTCATGACGGTCCTAATCGATTTTGACGTTGTTGTCCTGGATGATTTTCAGCCAGCGCTTGTTTTCCGAAAGCACGTAGGCATCGAATTCCGCAGGAGACTCACTGATGCTCAGCGGTATGGCGCGCTTGGTGAGCATGCCTTCGCCATCGAGTTCCTTCATCGCGGCAGTGATTTCCCGGTGCAGTTTCGCGATCACCGCTTTGGGCGTTCCTGCGCGGGCGAACACACCGTTCCAGTTGAGGCTGCCGATGCCGGGGTAACCGGCTTCCGCCATGGTCGGAACATTGGGCAGGTCGGTCAGGCGGGCTTCGGAGGTCACGGCATAGGCCTTGATCTGGCCGGCACGCACAGCACCGATGTTCGAGGCGACATTGGATTCGGTGAAATGAATATCGCCGCGCAACAGCGCCGGCAGCGTTTCGCCGGCGCCTTTGGAGGGCAGGTGCACCATCTTTACGCCGGCGGCTGCGGTCAACGCCAGCATGTCGAGGTGGGAATAAGAACCCAGCGGCGCCTGGAAGTTGAGTTGCCCCGGCCGCGCTTTGGCGTATTCCAGCGCTTCCTTCAGCGTATTGGCCGGGAGTTTGGGGCTGCCGAGAATGAAATTCGGTATCGCCACCAGTTTGGTCACCCCGCTCAGATCCTTCAGAGCGTTCACCTTCATGGTTTTGGCGAACAGGATGGGGTTGATCGAGTTGGTCGAGATATTGCCGACCAGCAGGGTGTAGCCGTCAGACTGCGCCTGCGCGGTCAGTTCGACCGCGATGTTCCCGGCGGCGCCTGTGCGGTTGTCGACCACGATTTGCTGGCCGAGGCGCTTGCTCAGTTTCGGCTCCAGGATACGCGCGATGATGTCGGTCGCGCCGCCCGGTGCGAAAGGGATCACCATGCGGATGGGGCGGGCCGGGTAACCCTGGGCATCGGATTGCGCACCCGCTGCCGGAGCAGTTGCCAGAACCGCGGCAACAGACAGCAGTAATACACGAGTCTTTTGAAGCATCGTGATTCCTCCTATGCGGTATTGCTGTACGCCGAGAGGCGTGTGGGATCGTCTTGAAACCCGGATTCCGGTCGCTCGGGGCGACATCTTCTTGTGGAACCTAGTGTATGCGGCCCACCCGTATTTCGTCCATACCGCAGGCGCCGGCACCGCATTGCAACATGTGAACCCCGTGCCGGATTAGCCGCAGCTTACCGGGGCTCATCTGTTAAAATCCGCGACTTTCCCATGCTGCATTTTTCACCTGCGAGGACTGCAATGGCAACGAAAGCGAAGAAGAAGGCGAGCAAGCGCAACTACACCGATATCCTGTTCGAAGTGAAGGATCAGGTGGCATGGATCACCATCAATCGCGAGAAAGTGCTGAATGCCTTCCGCGAGCAGACTCTCGACGAAATGATCGACGCACTGAAAT
>Ga0192647_102618_pt1 | contig 11109 bp, 12 predicted proteins | sample LauGreFa1BDMLBSN_2_FD_133046 | JGI IMG/M metagenome (GOLD analysis project Ga0192647, IMG submission 133046) | Freshwater lake microbial communities from Lake Michigan, USA - Fa13.BD.MLB.SN - reassembly | ecosystem: Environmental > Aquatic > Freshwater > Lake | place: Lake Michigan, USA...
AGTTATGTAATGGAGTTGGTGTCCTAACCTGTGGAGTGGATATTCAGGTCAATCGTATCGAGTGTTATGTTTGGGGTTTCGGTAAGAGTGATGAATGCTATCTCATAGATTTTAGATTGTTTGAGGGTGACACCAACAAGAATATTGTATTCCAGGAACTAACCAATTTCCTATTAAATGAAAGATATACGACAATACACGGAGCAAAGATTGGTATTCGTTCTATTGCAATCGACTCTGGTTATAATGCAAATCGTGTGGCTCGTTATGTTCGTGACCTCAAACAAATAGACCATGCGAACAGAAGCATTATGGCGGTGAAAGGTGATGCAAACTATGGGTCAGGTATATTAGAGAAGCAAGCAAAGTTCTATAAAGAAAGTGGGCAACTCTATTTCCGTGTTGGTGTTAATCCAGCAAAAGACCATATTGCAACTCTACTCAATAACCCTGACCCTGGGGAAAACTATGTGCATTTACCAATCTCCTATCCCAAGAGAATAGAACAAGAACGATATTTGGATAAAGAAACTCTTTATCAATTGACTGGTGAAAAGAAAGTTTATGAGTATAAGGGACCAAAAAGAATTGGTATGTGGAAAGCAGTAAGAGATCGTGTCGAAGCTCTGGACTGCTTCGTATATGCCTATGCCGCATTAGTCGCTCTTGGACCAGAGGTATTTTCTAAACTTGATGATTTAGCAAAGAAGGTGGCAGCTTTGGAACCCGAAACTCTTATAGAGAGTGAGGACGGACAACCCCAAGTCCAACAACAACCTGCCCAGTATAAACCTGGAATACGATTACACCAAGCAAAGAATACGGGATTTAGTATATTCCGTAGATAAATACCATTTAATAGATAAATACTTTATATTACAATCCTAACGAAATCCTAATGTTAGGGTCTTGACTTTTCCGTTCCATACTATTAGATTACACTATGTTGATACGACACGAGGTTGTATCACAACACCACCTCCTAATAGGAGACACAAATGGCAGACCGCGAGAAGATGGAAGAGAGATTGATTGAGTATATGGAAGCAGACATACGGGATATTATCGTATTTGATAGTGGAACATTTCTTATGTGGGTTGAGCATGAGGAGGGCTGGTTTCTTATGGAAACTGGAACCGACCATAGCAATCGTAAGTGGTCTTATTTTACACCAAGTGATGCGGGTGATTATATTTGTATGATTGACGATAGTGATTTGATTAGTTGGTATAACGACAACAACTATGCCTGGCAGGTGCGGGAGAACCTGCTCCAGGACGACGAGGACAACTAATATGATAAGCACAGCACAAAAAGAATGTGTATTACTAATGTATAACTACCGACCAAATCCTGTTATGGAGGCGATGTTTGGTGAGAAATGTTACAACTGGATAGATCCAGAAGCACCCTATACAATTAGCCTTGATGATGTAAAAAAGAATATTTTTTTCAGGGAGATTGAGAATATTAACGATGAAAAGAAACTGATTTCACTTATCAAATCAAAACTAAAAAAGTAATAGAGGACAACTAAAATGAACCTAACAACTTATTTGGCTCCCTATAAGACAAAGTGGTTTATTGCAAAGGCAAAGGAATGTGGCATCAAAGTTGTCGGTAGAGAACCAGCACCTAATGGTGGTGAGGTCATCCACTTTAAGAAATATGAAGGTAATAAAACTCCTTACTTTATGATTTGGACTGGTAATGGTAAAGATTATAAGTGGCACGCTGAGTTTGGGCACTGGTATGTTCCAAAGAATAAAAAGGAAGAAAAGGAATATCCACCAACAGAATATTATGACGATGATAAGTTGGAACAGGCAATAGAAAAGTATGCAAGGAATATAAAGTTAAAGATATAAACAAAAAGTCCCCGCAGAAATGTGGGGACTTTTCGTATAAAATAGGAAACAATAATACATTTTTAGATTTTTATTGTCTATTTATTATGAGAACCCTATGGGGATAAATAAATGATACAAGATTTCATTGCCGGCGACACGGTAAGATTTACTCAAAAATACGACGATTACCCAAGTAGCGATTACACATCTGTTTTATATTTTATGGGACCAACTAACTTATCAGTTAGTGGGGCAATCTCAACACCATCTACTGACCCAAACTATGTAGAAGATGGTTTCCTATACACCATATCAGCAACGCAGGGACAATACCTAAAAGGTGGAGTGTATAACTACGCTATTCGTATGAATAGTGCTTCTATGGCATTCACCGTAGAAAGTGGTGTTATAAATGTGCAAGCAAACTACGCAATACAAGCAAGTAAGGAAGCACTCTGCAATCGTATGATTGAGTTGATCGAGAAGGCATTATTAAATCAACTCTCTACAGGGGAAGCAGCAGAAAGTATTTCTATTGCAGGTCGTTCCATTAGTTTAATGAATAGAGCAGACCTCTTAAAAGAACGCTCGTTCTGGGATAGTGAAAAACGAGCACTGGTAAATGCACGACTTGGTAAGTCCGGCATCAAACAATTGGAGGTTCGTATCTAATGGCTAAATTCACCGATATATTTTTCCGTAGAAAGCCAGTAGAACAAAAGAGTTCTGTTCCTGCTTCCCGCGACCCAAAAACCAATCTACAAAAGTCCCGATTACCAGCACCCACGATTGATATTGCATTTCGTCGTGGCATCTTTGCTTCGGTCAATCAAGATTTATTATATAGTTTAGAAAGAACCCGTGACCTCTCTCGCCACCTTTGCCAGATTGATCCATTCCTCCAACGCTATATGGAGGTCATCTCTGTATTCGTCGTTGGGCAAGATGGCTTAAAAATAGAACCAGTTATTACAGGTCCAACTGGTAAGTTAGCAGAACGGGTCAATACTACAATCAAAAAGGCCTGGATGGATTGGGCAAAAGAAGCAACCTATGATACAACCAAGACCTTTAATGAGGTCGAACAAATGGTTGTAAGAACTATTGCTCGTGATGGGGAAGCATTGCTTCGTTTCGTCACAGGTAAGGATGTAAATAAATACGGATTTGCTTTACAAGTTCTTGACCCAACATTATTAGATATTAATTACAATACAGTTCTTGGGGAAAGTGATCGTGTAATCATTATGGGTATTGAGTTTGATAAGCGTGGTCGCCCAGTTGCTTATCATATCTGGAATAGATTACCAAGTGATATTACACAAATCCCAAGAATAAGAGAACGAGTACCAGCAGAAGAAGTTTTACATATCTTTGATAATGATATTCCTGGTGCAGTTCGTTCTTTACCATGGACAACCTCCGTATTAAATACTGTGTCCCGATTAAATCAATATCTGGAAGCACATTTACAAGCAGCATCCATCGCTGCCACAACGCCGTTTGTGATGACTAACACAGAACCAGACCCAGTTGGTGTGGATGATGTGGCAGTAAGTAATGCGGTGGTTCCTCAATACAAGGCACCAGAAATCAATTTGGCATATAGTCAAATATTAGAACTGGACCACGGAAAGGATTTAAAGGCATTAAACTTACAATTTCCAAATCAAGCATTTGAGCAAACAACTAATCAGTATTTAAAGAGTATTGCTGCTGGATTGTTTATCTCTTATGCAACTTTAACCGCAGACCCAAGCCAAGGCAATAGTGCAAATGTTCGTTTCAGTTCTATTGTCGAAAGAGAACATTTCCAACAAATCCAAAGATGGTTAATTAAGAACTTACATTTTAAGGTATATAAGAAATGGATTGAGAGTGCATTATTGTATGGAGCGGTCAAGCTTCCATCTATGGATGCATCAAACTATTTCGATGTAAATTTCCGTGGTACAAGACACTCAACAATTGACCCGTCAAAGGACATGCGGGCTTATATAGAAGGGATCAATAATGGATTATTCACACGCACTCAAATCTGTGCAGAATTGGGCGGTGACTTTATGGAGAACATTAAGCAACTTGCTCTCGAAGAAGCCGAAATCGAAAAGTATGGGGTCAATATTACCCCAGGCGACCCAAAAGCAGTTGATACAGCAAACGCAGAAGCCGCAGGACTTGTCGTTACGGCAAATGACGCAGAACAGCTCGCCGCGTCCCAAGCCCAAGAAGAAGCAGAGCAAGCCCAAGATTGATTAGCTTTTACAAAAGTTAATACTATTTATTATTTGTATGGATATAAAAACTTTATTAAATAATAGGTCGCACCGCACATTAGAAATCGGTAATCCAGAAGAAACAGAAGCTGGATTGCGGATTGAGATTGCTGCATCAAGTGATGTGCCATATCGCCGTCAGTTTGGATATGAAACATTATTGCATACAAAGGAAGCGGTCGATTATGAAAGAGTAGCTGCAGGTGCAGTTCCTCTTTTATACAATCATAAGAACGATGAATATATCGGTATTGTAGAAAAGGTCTGGTTAGTACCAGGTCAATTACGAGCAATTGTTCGTTTAAGTAAGAATAGTGATTTAGCAAGACAAATTGCAGCCGATATTAAAGATGGTATATTAAAGAGTATTTCTATTGGATATGAAATCAACGAAATGCGTGAAGCAGAAATGATTGATGATATTCCACAATATGTCGCAACTAAATGGACATTATACGAAATCAGCGTGGTTACTACCCCTGCTGATTATATCAAAGCAGGCATCGGTAGAAGTGAAGAACAACCACAACAAGAGGAAGTAGACATGAAGAAACGCGATTTTGGCGCAGTCATGGATATGGTTGGAACATTAACAGAAGAAGAAAAACTTACTCTTCTCCAATCATTAGCAGATGACTTAGAAGAAGTAGCAGAAGAAGTCAAGCCAGAAACAGAAGTAGAAATTGAAATACCAGCAGAAGAAGGTATGATGGAAGAAACTATGATGGAAGAAAAAGAAGGGTATATGAACCCTTCGATGGAAACATCAGAAGGTGAAGCAACACAAGAAGAAGAAAAGGTTATTAAGAAATCGGCTCCAAAAGCCAACTCACGCTCAAACTCAGGAGAAACCATGAGCAACACAGAAAATGGCTCTACAAACGGAGCCGACAACACAGTTCGCCTCGCAGAATTAGCTGCGAAGTACGAAAGAACTGCTGACCTCGCAACCTGGATCAAGGAAGGTCGCACAGCAGAAGCAGTAGCATTAGAAATCCTCGAAACCAAGTCAAACTCATCGAAGGTTTCAGGCCCAGCAATTCACATCAAGAAGGAAGAAACACCAGAATTTGCTGGTGCAGTTCGTTCTTGGCTCCGTGGTGATAATTCAGAACTTGCAGAACGCGGCGTAGATCAAGCTCGTTCAGCAGGTCGTGCAATCACCCCAGGAACACTTTACCTTCCAACTAATGTTCCTATGATTAAGTCACGCGTAACCCGTGATGGCACAGCATATGGCAACACCGGTGCAAACTTGACTGGTAAGGTATTCTTAACCTTCGAAGAAAGCCTCCGTGAAGGTGCATTACTTTCACGCATCGGCGGTCAAATCGTTTCACTTAACGATGTAAGTTCAATGCCATTCTATACCTCACCAACTGTTGCAACTATGTTTGCAGAAACAGGCTCAATCACAGAAGGTGAAGTAACAGTTGGTTTGAAGAACTGGACTCCAAAGCGTATCGGTGCTCGTTATGTATTCAGTAACTTACTTGGTAAGTTAAACGGAACATACGATTTCGAAGCAGAACTCTACAACGATCTTCTCGCAGAATCAGTTCGTATCTTCGATAGTCAATCATTCTCTGGAACTGGTGCAAACAACATGACCGGTATTCAATATGACTCAAACATCAGTTCATTAAACCTTTCTGGTTCGATGGCTTTGGCATCAGCAAGTGCAATGCTTACTCAAATTGCAAAGAACAACGCAAGTGTTGATAGTGCAGTATTTGTTGTTGACCACGATGTATATTCACAAATGTTCTCAACCCAAGCATTCGGTGCTGGTTCAGGCATGAGTATCCTCGACATCATCCAAGCTGGAAACCAAGTATTCCGTACTGGATATTTGAGTAAGATTGGTGGTAAGGCTGTTGCATTAGCAGGTGATTTCAGTAAGGTCACCGCAGCAACATTCGGTGCAGTAGAAATCAAGCGTGATGATTTAACCAAGTTGCAAACAGGTCAAACTGTTCTTAACTTGGAAATGTTCGCTGATACAGTAGTCCGTCAGCCAGCATCAATCGTCAAGTGGAATAACATTACTGTCTAATAAAACAGTAATTACAAGAACATAACAACTGGGGGCGGGCGGTCATCGCCCGTCCCTTTTTGTTTTGTAAGAAATAGGTATGAAACACAATATTGATATAATCAAAGATATTTATATAAAGAGTAGTGGTTCCCTTTATCAAACCCGTATCCCAGAGATTAAAACACATGACCTTATGGAACTTTGGATTAGAAAGAATGATGAGTTTAGCGGGTCAAGAATGCCGCATAACGATAGAGGATGAACCATTCTACTTTAATGGTATTTTAGATCAGCAATCACAACTCATCCAAGATGATCGTGGTGTAGAATGGGTCGAAAATATGTTCCGTCTTACTGTTCTACGAAATATCGCAACCAAGATACCAAAAGATAAACAAAATATTATACAAATCGGCGACCAATCATTTACCGTTCGTCATATCTTATTGACTGGTGATGGTGAGAACTGTGAAATATATTTAACTAAAATAAACGCATTCAATGACGAGTGCGATCCACCAGGTAGTTGCTAATGATTAGTGAAACAATAGGATTAGTTAAATCCGCTTTAACAAACAACACCTATGGTGTAAATGTATATCTCAATAGTGGTAGCTTACCAACTATTGCTGGTGCATATACAGAAACAACAGATTATTGGATGACTGCGGGTGGTGAACCATCTGTATTTCCAGTATTAATGGTTTCTTTAGCAGAAGATGTAAATTTCTTGATGCCTGAAATAAGAACATCTATTCGGGATGTAGAAATTACTTTGGCAATCTCATATTGGAATAAAGTTACTTCCACGCACACAGGGATTGATCAGAGTTATAAAACATTAAATTGTGTGATGCAATGCCTTAGGCAGTGGTCGAAGAATGAAAACTCTGCTGCAAGAGTAGATGGGAATGTGCAAATCATAGAGATGAGCACTATTCGTCAAACTCCTCGCGTAGTTAATCAAGACCAAGATGTTAATATTTTATCTTCTCTACTCATAACATTTAGAGTTAGAGATACAAACCCATAGGAGAACAGAAATGTCCTTTAAGTCAGTCATCGGGTATGGGGTTCTTGCACAGAAGGAAACAACTTACGCTACTGCAAGTGCATTTAATACAACCACCCATGCCGTCCAAGTTAGTGAATTGCCAACTTTGGCAATCAATTATGTAAATGATGGTGCAAGACCAAACTCACCATCAACAGCAGGTGCGCAACCATTCGTATCACCAACAGGTCGATTTGCAGAAATCAACCTTGTAATGGAAGCTCGTGGTAGTGGTTCAGCATATACCTCAACCTCAACAACACCACCAGATGTGCATGCATTATTACAAGCATGTGGTTTTTCTGCATCATATAATGCAGGTGCATGGACCTATCAACCAGAAGCAGTTGGTAATGCAGATAGTAGTGTTGCAGTAAGATTATTTGCTCGTGAAGAACAATACACCGCAGTTGGTGGTATTGGAACCTTTACATTAGCAAGTGATGGTGCAAGTCCAGCAACATATACATTTGATATTTCGGCTCTTATGTCGGGTTCAGTTATTGACGCAAATGTTGCAACAATCAACTATAACACCACAGTTCCACCAAAGACAGAAAATATCGCATTAGCTCTTGGTTCATTTGGAACTGCAATCGTTCGTGGATTTACCTTAACTCTTGGTCGTGAAATCAACCCAAGAGTGAATATCAATCAAACAGACGCACACGCAGGTTTTGCAAGTGGTCGCCGCGATATGACTTTCGCAACCACAATCGAAACACCAGCAAGTTCATCATTTGATATTTACGAACTTCAAAGAAATGGAACACAATTTGCAACATCATTCACCATCGGTTCAGTAACAGGTAATAAGCTTACTATTTCATTACCAACCTGCCAAATCATCGGCATCAGTAATGGAGAAGATGGTGCAGTATCAACAAGTGAATTAACAATCAAGCCATCGTCATTAAACGGGGCAAATGATATTACAATCACATACAACTAATAAGAGGTTTATATGAGTACAGAGAGATTTATTAAAGCAACTGAACCTGTAAAGGTAGAGTTAAATGGCAAACAATATTCGGTGAAACCTTTGAGTTTTAAGAATTATATTGCAATACAAAGAGATTTACGAAATAGTTTTGCAGATAATCTAACTCTTGATGAAAAAGAAATAGCTTATATTGCAGCAATAGAAAAACTTGCAACGGCATTAAATCTACCAGTAGATGAAGTATTGGATAGTGATAATGAATTTATAACAAAGTTAGTTGATGTTTTTTTGTTGCAGACGAAGTAGCAGATGAGAAAGAGCCTGATCCGTTTGATGAAGCTTTTAAACGGGTCAAGCCTTCTCATAGAAAAGTAATAGAAAGAGATTTATATTACGATATAGCATTATTCATAAAACATTATGGTAATGATACATTCAAAGATGGTGAAATAGGATACTGGCATTTCTATTACTTATCACAGCAAATACCTGCATTAGAAGCAAAGGATGTATTTACAGTTATGGAAGGAAGTGTATTTTCGCAAGGTGTTTCTACACCACAAAGTAAAAAACGATTTAATCAATTACAACAACTCGCCACCTACGGTGTAACAAAATCATAAGGAATAATCTATGGCAGCAAAGACCGAAGTAGAAATTGGCGTAAGAGATAAAGCATCAGCAGAGTTAAATGGAATACGTGGTGCATTTGAACGCATGCGTGTATCTGTTGAAACAAATTCAAAAGGTATAAATAAATTAGATGGTGCATTACGAGGTATGGGTGCGCAAGCCGCATCTTTACCTGGTCCATTAGGTCGTGTTGCAGATGCATTAGCAGATTTTGCACCTGGTGGTCTTGCTGGTGCAGCTTATCTTGCTGGTTTCGGTGCAATCATAATGATTACCAAAAGTTATTTTGATGCTGCTGAAAAAACAAAAGAGATAAATGAAAAACTTGCCGATAGTATTGCAAAAATACAAGGTAATGCAGATCAAGTTAAACTTGATAGATTGCGACAAGAATTGAGATTGTTGGGTGAAGAAAGTGAAAGTGGATGGAGAAAGTTTTGGTTAGGTAGTGATGGACGATTATTTGGATTTGGATTATCACTACAAGATAGACAAAATCAAATACAAACAGATATTAATAATATTGGTAATACAATTAGTACTGGCTTAGAAAATGCACAAGCACGATTACGAGGAAGTCAAGCAAATCTTCGTATGCAAGAAGCAGAAATAGGTGGTCGTGGTGCTGAAGAACGTGTACGACAAGCAGAAACTGCATTAGTTGTTGCACAAAACGCATTGGGGGTTGCACAAAAAGAAAGAAAAACACAAGAAGAGATTACTAAATTACAAGCCGATGTAACTGATGCGGAAACTGCAAGAGTTTCTGCTATTGCTGCACTTCGTAAAAAGATTAATGATGATGAAAATAAACAATATGAACTACGAAGAAAACAACAAACAGACGAATTCAATTACGAAATACAATTAGCAGTAAAAGCTAGTCAGCGTAAATACGAATTATTCATTAAAGAATTAGAAGATTTGATGGCAGCACGTGAGCAGTCAAGAAAGGTAGTTAATGATTTAATTGCTAATGATATAAACAAATTAACTGCAGCAGTAACTGCCGGAATAGAACAAGATAATGAAGCAGCAAAGAAGGCAACCGAAAGTGCTGAAGAAAGAATGAAAACTATTGAACCAATAGTTTATGGTATTGCTGATGGATTTGATAGTATGATAGATGGTATTATGAGTGGTGATAATGCTTTCAAAGCATTTGGACAAGGTGCAAGAAAATCTATTGCTGGTATATTACAAGCATTAGGACGACAAAATCTTGTTGAAGGATTGGGTGCATTAGGTAAAGCATTTGCGGCAGCAGCTAATCCACTAACAGCACCAAGTGCTCCTGGATTTTTTAAGTCAGCAGCACAACACTTTGCAGCATCTGCCGCAGCTGGTATTGCCTCACGAGCAGTTGGTGGAGCAGGAGCTGGTGGTATTGGGGCTAATGGTGGTGCATTTAATAATAGTCAATTAGGACAAAATAATTTTACTACACAACAGCCACTAACAATTGTAGTACAAGGTGGATTGTTAGATATGAGTAATCCAGAAACACAACGCTCGTTCGTATCAGCTATGGAAACAGTATCAAATAGACGCGTAAGAATGGTGGGCGCATAATATGGGAATTTATAGAATACCAAAAATAACTTGGGGAGCAAGTTTCGCAAATACGCTGAATGTTGGCTACCCATTAGACAATTGGGCATCTTATAGTAGTGCATTCGATGGTTCGCAGTTCTTACAAGTAGAAAGTGGAACCGAAGATGCATGGGTCATAAATACCAATTATATATTAGAAGGGGATATTCGTTGGATCCCTACAAGTGATAGCACTAATCCTACCAGAACTGGTTGGGACGGAACCACAGGGGTTCGTGCCTTTTTAGAATGGGCAAGACAAAAGAACCAATTTAGATATTATCCAAATAAAGACCAAGCATCATATGTTCTTTCCTATTTGGTCGAACCAATCAACGGCGCTCACGCATTAGAACCAGATGGAACCAGAACTATTCGTATTGTAATAAGAAATAGTAGCACAGCTTACGACGGGTATTAAAATGTCGCTCGCATATAGAATGAGAATAATAAATGGAACTGCCTTCACAACCAGTTCCACATCTCTCACTCCCGCAGCAGGAGCATCACATAGCGAAGCATTCCAAATCACTACACTCCCTTCGGGTAGTTTAGCAGGATATGCTCCTTATATGCGTATTCCGCGCGGTCAAAATGGGGAATTTGATATTAAAACTGGTCGGTCATCTGTTGGTGCATATAGTGTAGAAATATTAGATGCAAGAACACAGGCAAGCAGTAATGCAACTCGTTGGGTGTCGGCATTTATCGGAGATAGTAG
>Ga0192647_102622_pt1 | contig 11097 bp, 10 predicted proteins | sample LauGreFa1BDMLBSN_2_FD_133046 | JGI IMG/M metagenome (GOLD analysis project Ga0192647, IMG submission 133046) | Freshwater lake microbial communities from Lake Michigan, USA - Fa13.BD.MLB.SN - reassembly | ecosystem: Environmental > Aquatic > Freshwater > Lake | place: Lake Michigan, USA...
GCGACATCGCCATATCAATGTAATTTGTATTTTCGATTTCACAGGCTAAGAAAATTGGCATCACAAAGCGCGGATCGACAGCGTTAATGACGACATCGGGGTCTGCTTTGCGAATTAGTTCACGAAGATCCTCAAGCTCTGCAGCATTTACTTGCGCAGCTGAGAAACGTGGGTCTTTAACGCGATATACGGCTTCTTCGGCGCGTGAGAGGGTTCGATCGGCAATGACCATCGAGGTAATAAATGACCTTCGAGATGCGATATTCGCTATCGCTCTTCCGACGCCGCCCGCACCAATTACTAGGGCTTTCATGGTTAAAAATCAACTCCAAACGAGATTCGTGCGTACAGTATCCGAAGTAATTGATTAATGCAATTTACCGTTCAATTCCGCTCAATTATCATTAGTTATGTCATATTTATTGAGCAATGTAATTAATATCTACAAAGTTTAAAAATGTGATGTATGTCCTTGTAGCTCAGTGGATAGAGCAACCGCCTCCTAAGCGGTAGGTCGCCGGTTCAACTCCGGCCAAGGACACGGCTAAAAGTTGAATTCCCTCTTACTTTCAGTAGTAGATTTTCAACATGGCATTGATAGCTCGAGAAGCCACCGAAGAAGATATCGCAACGATATTAGAGATCGCTAATCAAAATCTTCTTTCACTAAACCCCGATGATAAACGCATTGGAGAGATTGAAGCACGTGAGTTTCTACGAGGTTTCATTGATCCCGCAATAACTAGATTGATAAAACTTCAAACTGATGATGATTGGCAAAGTTTTGTAACTCTCAATCCAGATTCTTCGCGAAAGCGTTTTTATCTCGACATCTACACAAGACCAGGCGCACAAACTCTCTCTCATTCATTGGACTTAGCCCTGGAATTGGCACGTGAACATGATTCAGATTATCGGCTCTGGCTAGGAACTCAATCAAACGATTTCGTTTACAAGAGTCTTCTTGAGAGTCGTAACTTCTCAATACTTCGAAAGTACTGGACTTTAGAGATGAGCCTTCCAGCCCAGATAGGTCATGCTCGTAATTCAATGGGAGAGATCCGAAAATTAGACCTCAATAATGAAGGTGACTTGCGTACTTATCACGAAGTTCATCAAGATTCCTTCAGTAAGCACTTTGGTTTTATGCCGCGGCAGTTCTCTGAATGGCGCGAACTCGTGTATCGAGATAAAGATGAGAGGAATATGCAAGTATGGCTAATCTCGATAAATGGCGAGCCTGCTGGATTTGTTGACTGCAACGACGAGTTAGTTCATGAGGATTCTGGCTATGTCTCAGGTTTAGGAGTGAGACGGTCATTTCAAGGCAAGGGACTTGGTGAAGCGTTGCTTCGCTATGCGATTCAGGTGAATACCGAATTTGGGCATTCGAAGCTCTGTCTCAATGTTGATGCAGGAAATGAGAGCGGTGCGCTCCGACTTTATGAAAAAGTAGGGATGAAACCCATTTCTGAGTGGCATCAATATGAAAACCCACTTTGGAGTAAGTGAACTGAGCTCCAAAAAAATTAATTGAAAACTACGGTGCGATTACCAACAATAAAAATTCTATCTTCCGCAAAGAGTCGAACAGCTTTAGCTAAAACACGTCTTTCGATATCTCGCCCAATTGCAATCAATTGCTCAGGCGAGGATGCGTGCGTCACATGTGCAACATCTTGTTCGATAATTGGACCTTCGTCGAGATCTTCAGTAACGAAGTGAGCAGTCGCTCCAATAATCTTCACGCCTTTGGCATGGGCTTGGTGATAAGGCTTTGCCCCTTTGAATCCGGGCAAGAATGAGTGATGAATATTGATAATGCGATTGGATAGTTGTGAACAGAAATCCGAAGAGAGAATCTGCATGTAACGAGCAAGAACTACAAAATCAATTTTTTCGGATTTAATAATTGATAACAACTCTTTCTCTACGGCCGCCTTTGATTCGGAGCCCAGGGGAAGGTGTTTGAATTTAATCCCATGAGAATCAACGAGCGATTTCAAATCTTCATGATTTCCAACCACAAGAGGAATTTCGATAGGAAGTTCGCCTAGCTCAAGCAAATAGAGCAAGTCGCGGAGGCAATGGCTCTCTTTAGTAACCATCACCAGAGCGCGCTTGGGGGTGGCGTTATCTCGAATGGTTAAAGCAGGGCTGAATTTGGCTAATCCGGAAGTTAGTACTTCGCGTGCATGATCAATAGAGGAACTGGTTTCAAAGCGAGTGCGCATCACAAATGAGTTTGTGACGGGATCAGTAAATTGCTGATTCTCAATGATGTTTCCGGAAGCGGCCAGAACGGAACTCGTCATCGCGTGCACGATGCCAGGTTGGTCTGCGCATTGCAGAGTAGCAATCAAATCCACTGCGGAATTCTACCTGCGTGGTTTAGGTCAGTGATTTATCTGGAAGCGCCTAAGTGAGCGCGGAGCCCACCAATTCCATTCACCGAAAAGTCTCATTAGTGCGGGAACCAAGAACGCACGAATGAGAGTGGCATCAAGAAGAATTGCAAATGCAACGCCAAAGCCCATCATCTTGATTGATGTAACGCCGCTAATAACGAATGCTGCGAAGACCACTGCAAGGATAAATGCGGCAGCTGTAATGATCCGCGCAGATTTCTGGAGGCCATAAGCGACAGCGTCAATATTTGGCTTACCGGCATCATGTTCTTCCTTAATACGCGATAGCAAAAAGACTTCATAGTCCATGGAAAGTCCGAAGGCAACGACGGCGATGAGAACCATCGTGTTGGTATCCAGTGACCCAGTTTCAATAAAGTCTCCAACTAGGAACTTTAAATTTCCATCGATAAAGATCCACGTCAAGATTCCCATAGTTGCTGCTAATGAAGTGAAATTAAGAATTACCGCTTTAATCGGTAGAAGGATTGAACCGGTAAAGGCGAAGAGGAGAATTAAGACGGTAATCATGATCCAGCCGATAACCGCTGGGAGAGTTTTTGCAATTGCACCTTGAGTATCTGCGTAATCAGCAGCGGCGCCACCAATCAACGTACCTTCTGGAGATTGAAGATCTCGAAGTTTGTAAATGAGTTCTTCTCCCTCTGGAGTTCTCGGCTGCATTGAGTGAATAGCAACGACGCGAGCGCTAGAGCCAGCAATCTCAGGCTGGCCAACTCGGATAATTCCTGGAGTGGCAGCAACGTTGGCAACGAAAGCATTTATTTCATCCAATTTAGACGCGCCATTGGGAAAGACAATTTCAATTGGATTGCTCTCTTGTCCCGGAAATTCATCAGCAATGAACTGCGAAGCGATATAAGCGCGATCATCTTTAGGCAGTACACCACTATCAACTTGGCTAAATTTAATATTAGTGATCGGAGCAATCATCAAGAAGAGAATTGCCAGCGATGCAGTAATAACACTGACTGGACGGCGCATCACAAAACGAGCAACACGTGCCCAACGACCATCTTCTTTCTGAACAATTCCACTCTTGCGCACTACGCCCTTGTTAATCTTCGAACCCATCAAAGTCAGGATTGCAGGAAGCGGAATCAGCGCACCAATAACGGCTAGTGCAACGACAGCAGCTCCGGCGTAGCCCATTGATTTGAGGAAGTTCTGTGGGAAGAAGGTAAGTGAAATCAAAGTAAGTACAACTGTGAGACCTGAATAGAAGACTGTTTTACCAGCGCTGCGCAGCGTATTAACGATTGCGCTCTCGTTATCCAAGCCCTTAGCCAACTCTTCGCGGAAGCGATTGACCATGAGAAGCGCGTAATCAATTCCTAATCCGAGCCCAAGGCCGGTCGTTAAGTTGAGGGCAAAGACGCTGACATCAGTAACGAGAGTGAGCAGATACATCACTAGGAAAGTTCCCAAAATTGCCGTGATTCCTACGACAAGAGGCATTGCTGATGCAGCCATAGCACCGAATACAAATAAGAGAAGTAAAAATGTTAAAGGGATAGAGATAGCCTCTGAAATCTTGAGATCGTTCTGGATTCGACCATTAATTGCATTAGCAAAGACTGCTCCGCCCGATGCATAAACTTCCACGTTCTCAAAAGCGCCGTCATACTTCTTCTGGTATTCGCCACCAAGCTTGTCGACTTCAGTGAAGTCAGTGGATTTGAGATAAATGAACATAAAAGCAGACGTTCCATCTTTGCTCTTGAAAGCAGGTGCGCCGCCAGCAGACCAATAAGAGATTACGTTTTCTGCGCTAACTTCCCCACGAACTTGAGATTCAAGTTTTTGGGCGGTTGCGACAACTTCGGGATCGTCTACGGATTTATCTTTACCGTCAATCACGAGAACAATCGCAGGGTCTTTAACGTTAAAGGTCTTATCGAGGTATTCCCAAGCTTTTGCAGAATCGCTGTTGGGGTCGGAGTAACCACCGGAATCGAAGCGAGAGAAGACTTGAGAGCCAATGCCGCCAGCAAGGACTGTTGCGAGGAGGAAGAGCGAGAGGACTACTTTCTTGCGCCTTGCAATGAGATGACCCAAACGCTCAAACATGTGAACTCCTTCGATTATCTATACAGTGTTCAGATTATGAGTGTCTATTTGAACATTGTCAAGTTTAAGAGCATGATTCCGCTATGGCACAAAGAGCAGCAGTTAAGCCCTCCTATCATCACGGAGATCTTGAGCGCGCGCTCGTTGAAGCAGCAATAACTCTGGTCAGAAAGTATGGACCAGATCACCTTTCACTACGCGCTGTTTCAGCAGAAGTTGGAGTTAGCCCTAGCGCTAGCTATCACTATTTCCAAGATAAAGATTCTTTGGTATCCGCAGTTGGCGATGTTCTCTTTCAACAATTAGCAGAGATGCAAGAACAAGCAATTTCGAAAGTCAAAGGTGGTGGCGCACGTGGCGCCAAAGATCGTTTTGAAGCGATGGGAGCGGCTTACTTTAAGTGGGCCTTGGCTGAACCAAATCTCTATCGATTAATTTTTGGTGGATTCTGTGAACACATTGAATCTCATACTGATACTAAAGCTTGGAAACTGCTGGAAGAAGGATTAGATGATTTGGTTAAAGAGGGGCTAATCACTAAAGGTGCACGACAAGGTGGCGAAGTTATGGTCTGGTCTGCCGTGCATGGCGCAAGCTCCTTAATTATCGAAGGACTCATGCCAAAGAATTCTTTTCCAATTGTGATTAAGGGTGTCCAACGATCGCTAGGAATGAAATGAGTGAGTTCTTGCCATCGGTTACTTCTGATGAAATTGAATTGGAGAAAGATGGTTCCAGAGATGAAGAAATTAAGGGCGATAAGCCCCCTCATCACGAATAATTAATCAGCTTTTGTTGGCGTGGGCGCCGGAGAAGCTGGAGTTGAACTTGGCGTTGCCTCTGTTTTCTTACTTTGTGAATCAGTCTTATAGAAGCCTGAACCTTTGAAAACAATTCCTACATTGGAGTAAATCTTGCGGACGTCTTTGCCGCATTCTGGACATACTGAAATAGCAGCGTCTGTGAAGGATTGCACTACCTCGAAGGCGTGATCACAGGCGTTACATTGGTACTGATATGTAGGCACAGGCGTAATCTTAGGGTCGTAATTTTCCCTAGGCGAATTGAGTTAGAGGTCCTCCGTGTTCTTCGAGATAGCCAATACCGCGTTATCAGTCTTGGTGGTTGGTTTTCTCATCTCGCTCTCTTTTCTACTTCCAGAACGTGATGGATATCTTCGCGAGTCGTCTGCGAGCACTAAGAAATTTCTGATTCTTGGTTCCGGTCTTTGGGTAATTACGTCAATCGGAAATCTTCTTGCGACGCTCGCAAATATTTTTGAATCGGACATAACTGAAGTCTTGAAATTAACAATCATTCGCTCATTTATTACTCAAGTTACATTAGGAAAACTTCTCGCGTATCAGATCGTTATTTCTCTTTTGGTTTTTGTTCTCTCCTCTCGAGTCAAACGAAATGGTGGAGCGTTCTGGTTGATGCTCCTTGCACTCAGTGGTCAACTCGCTCCAGTTTTCCAGAGCCACTCCAGTTCGCTCGGGAGCCACAGTCTTGCTATTGGTTCACTCGTGATACATGTAACTGCGCTGACATTTTGGATTGGAAGTGTTATCGCTCTTCGTTTGATGGTTACTGAAGATCAAGCTCTGGCCTTTCCGCGAGTATCAACAATTGCGCTCTGGTCTTCTTTCGCAGTAGTTCTAAGCGGAGTCGTAAACGCTTGGACAAGATTGCGCATAAGCGATAGCTGGTTCACCACCTACGGAGCGCTTATTGCGCTCAAAGTGGTTTTAACTATCTCCATATTTATCTTTGCTAGCAAACTTCGCAAGGGCGTTGATCTGCAATGGTTACTTCCTTTTGAAATCGGACTCATGTCCCTCATTCTCGGAATTGGCTCAGTATTAAATCGATTTACCCCCGAAGAAACCGCGCCAGCCACCTTTGATCGCGTTCGTGATCTAACCGGTATTTCAATGCCACAGCCTCCAACTCTTAGCCGAGTGTTCTTCGAATATGAAGCGAATGGATTGATACTTGGTCTACTTGTTTTTGCAACTGCGCTTTACATCCGTGGCGTTGTTGTTCTCTCGCGTCGCGGCGATAAGTGGCCAGTGGGAAGAACTATCTCCTTCGCAATTGGAATTTCTCTTCTTGATTATGCGACCAGCGGGGGACTTGGCCTCTATGCCCATTTCTCTTTCCAGTATCACATGATTGCTCACATGGTTCTGAGCATGATTGCACCTATTGCAATCATTTTGAGCGCGCCAATAACTCTTGCGCTGCGAACTCTTCCAATCGGCCGCGATAAAGAAGAGCGCGGGATTCGTGGCTTACTCATTAATTTCTTGCATTCCAAGCCGACGTCAATTTGGACGCATCCGCTTGTAGCACTAGCAATATTTGATGGCTCATTGTTCGCACTCTATTTCACTCCACTTTTTGGAAATCTTATGACTGGCCATTTTGGACACTTGATTATGGATCTACATTTCATTGCAGCAGGCCTCCTCTTCTTCCATGTGATTGTTGGAATTGATCCCAATCCAAGGAAAGTTCATCATCTAGTAAGAGTTGTGATCTTGTTGGCGGCAATGAGCATTCATGCCTTCTTCTCAATCGCGTTAATGTCAGCTAACGATCTGATTGATGGTGGGTATTACCAGCTACTTGATCGACCCTGGTCAACGGATCTTCTGAGTGATCAAAAAGTTGGCGCAGCTATTGGTTGGGCTATGGGTGAGATTCCAATCGTCGCGGCCTTGATTGCCACCTTTATTCAATGGATGCGAAGCGATGCGCGTGAGGCAAAGCGCGCTGATAAGAGATCCGCAACGGATTTAGCGGAATACAACGCATATCTCGAGAAGCTAGCAGCGCGAGAAGATAAGTAGTATTCGCACCATGGAATCGCTCTTTACTCTGCCTGAGGAATATCAAGCGTTACGTGAGAGCGTGCGCGCACTTGCCGATAAGAAAATTCAACCTTTTGCTCACGATGTAGATGCCAATGCGCGATTCCCACAAGAAGCTTTTGATGCCTTGCAGAGCGCGGGTTTAGCTGCAGCGCATGTCCCAACTCAATACGGAGGCGAAGGCGCTGATGCGCTAGGCGTTGTGATTATTATTGAAGAGGTAGCGAGAGTATGCGCTTCATCATCATTAATTCCTGCAGTAAACAAACTTGGCTCAGTTCCATTGATGTTGGGTGGAAATGAAGAGCAGAAGAAACGTTGGCTAACTCCACTTGCCCAAGGTAAAGGTTTTTCGTATTGCCTCTCTGAATCAGAAGCTGGATCTGATGCTGCCGCAATGAAAACTCGCGCTGTTCGCAAAGGTGATGGTTGGGTATTAAATGGCAGCAAGAAGTGGATTTCACATGCCGGTTTCTCAGATTTTTACACTGTGCTTGCTTCAACAGATCCCGAAAAAGGTTCAAAAGGTATTACTGCTTTTGTTGTAGAGAAGAGCGATAGTGGAGTTTCTTTCGGTGCGCATGAGAAGAAGATGGGCTTTAAGGGTTCTCCAACTCGTGAAGTTTATTTTGACAACGTTGAAATTGGAGATGACAGACGCATTAGCGAGGTAGGAGCAGGTTTTGCGCTAGCAATGAAAACTCTTGACCACACTCGTATAACGATTGCCGCGCAAGCTTTGGGAATTGCACACGGCGCATTTGAAGTTGCCACGAAATACGCTCATGAAAGAAAGCAATTCGGCAAAGCCATTTTTGATTTTCAAGCGGTGCAATTTATGTTGGCTGATATGGCTATGGAGATCGCTGCTGCTCGCCAACTTACTTATGCCGCTGCCAGCAAGAGCGAGGAATTGGCAAGTGATCTCACTTTCTTCTCCGCAGCATCAAAGTGCTATGCCACCGATGTTGCGATGAAAGTGACTACGGATGCGGTTCAAGTCTTGGGCGGATATGGATATGTCAGCGATTATCCTGTTGAGCGAATGATGCGCGATGCAAAGCTCACTCAGATCTACGAAGGCACGAATCAAGTTCAGCGCCTAGTGATGGCGCGAAACCTCAATTCTGTTCTTTAAATCGCACCAGAATTTCGGTAGTGGCTACAGCATCTATGTGTTGGTCATGCCCTTCTATTGGCAGGTTTTCGCTCGATAATTCGCCAGGATAAACCAGCGCAACTTTCCAAGCCTTGGTGTGCGCAAGCGCGCGATCATAAGAACCGCCACCCTGTCCGAGTCGATTTCCTTTGCGATCAACATGGAGAGCGGGAACTATCACCACATCAATTTCTCCAGTGTAAGTGTTGCCGATTGGTTCGCTAACTAAACCTTGAGAAGTGAGGTCCTCATCTCTTCCACTCCATGGCACCCAATCCAAATCCTTATCTTCCCGAAGTCGCGGCAATAAAACTTTCTTGCCTGCAGCTATGAGTGATTGGTTGAGAGCATGTGTACTAGGTTCATTGCCGTAAGAGAAGTAACTCGCAATGACAGAAGCTGCGTTGACTTCGTGAGATTCAAGGAGATGTTCCCAATCTGAATCGGTAACGAGTAACTCACGTTCTGCACGAAATCTTCTCCGTAATTCTGACTTGATTTGCGTCACGGACTTAGTGGAATCCACGGGATTAGCGTAGGTTCAAAGTATGGTTGCGGCGTGAGCGAAACGATGAAGGTCGCAGATTTAGCCGCCGAGTTATTGGCTTTGGCCAAACCCCTTGCTTCCTTCGACATGCCGCTACTAGATGCACATGGCGCAACACTTGCTCTCGATGTCACATCGGGTGAGCGAGTAGTAATGAAATCTGGCTCTCGGATACGTTCAACACAAATTGGATTAGCAGCATCACTGGGCCTTGATCATCTTCCCACTCGCCCTCAACCGCGAGTTGTGGTCGTTTCTGTTGGGGATGATCTAGTTGAACCAGGTTCACCGTTACGTGATGGAGAAGATGAGTTTGAAACAAATTCTTGGCTCTTAACTACTGCGGTAAAGGAAGCGGGCGCAGTCGGCTACCGCGTACACACGATTCCAGAAAAAGCCGAGGCGCTCAAAGATATTGTTGAAGATCAACTCGTCCGCGCTGATTTAGTGGTGATTTGCGGCGAAAGCCACGATGAGTCTTTTGACCTTATTTATTCAGTTTTATCCCAACTTGGAAGTGTGCGTGAAATTTCGCCATCAATCGAAGGAACCGGACGCCATGCATTTGGCGCAATCGGACCAGATAAGACTCCAGTCGTTGCTCTACCTGGAGATCCGATCTTTGCTTACATCTCTACCGAATTATTCATTCGTCCGATGATCAGAAACATGATGGGGCTATATGACATCCATCGCCCTGTTATTAAGGCAACGCTTACTAATGATGTAGCGAGTGAAGCTGGTCGTCACTCTTTTATCCGCGGAATTCTTTCAACTGATAATCCAAGTCGAAGATTGATAACTGCAATCGAAAATCAAGGAGACCTCGTTGGCTTATCCGATGCAACAGGTTTGATAGTAATTCCTGAAGCCTCAACCGGTGCACGCGCAGGTGAAGAAGTTGATGTTCTGGTGCTAGAGCGTAGGTTCAATTAGTTTTTATGGCACGCGTTTCTCGTAATCAATGGCCGCTAGTACTTGTCGAAGGCGAACTGACGCTACGACCACTTCGCATCCGTGATCGCGGTGCATGGCTCTCAGTACGTCGGAAGAATCGCGAATGGTTGACGCCATGGGAGGCGACCTCCCCCTTGTCAGAAGAGAATAGAAATTTGCCAACCTTTATCGAGATGGTCCAGTTCCATAATCGAGAGGGAAGAGCAGGGCGGTCACTCTCACTTGCAATCTGGTTTAACCACGAACTCATCGGCCAGATAACTTTGGGGGGAATCTCTTACGGCGCCTACCGAGGCGGCCATATTGGTTATTGGATTTCACAGAGCCATGCAAACAAAGGCCTTACTACTCGTGCAGTGCGCGAGTTAACCCACTATGGATTAGAAGAACTTCGTTTACACCGGATCGAAATTAATCTAAGACCTGAGAATGCAGCTTCAAAGCGGGTCGCAGAAAAAGCAGGATATGTTTTTGAAGGTTTACGCCCTAGATACCTTCATATTGATGGCGATTGGCGCGACCATCTATGTTTTGTTAAAGAGAATCCAAGGATTTGATGTAAGAAAATCTCCCAGGCGATACGGGGGAAATACCCGAAAAGTCCAATTGTTACCTTTAGGGTTGGGCTTCGTGGGATCAGGACTTATCTATTTAATCATCGTGGGAATGTGGATTGCCTATTTCCTCCCACGTTGGATCTCCACACATGAGGAAGTTTCAGGTCGCACCGTTGAGAAATTTGAGAAGACGATGAAAGTTGTTGGTCTCACTTCTGGAAATGCGACGCCAGATTATGAAGCAATCGAAAAGAAGCGAGAACAGCAGATTGCAATCAGAAGAATTCTCTTCTTTTCAATAATCGGATTAACGGTTGTTGTTTCGATTTTTGCTCTTGTAGGTTTGGTATCACCGATTGTCTTAACGCTTCCTATTTCTGCTCTCACTCTTTATATTGTTCATGCGAGACATCAGATTCATCTCTTGCAAGAAGAGGAGAAGCGTGCACGTTCAGTCGCAGGAGTTACCGCAAAACCCTCTTCGCGAAATTATTCAGAGATT
>Ga0192647_102625_pt1 | contig 11089 bp, 5 predicted proteins | sample LauGreFa1BDMLBSN_2_FD_133046 | JGI IMG/M metagenome (GOLD analysis project Ga0192647, IMG submission 133046) | Freshwater lake microbial communities from Lake Michigan, USA - Fa13.BD.MLB.SN - reassembly | ecosystem: Environmental > Aquatic > Freshwater > Lake | place: Lake Michigan, USA...
CCCCCCGTCATATCCAATATCTTGGTTTGAAGGCTAGGATCCAAACGCTCAAATATGCTATTGTTGCTGATAAACTCAGGAACCAGTTCCTTCATTTTACCCACCAGTTCCATTTCATTGGATACTTTAGATGCTGAAGTCACTAATAACCTAAGGTCATTGAAGCTTTCATTAATGCTGGTAAGTTCTACCTCTCTTACTTTAGCAATTAATATTTTATCGTGGTAAGTAGCCAAGGTGTTTTCAGCATCGTTCAATAATTCCTCATATAATTTTTCCCCTGGTCTGAGGCCGCTATAAGTAATATTAATATCAATATTAGGGATCATCCCGTACAAACGAATCATTTTTTTAGCCAAGTCAGCAATAGCCACTGGCTGACCCATATCAAAAACAAATATCTCTCCACCATTTCCCATACTTCCCGCTTCCAATACCAATTGGCAGGCTTCAGGGATGGTCATGAAGTAGCGTGTAATATTTGGATGCGTTACGGTTAAAGGACCGCCTTTTTCAATTTGATCCTTAAACCTATTGATAACTGATCCATTGGAACCAAGTACATTTCCAAAACGAGTAGTGATAAATTTAGTCGTAATATTTTTTTCACTCGATAATCCTTGTACATAAATTTCAGCCATTCTTTTGCTAGCCCCCATTACATTGGTAGGATTCACCGCTTTGTCGGTACTGATCATTACAAACCTTTCCGCATGGTATTTCACAGCCAAATCCGAAACTATTTTAGTACCTATCACATTGTTCCTTACCGCTTCTGTAGGACATAATTCCATCATAGGTACATGCTTATAGGCTGCTGCATGATAAACATAGTGTGGCTTAAAACTATCAAACAAACCATCCATTCTTTTTTCATTGGTGATATCCGCTAAAAACGAAACACAGTTAACACGTGTGCCACGCTCTTGTAATTCTAATTCAATATTATGCAGTGGGGTTTCAGCCTGGTCACACATAATAATCATTTCAGGTGCATAGGGAATTAACTGCCTAACAATTTCACTTCCAATAGAGCCAGCTGCACCTGTAACCAATACACGCTTACCTTTTATTTGGGAACGAATTTGATTGTTGTTAATTATAATAGGGTCGCGCTCTAATAAATCTTCAATTTTAATAGTCTGTAATTGGTTGCTATTAAATTTACCTTCCGCCCACTTACTATAAGGAGGCACGCTTAATACTTTTATGTCATGGTCCAAACAAAAATCCACCAATTCATTTTTCCTTTTAGTAGTTATGGATAAGCTGGCTATAATTAATTCATCAACGGGCTGTAGCGCAACTAATTTTGCAAACTCTTCAAATCGTATTACTTGAATGCCATTTAAATTTTTCTTAGTTTTCTTTTTATCATCGTCAACAAAGGCAAGAATATTGATATTGGAAGCTCCGTTATTTTCAAGTACACGCTGTGTTGCCTCCCCAGTATCAGCAGCGCCAAAAATAACGACGCTCTTTTTTTTCATCTTGTAGTTTTTCGCATAGGCAAATAAAAACTTAACGAGTACGCGGTAACTAACGAGAATTAAAAAACTAAACCCTGCATATACAATTACAACAGCCGAACCCAAGGTAAATTCCTGACTATAGCGGTAGGAAACACTGTTTACAATAAACAAAAAGGCAGCTGAAGCAATTACTGAAATACTAATTCTAAAAGCATCTTGTATCCCTGTATATCTTACAATACCCGAATAGGTTTTAATAGAGGTAAAAACAAGTGTATTGATAATTAATACTAAAACAAATGTATTAAATACAGCTTCCCAACTTAAGCCTACTAGTGTTAAGTTCTGCTTTATAGCAATCGCTAAAAAAAACGAGAATAACGTACCCCCAATGTCTAATAAGAATATAATCCACCTAGGGACAATATTAAAATTTTTAAACATGATGTTTGTTTTTGGTTGAATCATACAACGGGGGGATTGTATTAATTATTTTTTTGGTCAAAAAATATACTAATTAACTACGCTATCATTTTTTTATAGAGTGTAGTAAATACTAAATACAATACGGTTAAAAAGCCGGCTAAAAAACCACCTAATACCAATGATTTTAATTTCCCCACTTTTTCTTTTTCTAATGGAAAGATAGGGCGATCAATAATTTGTATTAATGGGGTTTCCTTTCTTAATGTAACTTTTGCTAATTCTAGGTTTCCAACCAGCTGTGTAAGTATCGCGGTGTTCGCTTGAACATCTACTTGCCTACGTGCACTTGGGGCCCTTTTCACATTCAATGCTGAATTTAAATTAAACACATTGTCAGTTGCAGCGGCAACACCTGATATTGCGCTATTAAGTTCGGCTCTAATACTATCTGCTTGATGCTGTAAAATATCAACATTCATTTTTGATTTCTTACTTTTTATCTCAACATAGTACTCTGAGGTTTCCTTTGCAATAGTTTCGCAAAAAATTTTCGCAAACAGTTCATTTGTTGAATTCATTTCAATACTTAATATACTTACTTTCTTATCTTTTTGAGAAATAATTAAATCTGTTTTGATTATTTCTACAGCAATATTTTTTAATATCGAGTCCTGCTGCAATGTAAACTTAGATCTATCTGCGTCAATTGGGAAGTTCAAATTTTTTAAATTAGTGTTCTCATCCCAATCTTTTTTCAATTCATTAAAGGTTATGTAATATTCTACTAAACTTTGAGTTTTCTCGTTTACTTCAATTGGAGATAATAAAGTTTTATCAACCAGCTTGCGACTCTTCATTAACTCTATTAAGTTAGACCCAGCAAATGCACCACCCGCACTCGACCCTAAATCAATACCGAGCGAACTAGCTAAACCCAAAGCGCCGCTCAAACCTCCCCCTGCGCTTTTTTCTTCCTCCATGGCGAAAGTTAATACCGCTTTATAGGTTGGCTTTTGAAAATAAGCATAAGTAAATCCAATTACGCCGCCTATTACACCCATGAGTATAATTAATTTCCACTGCGTAAGTAAAAAATGATACCACTCCTTTATTTTCAGTATTAATTCCTTTAACGATATTTCGTCGTTATCGAATTGTTCTGTAGTATTTTGTTCAGCCATAATTTCGTGTATTAAACTATTGGGGAATAATTATTTACTCAATAATTGTAATGTAGCCAATGAAGTTCCTATTTGTGCAATGATGGTTACATATTGCAAAATAGAAGTCATCACATCTTTTCTTGCAGCACCTTCCGGTAATACTACTTCACTGCCTGGTTCAATGCGCGGATTAAATCTAAAAAAGCCAAATGTTTTAGTGCGCTTTGCACGACCATTAAAATAAACCACATAAGCTTTATTACGTCGCGCATTTTCAGTGATTCCACCTGCTGCACTAATACATTCTCCGAGGGTAATGCCTTGATGATAAGTTATAGTAATGGGTCGTAACACACCGCCACGGATAGTAATTTTATTGTCCAATTTAGGAATCACTATTTCATCCTTATCAGCCAATACTAAGTCGTAATAACTGCCTGGATTTTTTAATATTTGATCAATATCCAATGCAATGCTTTGAACATTTGAAGGGGCTTCGTAAGTAATGCCCATCTTTTTTAAACTATCCTTCATTATTTGTGAAACAGTATCCGCTTTGATAGATTCTCTTTTGATGAATGCCCCTTTAGCATATGCATCACCAATTAAACCGCCTGCGCGTTTTAATACATCACTTACTCTTTCCACCCTAGATATCAAACTATATTTTCCTGCAAATTGCACTTGACCTGTGATGGATACAATTTGGTTTTCGGTAAAGCCTACTTTTTTAGTAATACTTACTACATCATAAGGTTGTAAAACAATATCGCTATTGCCCGGGGTGAAATTTAAATTTGCATCTAATTCAGTAGTTAATATCGTAGCAATTTCAGCACTAGCTGATGTTTCACTTTTTTGTTGGGACAAACGTGCTACTTCTATCTTTTTATTCGCTGCATAAGTGCTTCCACCAGCAAGTGTAATTAAATCCTTCGCTGTCATACTGTCCGCATAGGCAAACTTGCCGGGGTTATGCACTTCCCCAAATATTTTTACATTAAAGCTATCACGTAAATCCAACACTGAACTTACATATAGTTCATCCTCGCGTTGTAAATAAACATTCTCAGTTTTATAACCCGCCAATGCCTTAGTTAAGTTGATGCTCACCATTTCCTTAATTAAATTTGGCTTTAAACGAAATAACTGTGCACCACCTGTGTAAGCATCTTCTTTTAAACCATCTGCCTTTTTAATTAAATCAGATATACGCATGCCTTCCACCAATTGATATGTATCGGGACGGTAAACAGCACCGGTTAATTTTACCCTGTTTTGATAGCGGTTTAAGATTTTACTCACCACATATACATCACCACCTTGAGGTGCATAGCTTGCAAATTCTTCTTTACCTAAATCCTTCACCAATAGTTCGCGGCCATTTTTTTGTATCACTTTTACATTGCTGGTATAAGCCGCTTCATCAAAACCACCTGCATATGCCAATATGTTATTAAACGTTTCCTTTCCAATTAGTTCAAATATACCTGGGCGTTTTATTTGTCCGTTTACCTCTACTCGGTTTTCATAGGCAGGGATGCGAATGACATCGTTGTCCTTTAAACCAATATTGTCACTTTGATCACCGTTTAATATAAAGCGGTACAAATCCACTTTGCGTATTACCTTGTTATCACGCACTAATTCAATATTACGGTAACTACCAATGGGGGAAGGACCACCTGCAAGTGACAATGCACCAAACACAGTGGTTAAAGAACTTAAGTCGTAAGTGCCCGATTTTTTTGCACCAATTACGGTTACATGTATCGTGCGAATATTTGCGAGTGTTACTGATAATTTGGATTCGCCGGTGCGCAAACTTGCATATGCAGTGCGCGCCATTTGTTGGCGAATTTTGTCAGTAGCTGCTTCAATGGTTAATCCTGCCACGCGGATGATTCCTACGTTTTGTACCGTCACACTGCCTTCATAACTTACTCTTAATTCCGTAGCAAACTCCTGTATGCCATACAAAACCATTTTTAATATATCGTTAGGGCCTACTTCATAATTTAATGGGGTGGCAATGTTCGCGTTAGAGGTCATGGAACCTGCTGTTTGGAATAGTTCGGATCCGAATATAGGGTTAGTTTGTTCAATATTCGTTTTACTCATTGAATCAGATCCAGTTTGCATGCTGCGGTTATTGCTAAAATTATCCAGCTTATTACCAATATTGTTAACTGTATTATTGGTAGCACTCAACCTGGTACGTAACTTTTCAAATTCAGCGGCAGATAGGCCCTTTGCAATTGCCTGTGTTTTTAATTGGTCAATGGTAAATTCTGAGCTTTGTATACGTTCCTTTATTTTGCTAATATCGGCTTCGCTTAACATTTCAACCTTAAATTGACTCAAGTCCTTTTGCGCTAAAAAGCCCTGAGCGTTTGCTGAATTAATAAAAAAACTAATTGCAATAAGCAAAACTAAAGGCTTTAATAAAAATTTGAATGGTGCTTTTGGTATCATTTTAATCTTACGATTTTTATGTTTGAATGGAGGTACTTGAATTTTGCGAATAGCTTCGCTTTTCTTAGTCACATTACTCAAATAAGAAAGGACTAATAAAACAATGTTTATTGCGCAATATCTAATTTATTGTATCGATTTATTAACTACTAAAAGTTAAATAATTATACTTAAAAACTGGGGCGTATTCGTTTTAACAGGCTTTGCTTATTAAAATTCATACCAATAAATTTTAGGGGGGTTATTTACTGTTCAAAAGTACTTGAATAATTACTTATAAAAAAATTTATACTACGCTTATTTACACATGATTAAGCATAGTTGCTAATATTAATTTTAGGTTATTTATAGAAATATAATTCAGTACATTTTCGAACTTATTATACTAACGAAAAATAGAAAGATTGTATTGTGGCATTTAGGAAATGATTTAGCAGCAAATGAGCTCATTCAGCAAGTAAATTTTGATATGGAATGGAGATACTTAAAAAACCAAGAGATTTCCCATTAGGATTTAGCCCATTTTTAACCAAAATGAGGCAAAAAAGGTCCTATTTTAGCAATTTTTGGTCATTTTAGCCCATTTTTAGCCCAAAATGGGTAATTTCGAATTCGCAACAAGGAGTAAGTAAAATATAATACTATTGTTGAAGTTAGTAAGGATAGCTTGATAAATTTACAGATCACTATATATTATGATATTTTTTAATAGGTACTCAACTCCATTATTTGTAATTATATTTTTAAACTTATTAGGGCATGGGTTTTATTTGATATCTATTGAACGTCCGGTGTTGTATTACGAGTATTTACTCATTCCCCTTATTTTCGCCTTCACTTCAAATAAAACCGTTCGATACTTAATCATTGGTTTCATTATAATAAGTGACGCAATAATTAGCTTATCGCTGTTTTATTTTTTTGACACCTTTAACTACTTAACCAAACTCCCTTCCTTTTTTAATTCCCATTTTAGTTTTTTATTTTGGATAAAGCTGGTGGGATTGGTTTTGTTTTTAGGTTTAATTATTTATCTAACAACAAGTGCAGTTCGGTTTATTAAAGCAGAGAAAGCTGCAAAAGTATTTTACTTTAAATTTTTAATGATCGTTTTTGGGGTAGTGTATTGTATTGATATCATTAGCGGTAATTCATTTTTTTATTTTAGAACCGTTGGCAATAATCATACTAATTTTTCGCAATCATTTTTAATGCACTATTATAGCGATGCAAAATTATTTTCAAAAAAATATGGCCCAATAACAACTATTGCTGACTATCCTAAAAATTCAGTGACCTATAAATATTTTAAAAATGACAGTTCCGCACATCAAATACTTATTGTTTTAGAATCGTGGGGATATATCAAGAATGATTCCATACGAATGGAACAATTAAATGCGTTAATTAAATTAAAATCAAGGGGATATAAAGTAGTAACAGATTCTTCTAGTTTTCAAGGGGGCACTTCACAAGCGGAAGCAAGGGAACTGTTAAATAAAACTGGCGAAGCTTATTATTCTATCATACAAAACCGACCTATTTCACCCAATAGCATTATTCAGCATAAAAACAAGGAAGGGTATTATACTAGCGCTTATCAATCCTTTAGTGGCTTTCATTCAAGCGGGTATTGGTTCCGTAAATCATTAGGATTTAAAACAATTAATGATTTAATCATTTTTAGGGACTCGCTTCATTTTCCGGTTAATTATAACAACCATTACGAAGCAGTAAATGATGAAATTGTATTTGAATATGGCATAAAAAAAGCCTTCTCACATCGAAAAAGCTTTACTTATATTTTAACAATAAATACCCACCTTCCTTTTAAAGGGAACGCTAATAATGAAACTTTAAGCAGTTATGAATTAGGAGCGCTTCCCAGTCAAGAGGCACTGGAACAATATAGTCGCATCAAGGAGCAGTTTAACTTTATTGCTGAATTGCTAAAAAATAATCCAATTGATAAATTGGTAATTGTGGGTGATCACCCTGCGCATTTTCTTAAAAATGATGAAAGAGCTTTTTACTCGAAAAAATTAGTGCCAGCCATTATCATTTCCAAGGAGTAAAAAAAAGTAAATTCTACTCGGTTTTTTTAAAGACTAAGAAATACAAAAGGCTTCCAAAAAAGCTGACAAAAGCACCCATCAATAAACCCATATACCATTTAGTTTCACTCTTGTCTAATGGGAAATTAGGGCTATCCACTATTTGTACGGTGGGTGTTTCCTGAATTAAGGAAGCTTTAGAAGCCTCAAGGTTAGTAATAAGTTGACCATAAATAGAAGTTAGCATACCCTTATCCCTTTGTGATATTTCTGAATTAATAGCCTCATTTACGTTTGCAAAATTTCCATTTAATAATAATAAAGCATCCTGACGTGTAGCTTGGGTTTTATAATTCAATAAATTATAAATACTATCCGTTCTTTTTTCAAGGCGTACCACATTTTTTCTTAGTCTGCCCACTTTTGCTTCAATATAAAAATCAGTGGCAATCTTTAATAATTTTTCAGATATCAGCTTGCTCAAATTTTCTTCCTTAGTGGTTAACGTCATTTTAAAAAATCCTAATTTTTTATCTGGTTTCACTACGGCTAATTCCTTTTCCTCAATACGATTCACAATAATTTTTAAAAGACTATCCTGTAATCGGGTATCCTTATCTGGTTTTGCAAACGAAATAGCGCGCCCAATTTTTGAATCACTTTCCCACTGTACCCGATACTTATATACATCCGCATATTTATCCGCAATGCTATAATTACTATCATTCAAAAAAGGCATTTTTAAACACTGTGTCATAAATGCTTTTGACTTTAAAAGCTCCAACACATTGTCACCTGACAACACCGTATTGTTGGATCCTGTTAAGCCTGTAATGTCCATGCCCAATGATCCGCCTAAGGAGGATAACAAACCACCGCCGCCCATGCTCTTACTTTCCTCTACTAAAAAGATAGTGTCCGCGATATATTTAGGTGATTTAATATAACTATAAGCAATACCTATCATGGATCCCGATAAGGTGACTAATACAATAATTTTAAAATGACTAAATAAAGTAGACTTTATTAATTCAAGCCACTCCATAATCCACTGTTTCATTGAAAAATTAGGTTCAATGATAATTTGCGAATGATTTGGTTGCTTATTTTCAACTGACATAGTGATAGTTATAATTTTAAAATAGCCGCTAAACCTACGAGTGCTGATAAAATACTTGTGATGGCCGATAGTTCAGCGACCGATAATCCTTTTTCTTTATCAGGCATTTCAGGTACAAATATTTTACTGCCTGGTGTTACTCTTGGATAAAATTTAAAAAACAAAAAGTGCTTTTGCTTTTTATTAATGCCATTCCCATATTGTATATAGGCTTTTGCTAATGAAGCTCTATTTTTTACACCGCCTGCGGCTGATATATAGGACTTAAAACTTCCTGATTCATACCTGGTTAACTGCGGACTATACACAGCACCTATTACTTGTACAAATGGATCGTTACGTGAAATAAACAAACTATCTCCTGGCAATAATGCCAATGATAAATCACGGGAATTATTATTGGCCACATCTACATTAACGCCAATTAATACCCCTTTACGATATACTTGTAAATCCTTTAAGGAGCCATATTTTGTTAAGCCGCCTGCCCTTGCTAATACATTTTCAATGGTTTCATCTCTTTTTTCCAACACATAATTACCTGGAAAATAAACCTCCCCAGCTACTTTGATATCCCCTAAAAATACCGAGTTCAATAATCTGGGTACAAAAATATAATCCTGTGCCTGTAAGGTGAAAGTATTATCCCTGCTGGATAAATTTGAATCTAATTCAAGTTTGATTAAATCCACTAATTGATTGGCTAAGGAATCGGTTCGGTTCTTTTTTATTCTTGATAGTTCCACTCTGTGATAAGCAGCATCTTTCATGAATCCCCCACTCATCGCAATCACATCCTGTATTTGCATACCCGAACGAAACATTATTTTTCCTGGTGTTCGCACATGACCGCCAACAGTGATATATTCAACTTCTTCTAATTCCTGCTTTGTATATATTTGGATACTATCCTCGCGCTCCAAAATAAAATCAGTATTGTTTTGTGTTAATTTATTCAAATCAACCGATACCAAAACGCGATCCCTTGTATTGGTTAAACGATAAATAGTGGCTCTTTGCATAAATGCATCTGTTCTTAAACCATCTGCTTTTTTTATGACTGCTTGTAAGGATAATTTTGGCTGAAATCCATAATCACCCGGGCGATATACTGCCCCAGTTATACTTACCTTATTTAAAAATACAGGTGATTTTTTTTCAGCATAAATAGAATCACTTTGTGAAGGAATGTAGTTAGCAAACAAATTGGCATCTACCTCCTTGTATGTTTTTTCTGAGCCATTTAATTGCACAATTTTTAATCGGTCTGTGAAAGCTGAATCATTAAATCCACCCGCATATTGTAATGCTTGTTGTATGGTTTCATTCGGTCTTAATTCAAATACGCCAGGCCTTTTTACCATACCCGCTAACTCCACTCTTTTTATATAAGGACTATACAATATAACATCCTGATCCTCCAAGCGGATGTCCTTGGCCATTTTGCCATTTTGTAAAAACTCGTACAAATCAATATTGGCAATAGTTTTATTGTTTCTGATTACTTTAATATCTCTTAAAGTTCCGTTTTCAGTAGGGCCTCCTGAATAATACAAAGCATTAAACACCGACGATAATGCTGAAATTTGATAGCCTCCAGGCCATGCGGCTTCACCTATGATAGTGATTCTAACACTTCGATAATTACTAATCGTAATGCTTAATTGCGTTTTATTTAATTTTAATGCCGGATACGCTTTTGACATTTTTCCAAAAATGCGCGCCTTGGCATCTTCCATCGTTAAGCCGCTTACATTCACCAAGCCTACATATTCAATTTTTATATTGCCATCTATATTCACCGTAGCATTAACCGTAGTTTCATTTAAACCTGTTAATGTAATATCTATTTCATCATCAGGACCTAATATATAATTTTTAGGTGTTGCTATTCGTAAATTGGGTTCAAACTTGATGTTTGGGTTGGCAAAAAAATCATACCCATACTTATTCGTCAACTTTTTGGTTTCTGGCACTTCTAATACCCAAGTACTGTCACGCATAAAACCTGAGGTATCCTTAATCATATTTGCAGCACCAAAGGAACTGTTTTTGGAACCTTGTAATGACAGTAATCGTTTTTTAAACTGTCCAACCTCCGATGGTCGCAAGCCTTTTTTAACTAAAAAGCTAATCGCATCATTTTCTGACATGCCGTTTGCCGATGCCTGCATCCATAATTGCATGATTTGCTGGTCCGAAAACTGGCTAATTCTGGCGTTACCCATATTTACATTTCCGCCACTGCTATTTTGTGCTTTAATGGAGGTGAAAACCATTAAAATAAGCACAAATACAGCTAAAAATTTTCCTAAAAATTTCATCATTTAAATTAACTTATAAGCATAAAAATACGACAATTGCCCCATAAAGTGTAAA
>Ga0192647_102627_pt1 | contig 11088 bp, 7 predicted proteins | sample LauGreFa1BDMLBSN_2_FD_133046 | JGI IMG/M metagenome (GOLD analysis project Ga0192647, IMG submission 133046) | Freshwater lake microbial communities from Lake Michigan, USA - Fa13.BD.MLB.SN - reassembly | ecosystem: Environmental > Aquatic > Freshwater > Lake | place: Lake Michigan, USA...
GAATGCACCATCGAATGCACCATCGAATGCACCATCGAATGCACCATCGAATGCACCATCGAATGCACCATCGAATGCACCATCGAATGCACCATCGAACACTTCCTTGGACAAACATGGACTACTGTTCAGTGCAGGTATCACATCTTTGTCATGCGGATGTTTGGTGGTCATCTTTTTCGTTGTCATCCTGTTCTATTACAATCAATTGCGTTAGCGTCGAACTTAGCGATCGCACACGTTCGGTCCAGACGAGAAACCTTGGTCGAAAGAAGCGGATACACAAACCACATAAGAAGAACCGAGCCTAATGATGACATGAGACTATCTAGCGTCTTACCACCGTGCTTACCACCCACGTCTTCTCTACAGGAGGGTGACGACTCGTCGTCGTTGTGCATTATTTGCCACGAAGACGTCGTGACGGGTTCGACCACACGGCACCACTGCGGCTGCGTCTACGTCGCACACTCGACGTGCGAGCAGCGCATGGCGCACATAACAAACATCGGATGCTGCTACTGCCGAAAGAGCGAGTCCTTCGTCTCGGCCGAGTCGGCGACATCGGAGCGAACCTACCTGACGACGATCCGGCGGATGATCACGGGCTTGTTTGTCGACGTCCCCGCTGCGTTCACCGTCGCATACGTCATGATTCTGTTGGAGAACGTGACCGCCACGTTGTGAGTGTCGTTTGCGTCGACTCTTCTGGGTGATAGACATAGAACCATGAGTGATGGGCTCAGCGTCACTTTTCGAGTCAAATTTACCCATCCCAAACGAAGATTTTGGAACGAATGACAAAAGAGGAAATCCGGATTTTCGAAGCACTTTTCAATGGTTCGTAGCCCAAATCGAGTACTCACGCCCTTGAAAAGTGCTTCGAAAATCCGGATTTCCTCTTTTGTCATTCGTTCCAAAATCTTCGTTTGGGGAGCATAAAATTTCGACCCAAATGTTGTCGCCCAAAGCGTGTACTCACACCATTGAAAAGTGCGTCGAAAGCAGCCGCCGGCAACTCGTCCCCTTTTTTTCGACAATCTCCATTTCGAACATTTAGACAAATATTTCAAGGTGGATTTGTGGTTGACACTTTTGTCTAAATGTTCGAAATGGAGATTGTCGAAAAAAAGGGGACGAGTTGCCGGCGGCTGGTCGAAAGCGCATCCCGAAATGTTCGTCCGAGTTAAACGGCGAGTTTCCAAAATCTTCTTTTGGGGAGCATAAAACTTATCCTCCACAAACGAAGATTTGGGGAGGATAAACAAAAGAGGAAATCCGGATTTTCGACTGTCTGTTCAATGGTTGGTACCCCAAATCGAGTACTCACACCCTCGAAAAGTGCTTCGAAAATCCGGATTTCATCTTTTGTTCCTCATTCCCAAATCTTCGTTTGGGGAGCATAAAACTGCGAAAGTGCATTACACGACCGCTTATCACCTGAACACGTCAATCAAGCGCATCGGCATCCATCAGATTGCAGTTGATTGATGTGTCGTGCTCTTCACATGGAATGATTCCCGCGTCAGGCACCGGGTATGCCACCCGCAGCGCGCCTAAGGTCGCCGTTTCATACACGGGCGCAGCGACTTGCAATGTCGCAATCGGACTCTCCGAAACATCACTTACCATGCCGATCGGTGACTTGTCCACTTGCACCGACGTTTCATGCAAGTCGTTACGCGCACATGCATATGTATAGAATATGGCGTATACATGCCTTGGGCTGGCCGTTGTTATGTCTTTGTAAGGAACAACAAAACACACCGGAGGAAAATCGGAAATGTTTTCTGACGGTGCCTTACCCATGCGATGAGCAGCCTGAAGCCTTTTGAAATACGCCAACTGAGATGAAGATGTTCCGGCGTGCATCAGTCGAATCGACGGAAGCCGGTCGTTGCCGATAGCCTGCATGATTTCGCCCTTTTGTTCGGATGTATAATGTTTACTGTCACGAACCAGTTGCATATTGGAGCGGAGTAGTCCAATGCACTTTTGCTTGATTTCCTTGCGAGGATACTCTTTCTGATAGGCATCGGAGAACGACCAATCCTCGGAAGTGCACTGTAGGAGCAATGGTGTGCATTGGTATTTGACTCGACCGGTCTTGTCGATGGCGATGTTGGTGCGCACAACCTTCCGCGTGCATTTGGGTATCGTAGCGCCAGGATTGACGTGCATCTCTTTGTAGTGAAGTTTGCACTTGGCACTGCCGGTTGCGACTACTTTTGTCAAGGTGCCACATGCAGCGGTCGTTTGCATCTGTGAAACACATGAAGTCACGCGCGGGTCGAATATTGAATGTCCGTTTGTTGCTGGAATACGCAACTGCATGGGCACTGAAAGAAGACTCGCGCTGCATTGAACAGTGCATTCGCCTAACTCGCGGCTGAAGTGTTCGGACTTGTTTGCGACGACCCCCTTCTTCAGGTTGGTCCCGGTGGATGGGATGACCTCGAGTGGATTCATGATTGCGCGTTCGATGTCCGACTGAGGGACGACCTTGTTCGGTCGATGCGTCGTCAGCCGCTCCGACAGAAAGATTCGGGGCAGCGTTGCGCCAACCCCGCCCGGATTCGTGGTGGAAAGCGGGTACCCGCACATCCTACCGAGCAGCCCCTGGACGATCACGTCCGTATTCGGCGCCTTGGAGTTCTCCCATACGCACCCGATGTGTATCTTTGGAACAACCTTCCCAACTCGCAACATCCCGTCGAGCAGAACGATCGTGGGGCAGTCGGGTGCGTCTCGGAGCGCATCGACTGAAATATGTGGCTCGTGCTTCGAATCGTGGTAGAACACCTTCCCACCCATGCGGTGGTAGACGCGCTGGATGACGGCCATGACCGCCTCCCGGTCCTTGGAGGCCGAGAGACGCATCAAAAAGTACTTGCATCCGATAGATTCGACCAGCTGACCAAACGCCCGTTCGTCGTCGACGATGGAGTACGTCTCGCCGACCAGACCAGAGTCGATGTAGCGTCGAATCCCTACGTATCCTTCACCTGGCGCGAGTATCTCAACGTGCTTGTGTTTGTATTTACTGTACGCAATCGATGAAAGTTCCGAGTATGGAGTCGCCGAGACGGACAAATAGTAGGTGTCCGTGGTCTCCAACACACTCGGGTCTCCCGTGGCCGTTACGCCGGTGAGTCCGTTGAGAGTCAGAAACTGGTCCAGTTCCATATCAATGTCTTGGGTCAAGTGGGACTCGTCGTGTACAATGAGAGCGTGTCGCAAGTCGAGCGTGTGCTTGTTGAAATCTTGACGAAATATGACCTGGAGTCTTCCAGTCGCAAAATCGTCCGGATTTTCATTGCGCGCGTCGCAGGTCGCCTGCGTGCGAAGTGTGGTGTCGTTCGCGCCACACAGAATGTAGGCGCGTTGAATGTCCCCGTGGTGCCTCATCAGGCGAATGAGCGCGTGGTATGCACCGGTTTTACCCGATTGGCACTCCGCCTTGAGCAATGCGTAGCGCACGCGCCTCTGGCGGAAGGCATTGCGGATGTTGGTCGCGGCCGTCGATTGTTGAGGTGAAGGCATGGTAGTATGGTCTCGTGTTGGTTGTCCACCACTTTCAGATCATTTTAAATCATTTTCGAAAAAAAGTGGAATGGTCCATCATGTCGTCCATCGTGTCCATCGTCGTGTCGTCCATCGTGTCAATCGTCGTGTCGTCCATCGTGTCATCTCTCGCCGTGTCGTCCGTCGCATCGTCCGTAGTGTCGACGACCGCAGGTGGCGTGGCCTTGTCGAGTCTAATAAAAACACGTGGGACAAAGCGGTCCGGCCACGGGCTGTCTCGGTCCAGCAGGTGGTACGGCCGTGGCTCGCGTTGAGTGATGCTTTCGATGACGTGTCCTTCGCACAGCGCGAGCGCGTGTCCAAAATGGGGATATCGGCCCATCACCACCCAACGTCCGAGAAGAAGCTGCTCGATGCTCGGCGGCGCCACCTGCTGCGAAAACTGCCGCGTGGCATACCCGTGCTTGCGCAGCGTCGGGACGAGGTCGTCGATGCTTAGCCCGTGCTGCGTTTCTTGTGCGATGAATCGGTCAATTGTAATACGCAGTGGCATTGTAATTGCACGTTTCCGGCTCGCACGGGCATGTACAAGCGCTTCGAATCGTTTCCGGATGTTGTCGATCGCATCCTGTGGTGAGACGATCCGCCGTTGCAGCGCGTTGTTGACGGCGTGCACCGCACAGTTGCGTTGGTCCTGGTGTTCGATGAGCCGAGGCATTTTACCATCGGAGCGTTTGCTTCTAAGTGAGTTTCACACACGGCTAGAAACGTAGATAGGAACACTAGATGGAAAGTCATTGGAAACACTTTACCCTCCCAAACGAAGATTTTGGAAGGAGGAACAAAAGATGAAATGCCGATTTCGAAGGAAGCACTTTTCAAGGGCGTGAGTACTCAATTTGGGCCACTAACCATTGAAAAGTGCTTCCTTCGAAATCGGCATTTCATCTTTTGTTCCTCCTTTTTGTTCCTCCTTCCAAAATCTTCGTTTGGGGAGCATAAACTTGCAATTTTAATGTAATGTGGCGAGCAAAAAGTCGCGCTTTCACTGCTCAGCCTTTCAGCCGGTATGGCGAACAAAAAATTGCGCAATTTCGCACCCACTACTTAACGAAGGAACGTTCATACGTGAGTACTCAACCATCAGGCCAATTTGACACATTTCTTTTAAATCATTTTAGTGTCCATTGTAACTTGGCCTGATGGTTGAGTACTCACGTATGAACGTTCCTTCGTTAAGTAGTGGGTGCGAAATTGCGCAATTTTTTGTTCGCTACATGGCTTTCAGCCCTCGGTCGAACGTTACCCATCCCAACCCAACCGATGATTTTGGAAAGGTCGAACCAACCTTTCCGAATGCGTTTTCGACGCACTTTTCAAGGGCGTGAGTACCGTCAATGCTCGTTCGGCCTTTCCATTGTGAATGATGTGAGGCGTTGGTCATGTGAAACGAACGATGCGCCGTTGGTGTGTTGGTGGAGGTCCGCCTGGCCCAGCCTCTACCATGTTACAACGTCGGTTCTAACGCTCGAAGAAGCACCGCCCGTTCCGTCGGGTCCATCCCGATCTCGACAAGGTCTTCGTCGCGGATGAACTGGAGGTGATGGATCGATGAACCCCCGATGCGCGCGATAGCGTCGCCGTAGCGACTCAGCTGTAGCCGCGACAGTAGCTGGTCGACGTTGGTTGACGCGGACTCGAGGTCGACGATCTTCTGCTTGAGTTCATCGACGGACGAGTCTGTGGCGACCCTTAACGATACATCGCGACCGTTCAACAGCCGTACGCGGAGTTCGACTTTGCCGTATGTAGGACGGGCGTTGAACGTGTTGGCATACAGCTTTTCATAGTCTGCCCTGGAAGACGTCCAGTGTGCCATTCCACCGCGCAGCCGCAACACCAAGTGCAACGTCGCCCCGTCGGATACGTTGTATTCGGCGAGCGAGTATCCGCTTTCGAGTTGCTTGCCGGCAAAGAGCAGACGTTGTTGGTCGATGGGAATCCCCTCTTCGTCGCAGATCTTTGCCATGACGCTCTCGGTCGTCTCGGCGGGCGAGACCACCAGCGGGAACTTCTTGCCCGTGAGCGTTTGTATGTAAATGGCGCGAGCCGATTCGGAGCCGGTCACAAGTCGGACCTCCGTGTGGACGTGGGGTAAGAATGGCTGGTGGTTGGACGGGCCGAACGTCGCGGACGATTCCGAAAACACAAACAGCTGACCTGACTGATAGTCCATGGCGATTCGACTCGAATCGTGGAGTAGCGTCACGGGTGTCGCGCGTGTGGGTCCGGTGGCGTTGCACGTCGCCGAGTCGGCGTGGACGGGCGACGTTTCCTCCGTGCGGCACACACACACCTTACCCGTGCAGGTTCCACAGCGTGACAGGGTGAATGAATCGCCACCGACGACCGATTGGGTCACCCGCTTGCTCGCGGCGACTCGCATGACCGGCGAGCCCTGACCACCGAGTGCACGGTAATGCGTCAACGCACCGTCGTAGAGGCACGATAAAGGTCCAATGCCAGTGGCGTCGAACGCGAAGAGACGCTCTCCCACATCGGACAGAACTTGCAACATGTTTTGTTTCGAAACGAAGGGTGCGAGCACTCTTTTCAATCATTTCGAACCGTTCGTGTTCTCGTTGGGCTTCTCACACGGTCACACGGGGACTCACACCACGCATTCATCCAGCAGAATATGTACACACATCATGCACACGCACCGTTTGGTAAAGCGAAGAATCTTGCGTGAAAAGTCGTCTAGTCCCTACCCAATCCGGCCTGGGGCCCTTAGGCTGGGGGACGTTTCGCTCGTGTTGTTTCACACATATCATGGATGCACCATCATCTGGCGCATGCTTTTGTTTTAACAACTGTTTTAACAAATCAAGCGTAGTGCATCCTCATGGACGATATGCGTCCTTTTGAACGTGCCCACGTCGGATGGAGTGAACGAGTCTATTATCCCCATTGAGTCCCCAAACGACGATTTTGGAAGGTCGAAAAAACCTTTCAGATTGCGCTTTAGGAGCACTTTTCAACGATTTGTAGCCCAAATAGAATACTCGCTCTTGCTGAACAGAGCACTGTCAGCCCATGTGGGAAACAACATTTCCGCGAAATACCCACGCCGGATTTTGTAATGACTTTACGACATTATCCTATACTAAATAGTATGTTGGATTCGTACATTTACTTACAAAATCCGGCGTGGGTATTTCGCGGAAATGTTGTTTCCCACATGGCTGTCCGCATGCAGCAGCCCAATGTGGGAACACACAAGGGCCCTCCGTACCTTGTAGTGGAGTAGGCAGTGCGCTGCACTTCAGGAGCGATGGTTTGATGAGCGTAAAAATTTATGTGAAATGTATGCTCCCCAAACGAAGATTTTGGAAGGCTGAACAAACATCTCAGAAAGCGTGTTCGAAGCACTTTTCAACGTTTTTTAGCCCAAATCTAGTACTCACACCATTGAAAAGTGCTTAGAAAACGCGTTCTGAAACGTTTGTTCGGCCTTCCAAAATCTTCGTTTGGGAGGGGTAAAATGACTTAAAAGGCGACTAATCGTTTCGGAATGATGATGATGATTGCACATCCATGTCCTAATTTCTCCACTGGCTTTTGTCACGCTCGTCAAACACAACTGCGCATTAGCGTCGATGATTTCGAGGCGATGGAGCAACATTCACAGACGCACGTCGGTCCAATGTGCATCGACTGCACATCGGCACTTGCATTCTATCGGAAAACGGATACGAGACGTGCGTTCTTTCGTCACACAATATCAAACCCCATGCCAATGACAGAGTGGCACAGACGATGGCAATCATACTTTCCGTGTCAAAATACCGAGGTTCGATGCGATAGTCGAATTGCAGACGTAAAGTTGTCTGAAACGCTCGTCCTGGAACTGCAACATTCTAAAATATCCGAAGAGGAGGTTCGCCAGAGGACTCTCGACTATGCGAATAATGGGATCCGTGTTTTATGGCTCGTCGATGCGACCGCGATGGGCATCATGAATGTCACACCGGTCAGAGATGGGCTACAGATTGACTTTTGGAGGGCTTTCAAATGGATTCTTGACCGATGGGTGAGTTGTAGAGTGCTTTACATCAACATCATCGTAAACGGCGAGTCCAAGGTATGTAAAATCGTCCCAAGTCGAGTAAAAAGTTACATGTGCACGATCGGAGCGGCCAACACGTTCTCGGAAGACGACTTTGTGCGAATGCTACACACACACGACGAATCTGTTCTGTGTTCTGATGATTTCGATACGCAACACCAGACAGACGTTAACCAGGCGGGCTGTGGGGCTGGGAAGACGTACGGGTGTGTCATGGATGCTGATAGTACATTTTTGGACACATTTCAAACCGAGAGTGATGCGCATATTGCAGAGTTGGAGAAACTTGACAAACTCGACAAACTCGACAAACTCGACACACTGGACCAACTCGACAAACTCGACACACTGGACCAACTCGACAAACTCGACGAAAAGGCGGATGTTGCACCAGATGACGACACGCTGACGTTCCATTTGATTTTTCTCACGGACAAGCACAGCGCTAAGGAAGTGATTCGACGTGAATTCGAAGAACAAGAGGGGCATGGTAAACTCAAGTATCTTCAAGATAAAACTACCGAGTTTATCACCGCCGATGAGGACAAGAGTCCGAAATTCGTACGCGAGTATCGCATCGGGCGATTCCGATTGGTTGTAATGATTGGAACCGTCGCATCTTTCATGTATTGTGTTGCACCATCCGAACCACCGATCGGGTGCGAGAGAGTATCGGACATATTCATCCAAAAATACATCAACCTCAAAGTTGGTGGAGTCGGGGATATGTTCGTCGAATACGGCGAGCAAAGCATTCGTCTGTGTCAGCGTGTAAAGGTTTACGTGGACGAAGCCCAGGACCTACCGTCCTTGTGCGCCGAGGCCATGTGTCGCCTGCAACAAGACACACACATCCGGCTTTATGTTGTCGGCGATGTGATACAGGCACTTTCGGAGCCTGATAACGTCATGACGCACTTTGCTACGAACAACGCCAACGTCTTATACCACAAGAAGCCGTTTGATTTTCGGCGTGGTGCACATCCGGCGTTTCCCGAGTTTATGCGCGCAGTCATTCCGTACGAAAAGTATGGATGCCCGCAACCGGAGCCTTGGACGCCCAATTCCGCTCGTAGACAGGCGCATCATCACAACCCCATTATTTACACACCGATTCACAAGATGTACGTTGGCGATGACAACAAAGATAACGTCCTTAATAATGCACGACACGTGTGCAATCTGGTGCAGATGTTCGTCGAACGGGAAAACTACTTACCTGAGGACTTTATCATCCCACTTGGATATGTTACCAAAAACGTTCTAGCGGCGCAAATCGAGAACTTGCTCATCGACTTTTTTGATAAAAAGCTCAAGACAGACCATGCATATCGTCGAATCGCGTCCGAAAGAAGCGAGTATTGGAAAACGATGCTGGTAAAAAACGAATGGACGCCCGAAAGCCTGTGTGTATTTCACAAATCGGAAGATGGTAAGCCAATCGATACAAAACTGTCGGACCATGGCGTGAGAATGGTTTCCATCTTTGCCGCCAAAGGCGACGGTCGCCACGTTTCGATTGTTGTGGGGGTGAGCGAATTTAGCTTGCGAATGTATAGGAACCACCCAACCGTCTACGACTCGCTGTTAAACGTCGCAGTTACACGGGCAAAGCACTACATGGTGTGGGTCTATGAGAATAAGTGCGATGACATTTACAAGAAAATGACAAAGTATGAACAATTCGAGCACCATACAAACCCAAACATTAAAAAATCCACAGGCGGAGCATCGAGTGGTGATAAGATGAAGATTACTCGCTTTGTAGAAAACATACTCGAGCATCATTTTGAGTTGGTCAAGCCACTCATCCCAAAATATAAATCGAAACCAACCAAGAAGACGAGGGTCGACCATAATTACCATAGCATCAGGGCACGTGCTGCCCAATACAAGATCATCCAGACCATCATCCCACGAAGTGGTCAACGTTCACAAACTAACCGCCTACAGCCTCAAACGGTGATTAGTAAGGTTATGTCACTCCAGATTCGTGCTCTTGCAACGGACGAGTACTGGATGGAAATCGTCCGCTTCGACAAGCTAAAACAAAAAAAAGAAGCCAGTTGCATCCCGACGATTTCCGACGCCATGGGGTTGGTAAACGAAAAGGGGGCCGTATCCGAATTGATTGAAAAATACTGCAAGAAAATCCAATCAAAGTTTCGCGCCGAGCCTTCTGCATGGCCGGAACTGTGCCCAATTGAAATGGTTGTCTTCTTGTACATGTTCTCGATCGTTCAAGATGGAAATGCATCGGTCATCGGCTGGTATGAGTTGGTGCGCATCATGCGCGATGCAAGCGTCTATTTTGGGGACCAAAATGACGATGATGACCTCACTCGAGTGCACGTAGGTTGCCTATGTGGCGTTGAATTATCCAAACCAAAAACGGGCAAAATGAGAGGCCCGTTAACCACTCACTTTTCACACATCGCTGGTGTAGTCGATAATATTGGTGTAATGTGCGCCCAACTTCAAGATTCGAACGGTTTCGATATTTACACAACGGAAATTCACCTACATCGAACAATTAAAATGGATGTACCTGGGTGCCATGGAATTCGAATCACAATTCCGTCTGTATTTATGACAGCGAATAACGAGACAAGCGCTGTGTTTATATATTTCATACCCGACTTGAACGAATTGAATTGGAATGAATGGTACATGACGACAATTGCACACGACTATCTAATCGAACTTGATTGGATTCTAACCAGTGATGGGGAAGACAAACGAGACAACAAAGACCGATTCGGCCTTGGTAAGACCCGTTTATTCGTGATGTTTAGCCTGTATGACCATCCACGGGTGATAACACACACTCCCGACTCCTATTTACCCACGATGAATGCGATACTGACGCAAATGGTCAGAAAAAAAGGTCTTGGCTATAATAAGAGGGTGATAGACAACTTAGCCAAGTATGCACACGCACATGGTGGTTATAAACATGCTATTGTAGAACTTGAAAGGGTGAACGACTTGGTAAAAAAAACAAAGCCAGAGGCTCTTACGACTCTCATCGTATCGAATCCAATCTTCGATGGGTTTGAGAAACAACTATCATCCTACGTAGAAAAATGGCTGAATCGCTTTACTGGAAAAATAGAAGACGATGAGTGGTCTGAGTCGGATATGAAAGAGAAATTCGAAAGCGGGTCTGAAAATCGTAAGCTCGATCGTGAACTGGAAAAGGAGCTACAAAAGGAATGTTACTACCATGCTCTATGACAGGTCGCTATGTGTGGGGTGAACCCTACAAATCTTGGAATCGTGTAAAAATAGTAACAGTCTAAAATAATATCACGGTAAAACACGCGTGTATAGTTCCATGTAGCGAACAAAAAATTGCGCAATTTCGCACCCACTACTTAACGAAGGAACGTTCATACGTGAGTACTCAACAATCAGGCCAATTGGACACATGT
>Ga0192647_102632_pt1 | contig 11083 bp, 7 predicted proteins | sample LauGreFa1BDMLBSN_2_FD_133046 | JGI IMG/M metagenome (GOLD analysis project Ga0192647, IMG submission 133046) | Freshwater lake microbial communities from Lake Michigan, USA - Fa13.BD.MLB.SN - reassembly | ecosystem: Environmental > Aquatic > Freshwater > Lake | place: Lake Michigan, USA...
CATTTAAAAGACCGCCCCAAAACCACTGGGGCGGTCTTTTAAATTTATAGATATTAAATATCAGGAATGTGTGGGACTCCGGTCTCGATTAAGAGTTAACGGAAGTAAGGTCTTACGCACTACTAATCACGCACACTACCGCATGTAATAAGCCTAGCGAAAGCTCAATCATCGAGTTTTGTATCCGTCATGACTATCCGCGTTGCTACCCGGTTGCTACTCATTCTTGTCAACCCCTTGGGTTTGTCAATGAACTTGGTTACCGTTTGATCCATGGTCAATCCTCCTACGGCGCAAATTCAGGATCTCCACAAACGGTTAAGCCAGTATTACCTGGCCTGCCTAAGTCGATCGACCCGGCCAGAAGCCAAATTCTTTGCTCAAAGTAAGTTCACGCCCGAATACGCAGAACTCATATCTAACCCTTTCATTTCTTCAGTGGAACTTACGGGTAATAATGCTGCAAGAAAAGTTATTGATTCCTCAAAAAGTAAGAAAGAAAAACAACTTTATGCGGGCCATATAATTTTTGCTGATTATCTAGAAAGTAAAAGTAGCGATTGGAAGGGTTACTTGCTCTATCCACTCTTTATCACGCCAATAGAGCAAGCGGGTGGATCAATTGATTGTACGGATAGTCCATTGTTTGTTAACCCTGAAGCACTCAGGAAGATACTTGGACTCTCATCGGCCAGTGAATTGCAAGAAGCCGTACTGGAACTGGAGGAAGAGTTGGGTTTAGGTGGCGCTGACGGAAAAGTTCAATCCATGGAAGATGTAATGATGCACCTGCGAAAGAATTATGACTACTGGAATTGGATTGAAGAGCTCCCTGATACTGAAGTTGAAGGCGGTACTGAAAACCAATTAGCACCAGCCTTTCCACTAACCGATGTAAATAGAGTGGGTCTGTATATTCGTTCGGTAATTTTTATGTCCGAAAGACCCAAGTACACGATGGGCCTCGAAACTGAGCTAAGTGCTCTTTCCAATTTATCAGTCGCCGAATTGGCAAATAGCTCACTCGCTAAGTGGCTGGGCTACGGTGCTGGTTCGGCCAGCCCCTTATCCGAGAACGCACTGATCGAACCAATTCCGCTCAATAGTGAGCAACGAGACGCGGTAACAAGAGCACTTACGCAACCTCTGACGGTAATAACGGGTCCACCCGGTACGGGAAAATCGCAAGTTGTTTCTTCAATCTTGGTGAATGCTGCAATGCAAGGTACGACAGTATTATTTTCATCAAAGAACAACAAAGCCGTTGATGTAGTGGAAATAAGAGTTAATTCTCTTGGCCAAAGGCCAATTCTATTGAGACTGGGTGCCAGAGATTTACAAGAAAGGCTTTCAGACTATTTGACACGGATTGTGTCGATGAAAACTGAACCAGAAGATGTACAAGCGTTTGAACGGGCTCAGAAGGAGTACACGGATCTTTCCCTTGCACTTGGTTCAGAGAGGAGAGAAATTGAATCCCTCCTAGCCCTAAGAAACGATGTGGACGACCTCGAGGCGCGATTAGAACCTATTCGCGAGAAAGTTGGCGAGGATGTTTCAACTGCAATAGAAAGTCTTGACATTAGCGCCATGCGTCTCACGGCATCCGAACTGAATGAAGCTGTGAAGAGAAATATTCCAGGCAATCAAGGTATTCTTGCAAATATATTTCCAGGAATTGGCAGAAAATCTCGTCTCGAATTGCTATCAAAAGCTGCAAATTCTGTAAAGAATCATTTTTTACAATTTAAATATCAGATTCCTGCTCCAACTGGGGATATCGAAGAATGGAAAGTCTTGGCGTCGAATATTGAGTCTATCGTCCTCGGCATAGAGCAGATTCCAAAGTACAAAGCCAAATTGAAGCAACTTTCCGCCGCGGAAGATTTAGGATCGCATGCACATAAAGTGACTACTTTGCAGGAACAAACAGCGATAAAAAGTATGAAGTTATGGCAAACCTGGTTGAGAACTATTCCAGAACGACTTTCACAAAATGACCGAAGGGAGCTGACCAAATTTCAGTCCACAGTAACAATGCTGGCTCGGGCCACAGATGGAAAGTCAACAGCTTCCCTTAAATCAGAACAGCAGAGATTATTCCCAACAGTTAGCAAGTTTTTACCTTGCTGGGCAGTAACTTCATTGTCTATCAGAAACAGGGTTCCATTTAGTCCCGGATTTTTTGATCTTGTTGTGATCGATGAAGCCAGTCAGTGTGATATTGCTTCCGCCTTACCACTTCTCATGCGGGCCAAGCGAGCGGTGATAATCGGAGATCCTCTTCAACTTCGGCACGTCGCAAATATCGATACTTCTACTGATCGTATGTTGTTAGACCAAAATCAACTAATTGAGTCACTTGAGTGGTCGTACTCTTCGCAATCTTTATTCGATCTAGCAGCCGCAATCCGTGATGAAGATTCGATGATCACATTAAGAGACCACCATAGGTCGGATGCACAGATTATCGAATACTCCAATAAGCAATTTTATGACGGCCAACTTCGGGTCGCTACCAAGCATGAAAACTTGGTAAAGCCGAAGAAAGATGAAGCTGCAATCAGATGGGTAGAGGTTAAAGGAACTTCCATTAGACCATCTCAAGGAAGCGTAACTTGTGCACAGGAAGCAAAGAAGGTTGTCGAAGAAATAGAAAGGTTAGCAGGCCAGGGATACAAGGGAAGCATTGGTGTTGTAACGCCATTCGCACCGCAAGCAAGAATGATAAGTGATTTATTGGCGCAACGAGATGAATTAACTGGATTTTTGAGGTCCGCTGACATTTTGGTTGCAACAGCACATAGTTTTCAGGGAGACGAACGCGATGTAATTATTATGTCTCCAGCATTGCAAAGCGGAGCGCCAGATTCAGCAATTAAGTTTGTCTCCGGTCAGGCTAATCTATTTAATGTTGCAGTCACGCGTGCTCGGGCTGCGTTGATAGTTGTTGGAAATAGCGATGCAAAAGAGCTCAATAAAGTTCCTTATATTCAAGCATTCGTAAAATATGTGGACCAAATCGGGAAAGCATCAGAGAAGAAATTGACTGATGCAAAGAAAGATTATGGGCCAAAATTTCCACACGAGCGCCGAGATAAATTTGTATCAGATTTCGAAATTAAACTTTATGAATCACTTTACGAGGCTGGCATAAAAACGACACCCCAGCTTTCCGTAGATCAATATCGCTTAGATCTTGCTCTCGTTGACGGTGATAGAAAATTAGATATTGAAGTCGACGGAGAGCTCTATCACCGACACTGGTCAGGAGAAAATGTACGAAGAGATATGTTGCGGAGCCAAAGGCTTATCGAGCTTGGCTGGGATGTTCAAAGATTTTGGGTGTATCAAATTAGAGATGACATTGATGGCTGTATTCGCCGCGTTAAGAAATGGCTTAAGTAGTTAGTTCATTTGAAAAAACGGTCTAGGGAGATTCTAAATGGCGGGAGAAGCAACAGGTCTAACAATTTTTGCGATGCGTTCTGTTTTTTAAGAGTTAACAGAAGTAAGGTCTTACGCACTACTAATCACGCACACTACCGCATGTACTAAGCCTAGTAAACGCTCAGTTATCGAATTTCTCATCCAAATGACTATCCGCGTTACTACCCGGTTGCTACCTTTAAGACATGGTCACCTCTGAGTGGAAAAATGAGAAGACTCGGCTAGTCGCGTCCTGGTTAGTTAACACACCAGAGGTCTATCAGTCAGCACGTCAATTTGCGAAAGATAATCCGAATGCCCCTATTTTGTATCGGGCTTGGCTAAAGTCCACGGATCGGCAAAAAGTGGTAACACCTGATGGAATTTCACTATTAGATCCCGAATTGCACTTCGGGGAATTAAGTGATGTTCTTTGGACGTTTACGGTTTAGAGACACTTCTTAGCTTTGAGTTAGGAGTTGGATCCCGTATCAAACCACTCGGAAGCCGCAACACTTCCAATTACAACCCATTGATCTTTTTCAAATCCAATCACAAGCCCATTTTCTGAAATTCGTAATCTTCCCCCAGATGGATGTATGGCCAAAAGTTTGCGTCCGACATCGATAGCCTTATCGCCAATTTTTGTTTTTAACTCCTGCTTATTTTTGCGATCAATTATCGTGGCGTCTAACTTCAAAGTATAAGAAAATGGGAGAAGAGGGCCGTCATAAACTTCCCTGATGGGGACGATTTTTTGTGCTTCCTGAGGCAGGCCCTTGAAAGGCGATTTTTCTGTCATTTAACGCGCCTCCTAACTGGGCAAAATGCCCTAATCCTGAATTCTATCTTTGATAGCAATTAACAACTAGGAAATTACGGATTGCTATCGACTCTTCCATCAAGAACTTGAGCGTCAATTAGCCCCTTTTAAGGAAATCGGCCCAGGTCTATCGAATTGTCGGTGCTAATGGATAGCCTTCCTTCATGTCCTTCAAATATGTTGATCTGTTCGCTGGCATTGGAGGCTTCCATGCGGCCTTAAGTGCAATGGGTGGAATTTGTGAGTATGCGAGCGAAATAGATGAAAGTGCGTCACGGATCTATTTCAGAAATTGGGGCATCAAGCCCGCTAGAGACATAACTTTGGCGGCTAACGAGGAAAACATGGAAGTACCTAGCCACGACATACTCGTTGGTGGATTTCCTTGTCAGCCATTCAGCAAGTCTGGCAAGCAATTAGGTATGGAAGAAGCCCGAGGCACTCTATTTTGGAATATTGCAAGAATTATTGAAGTCCACAGACCAAAGATAGTTTTACTTGAGAATGTAAGAAACATTGCAGGCCCACGACATGCACACGAATGGGAAGTGATCATCAGGACGCTTCGAGAATTTGGTTATCGAGTAAGTTCCCAACCACTTGTGGTTTCTCCCCATAAGATTGCTCCTGAGTTTGGTGGTAGACCACAATTTCGTGAGCGAGTTCTTATCGCCGCTACGCTTTGTGAAAAATCAACAGGGGCTCTCGCAGTCGAGCCTGAGCTGCTCGACTTGACGAAGTTTTACGACAATTGGGATCCACAGGATTGGCGTCTTAAATCTCACCTTCCATTAGATAAAACAATGACTAAAAAAGAAAAAGTAAGCCTGCAATTAACCGATAGCGAACTTCGATGGCTGGAAGCCTGGAATGAATTCATTTTAATTTTGAAAGATAAGCTCGGTGAAAATATTACTCATGGCTTTCCACTTTGGGTTGATGATTGGGTACACATAGATGACTTAGTCATTCCCAGAAATACTCCTGATTGGAAAAAAACTTTCCTAACTAAAAACGCAGAGTTTTACACGAATCATAAGAAAGATCTTGATCGTTGGCTGAAAAAATGGAACTACTTGGAAGATTTCCCACCAAGCAGAAGAAAGTTCGAGTGGCAGGCACAGGATGCAAAGGATTTATGGAACACAGTACTTCACTTTCGGCCGTCTGGTATCAGAGCTAAGAAACCAACTTATGTACCCGCTTTGGTTGCCATGACTCAGACATCAGTTTTGGCTAGTCACAAGAGACGGCTATCAGTTAGAGAAGCTGCACGACTTCAAGGTTTTCCAGATTGGTTTGATTTTGTAGACCAATCGGATTCTCTGTCGTATAAACAATTAGGTAACGCTGTTAACGTCGGCGTCATATACAACGTTCTAAAAGCACTCGTAATTAGAGATATTGATTTGCTAAAAAACCATCCGGAACTTACAAGGGCAATAATTGGCGCACCTACTAATCCTGATCACATTTTGGAAAACTATTCAAGACTATTTGCTGCTGATGAACAATCACACAAGGTTCAACAAAAAAAGCCTGTGAAAAAACTAAAACTCGCTCTTTAAATATAAGAATTATTGGAATAGATTTAGGGCATACCGGGAGAAAGAGGTAATGGATCATGGCAGATGACTTCAATGTTGATATAACGCCCAGCGTTACAACTTATGAACTTTATCAAATTGCCTCCTATACTCATTGGTTTGCCATTGGCGAATTCATAGATAACTCGATTACTAGTGCATTTTTAAATTGGGAAGAATTACAAAAGTCGTACGGCGGAAAGTATCAACTAAATATTGAAATCGATTTTGACAACGATGCTAAAACGCTGACAATCATTGATAATGCTGCTGGAATTGCGAGAGGTGAAATACAGCGAGCCCTCCGAGCCGGAGAGCCACCAGCAGATAGATCCCTTCTTTCCGTTCATGGCGTAGGTATGAAAATGTCTTCTTTTTGGATGGGAAGAAATTTAAACATTAAGACATGGCCGTTGAATGTCTCCCTGGGATATGAAGTATCTGTCGACCTAGATGAGATTAAAAAAACAAAAAGTGCAATTACCCAAGTACATGAGATACCAAAAAAACAGCGCCCTGGAACCGCAATCACGTTAAGTAAAATCAATGACGAGAAACTTCCTAAAGGTACGGGTGTTGCGAAACTAAAGCTTCTTCTAACTTCTATGTATCGATTGTATTTAACCAATACTGAACAACGTGTAAACATTAAATTCAATGGAAAGTCATTAGTTTTTAAGAATCCAGAGATTTTGAATGTCCCATTTTGGCCGGATCGCGAGGGACCACTCAATGAAGTCTCCGTACGATGGGAAAGGGAATTTACTTACACTTCCAGCAAAGGTCAGATGGTTTTTGGAAAAGTGGGACTTTTGGAGACGATGAGTCGCGACCTAAGTGGTTTCATGCTGCACTACAAAGGTAAGGGCATGGGCGGAATTGGAGCGGTGGATTCAAGCGAAGAAATTAGTCAACAGGATGTGAGAGATGCTCGAGAGTACTACCGTCCTTCTAGAATTTTTGGTCAAGAAGGAAGTTACAGATATCAAAGATTCACAGGTGTATTTGACATAAGTGACTTGGGGAAGACATCCAGTACAGATTCAATCAAATGGGGACCTGATGATGAGCACGATTTTATTGAAGCGTTGGTCGAGTTTCTAAAAGATCCAAAATTCAATATGTGGGCGATGGCAGAAAATTATCAACCAAGAAAAGCCCTTAAGCTCAAAGAGGCAAATGAAAAGCCGAATGTAAGTAATTTTTCGGTTGAAGAGGTTGTAACGCTTTCGGATTACTTCAATACCCATATCCACGGTGAAGAAATCCTGCATCCTGATAGCGAAGAAGAGGAAATAGTTATTCAAGAAGGTCCTAGATCATTGAATAAAGTTCCAGAAGAAGAATTTGTTTCTACCAAAAATGTATTTTCTGTACCTGATGCCAGGGGACATGTGCACCACTTTGAACCGCAATTCATAGACAATCCAGAATTTGATCTTTTTTATCTAAATTCAAGTGGTGAAGATAAACATGAGATTCGAATCAATATTGGACACCCATTCCTAAGACGGCTGCAATGGGGAAACCCTGATGTGCGCGAAGCAATAATTCAAATGATTTATCTAATGTCTGTTCCTGAAGTATTTCTACCACTCAGAAATTCAAGATCTGCATACAGGTCAAAAATAAATGAAATAGTGGATGCAACACTTACGCGACTTAATAGATCAAACGGTGACAATAATGCCAGCTGATGACGCATTCGGTGCCTTTTTAAGGAACTATCAACCATTAGTAGAAGACACTGCATTTCTTGAAAAATATTTGATTGATATGGGGATAAAGTCTCCTGGAGTTGAAAAATATACAAGCCATGAATCACAAATTTATGTTGAAGCACTAGAACGGCATTTTAATAGATTGAATAATTTTTTAATCAGCGGGCAAGACTCTATGGTTAATTTAGTTTTTGGAAATGTTCAAAGTGGTAAAACTCGACATTTGCTCGCAAATATTTGCTGGGCTAGGGATAACGCATTTCATGCAGCAATTGTTTTCACTGGATCAACTACTCCTTTAGGTGATCAAACAGTTGATCGGCTGGCATCGAGCCTTCCGCAAAATACTGCACAGATAATTTCTTCACCAACCGAACCAAGGCTTGCAGATGGACCTGTACTTCAACAATTGATTTCCCGAGTGCAGTCGCGATTAGTAGATTCAAACACCCCATTACCTGTAGTCACGTTAATTAAATCTGGCGCAAGGCTGAGTGCTGTTAGAAGTATGATCGAAGAGTTAAATCGAGTTATTGGAGCCGATCTTCGAATAATGATCCTCGATGACGAAGCTGACCAAGCGTCACCAGATGCAACGGCAGGTTCACGTGGAAATGAAATTGTTGAAACAATTCTCTCTCAAGATCCGCCTACGAGAGCGACTATTCACAATCGCATTAATGAAATACGAGAAGCCATACGTGGCCAGCACATCTATTTGGCTTATACCGCTACACCTCAAGCTTTAATTCATGGAGATCTAGATGGCCCTCTCCAACCTGAATATTGCAGTGTCGTACCAGCTGGAAGTGACTACACCAGCATCGGTGCCATTGTTCGACAACGAGAGGCGCTGATTCGGCTAAATAACGTAGATGATTCGGTTTCTTCTGACGAGAATATGAAAGCCATGGAAATATGTTTCGCTCAGTTTCTAGTATTAAGTTGGTTACATAAGCGACATGCAAATATATTTCACGGGAAATCCCTGAAAACTATTTACAAATGTGATGAAAAATCCATTCAGTTTCTTATTCATCCTTCAGGCTTAAGCACCGATCACCAAGACTTTAAAGACGCAATGGACTTATGTCTTAAAGATTTCAAAAGTTATATGACCCAAGGGACAGAAACCCTGGAATTTCTCAATGAATATTTTAAGCCTGCTTATCTTAAAGTCTTGAGTAAGTTACCGGATGATGCAAAAAAATTACTTGAATCTGATGAACAGAAAACTGACTGCTGGGACTACATAATAAAACTTACTCACAGTGTAAAAGATTTAAAAATCAAGTTAGTAAATTATAAAGAGCGAAAAAATTTAAGTCCACAAGAACCATTGGTACCAATAACACCGTCACAATGGCAAGAGGCCGAGGCCTGGGTATTAATAGGTGGCGAAATTCTTGGCAGAGGATTGTCGATTCCGCATTTAGCTATAACTTTGTTCCTCCGAAATCCAAATAATCCAAACTTTGACACAGCAGTTCAGCAAATGCGTTTCTGCGGTTATAGAAAGTCTTATCTGCCACTTTTGCAAGTGTACGCCCCAAGTGACATTGTTCAAGATTATTTGGATGCAGTTGAAATTGATGAACCCTTTCGGGCCAGAGCATTTAGATGGGACATTACCAATCGTAATTTGCGAGTAAATCCACCAATGCTTCGATTCATTGCCCCAGCCACTACACGATTTAGGCCCACAAGGAATTCAGTTCTCAGTGGTGAAATCTCAGTAAGAGCGTCTACCAGTGGATCTGGATTTTTCAGTACAGCCCAAATTTCTAATCCACTAAAACTTATTCGTAATTCAAACTTAATACTAGATTTGATTACTGGGTTACCAATTCACGATAAGTACTTACTCAATGACACCAAGTCAGTTGTTTATTCATTAGACAAACAAAAAATAAATCAGCTTTTTCTTAAGTGGGAACTATGTGATTCAGAAAAATTTGAATTCTTAACCATGTTTGAACTATTGGGTTATTCAGAAGCTGAACGAGGTCTCGAACATTTGGAGTGCTTGCTTGCAGTGGATTATGAAGTAACAAGGTTCACCTCTGGAGAAGATGCCCATTCAAAATATGTGACACTCAAGGACTTACCTTTCCGTACATTGAGTGCGTCTGTTAGCGAGGCCGACTGGACGAACTTAGAAAATACGGAAAAGTTTGATCGACTGCAAGCTAAAAGCATTGTCGGTGGTTCAGAAAGAACTATGCAAGAGGCATATCCAGAAAGTGTATTGTTGCAATGCAGACTCTTTGAATTGTTGAATCCTTCACCTATTTTGACTGGAGAAGGTTCAAGAAATCGAGAAGGTCGCGGAATAGGAATGGGATTAAGTTTAATTGGGTGGATTCCAGATTCTGATGAAGAATACTACGTGAATAAGGAAGCTGGTCGTAGCTATGCTCGAGAATAATTGGGATGCAAATAATGTTTTTGCGATTCTTGATGCTCCTCGCCAACATGAGTTTGGTTCCGATATTACGGTGCTGAAGTCAGACGAGAAATTGAAGGTAGTAATTGGGTACACCGAGAATGGAAGTGTCTTTTTTGGTTGTCCACAAGTTGGGCAAATAAAGGGTTTTAAAAAGGGCCGCGCGAAACTAGACGTCATGCAGTCAATTGATTTAAAAGATAGAGGGATTGTGGAGCCTGCTCTAGCTCTAAGTTTTTTGGTTAATTCTGAAGAAGAACTAAGAGCCATTTCAACAATTTTCTCCGGTCTTTATGATCTTAATAAGAATTCTAGTGGGAGCGAAAAAGCCACTTCGGCTGCACAAGGATTTGAAGACTATTTTGCTGATTTGCCAAAGATAGGGCTAACCAACGAACTTGAGATAGGACTCTTTGGAGAGCTTTCAATAATTTCTATGTCAGGGAAAAAAGATGAACTTGTTAGAGGTTGGCATTCTTCACCTGATGCAACCTATGATTTCTCATTTAATACCAATCGGCTAGAAGTTAAGACCAGTACTAGGCCGACAAGAATAGTGTGGCTTAGAAGTTCGCAAACAATTCTTAATTCTGATTCTTATTTAACCTATCTAAGTATTTATGCTCCGCTAGATGATGCAGGAATAACTTTGCAAGAGTTGGCAACCCAAATTAGCAAAGAACTTTCACCCACGTTAAGATCGATTTTTGAAGAAAAGTTGTCTTTTTATGATGTTAATAATTGCAATAAGCGGTTCGATTATAAAACTGCCTCAGAAACTCCTCGTTTTATATCCTCTATGGATATACCTATGCCAATTTCTGATAATCCAAAAATTCTAGAAATTCGATGGAAGTGTAGTTTTGAGAATTTACCTGAGAGTGGTGACCGATTTACTTGGATTTAAGCGATATAAAATTTGCGAAAATCCTTTAAATACCCCTAACACTTGCGCCAAAGGAATAAACGTCAGCGAATTACCAAACCACTGCTATTACTATCGCTGTTACCGTTAATAGCACCATAGCTAGCCAGGTGTTCTTAGATAGGTTTTCTTTTGCCTTTGCTCTATATCCAA
>Ga0192647_102633_pt1 | contig 11081 bp, 9 predicted proteins | sample LauGreFa1BDMLBSN_2_FD_133046 | JGI IMG/M metagenome (GOLD analysis project Ga0192647, IMG submission 133046) | Freshwater lake microbial communities from Lake Michigan, USA - Fa13.BD.MLB.SN - reassembly | ecosystem: Environmental > Aquatic > Freshwater > Lake | place: Lake Michigan, USA...
CAAGTATTAATAATTCAAGTGCTGAACAATTTAATTTTAATATTTACCCCAACCCAAGTGATGGCGTATTTATGATTGAAAGTGATGCGCCCATATTTATTATAAAAGTTTATAATCAATTGGGTATGTTGCTTTACCAAGGCTTAACCGAAAATGGAAAACATAATATAGATTTGAGTAATCAAGCCAATGGTATTTATTTTGTTGAAGTGCAAAACAAAAATAGTTTAAAAACTCAGAAGTTGATTAAGTGGTAAAGGGGATTATGAGTCAGACATTTTTAGTTAAACAATCTATGTTCAACTTTATTTAATTCTGCTACACTTAAAGATTTAAAATATAAATAAGTAATTTTTAAACCTTCGGCACGATTTACTTTTGGTTCCCATCCTAAAATTTGTTTGGCTTTAGTTATATCTGGTCTTCTTTGTTTAGGATCATCTTTTGGTAAAGGCAATGAAATTAATTTTTGATTGGCACCAGTTAATTTTAAAATTTCTTCGCCAAATTCTTTAATGGTTATTTCACTTGGGTTACCAATATTGATTGGTAAATGATAATCGCTCATTAATAATCGATAGATGCCTTCAACCAAATCGTCAACATAACAAAAACTTCGGGTTTGAGTTCCGTCACCAAACATAGTTAAATCTTCGCCTCTTAAAGCTTGACCAATAAAAGCTGGCAATACACGTCCATCATTTAGCCGCATACGAGGACCATAAGTATTAAAAATTCTAATAATACGAGTTTCTAATCCATGATAATCGTGATAAGCCATAGTTAGTGCTTCCATAAAACGTTTAGCTTCATCATAACATCCCCGGGGGCCAACAGGATTTACATTACCCCAATATTCTTCTGTTTGAGGATGAACATGAGGATCTCCATAAACTTCGCTGGTAGAAGCCACCAAAACTCTTGATTTTTTAACCCTTGCTAAACCCAATACGTTATGAGTTCCTAAAGAAGAAACTTTTAATGTTTGAATTGGTATTTTTAAATAATCAATTGGGCTGGCAGGAGAGGCGAAATGCAAAATGTAATCAATATCGTGTGGTACATGAATAAATTTTGAAACATCGTGATGATAAAATTCAAATTGTGGTAACTTAAATAAATGTTCAATATTTTTTAAATCGCCAGTAATTAAATTATCCATTGCCAATACTCTCATTCCTTCTTTAATAAAACGATCACACAAATGCGATCCTAAAAAACCTGCAGCTCCTGTAATAAGTATTGTTTTTTGCATAATTTAATTTTTAATAATTAACTATTATTTAGTTACCCCTATACAATAGTAATTATAGCCCATATTTTTCATTTCATTAAAATCAAATATATTTCGTCCATCAAAAATAACTTTATTGTTTAATCTTTTAGAAATCTCATCAAAATCGGGCGATCTAAACTCAGGCCATTCAGTTATAATAAGTAAAGCATCAGCTTTAGTTAAGGTGTCGTACATTTCATCAGAATAAGAAATAGTATCACCTAAAATCCTTTTTGCTTCATGGACAGCAACTGGATCGTAGGCCACAACATTTGCACCTGCTTTTAATAAATTTTCTATAATTACTAAACTTGGAGCCTCTCTCATATCATCAGTTTTAGGTTTAAATGCTAAACCCCAAATTGCAAAAGTTTTTCCTTTTAGTTGATTGTTAAAATGTGTATTAACTTTATTAAATAAAACTGATTTTTGAAAATCATTAACTTCTTCAACAGCATTTAATATTCGCATATTGTAGTGATTATCTTTTGCTGTTTTTATCAATGCCTTTACATCTTTAGGAAAACAACTTCCACCATAACCTACACCAGGATAAATAAATTTAGAGCCAATTCTTGCATCGCTACCAATACCTCGTCTAACCATATTAACATCGGCTCCCATGATCTCACATAAATTTGCAACATCATTCATAAAACTAATTTTTGTTGCAAGCATAGCATTTGCGGCATACTTTGTCATCTCTGCGCTTGGAATATCCATAAAAATAATTGGATGGCCGTTCAATAAAAATGGCTTATATAACTTTCGCATAATATTTTCTGCATCAACATTATCGGTTCCAATAACAATTCTATCGGGCTTCATAAAATCATCAATTGCAGAACCTTCTTTCAAAAATTCTGGGTTAGAAGCAACATAAAAATCAATTGTTTGGCCTCTGAGCGTTAATTCTTTTTGAATAGCTTGTTTTACTTTTTCGGCAGTACCAACAGGAACTGTAGATTTATTTACAACTACTATCTGTTTTTGGATATACTTTCCAATATCAGAAGCAACAGACAAAACATATTTTAAATCTGCAGAGCCATCCTCATCGGGTGGAGTTCCAACGGCAATAAAAACAACATCTACATCTTTTATACTTTCTTGCAAAGAAGTAGAAAATTTTAATTTATTTTTAGTTGAATTACGAAGTACAATTTCTTCTAGTCCCGGTTCGTAAATAGGAATAATTCCTTTATTAAGATTATCTATTTTCTTTTGATCAATATCAACGCAAATTACATTAACGCTAACCTCGGAAAAACAAGCGCCTGTTACCAATCCTACATAACCTGTTCCAATTACAGCTATTTTCATTTTTATTTAATTATTGTAAGTAAAGTATTAGTAATATAATTTAAGGTTTCCTCATCTAACTCGGTATGCATGGGTAAAGATAAAACCGTATCGCATAACTTTTGTGTAATAGGAAAATCATTTGTTTTAAACCTTTCGTTTTTATATGCATTTTGTTTATGAAGAGGAATTGGATAATAAATCATAGCAGGTATTCCATGTTCTGTAAGTTTTTCGCGAAGTTCTGTTCTATCATATCCAATAATTTGTAAAGTATATTGATGAAAAACATGCGTTGAATTTTTAGAACGAGAAGGAATTTTTATTTTTGAATGATTTGAAAAAGCCTTATCATAAAATTCTGCTACTTTATTTCTTGATAATGCATATTCATCTAAATGTTTTAATTTTATTTTTAAAATAGCTGCTTGAATAGAATCTAGTCGAGAATTAACTCCCAACACCTCATGGACATATTGCACACTTTGACCATGATGAGCAATCATTCTAATCTTTTTAGCTAATTCATCGTTGTTTGTAAAAATAGCGCCACCATCACCAAAACAGCCTAAATTTTTACTCGGAAAAAAAGAAGTGCAACCAATGGTACCTATTGTACCAGCCTTAAAATTTCTGCCATCAGAAAAACTATAATCTGCACCAATAGCTTGAGCAGTATCTTCAATCACATATAAATTATGTTTTTTTGCTATAGCCATGATTCGCTCCATGTCTGCACATTGACCAAATAAATGTACAGGAACTATTGCTTTTGTTTTAGAGGTAATATTGCGTTCGATAGACTCAATATCGATATTAAAGGTATCCTGGTTTACATCGACCAATACTAGGCTTAAACCCAGCAATCCAATCACTTCGGCCGTAGCAACATAGGTAAAATTGGCTGTAATCACCTCATCACCTTGTTTTAAATCTAAGGCCATCATCGCTATTTGGAGAGCATCAGTTCCATTAGCGCAAGGAATAACGTGTTTAATATTTAAATAAGTTTCAAGATCTGACTGAAATTCTTTTACCGCAGGCCCATTAATAAAGGATGTGGAAGAAATAACCTCATTCAACGCAGAATCAACTTCAGTTTTAATCTTTTGGTATTGACCTTTAAGATCAACCATTTGTATTTTATTTGGCAAACTCATTTAACTAATTTATAGTACGAAATTAATTAAAAATAGCCATTTATTTAAAAAAAGAACTTAATGCTTTATTAAACCAATTCGGCAATTTGACCATTTTTTGTGTTAATTTATCGACACATACTAATGTTACCTTACCTGTATTTAATAATTCTTTTTTTGAATTGTAACATTCATAATCAAAAATTATTTTTAATCCTTCTGGCTTTTTTTTAATGTAGGTTATTATGGTTATTTCATCATCATAAAATGCAGGTTTTTTATAATTAACGATAAACTCGACAACTGGCATTAAAATACCATTAGCCTCAACGTCTTTATAACTAAAACCCAATTGCCTCATCGCATCTACTCTTCCTACTTCATAATATTGAGCATATACGCCATAATAAACATATCCCATTTGGTCAGTTTCGCCGTATCTTACCCTTAATTTAGATTCTGATTTAATCATTATTAATTATTTGCATCTTTATAAAAATAAAAATTATTTTATTTAATGCTAAAATTACACAATTATTTATTTTATATTGTAGTCTTTATTTGGTAAATTTATGTGATTGTTAAGCTATTACTTTATAGTTATAAAAAAAACAAAAAACAAGTTTTTTTGTAATTTAAACCACATAAAAAAAAAATCAAATAATACAAGAAATAAAATAAACTTTATTTATTTTTTTAATTGTTCTTTATAGTTGCAAAAACAAATAATCATATTATATTTACGAACAGATTAAAGTTAATTACTCAAAATATTATATAACCTAATTTTTTTTAATAACATGACGAGAGAAAAAACTGCAGAACAAGTTTGGAATAGTTGCCTAGAAATTGTTAAAGATAATGTAAGTCCACAAAATTTTAAAACATGGTTTGATCCTATTAAACCAATCAAACTAAATAATAATGTATTAACAATACAAGTACCATCGCAGTTTTTTTATGAATGGATAGAAGAACATTATATTACTCTTGTTAAAAAAGTAATAAAAAAAGAACTTGGCTCTGATGGTAAATTAGAATATAATATTATCATGGATAATGCTTCGGGTAAAACTGAAACACCAATCACATTTAAATTACCTAATATAAATACGAATTTAAAAAATCCATCTGTATCCATGCCAATTGATATAGGTGGTGGAAATACTATAAAGAATCCATTTGTAATTCCGGGTTTAAAAAAGGTTCAAGTAGAATCACAATTAAATCCTAATTATAGCTTTGACAATTTTGTAGAAGGAGATTGCAATCGTTTATCTCGAAGTGCAGGATATGCTGTAGCTCAAAAACCAGGAGGTAACGCCTTTAACCCTTTATTATTATATGGAGGTGTTGGATTAGGAAAAACACATTTAGCTCAAGCAATAGGAATCGAAGTAAAAAAGAACTTTCCTAACAAAACAGTCTTATACGTTCAATCAGAAAAATTCATTACTCAATTTATCGAGTCTATAAAAAACAATAATCAAAATGATTTTGTTCACTTTTATCAAATGATTGATGTATTAATTATTGATGATGTTCAGTATTTTGCAGGCAAAGAAAAAACACAAGATGTGTTCTTTCATATTTTTAATCACCTTCATCAATTAGGTAAACAAATTATTTTAACTTCTGATAGAGCTCCAGTTGACATTCAAGGTATTGAACAACGCTTATTATCCCGATTTAAATGGGGATTAAGTGCCGACTTACAAGCTCCAGGTTTAGAAACTAGAATCGCTATTTTAGATAAAAAAGTTTATAACGAAGGGATTCAACTTCCTAAAGAGGTAAACGAATATTTAGCTTATAGCATTACTTCAAATGTTCGCGAATTAGAAGGCGCATTAATTTCATTACTTGCTCAATCTAGTTTGAATAAAAAAACAATCACTTTGGAATTAGCCAAAACAATGATTGATAAATTTGTAAAAAGTACTGCAAGAGAGGTTTCTATCGATTATATTCAAAAAGTAGTTTGCGATTATTTTGATTTAGCTATAGATACAATGAAATCTAAAACGCGTAAACGCGAAGTGGTTCAGGCTCGTCAAATTGCTATGTATTTTGCTAAAAGCATGACAAAATCATCTTTAGCAACTATTGGAATGCATTGTGGAGGAAAAGATCACGCCACTGTATTGCATGCCTGCAGAACAGTTAATAATTTAATGGATACTGATAAACGTTTTAAAGCATACGTGGAAGAACTAGAAAAGAAAATTAGTATTACGAACTAAATAAAAACTACAATTAAAAAAAACCTTAAACAAATGTTTAAGGTTTTTTTTTGCTTTAAATAATAAAAAAGATGAATAATTTCTTTGTTTAAACCAAATTTGTAAAGTAGATTTATAAATTAATAAAAAAAAATGAAAAATATTACGGTTATTGGAAGTGGAACAATGGGCAATGGCATTGCTCATACATTTGCACAATTTGGTTATCTAGTTAATTTATTAGATATAAACGAGCAAGCGCTTCAAAAAGCTGTTAGCACGATTACAAAAAATTTAGATCGGCAAATACAAAAGGGAATCATATCAGAAGAACAAAAAAATAATACCTTAAAAAACATAACTACTCACACAGATATAACTCTTGCTTCATCTCAAGCTGACCTTGTAGTAGAAGCTGCCAGCGAAAACATAGATATTAAACTAAAAATATTTAAACAATTAGATTCAATTTGCCAAGCAAACACCATATTTGCGAGTAATACATCATCAATATCTATCACTAAAATTGCATCAGTTACTCAACGACCGGATAAAGTAATTGGTATGCATTTTATGAATCCGGTGCCAGTTATGAAATTAGTTGAAGTTATTCGCGGTTTTAGTACTTCTGACGAGGTGTGTAACTTAATCATGGAAACCTCTAAAAAATTAAATAAAAACCCTGTTGAGGTAAATGACTTCCCGGGATTTGTAGCTAATAAAATTTTAATGCCTATGATTAACGAAGCTATAATTACTTTAAATGAAGGCGTAGCCGGAGTAGAAGAGATTGATACTGTAATGAAATTAGGTATGGCTCATCCTATGGGCCCATTGCAATTGGCAGACTTTATAGGCTTAGATGTTTGTTTAAATATTCTGCGTGTTTTACAAGATGGATTTGGTAATCCTAAATATGCCCCTTGTCCTCTTTTAATAAATATGGTTACTTCAGGAAATATAGGTGTAAAATCAGGTAAGGGATTTTATGATTACAGCGGTGGTGGAAAAGATTTAGTAGTCGCCTCTCATTTTAAGAAAAAATAAATTTTTATTTAACACCAAACTTGAGTATTCTCTATAAAAATATTTTGCCTATCGAATTTCCTGCTATTCCAAGTGCAGGAGTCTATTATTTTAATACAAAAAGTAGTTTACGCTATGAGGTAAGATTTGGGAGACTTCAAGATAACATTCTTCATACCAATATTGTTTTTGGGGTTATTAATGAAGAATTTGAAGGCGAAGAATATATTACTACAAATCGTGGGGAAGTTTATCAGGTCATGAACACGATTGTCGAAATTATAAAAAATTACATGACTGAACATACAAAAGTAAATGTGTATGAATTTAATGCAATAGGTCGAGAAGGAGAAGATGGAAAAATCGAAAATGCAAGAATGTGTTTATACAAAAGATTTTTACCAAAAATTTTCTCCCAAGATTGGAAATTTAAAATAGAAGGTAATATTGCATTGGTTACAAAATCATAAACCTAACCAAGCTTTTGCTGATAAGGCTAAAATCATTTCCTTTTCACTATCCTTAATTGGTGCTGATCTAACTAATTCGCCAGCTATAGATTCACCTAAAGGAAAAGGATAATCACTTCCTTGAATAACTTTTTCGGCTCCTACTAAATCAATTACATATTGCAACATCTTATGATCACAAACGTGACTATCAACCCAAAATTTGCCTAAATATTTTTTAGGATTATTAGCATTATCAATGGCTACTAAATCTGGGCGACAGTCCCAACCGTGTTCAATACGACTTATTGTTGGTAAAAAAGAACCACCACCATGAGCAAAACAAACTTTTAAATTCTTATATTTTTCAAATACACCACCAAAAATCATACTACATATTGCTCTACTAATTTCAGCAGGCATTCCTACCAACCAAGGCAACCAATATTTATTCATATTCTCTTGTCCCATCATTTGCCAGGGATGAACTAAAATAGAAGCTCCTAAACTTTCGCATGCTGAAAAAAACTCATCAAACTGAGCTTCGTTTAAGTTTAAATTATTGATATTTGTTCCAATTTGAACACCCCTAAAATTATTAGACATGCAACGCTCTAATTCTTTAATAGCTAAAGAAGTATCCTGCAAAGGAACAGAAGCTAAGCCAATAAATTTATCAGGATAATTAGAAACGGTAGTTGCGATATCGTCATTTAAAAATTGGCTAACATAAAGAGCATCGTTGGCTTTTGCCCAATAATTAAACATTACAGGTATTGTACAAATAACCTGCATATCAATAGCATGTTGCTTCATTTGAGAAATACGGATTTCAGGATCCCAACAATTAGATATTATTTCTCTAAAAAAAATTCCACCTTGCATCATCATCGCTTTTCCTTCTTGATGATGGATTAAATTAATAAATTCTCCATAACCAAACTTATTTGAAAAATCTGGAAGGTTTTTTGGAATAATGTGTGTATGAGAATCTATCGTGAACATAATTTAAATAAAATATTTATTTTAATAATTAAAATTTATAAATAATTTAAACAAAAAAAAAGAGATGATTTTTATAGAATCTATAAAAAAAATCAGAAAACATAAAGAATAAAATATAGTTTAAGAATATAAAATTAATTATTATTTAAAAAATTATAAATTCTGATCACCTAACTTAATTAGTTTTGATTTAATTAATTTTAATTTCTCAACAACTTTTTGATTATTATTATTATTATTATTATCTATATTTTTTTGGGATGAATTGCTTTTTAATTGATCCTTTGCCCCTTGAATTGTAAAACCCTTCTGTTTAACTAACTCAACAATTTTTCTTAATAAATCAATATCTTTTTGAGTAAATAAACGATTGCCTTTTTTATTTTTTGTTGGTTTAAGAACATCAAATTCTTTCTCCCAAAAACGCAAGGTGCTTGCATTCAATTCAAACATTTCCGAAACCTCAGTTATTGAATAATACAACTTTTGAGTCTCTTCTTTTTCAGTTATACCCATATGAATTTTTCAAATAAATAAAATAAATATAAACCTTATTAAACAAAAAGCAATTCTAAGTTTTCAACACTATATGAAGAATTTGAGTTTTATGATGTCGTAAAACATAAAAAAATAGTATATTAATATAAAAAATAAAATTGTAGATCTATTTAAAAAATGAAAAAAATAATTATTTGATTCAAAGATTAAATAAATCTGATAAAACGTCTTTTAATAAAATTATCATATAACGACTTTCTATGCCAGCATTCATTATTTTAAGATAAAAAAAATAAAAAAGCTCTTGTTTCCACTATTTTTAAAACAAATCCAAAATTAAAAACAAACGAGTTTTCTCATCTCAAAATAATTGTAAAATCGAAGTGTCATCAAATTCTGCCAAATTATTTTATTTGTTTGACGTAAAAGTAATTTAAAAGTTTAATTTTGATATAATTATATAAAATCAAATTCAAAAAAACACAATTATTTTATTAATAATCAAGATCTATAATTAATCTGATTATTAAATTTATTGAAAAAATAGCTTAAAAACCTTAGCTTTATACCTCAAAATTTATTTAAAATCATGGATACTTTACCATATAAATCAAAACATAAAATTCGAATTGTTACCGCTGCAGCTTTATTCGATGGTCACGATGCTGCCATTAACATTATGCGACGAATTATACAATCGAGCGGTGTTGAAGTTATTCATTTAGGTCACGACAGAAGCGCTCAAGAAGTTGTAAACTGCGCCATTCAAGAAGATGCAAACGCCATTGCCGTAACAAGCTACCAAGGAGGACATGTTGAGTATTTTAAATACATGTTCGATCTGTTAAAAGAAAAAGGTTGCGAACATATTAAATTATTTGGCGGAGGCGGAGGCGTAATTCTTCCAACTGAAATAGAAGAGTTACATGCGTATGGCATTACTCGATTGTATACTCCAGACGATGGCCGAAAGCTGGGATTACAGGGTATGATAAACGACTTATTATCAAAATGTGATTACGCTACAGGAACTAATATTAAAGAAGATGTTGTTAAAATAGAAAAAAGAGAATACAAATCTATCGCCAGAATTATTTCTGCTGCTGAAAATTTTAATGATGAAAACATTGTTTTACTAAACGTACTAAAAACAAAAGCAGAAAAATCATCGACTCATGTTTTAGGGATTACCGGAACCGGTGGTTCAGGAAAATCGAGCTTAGTAGACGAATTAGTTCGAAGGTTCTTAATGGATTTTAAAGAAAAACAAATTGCCATAATTTCTGTAGATCCATCTAAACGAAAAACAGGAGGAGCTCTTTTAGGAGATCGAATTAGGATGAATGCCATTAATAATGACCGTGTTTACATGCGCTCTTTAGCAACCCGTCAAAGCAATTTAGCTCTTAGCAAATATGTTCAAGATGCAGTTAATATTTGTAAAGCAGCTTGCTTCGATTTAATTATTTTAGAAACTTCGGGTATTGGTCAATCCGATACCGAAATCATAGAACATTCAAATATGAGTTTGTATGTTATGACACCTGAATATGGAGCTGCTACTCAATTAGAAAAAATTGACATGCTAGATTTTGCTGATATTATTGCTCTAAATAAATTTGATAAACGCGGTGCTTTAGATGCGATACGTGATGTAAAAAAACAATATAAACGCAATCATAATCTTTGGGATATTGCTGAAGAAGATATTCCCGTTTTCGGAACTATCGCTTCCCAATTTAACGATCCAGGAATGAATCGACTTTACAAAGCTGTTATGAATAAAATGGTTGAGAAGACAGGAAATAAATCATTAGCTTCTCAATTTCATATAACCGAAGAAATGAGCGAGAAAATTTACATCATACCTCCTTCTAAAACTCGTTACCTCAGCGAAATATCTGAAAACAATCGTCAGTATGATAAGCGAGTAAATCAACAAGTAGAAATAGCTCAAAAACTTTTTGGTATTCAAAAAACTATCGATACAATTTCTGAAACTAACATTGACGATAAAGAAATTTTAATTAATACCTTAAAAAATATTTTTGAAAAAACTAAATTAGATATAGAACCTAGACATTTTTTAGTGATTGAAGGATGGGAAGCTAAAAAGAAATTATTTAGTAATGAATTTTATGAATTTAAAGTGCGTGATAAAATT
>Ga0192647_102634_pt1 | contig 11075 bp, 7 predicted proteins | sample LauGreFa1BDMLBSN_2_FD_133046 | JGI IMG/M metagenome (GOLD analysis project Ga0192647, IMG submission 133046) | Freshwater lake microbial communities from Lake Michigan, USA - Fa13.BD.MLB.SN - reassembly | ecosystem: Environmental > Aquatic > Freshwater > Lake | place: Lake Michigan, USA...
CTTGGATAAATTATCTATATCTGTATTATTAGATTGATATAAGACTTCTTCGTGATCAATAAGATTCTCAACCTCATCTCTAAACTTATTTAAATTAGGTAATGTTGCAATAGTTGAATCATAACGTTTTAATAATCTTAAAATACGTCCAGTTTGTACTGCATATATTCTAGGTTGCTTTTTAGTAGAGTATCTCGTTGACTCAACAGCTTTAACCCCCTCCTTGATATAATTATTTAATAAAGAAATTTCCTGATTTAAGCGTTTTTTTAACTTAGTTTTAAATTCTGTTGAATAAAATTCAAACTCATTTAAAAACCTGGGGGAAACAATATCAATAAATAAGTTTAAATAATAAACCTGAGACCATGCTATTCTTGCTTGGTCATTATCCATACCCATTTCTAATAACCCTGAATCCTTTGTTCTAAATATCAAATGCTGAAGATATTCCTCTCTATTGGAAGCATTAAGAGTTTTGAAAGTTTCGTGACAGTTATTATCTAAATACATCTCGTACACTGGTGTTGTTCCAAGGTTTTTTGAGATATCTTTATTTATAAGGTTATATGAAATATAGCTTGGGTTGCTATCTTTACTATTGGTTGCTAGCAAACCATAAGCACAAGTCTTATTACCTTTTAATTCCAAAATAAAAAAATCCTTAGGTAAATCAATTTTTTCAATAAAGTTGTTACTTTCGTTAATAATATTACAATAATTGCCTGAACAAGTTATAAGCTTATTATCATCAATAGAAGCAAAATGAATTACCCTGTCAATTCCAAACCTGATATCTTGGTCTTTACCAAGATTAATGGAAAAATTATTATCAAAAGCAGCAGTATCATTAAGAAGGCTAAGCCTATAAAGAATATTTAAATCCCCATGCTCATCAGCAATTAAAGAATCATTAAAATTCTTTGGTACATAATTAACAAAATATACATATTTACCATTAAAAAAGGCTCCTCTAAAATAGCCATAATCTTGAAATGCCTCAGGTAAGCTTATTTCCTCAATCATTTTCTCATTTAAGGTAAGCTGTATTATTTTAAATCCCTTTTGAAAAATATTTCTAGTAAAAATGATAAGCCTATTAGGTGTCAGCTCTAAAATTTTTACTGGCAGGTTAGAATTAAGTTTTATATTTAGTTTCTTATTTACGGATAAGATTATTTTGTGAGATTGGACATCTAAATAAGCTTTAATATGGTGATTTTCAGTATTGTAGTTTGTGAAGTATATTTCAGAAAAGGTTTTTTCATCAATATTATCAACAAAATTATTTTGGGGGTTGGCTATTGCGATGGAAGAGATGAAAATAATAATAGCAGCAATTAATCCTCTACAAGAGTAAGAGCTGTATTTATTAATCATATTTCAAGCTCCGAATAGCGTTTATAAGATCAACGAAGCTTACATTGATCATTTTGCAATATTCTTCTATATCTTCTAAGCGTGGTATATTTTCTCTAGCACAGTATGTTAAAGCGGTTTCTCGGTCTATCATTCCTTCTCTTATTTGGTTAGATCTGAGGCAATCATTCTCGGTAAAGCCTGCATGAATATAGTAAATATAATTGTATAATGGAGCAGTACCATCACCAATTCGCCAACTAGAGCTGTAATTACTATCCCATTCCCAATCATATTCTTCTTTGAGCTGTTTATCGATTGAGCTTTCTAACCATGGTTCGAAGTCGAATAAATATAAAAAATCTTGGTTCATCACGTAATAAGATAGAAATCCAAAAAACACATCTAGCATTGAGCTATTAATATAGCGTGGATTCTGAAGATATTGGCAAGCATAATAAGCTACTAATTTGGCTTTTCCTTTGAAGGTTAGTTGATGAACTTGTGATCCAAAATTAGAAAAATCCACCCCGCAATAGCCTACTTTAAAAGAAGTTTTCTCTAAATGATTAGGGCAAAAAATTATTAACTTTAAATTATTTTTCTTCATCAACTGATTAGCGTGGTAAAAATAAGTTTTATCTCCGGCCATGAATATAGGTATCATTCCAATATCTGGACGTTTTATCCATGCTTCCACATTCTTTCTTATATTTTCTCGTTTCTTTCTTATATCAGCTGCAACCCAGATGTGCTCTACTCCAAGTTTACTACACATTCTTGCTTGATTACGGCGAGCTAGGTCAGTGACCATACCCCAATCATATGAGTATGCAAGGGGGGTCATCTTATATTTGTTTTTCAGTAAATGCAGGCCATAACTACTATCTCGTCCTCCGCTAAAAGCCACCAAGCAATCTGGACCTTGGCCTTCTTTTTTCCTATATTTAGATAACACTTCTTCTAAAGCTACACTACCCTTTAAAGGAATGGGCAAATAACTTATACAAATATTACAAACGCCTTCACCATTAAAAGAAATGCCGGGAAAAGTTTCGGGCAATATGCATTTAGTACACCGTTTAAGCTGCTTAAACTTCTCATGGAGTTTGTCTTCAATATCAATTATTTTTATTGGCTGAATATTAGCAGCTGTTGTTGTGTACCCAATATTTTCATTATTAGTTTTATAAATATTATCTAAAGTTAATAAGTTCTTATTATAGTCAAGTATTAAAAAATGATGCGGCTTTAATTGTTCTATCTGTTTAACTTTTAATTCGAATTCTTGGAGGAATCGTTGAAGTATATACCTTTCTGAGGCAGCAATAAAAAAACCGTTTACTATATCGTTAATGTAGTAAATACTGCCAGTATTTGTGGTTAATAATTTTAGGCTCAGATCTGGTACGTCAATAATAATATTGTTTTCCCCATAAACTTTTTCTAAAAGTACTTTAACGGTTTCTTTAATATCTTTCTTCTCCTTTAAGGCTTTATCAAATATTTTAGAGATAAGATACGTATCTAATGTATATTTTCCAGGGAATTCTTTTATTAACTCCTCCATGTTAGTTACAATTCCATTTTGGGCACATACATGGTTACGATAAGAAATTGGCTGATTATTATTAATATATGCATTAGAGCCGTTGGTAGCTAATCTATTATGTCCAACGACACAAGCACCACCAGTAAAGTTACTTTGGAATATTTTGGCAAAATCTTTCTTTTTAATAAATTCCTTAGCTTTTAATGGTTCTCTATATAAATGCACTTCTTTATTAGCGAAATTATTTACTGCTATACCTGTTGCATCTTGCCCCCTAGTTTGACTCAAGGTTGCTATAAGAGAAATTATATCTTTTAACTTATCTTTATTAGTGAAAGTACTAGACATGTATACTGAAAAAATCCCACACATAAATAGGTACTCCTTGTTTATTTTTATTAAAAAGCCATAATAGGTACTATTAAATTTAAAATCAATATATTGTTTAATCATATTGAATTCATATGTCCTTTAAGTTATAATCCAAACTGGAAATGAGGAGTGAATGAATATACTTGTTACTGGTGGTGCTGGATTTATAGGATCTCATTTAGTAGATCAGCTAATAGCTTTAGGAAATAAAGTAAAGATTTTAGATAATATTTCCTCTGGTAATCTGCTTTATGTTAATAGTAAGTCTGAGCTTATTCAGGGAAGTATTAATGATGCTTTATGCCTAAAAAAAGCCTTTAATAATATAGACTTATGTTATCATCTTGCCGCGATTCCTTCCGTTCAAAAATCTATGGATAATTGGCCAGAATGCCATCAAGTAAATTTTAGCGGTACTATTAAAATATTTCTAGAAGCAGCAAAAAGAAATATACCGGTAATATACACTTCCTCAGCCGCAGTATATGGAGATCCCTCAATTTTACCATTAAACGAAAGCAACCTGATTAATTCCAAATCCCCGTATGGTACAGATAAATATTGCTCTGAACTACAAGCTAAAGTTTTCGGGTATACTTATAACTTAAAAAGCGTTACACTCAGGTTATTTAACGTCTACGGAAGCAGACAAGATCCTAATTCGCCATATTCAGGTGTTATCTCAATATTTGCAAAGCAGATGAGTAGTAATCAGCCTATTACTGTCTATGGAGATGGTAATCAAGAGCGAGACTTTATTCATGTTAATGATGTAATTAAATTATTGATAAAGTCCCAAGAGCATGTCTCTACTGATGCTAACGTATATAATGGATGTACCGGCAATGGCACAAGCCTAAATAAACTAATAGAAACATTAAGTAATATTCTTAATATAAAAGGAGAAGTGAATTATCATCCTTTCCGCAACGGAGATATTTATAAATCAATAGGTGACCCTCAAAAAGCCCAGAACGATATGGGATTTGTTGCTCAAACTGGTATTGAGGCAGGATTGCTTTCTTTATTTACCACATGAAAAGGCTCGTTATTTTTACTAGCAGTGATTCACATTTTTATGCTCACTTGTTACCAATCGCATTGGCAGCAAAAGCTAATGGTTACCAAGTAAAAATACTAACTAACGTGAGTGATTTTCAAAATAAAATACAGAAATATGATATACAGGTTATTCCTCTCTTTATCAATCGAAGTAGTATAAACCCCTTCAGGGAGTTCATGCTACTTTTGCAAGTGATAAGAATAATTAAAGCTGAAAAACCAGATATTCTTAATAATTTTACTCTCAAACCCATAATATATGGTAGCATAGCTGCTCTTTTTGCTAAAGTACCTAGAATTATTAATACCTTCCTTGGTATGGGTACTATTTTTATTAGCAATAATGTACTAATTAAATTACTGAAAGTTTTTATTTGCCTGCTACTTAGAATTAGCTATCACTGCAAAAATATGCTTTTTATAGTTCAAAATAACGATGATAAAAAGCTATTAATAGAGCTCAAAATTGCCAAAGAAAATGATATTGTTGTGCAATGTAGTGTTGGAGTTAAAACCGAAGAGTTTCCTAAGCTACAAGAACCCAAAGGTAAGATTATTTTTGCTTTAGTTGCAAGAATGATTGTAGATAAGGGGATTAACGAATTCATTATTGCTTCTAAATTATTAAAAGAAAAAGGCATTGAGGCTGAATTTTGGCTAGTAGGAGAACCAGATAAGCAGAACAGAACCTCACTCAGCCTAGATAAGTTACAATATTACCATCAGCAAGGATATGTCAGGTATTTAGGATTCCAAACTAATATTAAAAAAATATGGCAACAAGCACATGTCGCCGTGCTTCCTTCTTACCGTGAAGGTTTGAGCCACGCTCTTCTTGAAGCTGGAGCATATGGCAGAGCAATAATAACTACAGATGCACCAGGGGGAAGAGAGCTAATAAAAGATAAGAATAATGGATTACTTGTAAAAGTAAAAGATCATAAAAGCTTAGCTAATGCAATGGAATTGCTAGTTGTTGATAATTCATTAAGGAAAAAGCTAGGCAATCAGATTCGTCAGGATATAGCAGGTTTATACGATACTGCTATTATTCAAAATAAAATAATAAGTTTTTATAAAGTATAAATCAGCAATGGGCCAGCCTACAAAGAACCATATCGAGCTTACATTAAATCTATTATCTTTTGGGTTAATAGGCAGTAGCGGTATACTTCTAAATATAATTATTGTTAATTATTATAATATATCAATACTCGGCTTATTTAATCAATTCTTAGCTCTATATTTTATTTTCTCTCAGCTAACAACTTTTGGTATCCACCAATCTGTTCTGGCATACATGCCATCGAGCAGAAGGCCTGATGTCGTGTTATCTTCTGCTCTATTAAGCGTTTTCTTATTCTCGTCTGGAACTGCTTTTATTATATATTTCTTACTTAAATACTTAATCCATTATTTTCAAATAATAAACCTGGAAGCATCTATAAAATTTTTAATACCTGTCTTAATATTATTTTCTGTTAACAAAGTACTTATCAACGCCTTACTGGGATTAGGACGCATGAATAAGTTTGCAATAGCTAACGCTTCTCGCTTTATTCTTCTCCTGGTTAGCGTAGTGATCCATATATTAATAAAAGCTAAATATGAAACTATAACTTCTGCATTTATTTTTGCTGAAGTGGGAGTGCTAATCTTACTGCTAACCTTTAATTTTTATACTAGAGATACTATTTTCAAATTAAAGAGGGTTCATATATTATTATGGATTAAGAAACATTTTTCCTTTGGAAAATATGCCTTAATTAGTGGCTTTATTCTAGATTTAAATTCAAAAATCGACATTTTAATATTATCATTTTTTGTTAGTCAATCTGAAGTGGGTATATATTCTTTTGCAGCTATGCTTGGCGAAGGATTCTATCAATTTGCTTTGATCTTTAGAAATTTAAATACTAACAAATTCGCATTATCTATACATAAAGATAAATCTTTAAAATTCCTTAAAAAAAATTCTTTAATTTTTTGGCAAAGCCTATTTATTTGCTTTGTCGGTATTATTAGCATAGTTTTGTATAAATTTTTTGTAAGTCTTATTACTAGTAATAGTGAGATCGTAAGTAAAGGATTTTTTGTTTACAGTATTTATGTATCAGGTGTTATTATTTCTTCAAAATGGATAATACTTGATAATATTTTAATCCTTAAGAAGCAGCCCAAACTTGATAACTATGTAAGAATCTCTAGTCTTATTATCAATTTCTTATTTTCGTTTGTTCTAGCCCAATTTATCGGTATTTTGGGTGCTGCCCTTGCTATATTTTTCAGCCTGATTACTACTGCTTTGTTACTGAAATATTTTTCTCAGTAATAGAGAAAACATCTAAGTTATTTTAAATGCTTATTATTGTCCTGATCAAAAAACATTGCAAAGAATATTGATTGCATACCACTACCAAAGCAAAATAAAGTTAAGACTAAGGTTATTTCTGGGATCGTATGAGTTGAAAAGAAAACAATAAATAACCTAATAAGAAAGCAAAAGCCCAGAAACATAAAAATAAAGCCATACGCATAAAATAGGACAAGAGGATGAAAATCCCTTATTATGTATTTTTCTTTAAGCCTCCAGAAAAACATTTTTACTAATAAAAAACTAAGTGTCCATATAACCTTTCTCACTTTCAATTTAGAACGCTCCCCTACATTATATACAGGCTTAAGAGGAACATCTTTGACAATAAAATTGTGGACATTTAATCTGACTAAAAGATCATTCGGTTGGCCGTATCGCTTATAAGTCTTATCCCAATCAATACATTGCAATGCTTCTTTACATATAACTGTATATCCAGTTTGGGAATCAGAAATGTGCCAATAACCAGAAGCAATTTTAGTCAAAAGTGATAGAATAGCATTACCAAAAAACCTGATTTTAGGAATATTGCTATAAGCGTCTTGGTATATTAATCTGTTAGCTTTGGAATAATGAACCTCACCACTAACTACAGGATCTAACAATAAGGGTAAATCTTTAGGATCCATTTGCCCATCCCCAGCCATTACCACCGCTGCATCAATATTATTATCCCGCGACCACTTATATCCTGAAGCAATAGCCCCTCCAACACCTTGGTTAATCTCGTGATGAATTACTACAACCTTTTCATTTGCTTTACTGATTTCCTTAATAATCTCTAAAGTATTATCTTGACTGCAATCATCTATTACTACAATATAATCAATAAAAGAAGGTATAGTATTAATTACTTTAGCAATCTGTGTCTCCTCATTATAAGCTGGTACGACTACCGATATTACTTTTCCTTTATACATATTGCTAGAAAATATTCCCTGTTATTGAAACCCTGGAATCATAACAGCTAATTATACCTATTGCAATTTAAAAAGTCTCCGATTATTATACAGATAAAATTAAAAGGAAAATACAAATTTCCTAACTCAAAGAATAGTGCACTAAGTAAAAACTTAGGTTTTACAGTAGAGAAAATATGTAAGGGTTATTTTTAATAATAGGGAATAAGGGTTATAAAATAGCAATTATACAAAAAATATAGGAAGTTATCCTAAAAAAGATTCTTAAGGGTTGGTGTAGTGTTATATAAGTAAGTAGCTAATATTAGTTAGCGCCTCAAGCTCTATGGAAGGATATCACAAACTGTGGAAATATTAGATGAAAACTTAATTTGCCCCCGCACCAAAATCCAGCACTATGTGGATCACCTAGGAAAAAACCTAAATAAGAAATAAAAAAACCTCAATGATAGCAGTAATTATACTTACTTTAAAATATATTACCACCTACTTATTAAGCAGCTTAATTGTTTTCCACGTTATTAAAAAATATATCTCATCATTTTACAATGAGGAGAATTTTATTATAATTTTATCTATAATCGTAGGACCACTTTTAGCATCATGGCTGTTTATTCAATTTATCAGATTCTTCCCCTATTGTTCTGATCTGACCTACATTTCTCTGTTAACTATAACTGCTCTAAGTTTACTTTTAATCTTATGTCCGAACTTAAAAAAATTATTTCCACGGCCTACCTTTACTAGCTTCCAATTGTCTACCCGGTATGATCAAATAGCTTTACTTGCAATTGTAATAATAGTAAGTTTTGTTTTCTTTTATTTCCTGGCTTTTTCTTTTATAGAGAATGATCCATTAGATTACCTTTTTTTAGCAAAATTAATATTAGAAAAGAAAACGGTAGATTTTTATCCGGCTATGGATGGAATAAATACGCATGGAATGATCTCGCCATTTACTCACCCTCTTGGCTTTCCTGGATTTTTTGCCATTAATATGTTAGGTATTGATAATTATAATGTAGCTGTTTTTGCAGTAAAATTAGCATGCGGTTATTATTTAATAGTAAGCTTAATTTTTTTCACTCATATTTCTTCTGAATTTGGCTGTAGCAATATATATATTGCTAGCCTAATTTATATTTCTACTCCTTTTATTTTGTTGCTTACTATTAGATGCCATATAGATCCATATAGAATCCTATTATTTGCTTTAAGCATCTTCACTGCATATAAAATCCTTAAGAACCCTACAAAAGCTGAGTTTATATTATTAGGGGTGATTACAGGATTATCTTGGTTTATTCATTCTTCTGGTGTATTAAATGTTTTTATAGCAGTAGGGTTAGCATGTTTATATGCTATTTTTAAAAAAGGATTCCTTGCTTCAATAAAGCTGGGTTTATGGGCATCACTAGGATGTCTTGTATTACTTACAGCTGACTTGCTACATATATATAAAGCTACAGGCAGGATCATAGGAGATACAGAGAATATTGAGGTAATAACCCTGCTCTTAGAACATTATAAAAATTTTTGGCATGCTTTCCGAGAAATAGGAAACTTACCAGATAATTTAATGAAGTTTAGTGTTTTATTTTTGGAAATACAACTATTCGGAATAACATACACTATATTTATTATTGCTATTGCTTTTGTAAAGGTCCGTAGCCTCAAATTAAATGATATGCAAATTTTTGTTTTACTAGCAATTAGCGCTTTTTATGGAATTGCTATACTCCTTACACTTATTAACGTTCAGGTATTCATTTTTAACCCTAGATACCTTTTACAGCCAATTGGGTTAATATGCCTTTTTGCAGCTACTATATTTAATTGCGGAGAAAGTAGAAATGCAGAAAACAACTAATAATAGTATATTGATATCATTATTTAAAGGCTTAATCTTGTTGCTTATAATCTCTCAAGTAGTAGTTGCAGCCCTAAGGGAAATTCACCCATTTGCTCCACAACCATTGAAAATCACTCTTAATGAGAATACTAAACTAGCTCGTAGTTCTCTTTCGTTAGGAAATGTCACTGCATTTCTTAATAATCTACCTGATGTTAACAATTTACTGGTCTTACGCCAAGGAGAAAGTCTTAAATATACTAAGCATAAAATTATCCACGCATATGACAAAAGAATGAGTAGAATTGCTAGTTCTACCTCTCTATTAGAAACTATTAAAACCTTAAATGAATTAGGAATTAATTATATAGTTAATACTTACTATCAGGATCCTATCATCTTGAATACTTTTATAAAAGAAATAATGAACAATCCAAGATTTTCTACTTTATTATATTTTGATGAGTATTATTCTGTGTATAAGATTTCTAACAACCATAAATTAGAAAAAATATACCCTCCTTTAAATTTAAAAATTTCTCGTTCTAATGATTTATTATCAGAAACATTTTATAATACTTTTAAATTATATAAGATTAAAAACAGTAATGAAAATTATAACTACTCTGAGTATCTTTTAGAAATAGAGATAGATTCAAGTATTATTACAACCCTTGATATAACTGCTACTTCTAATGAAGAAAGGGGAACAAAATATACTATTAACTCTGTTTTATTACCAGGTAAAAATATTATTAAAGAAAGAATTATGCCTTCTATCTTGACTAAAGATACCTTCTTTTTGCTAAGAGCGAAGAAAAAGGCAAATATTAAAATAAAAAAAGCTACTCTAGCTCCTCTTAGAGCTTATGAAATTAAGTCTAATAACATTCAAATACCCATCATAATTGAAGGAAAAGTATGTAAATTAGATAACAATATATGTAAACTTGATGAGCTAAACAAAAAGGTTTATCCAGAGCGTCAAAAAAATGAGGATATAACCCTAAAAATAAAAGGCGCAGGGACAATCTGTCGTTATAGAAAAATGAGGCTGATAGGATTTAACGTTATTAACCAAAAAAGCGAGTGCTTCTCTTTAGATAATAAACCACTCACAATTAATCTTACAGAAGATGAATATCTGGCTTTAACTAGCCATGGAGCTTATTTAGAAATATATGAGGCTAAAATTGCTCAGTGATTTCTATTATAATATTTTAAAATCTAGTTTTATTAAGAATTCCTTTATATTATTAGCAAGCCAGCTTATAGCCAAAATATTGCCTTTAATATCTCTACTTTTTTCAATGAAGCTTTATAGCACAGAAGATTTTGGGAAATTTGGACTTTTCATTAGTATTTCAACTATTACTTCTTCCTTTGCAAATCTTGCTTTAGATAATTATATAGTTTTATCGAAAAACAAAAAAGACTTACAATTATGTGTTTTTTCATGCGTGGTATGGGCGTCTCTTTTTTTAGTGCTACAAACTTTTTTATCTATCTTTATTTATAAGTTTTTTTTTGATGAATATTATATTCTTTTTATTGGTTTATATAGTTTTTTCCGATCTTTTT
>Ga0192647_102636_pt1 | contig 11072 bp, 6 predicted proteins | sample LauGreFa1BDMLBSN_2_FD_133046 | JGI IMG/M metagenome (GOLD analysis project Ga0192647, IMG submission 133046) | Freshwater lake microbial communities from Lake Michigan, USA - Fa13.BD.MLB.SN - reassembly | ecosystem: Environmental > Aquatic > Freshwater > Lake | place: Lake Michigan, USA...
GCTTCTGGTGAATGCCTCATTTCTGACAAATTTTTATTACCATTACCCTGCAACCTATCGAGCCCTTTCATTCCTCTCATTTTGCATCGGTCCATTTTCTTATCTCTATGTCAGGACATTGATCCGGCAGGAATACAGATTATCAAAAACCGACTGGCTGTTTTTCATCCCAGCGCTGATTGCACTCATTAATAGAATCCCCTATTACCTGCTCAGCCCCAATCAGCAAATCCAATTGTTGGACACCGTCAAGTATAATTTAAAATTGATAGTGATGGAACCTGAAGGTTTATTGCCTCCAGGCTACTTGGCACTGTTTCGTATTGTATTCACTCTTGCTTTCATCATAGCACAATTGCAACTGATTCAAAAATGGAAGAAGAAGATGATCGAGAATGATATCTACATCCCTTCGAATAATGAAATTATTAAATGGCTTGAACTGTTTACATTCTGCTTGTTAATTTCCTCTTCCCTCCTTTTTATACAAACATTCCTTCAAGTAAGTTCCTCATTTCATTTTGAGTGGATTATCATTTTTACCATGGGACTCACCAATCTCTTCGCATGTGTGATGCTGCTTGCGAGACCACGCATACTATACGGATTGGTGGGATGGATGCAGACTGAAAAACCAGTGATTTCACTGAAGGACTTCCCTGCATCAAAATTCAATGAACAAGCAGCGATAGAAAATAATAGATCTAGCTTGAGTATTGAAGAAGGAAATACCTATCGAAAGATGTTGGAAGAACATTTCAAAGCTAGTAAAACTTTTCTCAACCCAGGATATACAATCAACGACCTTTCCAAAGAATTGAAAATTCCAATTTATCAATTGTCCTCGTTCATCAATCAGGAGTTCCAAAAAAGTTTTGTCCAATACATCAATGATCAGCGGTTTAGATATTTACTTAACATGATCAAAGAAGATCCAGCATTTAAAAACTATACGATTGATTATATAGGAAAGAAAATTGGATTTAATTCACGTACAAGTTTTATTGAGTTTATTAAAAAACGTACAGGGAAAACACCCTCTGAATTTTTTAAAGAAGCTTAGAAAATTTCTCCCAGATTCACTGCAAAGCCGCGTGATCCGTTTTTACCAAAGCCATAATCAATACAAATATTGGCACCTGAATACTTATTTAACTTGATGCGCAATCCAACACCATATCCAGCCTTGATAGAACCATATTTGCTGAATTTTTCTGAAGAAAATGTCTGACCATTTACAAAAACAGTTCCTCCAAATAAACCATTTTTAGTGATTCTGAACCTGTATTCGGTTTCATAATAAATCAGATTCCTCCCTCTGAATCTTCCTTGTATATAACCCCTCCCAGAATTATAGGCGTCGTCCCAGCCATTACTCGGCAACATTAAAAAGGGTGGTATGCCTGCCAATGTAAACCAGTTCAGATTCCAAAAAGCCAATGTATTTTTTGAATTGGCCGGAAACCGAACGTATTTCCTGAGATCTATTTGCATGCTTTGCCAATTGGTCTCACTACCCAGTGCTTTTAGATTATTTCTATACGCTATACTTGCATAGGTGCCATTCAATGGATTAATTGTATTCAAACGAGAATCATATAACAATTGGAATACAGGTCCAGCTGCAGTATTTTTTTGTTGAATGCCATATTCCTGAAATGCTGTCTTCATGCCAGATGGAGGATCCAATTCACGTACATTCCATAACGCATCAAAATAATAACCCAAACCCAGATAAGTATCTTTTGCAATTGAATGCAATATGGATTGATGCAATTTCAATCCATTGTAATCAACAAAATAGCCACTGGGAATATCCAGTTTATCTTCCATCCCAAATACTTTGGATGGATACTTGATGTAACGATGATCGATGATGATGTTAAACTTATTCTCCTTTGTCCATATATTGGCATACAAAGGAACCATCACCTGCCTGTTTTCAGTATACGTTACATCCATCAGTACACTGGATATCTTTTGTGAGCCATTGGCATTTCCACCATTATAAAATCCAACATTACCGGTCAACATTCCAGCCAATCCGGTGTGCATGGCATAACCAGCAGCAGGAATGACAGAGAAATTAAGTTTCTTTTGCTCTGATGATGTTGTTTGTTGTTTAAATAACTTCCCGATTACTTCAGCCAAGTCCCTTTCAATACTGTCTGCTATGGTACTTTGTTGTGCAAATGAGCTGAATGCAGAAACGATGAAGCAGAAACAAAAAATATATTTGGCAAGATTGCGCAAAACCTAAAGTTTGTTGGTGGCAAATATCAGATTAGTTTTTGATATAATATGTTATTTCTCCATTTGGCGGGAAATGTGCGCCAATACCTGAAAGGCAGTCTCTGCCATGTGATTCCCTTTGTTGTCCAACAATGGATTGATTTCAGCAAATTCAATGCAAGCAATTTTATTAGATGAGATGAAAGCATCAAACATTTGAATGATTTCATCCACATAAAAACCTGTTGGAACTGGGGTCCCGGTTCCATAAGATACCGCATCACAGTCCATCGAATCAACATCAAAAGAAATATAAAGCATATCACATGCACTTAACTGCTGCAGCGATTGTTGTACAATCGTATCAATTCCAATGGCCCTCACGGAAGGCACTGTATGGTGTGTAATTCCCAACTGTTGAATGAGATTGATCTCAGCAGTTTCATAATCGCGCAAACCAAGATAAACCAAATGCTGGGGATTGATCATGGGAGATATCCCTCCCAATGACTTCATCTTTTCCCAATACCACTTTACATCCTCCTCAACCTCATTGACTTTATTTTCAGTATTGTCCTTGCTCAATACAGCTGCCAAAGGCATGCCATGCACATTGCCAGATGGTGATGTATAAGGTGAATGGATATCAGCATGTGCATCCAACCAAATCACGCCAAGTGTTTTATCAGGATGGGCATGCCTAATGCCTGCAATGGTTCCCAATGCGGATGAATGATCACCAGATAGAACAATAGGAAAGTTATGTTGCCTATCTGCATTGGATACAGCCATGCACACGCGCTCACATTGCTGATACACATGCTCAATACGTTTCGCAAAACTGCTGGTGAACTTATTATAAATCGTTTCATTGTGTGTTTTTACATCCACATAAAGATGGCGATTGAAAAAATCATCCCCCTTGTTGATTGCTGCAATTTCCATGGCATCGATTCCCATGTCTGCACCCCTTGTGCCGGCACCAATATCAGAACGATTTTTGATCAACTCTATCATGCTGCAAAGCTAGTATGGAAGGATGGAGAAAAAAATTTAACATGTTGAAGTTGGGTTAAAGAAATATTAAATCACGCTTTTTGTTTAATCAATAGTAAAAACGTAATTTTCTTGAAAGATCATACCATGAAAAAGCTATCATTTTTGTCAGGGTTTTTTACAGTCTTAATTATTTTCCCTGCCATTGCTCAAAAAAATATCAAACCAGAAAAAGCTTTTGAGCACTATCTGAACAATGGTGATACGCATTATAACTACCAGGTGAGAGACAGTTCTAAGATTGGAAATACAACAGCTTATCAAATACTCCTCACCTCTCAAAAGTGGAGAGGAATTACCTGGCGTCATCAACTTACAGTGATTGTTCCCAATAATCTTCAACACAATGGTGCATTGGTGATTGTAGCTGGTGGTGCCAATACAAATGAACAACCCAACTGGACCAACAACGATCGAATGTGGCCGATTGCTGCACAAATGGCTGCTGCCAATCAATCCATCGTGGCTATTCTCAAACAAACCCCGAATCAACCGCTGATGGGCAACCTCAAAGAAGATGAATTGATTTCATATACATTGCATCAATATAAAAAAGATGGCGATGCTTCATGGCCACTCTTGTTCCCCATGGTGAAGTCAGCCATGCGCAGCATGGATGCCATCCAAGATTTTGGCAAAAGCAGGTTCCAAAAAAATATTGATCAGTTCTTTATTTCAGGGGCATCCAAGCGGGGATGGACCACCTGGCTGACTGCTGCTACGCAGGATGCTCGCGTAAAAGCAATTGCACCCATGGTGATTGATATGCTGAATATGCCAGCAACGCTTAATTACCAATTCAAATCATACGGCGCCTACAGTGATCAGATTGAAGATTATGTAAAACTTGAAATTCCACAATCAACTTCTTCCAAAAAAGGAAAGGCTGTAACTACGATGATCGATCCTTACAGCTATCGATCTAAACTCTCTATTCCTAAAATGATTTTTATTGGTACGAACGACGAATACTGGACGGTGGATGCGATCAAATGGTACATCAAAGAGATACCCGGACAAACAATGGTACACTATGTGCCCAATGCTGGACATGATCTAGGAGGTGGAGCACAAGCACTGCAAACATTGAGTGCACTTTATGGCAAGATGTTGAACAAGGAATCCTATCCCCTGGTCGACAATTCCATCAAAACCGAAAATGGAAAAGTGTTACTGGACCTGAAAGTAAATCCTGCTGAATTAAAAGAAGTGCAAATCTGGTCTGCGACCTCAACAGATTTAGATTTTAGAAATGAGAAATTTGTATCAGCTTCCTTGGGAAAAGGTGCTGCAGAAAATCACATTGAAGTAGAACTTCCTGCAACTGGATACAAAGCTTTTTATGTTGACTTCAAATACCAGGGTAGCAAGGGACCTTATTCTTCTTCTACCAGAATGTATTTGCTCTCGCCAAAGGGAATTGAGTGATTATTTGATGAGTTGTTTTTCCAACTCTTCTAATGTAACTCCTTTGGTTTCTGGGACTTTGGTCAATACCCAAATCAATTGCGTGAACATCATAAAAGCAAAAAACGCAAAAATGGGCCAGGGATTGTCTTTGAAAATTCCTTCTTTGTCATCTATGAATACCGGTGCAACCAAGGTGATCAATGCTGCAAATACCCAATGCACGCTTGCTCCCAATGCTTGTCCCTTTGCACGTATATGATTGGGAAATATTTCTGAAATGAAAACCCAAATCACAGCTCCTTGTCCCACGGCATGCGAAGCAATGAACATCAACAGAAAAAACAAAAGAAATCCGGGTGATGCACCTGCAAAAAAAGCATAACTCACCATACAAAGACTTACAACATATCCGACAGATCCAATTAGTAAAAGCGTTTTTCTACCCAACCGATCAATCAAATACAATCCCACAAAAGTAAATACCAGGTTGGTGCCTCCGATGGCAATGGAATTCAAGAGCGACTCCTGCTCTGCGAGTCCGGCAGCTGCAAGAATCCTTGGTGCATAGTAAAGAATGAAATTGATGCCTGAAACCTGATTGAAAAAAGCTATGACGAATGCGAGTCCAATGATGCGGGCGTGTTTCTTTGATAAAAATACTTGGCTGTTGACGGTTGACGGTTGGCTGTTGACTGTCAACTGTGAACCGTCAATTGCATTTCCTTGTCCCTCCTCCCTTGTCCCTCCTCCCTTATTCAAAGACTGAACCAACTCCTCAAATCCCTCCAATCCCAACTTACTCATGACCACCTTCGCACCAGCAACATCCCCCTTGTTGGCAATCAACCACCTGGGACTCTCTGGAATGGTGAATACCATGAGACTGTAAATCAATGAGGGAATGGTCATCACTCCCAACATCAATCTCCAATCACTATCACCACCGACTCCTTCCAGAAAAAAATTAGATAGATAGGCAATCAAAATACCAAATACTATATTGAACTGATACATCGCAACCAATCGTCCCCTTGACTCTGCAGAAGAAATTTCAGAAATATAGGTGGGAGCTGCAACAGAAGATATCCCGATACCGATTCCACCCAATAAACGGAAGAATGAAAAAAGATAAGGATCATTGGCCAATGCAGAACCAACAGATGAAATGGTGAACAAGATTCCCACCAACATGAGAATTTTTTTTCTGCCATATTTTTCTGTCGGCGCGCCCCCAAATATAGAGCCGATCACAGTACCCCATAAGGCCATGGACATGATGAAGAATCCATGAAACCAGGGAGTGGTTTGCCATAATTCCTGAATGGTTTTGTCTGCACCTGAAATCACAACCATGTCAAATCCGAAAATAAATCCAGCCAATGCCGCTGTAAGAGATATACCAAACAGACCATTGCCAGTATTTCCAATCTTATTGCTCATACTTAAGAATTATAATCATTAAGTTAATATATTTAATCATACAATCATACTATGAAAGCAGATATCATTGTTTGTGGTGGAGGACTGGGTGGATTTGCAGCAACACTTGCAGCGGCGAGAAATGGATACAAAGTTATTCTTACAGAAGAAACAGATTGGATTGGTGGACAACTCACACAACAGGGCGTTCCACCAGATGAGCATCCATGGATTGAAACACATGGTGCACCAGCAAGTTATATGCAGTTTCGAAATCAAGTGCGTGCATATTATAAAAAATATTATCCACTTACGGATGAAGCAAAAGCCAGACCTTTTTTGAATCCGGGTGATGGTGCTGTATCGCGCCTCTGTCACGAACCAAGGGTTGCCTTGCAGGTTTTGCATGAAATGCTCAAGCCATACATTGAAAGTGCACATGTACTCTTGTTGCTCAACCACAAAGTGGTAGAAGCCAAAGCAACCAAGTTGCAAGTGAACGAAGTCACGATAAAAAATATTTTAGACAACACATCCATCAAAGCAACGGCTGACTATTTTGTTGATGCGACTGAATTGGGCGATCTCTTGCCACTCACCCAAACAAGCTATGTTACAGGTGCGGAGTCCAAAAAAGAAACGGGTGAACTGCATGCAGCTGAAAAAGCTGATCCTGCCAATCAACAATCGTTTACTTGCTGTTTTGCAATTGATCATGAAGAAGGTAAAAACAATGTGATTGAAAAGCCGAGTGAATATGATTTCTGGAAAAACCATGTTCCTGATCTTCATCCAGCTTGGTCTGGAAAATTGTTGGGTCTCACTTATTCTCATCCAGTCACACTTGAACCCAGAACATTGGATTTCAATCCGGATGGAAGCAGTGTCAATAAAACATTGAATCTCTGGAACTACCGACGCATCATTCACCATAAAAATTTTCTGCCTGGGGTTTACAGAAGCGATATCAGTTTGATCAATTGGCCGATGAATGATTATATGTTGGGGAATTTAGTGGATGTGGGTGAGAGTGCATTCAATCGACATGTAGATCGTGCCAAGCAACTAAGTCTCAGTTTGCTCTATTGGCTGCAAACAGAAGCCAAACGTCCGGATGGAGGAATGGGATGGCCAGGACTCAGACTCCGCAAGGATATCATGGGAACAGCAGATGGCTTGGCAAAATATCCATACATCCGTGAATCAAGAAGAGCAAAAACGATCTTTACTGTGAAAGAAGAACATGTTGGAAAAGAGCAATTTGAAAATGGATACGGGAAAAACGGCATGAAGCATTACCCATTTGAAGACAGCGTGGGTATTGGATATTACCATATTGATCTGCATCCGAGCAGTACAGGTGACAATTATATTGACTTCGATTCTATACCTTTTCAAATTCCACTGGGAACATTGATCCCAATAGAAAAAGAAAATCTATTACCAGCCTGTAAAAACATTGGCACCACACATATTACCAACGGTTGTTTCAGGTTGCATCCGGTTGAATGGGGCATCGGTGAGGCAGTGGGCTGTTTATTGAGTTATTGCATGAGCAATAAAACTACTCCGAGAAAGCTAGCCGCGAATAAAGAAACCCTGAGGTCGTTTCAATCTTTTATTCAGCGCCAGGGACTTGAAATCAACTGGCCACAGCAGTAATTTAGAAATTACAGTTGGTCTTGTTATAGGTTGGATCTCCTGAGAAACCTTTTGACATAGCCGTCTTGATGGTGGAACATCCCTGCTCCTTCTTGCCAAGTGAAATTTCAGAAACCCCTTTGTAATAATAAGACTTGCCTGCAGCATTGCCACTCACAGAAATTGCCTTGTTGAAATACCTGATCGCCTGATCAAAGTTTGACATCGAATAATAACAGATAGCAACATTTTCCATGTGAACATAATTGGTGACATCAATATTGGCAGTCACCAAATACTCTTTGGCTGCAAGTGCATATTGCTTTTGATTAAAATGAATCGTTGCCTGTTCCAAATTCTTTTGCGCAATTTGAACCATCTCCTGAGATACAACTGGAACGTTGCGAACTGGATTGCTCAGAGATGCCAGGAAATTGTTTTTCACATTGGTGAAAAGATTCACACTGTCTGGAAAATATTTAAGCGCAGAGTCAGCCAATGCAATCAATCGCTGATTGGCTCTTTGCTTTACCACCATGCTAGCATTGAAATATTCAACCCATGCACGTGTCTCATTCCTGTAACGGGTATACAATGCAAATGCACTGTCTATTGCTGTCGTATCACGTTTTTGCACAGATCCATACAGCCAGTTTTTATACGCACTGAAAGAACGTGGCTTGTAGTCGAAAGCTAGCTTGGCATATTTATACCCGCTGTCTGCTTGATTCATTTTATAATACATGCCAGCTTTAGCAAATTCGGAATAGTGGATGTATGGATTTTGCTTAGAAGCCTTGTCCAACATACGGATGGCAGTCTCGTAATCATTCTTTTTGAATGCATACCTCGACATGATGGCATCGATGGGAATGGAGTTGTATGAAAGTTGAGGATACGTTGGAAAATCATATTCCAAATCTGGTATCTGTGCAATATCCTTGTCCATATCTCCTGAAAACAGCTTCTGCCCCTTCATGGAATCAAATACCTGGTTATTGATCATGATGGCAATGCCGGCGAAGAGCAAAGCAGGAAGAAAGAAGAAGGTAGTTTCAAATGATTTCTTTTGAGGACTTGTAGATGGAATCAAAAATATCAGTGAAGCCATGAACGCAAAATTCACTTGCATGATGGTTCTCTCCACAGGAAAATTGAATGTTGCGTCTATAAAATAAGCGGTAAGACAAAAAATTCCTATCGCAGCAATCAGTCTTTGTTGAGAGGTAGACTGTTTATTGACGATTCGCTTGAGTTGTGTAAAAAAGATGATCAGATAAAGAGAGAGGTATAGAAGCAACCCTACGATACCCAATTCTGCAGAAATTTCCAGGAAATCATTGTGACAGTGATACGCTACAATATAATCATCCGAATAGAATTTTTCATACGGAATGGAAGCCAACTTCCAGTTGCCATACCCTGCTCCAATGATAGGATGGTTTTTGAAATAATCAAAAGCGAATCCCCATAAATTGGTTCTGCCACTCCCTTCATTGGTGAAAGCAATTGTACTCACTCTTTTCAAGGGATCATCATAACCACCCAAGGCCTCATTGTTTTCCTTGATGTTCTTGAAAACAACTACAGATAACATCAATGAAGCAACCAAGCAAAAAATATAATAGCCAAAAGGTTTAAACTTATTCAAACGATTCTCCTTTGATCCATCGGAAATAAAAAGAAAGATGAGATAGAGAACTGTCAGGAGTCCCATGCCAACAAAAGTCGCGCGTGCATTAAGAATAAAAAGCGCATAGAAGGCCGTGAACAATAATCCAGCTGCGATGATCTGTGTAATTGACTTTCTCGCATGGAGAAAATAAATCGCAAATGGAATTTTAATGGCAATACTGGCAGCAATAATGTTTTTATTACCCGTATTCCCGGATGCAGCCAGGATAACCGTATCAATATTATCGGAATTGATTCCATCCAAAAAAGTATTGATGGTTGAAATCGATTCCCAACCAAGTACCACCAAAAACATGGTAGCCAGGATATTGAAATAATCTTCCCGGTCTTTCAGAAATACAGAAATATTGATGAAAGCAATCAATGTGGTGATCATGCGTGCATAGCATACCAGCATTTCATTGCTGTTGATGGCATAGAAATAGGATCCTCCGGCCCATAGAAACAACAATCCATATGCAATGGTCAGTGGACTCCTCAATACTCCCGAAATCCGCTCTGCATATTTGTTTCGATTCAATAACAGGTACAAAAGAACGAGTCCGTCGATAACTGCCACGTAGAACCAATGCGGACCCATTACATCAATAGCGTCATTGTCCTTGATAAAATGAACCAGGAGATACAATCCCATCAATCCCAGCTCAACATAGCTGCTCAATTGAAAAGAAGATTTGGTGTTAACAGTAGTTGCTTTGGCCATGCAAATTGATTCAGAGGTTAGCGAGAAGTTTATTCGACTTTTAAAATCTTGGAGGTAGCAGAGATCCCATTCTCATTGATCGCTTCAATACGATAGTAATAGGTTTTCTTTGCATCCATTCCCTTATAATAATAATCATTGGCATCGTGCACCATAATGCAGGTGTACAACTTATCTGTATCTGTGCCAAGGTAAATATTATACGCATATGCATTGTCCACAGGACTCCATTTCATCCATGCGCTGCGTTTGTCTTTTTCTGTTCTAAGCACTACAAATTCCTTGACAGCCTCCGGCTTTGATCCATTTCCATTGCCAAAGACCCTGAGTCCACTGATTGCAAATTTCCCAGATGGAATATGGATATTTTCTATTTTGATATACCTGGCTTGAATCGGTTTCGACAATTCAATGTAATCATGCGGCACATCTGTTTTGTTGGCTGATTTATCTGTCAATACAATCCATTTTACTCCATCGATGGAGTAATACAATTTATATTGATGAAACTGATCAGTCGTTTTACCGAGAAATATTGCATCCTGATCTGCATAGTTGATTTGTACAGCATGTACAGTTGAAATATTTCCCAGATCAGTTTGAATCCACTCTCCTTTATTCGAAGAAGCGGCCGACCAATAAGTTTTGATGCTTTCATCCACTGCATTGTTCGCAGCATAGTTTCCATAGGTGGAAGAAACCGTGACTGGCTTTTTGTAATTCAACAACATCCAACCCGTGAACCTGCTTTTCAAATGATCGATCGTATCACCTGGGAGATAATGGGGATAATCCCCAAATGCAGTATTGGTATACATCACACCATCACTGTCAAATCCGGCAGGCCATATGCCCAATCTTCTTTCGAAATTATTTTTCACGGCAACCACCTGTGTGGATACGTGCCAGTACTTCC
>Ga0192647_102637_pt1 | contig 11069 bp, 16 predicted proteins | sample LauGreFa1BDMLBSN_2_FD_133046 | JGI IMG/M metagenome (GOLD analysis project Ga0192647, IMG submission 133046) | Freshwater lake microbial communities from Lake Michigan, USA - Fa13.BD.MLB.SN - reassembly | ecosystem: Environmental > Aquatic > Freshwater > Lake | place: Lake Michigan, USA...
ATTTTTACCTTACTGAAGTTATCGCCTACTTAAACTAACAAAAATATATTACCATTTAAGGTAAGGAAAAATAATCAAGGTTTTACAAGCATTTTTCAGTCACAATTGTAAAAATTAAAAATTGAATTGCATTTGTTAGTTTGTATTTTGAATAACATATAAAGATTATTTTATTTATAATAATAATAATATGCCTGAAGGACCCGAAGTATGGATTCTAAGTAAAGCTATTAATTTATATTTTATAGAAGAATATAAAAAAACTGGTTTAATAAAAACCAACTCATATGGAAAACATCTTATTATTAATGATATTAAAGAAGATTGGTCTTTTGGGTTAAGTGGAACCGTAGCAATCATATCTAATAACTTGGTAAAATTAAAAACAGGGTGGCTTAATGGACATGAAGTAAGTTTTAGAGATAATAAAGATTATGCGTTTCAATTATCAAGAAGAAGAGTATTAGGTGTTAATTGGATGAATTCTAGTGAAGAATCATTACACCAAGAAATAAATAAATGGAACAAATCAAAACGAAAATTAGCCTCGTTGATTCTTGACCAAAGCAGGATTTCAGGAATTGGAGTGGCTTGGGGGTCTGAAATATTGCACATGGCTGGTTTAAGGCCCGAAATAAACGCGTGTGACCAATCATTGGAAAAATTAGCAGATATAATTATTGCAATAAGAGAAGAAATACAGGAAATATACGAAAAAGAATTGGATAATAACAAAAATTCGTTAGAAGAATTTATTAATGGCTGGTTTACTAATCTATACGAAATTAGAGAAATGAATATTTACAAAAAGGGTTCAAAATTAGAGGTATTGGGGAGAAGTTGGTGGGTATAATCACTATAACCAGTATAACCAGTATAAAATATATTATATTTAAAAACCATTTAAACATAATATGAGGTAATAATATATCATACAATGTCCTATTTTTTATATAATGATTCCGAATTACAAACTGACACATATTTTGTTTTATGTATTGAAGAACGAGATACTATAAGACCAGTAGATACAAGATTATTTATTGCTTGGAACAGAGTAGATAAAGACTACCTTGTAAGAGGACGTCGGGAAGACACTACAAACAGTAATTATGTTCCATACGCATTTCACTGTGAAAAAGCAAACTATTTATACGATTTTATTAACCTTGTAATAGGAGATTCAAAAGTAAATCTAATATTATATAATTTTAATAATATTGAAACAATGAATATCAATGAACTTACATATGAATTTTTAGAAGAAAATATGGATAAAAATTATGAAGTGACTGGATATAATAATTGTGTATTAAATAAAAAAGAAATATTACGATATTTAAGATTTTTAAGAAATACCTATAACTGGGATGAAGATACAAATAATTAATAAATATATATATAATATACTATATCATAGTTAGACTTATCATATTTAATTTGAGATGTATATGTAATCTTGTTGAAATTACATATTTGTCTAATAATAGTAATAAAAGAACTATAAGTATGTTTTTTTTCTAAATATTTGCGTTTAGATAAGTAATAATATGGTTTGCATTCTTCTATAAAGTTTATAATTATATCATTAAACATTCCTTTTTTATAAGCATTATTATTTAAAACATAACATTTATCTGTTTTAATCGCAATATCGTTTAATAACTTAATAAGTAATTGACTAGGAATTGGATTTTTAAATATTTGGGATGACATTTATAATAAGTGAATATAAATAAAATAAGTATTTTATATATATTAATTAGTAAAACAAATATATATTTATATAAGAACCGCAAACAGATTATTCGTAAATAATGCTAATTCTATTTCATCTTCGTGAATATTATGAAATACTGTAATATACTTGCAAATTAAAGGAATTACGTCATATTTTTGCGAATCAGTTAATAAATGCGAAACCTTTACAAATAAAAAAAAAGTGTCTAAAATATCCATCACTGAATATCCTTTATCATAAATATCATAGAATAGTTTAACAGCATCAATAATATTACCGTTTTTAATAAGAGTGATATAATTTTCAAAAGTAATAAAATTAATGTTAGTACAAACACTTGTAGCCAGTTCTAAATGAATAGGTATATTAATCAGCCTAAATTTTTCCATATAATTAATAAGAATTTTAGCATTATTATTGCATACATTTAGAATAAAGTCTTTTGCATCTATTGAAATATCAATATTTTCCAATGAAATAATTTTTTCCATTATTTTTTTTAAATTATGTTTTTGCAATGGTTTAATTTTAATAATAATAAGTCTAGATTGCAAGGATTCTATTACTTTTTGTGAATTACTACATGAAGAAATAAAATGAACATTATGACTATATTTATCAATATAATTCCTAAATACTTGTTGACTTTGTTCATTAATAATATCAATATCATCTAAGACAATAATCTTTTTTTTCCCAATGATTGAAGAACAAGTTTGACAAAAGGTTTTAACATCATTGCGATAATAATTAATTCCTTGTTCTTTAAGAGAATTAATATGTAAAATATTGTCTTTATATTGGTTATAATCATACCCTTTATAATATTCTCTAATAGATGCATTTAAGAATGTAGTTTTACCAGAACCAATATCTCCAATAAATAAGATATTTAAGTTATTCATATTAATGAGTGTTTTTAAAATATCAATTAATTCGTCATCTGTTTCAAAATCTTTTAAAAATTGTGGTTGATATTTATTTATAAAAAGAGGTTGTTCCATAATTATATAAGTTAATAAGTATTTAAGTTTATCTTTAATAATATTATTATTAAAAATGGAAGATAATTTCTATAATATATTAGAGGTTCCAGAAACATCATCTATCGACGAAATTAAAAAGTCATATAGACGTTTATCTATGCTTTATCATCCTGACAAAAATAAAAGCAACCCCGATGCAACTGCAAAATTTCAAAAAATAAATGAAGCATATGAAACACTTGGTGATCAAGAAAAGAAGAAAGAATATGATGCGATTCGTAATAATCCCTTTTTAAAGATGATGGGGTCTCAAACATCAGGACCAGGACATAACCCTATGGATGATCTACTTGCGAATTTGTTTGGTGGGATGCCATTTGGTCACATGGCTTCTTTTGGACCAGGTCAACAACCTCCGCATTTTGGACAAGGACAAGGTATTAATATAAATGGAAATCCGTTTGGTCCAAATATACGAATATTTCATAATGGTATTCCGCAAGGGTTTATGCAAAAACCAACTCCAATTATAAAAAATATATCAGTTCCGATTGATAAAATTTTGACAGGAACTACTATTCCAGTTGATATTGAACGATGGATAATTCAAGATGATAATAAGGTATTTGAAAATGAAACTGTATATATTACAGTACCAAAAGGAATTGATGAAGGTGAGATCATTGTGTTACCAGAAAAAGGTAATATAGTTAGAGAAGATTGCAAAGGTGATATAAAAATATTTATTAAAATAGAAAATGATACAGATTTTAAACGTATTGGGTTAGATTTGTTATTAGAAAAAACAATCACAGTTAAGGAAGCATTATGTGGGTTTAACTTTGAATTAAAATATATCACAGGAAAAACATATACCATCACCAATAATTCAGGAAATATAATCAGTCACGGATATAGAAAAATAATTCCAAATATGGGGTTTTCAAGAGACCAACATAATGGTAATTTAGTAATTATTTTTAATGTTAAATTTCCAGATAAATTAACAGAAGAAACATTGGAACAATTAAAGAAAATAGATTTTTAGAAAAAACAACTTAAAGACATATTTATAATAAATAATGGGGATAATTATTTTATACTCCATAAGGCCCCTTTAGCTTAGTGGTAGAGCACCAGTCTTGTAAACTGGAGGTCGCGAGTTCAATTCTCGCAGGGGGCTCTTTTTACAAATTTAATTATTCAAATACTTAATTATAAGTTTTTTATATCATAATATAATATAAAATGCCTGGTAGTTTTAATTCAAGAATTTTTACTAATTCCTTTGCTGGAAAGGAAAGAGAAATGGCGTTTCCATTAATTCCTAAACAATATTTTGGTTTTCAAACAAAACCTCAATATTCATATAATATATACCATCAATTGGCTAATAACGGACCTGGGGTTGGTTCTCGTATGTCACGATGGAATCGTAGTAGCAATAATATAGTTCAATTTATTCCGCCTAATCCTATTTCTAATTAAGAAAAATAAAATAAAATATAATATAATTTTTTTGATATAATTATATTATAATGCGAGGTAAAAAGTCTTATAATATAAGAAATATAGAAGCCCATATCAAAGATTTACAACATACTTTTAGTCAAGAGCAACTAACAAATCCATTTCCATTACCATTTAGAAATATGGTATTCCAAACAAATATAAAAAACCAAAATGTTCCAAGTGAACAACAAAAACAAAACGAATACATAAACGCACAATATGGTGTTTCTAAATACGCTTCTAATTTAGTTTCAGGCAAAATGTTCAAAAATGTGTAATTAAGGAAACACAGACAAGTTCGAACTAGGATTATTATATTGAGAAACTCGTATTTGATTTTGACCTAACTGCGTTAAAAATTTACCACATTGTTGGCTACGGTTGCACGATGTAGCGTGAATTATTTTAGCGCGTCTTGTAGCGACACTAGAAGCACCTACTCCAGCACCAGGAGTATATTTATTCCATAATTCCCCAGGTTGGTTACAAATAGTAGTTCCTCCTGGAGTAAATCGGGTGCTTCTTCGTCCACCAACTCCAACATTTTTCTTATATAAGAAGCCAGGAAATGTGCTACCGCCAAACCAAAATTGCCCATAACTATTCGAACCTGTTCTAAATACTTTGTAATTTGAATTTGACATTTATACTATAACATAATATATTATTTTATTATATATCATTTAAGAATATTATGTAAATAAAAAATAAAAAATAAATGTTAATTAAATCGTATAAATAATTATTTTTATTTATTTATAAATTATATGAAGACTACTTATACAGCAGTTTATTATGGCGATGAAAATACAAATACTTTTAAAGTTACTTTATCTAGTAGCGATAGTTCAACCACTGAAAATGTAATTGTAGGTCCTCCACAAAATATATATAATGATAATAGTATGGGAAACTATTATAATACATCTGATGGTGATTGTGGACACATTTCAACTACATTTGCTAGTGATCCATCTGACGTTCAAATTGACAATAAAGGTTATATAGGATATACAATAGATAATTTTACTTATTCGTTATTTACATTTGCATATTCTACTTCTTGTGGAGAAAATAACTATGTAGAATTTTCAAATAAATTAAGTTCAAGTGATACTGAAACATATACACTGATTTATGTTTATGGTTTTAGTCAACCTACATGTGTAAATAATACAAGTGAAACGGAAACTACAAATGTTAGTTTTAATTTTACCACAAATACAGTCAAAGAAACTTATACGGTAAATATAACCACTACTCTTACATATAGTAATATAAATTGTTCTTTACAAGAAGGAACTTTATCAGATTTAACTGATGGTTCAACATATATAACCACTTATTCTTTTTCCTATGCATCTTCATCAACTACACAAGTAACAATAGAAATTTATACTGAATATAATGGTACTAGATTAGTTCCCACGAAAATTAAATATACAAATAATAGTAATACCACAGATTCAGGTACGTTAATATCTCCAATTGCATTTTTATGTATTATGTTTTATGGAATAAGTTATGATTCATATAAAAATCAATCATCAGGTGGAAATCAAACAGGTAATAACGAAGCACATTCAATAGAAAATTGTATAATAATTCAGCAAATGTTAGCTCCTCTCTATACTAATTTTATATCAACAATATAGCTATAAAATAAAATATTTTTATTTTATTGCTATAAAATATAAATGAATATACCAATTCCATTTAGAACATCGTTAAGAACATTATCTTTATCCGCAACAGGTCCTAGAACCATTCATTCGATTCTTTCAACAACTGCTCATCCTGGTAAAGGTTGTTATAAGAGAATATATTTATTTGATAAAATGCATCCAGAAAATATAGACCCATCAAAGGCGATAAGGAGATTTATAAAACTTTTTACTATTCCTGATGTATAAATTTATAACATTTATAACATTTATAACATTTATAACATTTATAACATTTATAACATTTATAACATTTATGTAGTTAATTATTTTTCAAAAATAAAAATAATTAAAGTATAAATAAGAAAATATGTAATAAATATTTAACAATAATCACTTACAAAATGCACACCATTTTAAGAAATTCTTTTATTCGCAATTTCACTAGAAACAATATAAATAGAGTTCTCAGTAATAATAATATATTCTGTCCCAGATTTATAAAACTTAGCAATCGGTGATGTATATTCTTCGGCTGACTTTACAAGCAATTTTTCACCAGATTCTCTAATACCAATAAGCGCTTTCTTATCAAGAGAATCAGTCCAATAATCTAATAAAATAGGTTTATCTTCAACAATTGCTAATTTACCAGCGTGTTGAAAAGTAATGTCGCTTGGGAGACGATAATTAGAGTTGTTAGTAGCAACAGATGGTTGAGAGGGTATTTGAGAAGGAGCAGGAGCTTGTCCAGGTTTTTGTTCAAAAGAAGACATTTATATAAGAATTAAATTTAAAGTCTTTAAATACTAATTATATATATTAATTTAAATATAAATATATTTTAAATAAATATGTATAATAAATGAAAAAGAAAATATCGCAAACTTCGCCAAGCGATTTAAATACTTTATTATATAATGTGGGGAATTATAAGCCTATTATAGAGAATACCATTCAAGATATACTAACAAAATTTGTTATAATAATAATTGAATATATGCGTTTAATAGCAGAAAAAATAACTATGAAAAACAAGCCTTATTATAAGTTTATATTTCAAAGAGGGTTAGAAACCTTAATACACGTATTTTCAATATTATTTTATTATACGAAAAATCTTGAACTAACATTTTATCATGCACAAAAAGCAATTTATTATTATATTGAATTTATAGAACAAATATCGGATGAGAATGTTAGTTTTTTAAATTTAAGTTCAAGAGATGCGGTATTATTTGTGTATAAAAAGACGATTTATGAAATAAATAATGAATATAAGAGAAATATCATAGAGCCAAATATAAACGAACAAAACTTATTGGTATTTTTTAATTCATATAAATATATATATAAGAATATTATTCAATTTATTATAAATCATAAGGAATTTAAATATGAAACCAAAATAGAATATATAAACTTATGTTGCGATTCCATAGAACTTATAAGTAAGCAATTAAATAAATCAAAAATGAATAAAAAAACAAATGATTGTATATACTTATTTATAAGCGTACTTTCAGACAAGAAAATAGAAATAGACGATTTTTTTAAATTATTAGATAATTTTATTGAAAAAATCAATTTAATAAAAAAATTAGATGATATGAAAATAAAACAGAATATTTATGACTCTGAATTAAATAATTTTATAAATAATAATGAATTAGATAAATTAGTGGAGTGGATTTTTGCATAGTATTGACTATCAAGCGATATAATCGTTATTATTATTGTTTATAACCTCGTTATTATCATCGTTATTAACATCGTTTATAACCCCATTATCAATATAAATAATCTTTTTTCGTATTTTCTTTTTCTTATCTTTTGTATTTAAAGTGTCATTATTAATAATTTTTTGACATATAGATTTAAATTCAGTTTTTAAAAGAGCCTTTAAAAATTGATAAATATCGTGAATAATATTCTCATCACACATTCCAACAATTAATACACTTCCTGTTCTAAAAATCATAAACGAAACTTCGGTAATATTTGTCGATATTTCTTTATTTTCTTTCGATATTTGCATTCCAGTCTGAACCCCAATATCATTATTATAATAAAATTTACATTGGATACCTGGATATGAACAAGAGTCGTATATAGCTTGAATGTTATATTTATTTCTAAGTATATCATATAACGTCTCTCTATTAATAAAGAACCCACAGTTAAAATTAGAATTAATTAACACTGTATCACTTTTTTGTTTATATGATAAGACATAATCGTGAAATGGCTGTAAAATACTAATAATATTATGTAGGACTGTTTCAAACATTTCTTCGCTTTGAACTCCAGGTATTTCTAATTTGCCTGTATTAAAAACCTTAATATGAAATTCTCTAAATATATTGTCTAACTTAATTCGTATTATCATAACAAAACAATTATAAAATGCTTGTTTTTTCTTTGAACGATATGTTGTCATATCTTTTTTTGATATACCAATCGTAATCTTACGAATATCTTTAAATTTAATACGCCCATTAGGATTATCAATATGAGACATAATATGTTGTTCATAATATAATTCATTTTTCAGTCTAGTTTGAACAATTTCTAAATCTTCTGGTGTTTTAGAGTTTAGTTTAATCTGTTTTTTAATAACTCCGTTAATTGGACTAGCATAAGGAATAATAGGAATATCCCAAAATATTTTCAAGTCAATAGGTTGTTCAAGATACGCAATTTTAGACTTTGTAGAAATATATATATCGCTTGGTTCAGGAGCAGTTTGTGTTATAAATGTTTCAGTTGAATTTAATTCTTGGTCTTTATTTTCATAACTTGTATTATTATTTTCATCATCACTTATTGTATTATCATATTTTAAGGAAATAAATGATAACCATTCATCGTCTATAGTATTATTAATTGTGGTTAAACCTATGTCCATATCTATATTACTTTGGGAATATATCTTTATATTCTTTAAGTTAATTTATTTCAATTATTTTCTTTTGATATAAATATAGAGATGAATAGTTTCAAATTATGCGTTATAAACGAAACAAGTAAGGTAATCCCTATTTCACAAACCTCACCTACAAACAAGAAGGAAGACTTTAGTTATAATGAATACAGCTTAAAGCAACATTTTTTTGATCCATCAAAGAGTTCTCCTCCTAACGATTTTATGTTAAAATTACAATTAAGGATGTCACATTATAATTCCTTTAGTAACGCCGATAATTTTACTATTGAATAGCTTATATAATAACTATTTTTACAATCTTCAAAATGTATTATATTTTCAACAAATTTTAAATATTCAGGAACATTATTGATTTCACAATTACGAATAATATAATTAAAAAAATCCTTTATTATATTTTTTTTATCGATATTATATGTTATACTTGTATTATTCACAAATAGCAATAACTTATTTATATCATCTCCTTTTTTAAACATTGTATATAATTTGTTCCACACATTATCGTCAATAATATATATATTATCTTCTTTTATATTTTGATTTGATTGTATAAAATTAATCATACTTCTAATATCCGATTTATGTAATTTTTGAATCAAATATAATGATTTTTCAGTTAAATTTAGTTTCTCTGATGATGATATATGTGTTAAAAACTTAATTATATCTTTTTCAGGAAGTTGATTAAATTTTAATCGTAAAAATTCATTCTGTAGTCCTTCATCAATACGACTTATATAATTACATATTAAACAAAAACGAACGGATACTGAATAATTTTGTAAAAGATATCGCAATGCTTGTTGGGCATTTTTTGTCATATAATCAACTTCATCTAAGATAACGAATTTCATACCTTGATTAAATAATGTCTTTGAATTTACAAATTGATTAATTTGACTTCTAATAATATCTATACCCCTTTCATCTGATGCGTTTAAATGAATCATTAATTCTTTGTTTTTTTGATTTAGTTTTTCCTGATATGCACTAACTAAATTAATAATAGTAGTTGTTTTGCCTGTTCCAGGAGGGCCGTAAAATAATAAATTAGGAAAATAGGATGTTTCAATAATATTTTGTAGAATTGTCTTATTAAGAGGGTCTAAAACAATATCTTCAAATTTGACAGGTCTATATTTTTCTGTGTATGGTATTCCGCTACTACTCATTTAATTATATATACGCTAATTATTTAATATATTTTACACACAAACATCCAAATTTTTTTTATAAAAATAAAAATTGAAAATTAAATATTACTTATATTTAATGAATATATTTAATAACATGAATTCTCTTTATGAAAGTGGATATCTTGAAATAATATTAGGACCAATGTACTCAGGTAAAACCAGTAGGTTAGTTGAAATTTATAAACAGTGTAAGTTATGTAATATTCCTGTTGCTGTAATTAATCATTCTATTGATACAAGATATGATTCTGGAGATTTATTATCAACTCATGATAAAATAAAAATCCCGTGTATTAAAACAACAAATTTATTTGATATATATGAAAATGAGGATGTATATTTTTCTAAAGTGATACTTATAAATGAAGGTCAATTCTTTCCTGATTTATATCATTTTGTTGAAGATATGATATCCAATATTAATAAAAAAAAAGTATATATATGTGGATTAGATGGGGATTTTAAAAGACAAAAATTTGGTGAAATTTTAGATTTGATTCCATTATGTGATAAAGTAACTAAACTAACATCTATATGTAGTTTGTGTAAAAATGGAAATCCTGGAATCTTTTCTAAACGAATTAGTGATGAAAAAGAACAAACGCTTGTTGGCTCAGATAATTATATACCAGTATGTAGAAAATGTTATGAAAAATAAAAGATACAAGTTATTTTTTAATATATTTTAAAACAATTTAAATTGATATATATATACAATATATTAATAAAAATGGTAACAACTATTGTGAAGAAGACGGAAACGGATACTACAAAGGCTAAACGAGGAAGGAAGTCAAAAAAAGAGTTAATGGCTTCTTTAAATATGGAGTTAATTAAAGATGCAAAAGATATAATTAGTTTAAATGTGAATGAACTAGAAAATAATAATAATAATAATGATATTAATAAATATACTCCAAGTGAAACAGGAAACTTATTAATAAATGAAAATGAATTATTAGAAGACAATCAACTATTAGAAGACAATCAACTATTAGAAGACAATCAACTATTAGAAGA
>Ga0192647_102639_pt1 | contig 11068 bp, 7 predicted proteins | sample LauGreFa1BDMLBSN_2_FD_133046 | JGI IMG/M metagenome (GOLD analysis project Ga0192647, IMG submission 133046) | Freshwater lake microbial communities from Lake Michigan, USA - Fa13.BD.MLB.SN - reassembly | ecosystem: Environmental > Aquatic > Freshwater > Lake | place: Lake Michigan, USA...
AGGGACGCCATCGCCAAGGTGAAGAGCGGCCGCAAGGGCGTGGTCAAGGCGATCCGCGTGCCCACCCCCAACGAGAAGCTCACCCGGAAGGTCCTCGACGGCTACAGCGAGTTCGCCAAGATCTTCCGCGCCGGCGGCATCCCGTACACCAAGCTCGGCGCAAACGGTTTCGAGACCGGTGTGGCCAAGTTCTGCGAGCCGATCCGGGCGGAACTCACGGAGAGGCTCGGTCTCCAGCAGGGAGACATCGTCATCTTCGCTGCCGACCACTACGACATCGCCACCAAGACGCTGGGCGAGCTGCGCCAGAAGATGGCGCGCGACCTCGGCATCGTGCCCGAGGGCAAGTGGAACTTCCTCTGGGTCGTCGACTTCCCGATGTTCGAGTGGGACGACGACGGCAAGCGCTGGGTCGCGCTGCACCATCCGTTCACCAGCCCCAATCCCGACCAGTTCGGCATCCTGGGCACCGATCCCGGCGGGTGCCTCTCGGCCGGCTACGACCTGGTGCTCAACGGCAGCGAGATCGCGGGTGGTTCCATCCGTATCCACGACCAGAAGGTGCAGGCCAAGGTCTTCGAGCTGATCGGGCTCACGCAGGAGGACGCGAAGGTCAAGTTCGGCTTCCTCCTCGACGCGCTCAAGCACGGCGCCCCGCCGCACGGCGGCATCGCCTTTGGCCTCGACAGGCTGGTCATGCACATCGTGGGCACCGACAACATCCGCGACGTGATCGCCTTCCCCAAGACACAGTCGGGCGCTGATCTCATGACCGATGCGCCCGGACCGGTCGACGCCCAGCAGCTCGTGGAGACGCACGTCAAGTCGACCGCGCCGGAGATGCCAGCCAAGTCCTGACGTTGGCACCCATCGTCGAAGCCGCGCCGCGGTAGGATCGCCTGCATGATGACCTCATCGGCGACACCCTCCCGCGGCGCTGCGTTCCAGACCGCCCTGCTCTTCGGCGCGCTGCTCGCGGCGGTCGCCACGGGACAGATCCTGCACGGCCTTGGCGGCGAGATCTCCGGTTTCTGGCAAATCGCGGGCGACTACGTGCTCGTGCGCCCGCTGCAAATGCTGGTCATCCCGATCGTCTTCCTGAGCGTGTGCTGCGGCATCGCCTCGATCGGGCAGCCCGCCTCGCTGGGGCGGATCGGCGGTGCCACCGTGTTCCTGTACGTGCTGAGCATGCTGCTCGCGGCATCCCTCGGCGCCATCCTCGTCGAGTGGTTCGCGCCGGGTGCAGGGGTTCCTGCCGAGACCCGCGATGCGCTCTTCTCCCAGGCGCAGGAGGGCTTCGCCTCCGATGCCACGCGCGCCCAGCGCATGCAGGACGCGCAGTCGACCGGCGTGTCGGGCGCCTGGCTCAACATCCTGTCTCAGATCGTCCCGAGGAATCCGCTCAAGGACATGGTCGAGGGAAGCACCATGGCCGCGATCCTGGCGGCGCTGCTGCTCGGGCTCGGCCTCGCAACCGCAGGCGATCGGGGTCGCCCCGCCCTCGCCGTGCTGGAGTCGCTCCTTGCGGGAGTCATGCGCATCGTCGGCTGGGTCCTCTGGATCATGCCCATCGGCCTGTTCTTCTTCGTGACAGCGGTGGTCGCGAGACTCGGGCTGCAGAACATCGCGGCACCCGTCCTGAAGTACATGGGCGTGGCACTTGCGGGACTCGCGATCCATGCGTTCGTCGTGCTGCCCCTCTTCTGCCGCGCGTTCGGCGGCGGCAACGGCTGGAGGCTGCTCTGGAACCTTCGGCGCGTGTTCCTCACCGCGTTCTCGACCTCCAGTTCCAACGCCACCCTGCCCGTCACCATCGACGCATGCGTGCGCGAGGGCGGTTGCTCGCGAAGGGCGACCAATTTCTGCGTCCCCCTCGGAGCCACCATGAACATGGATGGCACGGCGCTGTACGAGGCGGTGGTGGTGCTCTTCCTGTTCCAGTTGTTCGGCGTTGACCTGGGCTTCTCGGAGATCGTGGTGGTCGTGCTCACGAGCGTGCTGGCCGCAGTGGGCGCGGCGGGCATTCCCAGCGCGGGGCTCGTGACGATGGTGATCGTCATCACCGCGGTCAACTCCACCATCGCCGGCCGCGGGATCGAGCCGCTGCCCATCGCGGCAATCGGCGTCATCCTCGGCGTCGACCGCATCGTGGACATGTGCCGCACCGTGGTCAACGTGTGGGGTGACTGCGTGGTGGCCAAGATCGTCACCCGCATCGCACCCGACGAGCAACCCGCGCAAGCGGGCTGATCGCCGATGCGAACACCGCGATGACGCTCAGTGCACGCCGTGCTCAGCCAGCCAGCGCTCCGCGTCGATCGCGGCCTGGCAGCCCATGCCGCTGGCGGTGATGGCCTGGCGGTAGTTGGCGTCGGCCACATCGCCCGCGGCAAACACGCCGTCGATGTTGGTGCGGCTCGTGCGCGTGCGCAGCATCACATAGCCCTTGTCGTCGAACTCGATGCCCGTTCCGTGCAGGAACTTCGTGGCAGGCGAGTGCCCGATGGCGATGAACAGTCCCTTGACGGGCAGCGTCGACCGCTCCTTGGTCACGACATTCTCGAGGACCACGCCCTCGATGAACTGGTCTCCGAGCACATCCACCACCACCGAGTTCCACACCGGCTCGGCCTTCGGGCTCTCGAGGATGCGGGCCTGCATCGCCTTCGAAGCACGGAAGCTGTCGCGGCGGTGGATGACGTAGACCTTGGATGCGAACTTGGTGAGGTAGCTCGCCTCTTCCATCGCGGTGTCGCCGCCGCCGACGACCGCGAGCGGCTGATCGCGGTAGACGGGGAGCGCGCCATCGCAGACCGCGCAGGCGCTCACGCCGCCGCCGTTCATGGCCAGCCGGAGCTCGTTCTTGAGTCCGATCCAGTTGGCGGTGGCACCGGTCGCGATGACCACGGCGTGGGCGCGGACGGTCTCGCCCTCGCTCGTCTCGAGCACGAACGGCCGCTGGGTGAAGTCGCACTTGACGACGTCGGCGTTGGTGATGCGGGTGCCAAAGCGCTCCGCCTGCTGCTGGAAGAGCGCCATCATCTCGGGGCCCGACACGCCGTGGGGAAAGCCCGGGTAGTTCTCCACCTCGGTGGTGAGCATGAGCTGTCCACCCGGAAGCACGGGGGCGGGATTCGCGGCGGGAACGCCGACGATCGCGCGCGGAGAGAGGTTCGCGCGCGCACCATAGATGCACGCGGTCCATCCCGCGGGACCCGATCCAATCACAACCAGCTTCTCGACATTCGCGTGCACGCTCATTCTCTCTCCGATCCGCCCCGCTCGAAACCCGAGGGGTGCAGCATGTGTCGGCCCGCATGTTGCGTGGCCTCGTGACTATCCCGATGCGGCGCTCGTCGCGGGTGATCCGCCCGACCGACTACTTGCCCTGCCCGCGCGAGATGGCGCGCAGTGCGGGCCACAGCACGAAATCGTCCGCACGCCCGCCCTCGGCATGCCGGGTGGCTCCACTGAACTGGTTGTCGTCGTTCCGCGCGTAGAGCATGCATCCGGTCACATCGACGCGACCGAACTCGGTCTCGACGCCGCGTGCGCGGGTCCCGAGGCTCTCGAAACGGAAGGAACCGTAGTCCTTGTCGTACGGATCGAAGTTGAAGCGCTTGGGAAAGAACTGGGTGTAGGCCTTCTTGATGTCGTCGGGCCACACGCCGAGCTCCTTGTGGTAGCTCACGATGCCCGCGGCGCAGGCGGTTCCACAGAACTCCGCGACCAGCCGACGGCGCAGGGCGAACAACGCGTCGATGTCGGCGACCGACAGCACCACCGCCGCATACTTCACGGGATTGGTCTTGGAGAGCGCCGTAGGTGCCGCCATCATCGGTCCGTACGCCGGGAGCCGCCACCGCCGCCACCAGTCGTCGTAGATGGCGTTGAGCTTCTGCATGCTCGCCTCGCGGCTGCCGTGCACGTTGGCGATGCGCTCCCAGCGCTTGCTGGCGCCGAATCCCGTGAGGGGCTGGCCCGCGGACTGCAGGCCCGCGAAGGTCTTCTTGAAGCGGTCGTCCGCGACCTGCCCGTCCGAGCCGAACACGGAGGCGATCATGGCCTCGGCGACGTACAGGTCGCCTTCGGGCAGTTCGATGCGCTTGAGCCGCTCGGTGTCGGAGGCCTTGAGGAACGGGTACTCCTTGAGGCTGAGCTTCTTCAGGAGCTCGAGCGGCATCTTCTCCTGATAGCTGTAGAGCACGTCGCGATGCACGCTGAATGCATCGGCGAGCATGGTCATGGCCGCGAGCTTCTCCTCGTACATCTGGGCGTCGCACGCCTGCCGCAGCACGCGCAGGTGCGCCATGCCGGTCGCGAACGCCTGCTCGAACTGCCCTGCCTCGCAAAGGCGGTACATGTCCGTCGCCACATACGCGCTCACGGACTCGAGGGCGGCGAGGTAGGGCAGCCGGACCTCGGACAGGTCCCCACCCGAACCGACCTCGATCACCAGTCCTCGCTCGACGAACTTGGGGTCGACGCCCGCGGTGCCATAGGGAACGCCCAGGACCTGCATGCCCTGGCACTCGATGAGCGCCTTGCCGATGCCCTCGTTGGCCGCGGCCCAGTTTGCCCAAGCGGCGAACCCGTCCATGCCCGGGTAGATCGTGGTCTGGTTGAAATCCTCCCCGATCGGGGCGGGAGGCTTGGTCATGTCGAGCACGGCCGTGAACAGCTTCGTCGCACTCTTGGCCGAGTCGGCAACCCGGGCGTACGGCGCGTTGAGCTTCCTGAGCAGCTCCGCATCCTGCGCCGAGGCATTGGTGAGGCCAATTGGCGAACCAAAGGCCATCAGCACGGCGGCGGTGAGCGGTGCGAGGCGCAGGATCGAGCGTGAGACGGCTGGGAGGTGGCAATCCATGGTGTCGTTCCGAGGTTTCGCCGAAAGGCGGGCCACGCAATCTAGCACGAGTCCCCGCTACAGTGTCCGCCCCCCATGGCCAAACTTCGCTGTCCCGACACGGTCAATGTCCTTCTCCTCGGCACCGGCGGGCGCGAGCACGCGTTGGCGTGGAAACTCAAGAAGAGCCGGCGTCTCGGCACGCTCTGGGTGGAGCCAGGCGCCAATGCGGGCCTTCTCGAGCTCGGTCGGGTGTGCCCCGAACCGATCCAAGACATGTTCCGGCTCTGCCGCTGGTGCGAGAAGGAGGAGATCTCGCTTGTGGTGATCGGGCCCGAGGGGCCGCTGGCCGCCGACTACGCGACCAAGCTCTCCGATCCTCCGAGGCGGGTCGTCTTCGGCCCGACCAAGGCCGGCGCGCAACTGGAGTGGGACAAGGCGTTCGCCAAGCAGGTGATGCGCGCAGCGAGTGTCCCGACGGGCGAAAGCCGCACATTTTCCGATGCCGAGCAGGCACTGGCCTATGTGGCCACGCGCATCGACGGCTGCGTGGTCAAGGCCACCGGACTCTGCGCCGGCAAGGGCGTGGTCATCTGCAAGACGGTGGAGGAGGCGCGGAAGGCGGTCGAGGACTGCCTCGTGCGTCGCGTGTTCGGCGATGCCGGCGCCACCATCGTCGTCGAGGAACTTCTGCACGGCCCCGAGGTGAGCGTGCTGGCGCTCTGCGATGGCCAGACATTCTGGATCCTCGACCCGGCGCAGGACCACAAGCGGGTGGGCGAGGGCGACACTGGCCCAAACACCGGCGGCATGGGCGCGTTCTGCCCCACCCCCAAGGCGACGAACGAACTGCTCCGCATCGTGCAGCGCGATGTCCTCGTGCCCACGGTGGACGCGCTCAAGCGCATGGAGATCCCCTTCCGAGGCGTCCTCTACGCGGGGCTCATGCTCACGCCAGCCGGCCCCAAGGTGCTGGAGTTCAACACGCGCTTCGGCGATCCCGAGACACAGCCCATCATGGCCCGCCTCAAGGGCGACATGGTGGAGCTCTGCTGGGCGACCGCGACGGGGCAACTCGCGGAGGTCGACCTGAGCTTTGACTCCAGAGCCGCCTGCTGCGTGGTGGTCTGCTCGAAGGGCTATCCGGGCGACTATCCGAAGGGCCTGGAGATCGAGGGCATCGACGAAGCGCGGGCGATCGAGCGGCAACCCGGTGAGGATGTCATGGTCTTCCACGCGGGGACCGCGCGCAAGGACGGCAAGGTGGTGACGGCGGGAGGCCGTGTGCTGGGCGTCACGGCGCTGGCCGCGACGGGCGCGCGCGCGGCGGAACTGGCTCGGGAGGCGGCGTCCAAGATCCGCTTTGCAGGCGCGTTTTTCCGACGCGACATCGGTGACGGTCTCGCCTGAGCGGACCCACGCAGGAGACGAGACGGGTTTGGACAGTTGCCCACCGAGAAACAAGGTCCGAGTTTTTTCCGTTCCTCGAAGCGCCGTGCGCATCCTTCCGACAGGTTCGCGTATATTCCCAAGACTCCGCCCACGGCGCCCCCGTGATGGGGTGTCGGTCTCTCTTCTCGGAGGGGTCGGCGTGGTTGGCGAACACCCGCGTCTGTGCGTCGGGTCTTCGAATGATTTCCGAGTCTGCGTTTGATGTCGATCCCCCCGCCTCGGCGGCTCCCCGCATGCATGGAATGCGTGGGTCCGCGTGTGGCGAAAGTTCCGAGTCTGTACTGGAGTCCTGACACATGAAGTCGCGAGCCTTCCTCGCATCCGTCCTGACCGCGGTCGTGTTCACGGGTTTCTCCGTGGAGGCGCAGCGCGCCAACGCGGCGCTCGCGCCGCAACCGACCAACCGCTCCAACGGCAACTCGGGCGGCACTCCTGTCGCGGGGCCCGTTGTGGGCGCACCGCTGCCCGGGCCGATCGGCGGCATCAATCCGCCGACCACCCTGCTGCCGCGCGCCAAGGTGCGCAAGCCGGCGCAGGAGTCGTTCGTGCTTCCCTTCGACCCCGAGACGGGCGAGGCGTGGTTCACGGGCAACCTCGTGCTCAAGTTCGAGGACTTCGTCGGCGCGCGCGCATCGCGCACCGATTCCCCGGCGCCGTTCAGCGCCAACGGCTCGAACATCGAGGCGTTCAGCCAGATCCTCGCCGACAACAAGCTCACCGTGCGCCAGTGGATCAACCGCACGCCGGGTGAACTCGCCAACCTCGAGGAGCGTGCCCGCCTGCACAGCGGCCGCGCCCAGCCCGATCTCGCGGGCATGATGATCATCGAGAACGTCGAGCCGACCAAGCTCGTCGAGATCGCGCGCGCGATCAACGCGCTGCCTGAGATCGAGTTCGTCGACATCGAGCGCATCCCCGTGCTGCACCAGGGCTGCGGTCCCGACGCGCCTGGCCCCTGCAACGTGCCGGACCCCGCCAACTGCGGCGTGGCCAACGACGACGGCGTGGGCATCTTCGAGTGCAACGCCGATCCGGGTGGCGACAACCCCACCTTCGGTTGCCAGGACGCGACCTGCTGCCAGTTGGTCGCGACCCGTCTGCCGTACTGCAACGATGGCGATCTGCCGCAGGGCTGGGACGTCATCTGCGCGGCCTACGCGAACCTGCTCTGCGTCGGCACGATCTACGACACCGAGAATCCGACGCTGCAGGACCGCTACGACCCCTGCTTCACCGACCCGAATAATCCGCCGGCGATCAATCCGCTGTTCGCGGATTTCGTCCCCGGTCTGCAGGCCGGATGCTTCGATCCGCACGCGGGCCGCGGCTGCAACCAGCCGTCGTGCTGCTACGCGGTCTGCAACTTCGATCCGTTCTGCTGCAACGACCAGTGGGATCAGAACTGCGTCAACCTCGCGCTGAGCCCCAATCTCGCCAACAGCTGCGGCGGAGGTATCGAGGCGGGACCGACTCCCGACTTCACCTACGTTCCCGCGCCCTCGGTGGACAATCCGTTCCTCGTCGGCGGCTACCAGCTCTACACCCAGGACAGCCGCGCCAACATCCAGCCCGACGATCCCGCGATCCCCGCTTTCCCGGGTTCGCGCATCTTCGGTGGACAAGGCCTCGATCTTCCAGGCTTCGAGGCGCTGCAACAGGAGATCGCCACCGCGTACCAGGGCGGCATCGCACCGCGTCTCCGCGGCCAGAGCGTCCGGGTTGCGGTGATCGAGTTCTCCGCCTTCGTCAACCACGAGGAGTTCACCCGGGACGCAGCAGGCAACCTGCTCGCGCAGCCGAAGGTGATTCAGGAAGCGGGCCAGACCATCATTCTGGTGCAAGGCGCGAACAACGAGCCCCAGCACGGCACCGCCGCTCTCGGTCAGATCGTCTCCGGCGACAACGGATTTGGCGTCACGGGCATCGCCTACAACGCACAGGGATACTTCTTCCCGATCGTCTCCTTCGAGGAAGGCAGCCGCTCGCAGAACGCGATCATCAGCTGCCTCGAGATCTTCCGCGAGGGCGACGTCGTGAACCACTCGTGGGGTTCGCCGCCAGACCGTCCGCTGCCGTCCATCGCGCAGTACTACACGCTGATTGCGCTGGGTACCGACATCGGTGTGACCACGTCGGTGTCTGCGGGCAACTCGAACTGCGCGATCCAGCCCCAGGCTGGCGAGGCCGATTCGGGCTGCATCATCGTGGGCGCGATGCACTCGGGTCGTCGCGTGACCCAAGGCCAGGGCGGCGTCCCGCTCTGCCCCGGATACGACGCCTGCGGCGGCGCCTATATGCGCGCTCCCTTCTCCAACTACACGGGTGAGGAAGGCGCGACGGTGCACGTCGCCGCTTGGGGTGAGAACGTCGCCACCACGGGTTACGGCGATCTGTTCATCGGCGCCAACGACATCCCGAACAACGATTCGGATCCCACCCAGCTCAATCAGCTCCGCACGTACACGGCCCAGTTCTCGGGAACCAGCTCCGCATCCCCGATCATCGCGGGTGCTGTCGCCAACCTGCAGGCGTTCGCCAAGCAGGTCTACGGCAATGCCCTCCCTCCGACAGGTGTCCGCGGCGCGGTTTCGGGCCAGGTGTTCCCGCAGTGTGATGCCGCGGTGTCGCAGGTCCAGTGCGGTCAGTCGATCGCGGACTGCTGCATCAACGGCGATCCCAACTGCGATGGCGAGTTCAAGCCAGTCGGTGGCTTCCCGCGCATGCGTGACGCGGGCATCGCCGTGTTCACCGGCTCGGGCTGGGATTCCAACACCACCAACGTGCGCGTTGTGCGCGGCGAGCAGCCCGCAGGCTTCTCGTGGAGTTCGTTCCTCATCCGTGCGCTGGATACCCAGGCGTTCCGCATCAACACGGTGCGCGGCCGGGCAGGCAACACGGTGGAGGGCCTCACGTACCTCGGTACGGGCAACATCACCGATCTGGCCGCATCGATCTCGCCTCCGATTCCGGAGCCGACCACCTCGATCAACGACATCTCGCTCCGCTACGTCTCGCGGGCCACGCGGAACTTCGTGATGCTCAGCGCCTTCGTCAGGAACTTCCAGACCGGACGCTGGGAGTACATCGGTGCCGACTTCCTCACCGTGCAGTATCCCGCAGCGCCGCAAGGATTCTCCATCCCGAGCTCGGGTGACTACTCCAAGTACCTCAATCCCAACACGGGCAACATCGAGATGCGCATCTGGACGGTCGGCCTGGGCGCCACTGGCCCGCACGCCGTCCTCCACGACCTGATCCAGCTCGGCGTCAACGATCCGTTGGAGCCGCTCTGATCGGATGAATTCGGTTGAAACCAACGGCCCTGGCGATTGCCGGGGCCGTTGTGCTTTTACCCGGATCGGCGGAGTCATCCACTTGGACCATGAGCCACCGATGACGGTGTGCACACGCAGAAGTTTCATTGGATTCTGAAACTTCGGTTGCCACTCGACGTGCCGGCATGTAGTCTTCCCGCATGGCAGCGAGGACCGCGGCGACATCCTCAGGAAACCGCTCAACCGAGCCGCTTCCCGCGATCGACGACATCCGTGCCGCACAGGACCGCTTCATCGCGTTCTGGGGCGAAATGGGTACGCGATGGGGCGTGCAGCGCAGCATGGCGGAGGTGCACGCCCTTCTGTTCATCGCGGGCGAGCCGCTCTCCGCGGAAGAGATCATGGAGCGGCTGTCGATCTCCCGCGGCAGCGTGTCCACCACGCTGCGTCAACTCACGGAGTGGGGCCTGGTCCAGCGTTCGCGCGCGAAGGATGGGCGCGGACGCGGCGAGCGCCGGGAGTACCACGAGGCCGAGCAGGATGTGTGGAAGCTCTTCTACACCATCCTGCGCGCCCGCAAGCGCCGCGAGTTCGATCCGCTCATCGAGGAGCTTGGCGGGTGCCGCGTTGCCCAGAAGACCGCGCGCAAGAACGACCGCCAGCGGCAGCACGATCAGAAGATCGATGAGCTGCTCGAGCTCTGCCGCTTCTTCGACGGTCTGGCCAACACCATCTCGAAGTCGGGCAAGGGCATCGAGCGTGCCACCAAGATCCTCGCCAAACTCCTGGGGAGCGTGTCATGACCCGGATGGCACCCAGACCATCGCGCATCGCGATTCGCGAGCCGTCGCTGCGGAGCGTGGTGGTCCGCTGGCGGGTCGGCCTCCGCGGCTCGCTCGTGCTCTCGCTGTCGATGGATGGTTTCGATGGCGCGATCCGCGGCGAAGCGCTGCTGGCGGACGCCATGGCCCCTGGTTCGCAGACGTCGTATCCGCTCGAGGGACACCTGTCCTTCGGATCGCAGGAGGCGACGATGGAGTTGACGCTACCGAAGGACAAGGGCGAACGGAAGGCGTCGGTCACGCTGCTCGCATCTGGCAACGTACCCATGGACGGCCTTGTGGTGCTCACCGATCTGCCAGTGGTGCTCGGACTCCGTGGCGGCACCTACGTGGTCGATGATGTTCGCGTCGATGATGTTCGCGTCGATGATGTTCGCGTCGATGGCGAACTTCGTCGATAGTCGCCGCAGGCTTGGTCATCGCCGTGCATCACCCAGCCGTGCTCCCCACATCAGGGGCCACAACTCTCACGGGAACTTCGCGGGAGTCTTCCGGTTCTTCTCCACCGCCACGATGGTGTTCGTTTCGCCTCGCATCTCGGCCGCGACGGATGCGTGCAGCTCGTAGAGCACCTGCTTTGCCGCCGCGATCTCCTCGCCCGCCCGCTCGCCCTTGATGGCGAGCATGATGCCGCCGATGCGGAGAAGGGGAAC
>Ga0192647_102648_pt1 | contig 11035 bp, 9 predicted proteins | sample LauGreFa1BDMLBSN_2_FD_133046 | JGI IMG/M metagenome (GOLD analysis project Ga0192647, IMG submission 133046) | Freshwater lake microbial communities from Lake Michigan, USA - Fa13.BD.MLB.SN - reassembly | ecosystem: Environmental > Aquatic > Freshwater > Lake | place: Lake Michigan, USA...
ATGAGTTCAGGAACTAAGAAGCACTTATTGCTATAACTAATCCACCACGACCAGTTGGTTTGCCAGCTGCCCTTCGATAAGAAAACAGCTCAGAGCTTTCTAAGGTGCACCCAGAAATTTCGTGAGTTCTTGGAACTTGTGTTGCCAGTACTGATTTAACGCCAGCAGTCAGGTCCAGATTTGTAGTGGATGCAATTGCTTCAGGGCGCACATCACTAAATTGCTCAACTCTTTCCGCAGGCACTTCATAACACTTGGCGCAGATGGCCGGGCCAATAATGGCTTGGGTGTGTTTAAGTTGCGCACCACTGGCAACAAATTCATCCAGTAGCGCTTGCATGACATTTGCTAAAACTCCGCGCCAGCCTGCGTGACCAACTGCAATCACACCGTTGACTGGATCAACTAATCCAAATGGAACGCAATCAGCGGCCAAGGCAATCAAAGCAAGATCTGTTTGTTTAGTGATTAAGCCATCACCAGGCGGTACGACACCTGCGTCACTGACAACATGGACCGTTTTGCCATGATCGGCATTCATGACCGATATTGCACTGGCTGAAACTAAGCCTTTGGCAATAGCTAGGTTCGCAGATACGTTTTCAGCCGAGTCCCCCACATAAGAGGCAAGGTTAAGCGAATCAAAGGGCGCCAGACTTGTGCCACCATTGCGACTCAATGCAATTGCTTGAATGCCTTCAATCGAAACGCGGCCAAAGACCTGCGCATTCATTATGAAATGTTTTCGCTAGCGAAGAAAATCAGGAACGTCGAGGTCGCCATCATCTTCGCCGTCGTTATCGACGTCGCCATGACCCGAGCTAGCTGGGGCATCACCAAATAGGTTCTCGAAGTTGTCATCTTCGTCTGCAACAGCAGCTGAGCCAAATGCACCTTCAGAAAATGAATCCGGTGTTACTGGTATCGATGGTGCTTCTCCATCACGAGCCAAATCAACTGCAACTTCAGCAGCCAACGGTGTCTCGTCTAGAACTTTCTTGGACATTGGTGAAGTGGAACGATTTGATGGTGGGGCGCCGCCATCAAAGCCAGCTGCAATGACCGTGACCTTGACTTGATCGCCTTGAGTGTCGTCAATTACTGCGCCGAAGATGATGTTTGCATCTGGGTGAACTGCGCTTTGAACCATGCGAGCTGCTTCGTTGATTTCAAACAAACCTAAGTCGCTGCCACCGGCGATAGACATTAGTACGCCCCGGGCGCCTTCGATGCTGGCTTCAAGTAACGGACTTGAAATCGCTTGGCGCGCTGCTTCAATTGCACGGTCTGCTCCGCGAGCTGAACCAATACCCATAAGCGCGCTACCAGCATCTTTCATGACGCTGCGCACATCCGCATAGTCAAGGTTGATTAGCCCTGGAGTTGTAATCAAATCTGTAATTCCGCTTACACCCTGCAATAGCACTGAGTCAGCATGACGGAAAGCATCAATCACACTGATGCCATTGTCAGCAAGTTCAAGTAGTCGATCATTTGGAATAACGATCAAAGTATCTACTTCAGTGCGAAGTGAATCGACGCCTTCATCTGCTTGGGAGGAACGGCGCTTACCTTCGAAGCTAAATGGACGAGTTACCACGCCGATAGTTAACGCGCCCATATCACGAGCGATCTTGGCAACAATTGGAGCGCCACCGGTTCCAGTTCCGCCACCTTCACCTGCAGTGACGAAAACCATATCGGCACCACGCAAAACTTCTTCGATTTCTTCGCGGTGATCTTCCGCAGCTTGGCGACCGACTTCAGGGTCAGCGCCAGCGCCGAGTCCACGAGTAAGGTCGCGACCAATATCAAGTTTGACGTCAGCGTCACTCATTAACAGCGCTTGCGCGTCAGTATTAATAGCGACGAACTCAACACCCTTAAGGCCGGCTTCAATCATGCGATTGATTGCGTTTACGCCACCGCCGCCAATGCCTACAACTTTGATAACTGCTAAGTAGTTCTGTGGTGCGGCCATGGTGTTTGCCTTTCTCGACAAGCTTTTAAGTACCTAAGTAGTAAAGTCTCAACCTCTTCTAGAGCGTTAAAGAATTCCCACCTTTGAGCAGGTATAAGTTACGGCTAAACCCCTATGAATACTGTGATTGACGCTTGGCGTGTCGAGATCAGTGCAAACTAAATTTCTTGCCTGCTAGCGCTTACTGATCTAAAGATTTCTGTTTTAACTCTTACTTGACTGTGGGTGCATCTGGAGCACTGACATTAATTACGGTGTATCCCTTTTCGATTAAGGCTTGGGCCACTTCTACCTTGTCGGCAGCGCGCTCGCCTGATCCCAAGGTAATCACAACTCCACTGCCAAGGGTTGCCACAACGCTGTCTTGAGTTGGCGCACTTAAGCCTGTAATTGCCCACTCAGCTGGGATAGCGGCTAAAGCCTGGATCGCATTAGTCATGGCTGGGCTGTCAGGTTGAGCAGAAATCACCAGAAGTCCGGCGGGTGGGGCAGCCACTACCCCAGCATTCATTCCCTCGGAGTCGATCAAGTTGAAGCCACTTGCAGTTGCTGCCACCGCTATCGGAGTTCTCTCTGTAACGGATATCAAAATCGCGTGCGGCCATCCCCGCTCAACTGAAGCAACTTTGATTTCAGGCAAGGCTTGAAGTTGTTCGGAAATAGATCCGGGATTGATCGACATCAGTGAGTTTCCGATCGGCACCGCGGCTGCGGCAGAAATCTGTTCAACAGTAAGTCTTGAATTTCCGGTGATGGTTACTTCTTGCGCAATAAACCACTTTGATTGATAAAGACTCCACCATGCAACGGCGCTGACAATAACGAATAGCCAAATCAACCAAGGCGCTTTTGATTTGCGCTTCTTTTTTGGATTAGCCGAACGAACTGTTTGGGACATTACTTAGTTTCCAGCAAAGTGAGAATTTCTGGACACATCATGCCAATGTCGCCAGCGCCAAGGGTTAGCACGATGTCGCCAGGCTTTGCGTGCTCAACTAGATGAGTAGGAACTTTTGACCACGATGGTTCGAATACAACTTGCCCGGCTGGCAATGGAACATTGTTAGCCATGGTGCTTCCTGATGCGCCAGGTATCGGAACTTCACCTGGTGCGAACACTTCTAGAACGACTACAAAGTCTGCAAGGCCTAACGCTTGACCAAATTCTTTAGAAAAAAGTGCAGTGCGGTAATAGTGGTGAGCCTGAAAAGCCGCAAGCACCCGACCGCTACCAACAACGGTTCTGGCGGCGCGTAATACTGCATCTATCTCAGTTGGGTGGTGGGCATAGTCATCAAAGACCCGAATCCCGGAAACTTCGCCACGAAATTCAAATCGGCGATGGGTTCCCGTAAAGCTTTGTAATCCGTCAACACATTGTTGGGAGGTGCACCCTTGCGTTAACGCTGCAATGAAAGCTGCGGTCGCATTTAATGCATTGTGCACTCCAGGGACCAGCAGCTTGATAGGTCCATGCGTTTGTCCTTGGTAAGAAATTGTGAATTCCGAGCCAACGGTTCCTGACGGAAGCAAAGTCAACACAGCATCGTTATCTTTACTTTGACCATATGTAATGACATTTGCGCCAAGTTCGCGTGCTCGTTTTGTCACAACTATTGCACCTTGATCATCACCACAAACAACAGCGCAGCCATTGCGCGAACCAGTTCCGACAATGAAGTCAACGAAAGCCTGTTCAATCGCTTCATAGCTACCCCAGTAGTTGAGGTGATCTGCTTCAACATTGGTCACGATTCCCAGTGTCGTTGGCAGAACAAGAAAAGTTCCATCACTTTCGTCAGCCTCAACTACGAAAAGCTCGCCAGATCCTTGATGTGCGTTACTGCCGGACTCATTCATTTCTGAACCAATGACAAAGGAAGGATCTTTTCCAGCATGTTGCAAAATTACGGTAACCATAGACGTCGTTGTAGTTTTGCCATGCGTTCCAGCTACCGAGATTGCAGTTGTATTTTCCAGCAATTCAGCTAGCGCGATCGCTCTACTTACAACTGGGATTCCTAGTTCGGTTGCCTTAACAACTTCAGGATTGTCTTGACCGATAGCGGTCGAAATCACTACACAAGATGGCTGAGTTCCGGAAATCAAAAGGTTTTCAGCGTCGTGACCGACAAAAACTTTTCCACCCAATGGCTTGAGAGCTTGCAGGCGACGAGAATCTTTTGCATCACTTCCAGAAACTTCATTTCCTCGGGCTAGTAAAACGCGAGCGATTCCACTCATGCCTGCGCCACCGATACCAACAACGTGAACCCGACCATTCAGATAGCTCAAGATTTGGCCTTTCCCGCAACCGATAAAACCAATTTAGCAAGGTCTGCTGCCGAATCTTTATGTCCAAGTGAAGAACTAGCCTTAGACATTTCACTCAACTTTGCTAAGTTCGAAATCACAGGCAAAATTTGATCTCGAACATATTCAGCATTGAACTCAAGGTCTGAAATCATAAGCGCGCCACCTGCTTCAACAACTGGAGTGGCATTAAGGCTTTGTTCACCATTTCCGATTGGAAGTGGGACAAAGCAGGCAGGTAAACCAACGGCTGTGAGTTCGGCAACTGTCATCGCACCAGCTCGCCCAATTACAAAGTCAGCTGCCGCATAGGCCAAATCCATGCGATCTATATAGTGCAGCGGTCGGTAACGATCCGATTCTGCCTGAGCAAACTCGTTCTTTAATCCAACTGAATGTAAAACGATTACATCACCAAATATGTCAGTGCTTAGGCAGTCTTCAATAACAGAGTTGAGTTTGACGGAACCTTGCGAGCCACCAAAAACTAAAACGCAAATCGCATCACCTGAAATCCCGAAATGCTGTCTGGCCTGATTGCGCGTGGCTTTGCGATCTAAGGTTTCAATGGCCTTGCGTAACGGAATTCCAATCAACTGAGCTCTTGGCAAACTCTCTGGAACCGTTTCAGCAACAGCATCAGCGAATCGGGCGCCAACTCGATTGGCAAGACCGGCGCGAGCATTAGCTTCATGAACAACAATCGGCACTTCGCCTCGGGCAGCTAGGTATGCCGGGATTGAAACATAGCCACCGAAACCAACAACAACGTCTGCTTGTAATTCATGTAGCAAATCTCGAGTCTGCTTGATGGCTGACCGAAGTCGAGTCGGAAGAGTAACCAGATCGCCACTTAACTTACGAGGTAACGGAACGGCTGGGATCAGTTCAAGTTTGTATCCTCGAGCCGGCACTAAGTCGACTTCTAGTCCGCGCGAAGTTCCAAGGACTGTGATGTTTGTCGTTGGATCCATGGCCATTAACTCATCGGCCAAGTTAAGTGCAGGTTCAATGTGGCCAGCAGTTCCGCCGCCAGCGAGAACTATGTTCACGCAATCTTCCATGTCATTATTTTTGTTCCTGCATATACGCTTCGTGCTTTGCAAATGCCATCAGAATTCCCATGGCAAGCAATGTTGGAATCAAAGACGATCCACCATAAGAAACCAAAGGTAATGGCACGCCAGTGATAGGAAGAATTCCAAGAACTGCGCCAATGTTCACCAAAGCTTGAGTCACAATCCAAGCGACAATTCCTAGAGATGCGATTTGAATAAATGCTTCGTTTGTATTTCTGGCGATTCGAAGTCCCACAATTGCAATTGCAGTGAATATCACCAGTACCAAAATGGTGCCGATGATTCCAAGTTCTTCGCCGAGTACTGCGTAGATAAAGTCGGTATGTGCCTCGGGTAGAGTTCCCCATTTTTCACGAGAGCCACCAAGGCCAACGCCCCACCAACCACCAGATCCCAAAGCTTGCTGACCGTGAATTACCTGAAAGCCAGTTCCTTGTGCGTCTGCATATGGATCCAACCAAGAGGTAAATCTAGCCATTCGATACGGAGCTGCAATTGATAAGGCGGCGATTCCAGCAAGACCTGCAGCGCCCATTATCAGGAACCATTTTCTTGGGGCCCCAACAAAATAGAGTAGTGAAGCCATAATCGGCATCATCACCATTGCGGTTCCTAAGTCACCCTGTAAAACCACTAGCAAAAGGACTGTGACGCAAACGGGTAATACTGGGATCAACAAATGATTTCGTTGTTCGAGTAAGTGGTACTTGCGATCCAAAATATCTGCGCCCCACATAATGATTGCTAGTTTGGCAAATTCTGAAGGTTGAATTCTAAATGGTCCACCAAAGTCAATCCAGTTTTTCTGTCCATGAACTGCAGTTCCGATTAACAACACGGCAACTAAAAGCACGCCAACGATCACCATGAACAGTGGAGCCCACCGGCGAATCGCATCAACATGCATTTTTGAAACTGCCATCATTAAGAAGACGCCAATTGCGGCAAAAATCAACTGTCTAGTTGCAAGTGCCCATGAATTGCCATTGTTCTGTTGATATGAAAAAACACTTGAAGCTGAAGCGACCATAACGATTCCAAGGGCAAGCAAAAATCCGGTAGCACCTAAAAGAATTTGGTAGTGCACCATTGGATGCTCTAGTCGAGCAGACAGTCCACCATTAGGACTATTGCGCTTAACTGGTCTGGTTGCGGTCACGACTTGAGTTCCTTAACTGCGGCGGCAAATGCATCGCCTCGAGCTGAATAATCCTTAAACATGTCCCAAGATGCGCAGCCAGGTGCCAAAAGTACGGTATCTCCCGGTTGTGCCGCCTCGGCTGCGAGCGCCACAACTAACTCCATTGCATTAGTTTCCTTGCTTTCAACCCGATGAATCGGGACATTCGGAGCGTGTCGCTTTAGGGCGGCCGCAATCAAATCCTGATCCACGCCCAAAAGTACAACTGCTCGCATTCGATGGGCATTATCGAGTACTAATTCATCAAAATCTTGTCCTTTTGCCATTCCCCCAGCAATCCAAACGACTGACTTATATGCAGTCAATGAAGTAGCCGCGGCATGAGTATTGGTTGCTTTGGAATCATCGATATAGTCAACGCCAGCAACTTGTCCAACATGAGCAATGCGATGTGGAGCAGGTTGCCATGAGCGTAGACCATCGCGAATTGCTCGGGCTTCAATACCATGGGCGCGAGCTAATGCACTAGCAGCTAACGCATTTGCAATGTTGTGCACAGCTGGAATTGCCAAGTCAGTAATCTCAGCAAGTTCCAGCGCCGCCTCTCTACGGTTGTCTAGAAATGCACGATCAACTAGAAATTCTTCTACGACACCAATCATTGAGATGTCAGGAATTCCAGTTGAAAAACCAATAGCGCGACACCCTTCAATTACTTCCGCTTCCTCTACCATGCGAATCGTTTCGGCATCGGCGACATTGAAGATTGCTGCAACTTGGCATCGTTCATATATTTTTGCCTTTGCATCGCGATACGCCTCAAAGGTTCCAAAAATATCTAGATGATCCTGCGCAAGATTCAAACAAACTGCAGCCTGTGGCGAAATTGAATGCACGAATGGCAACTGAGGTGCGCCGACTTCAATTGCTAAGACATCCCATGGAGTTGGATCCATGACAACCTCAACAAGTGAGCGACCGATGTTTCCGGCAGCAACCGTTCGTTTTCCGGCAGCCAACAAAATAGATTCCAACATCAACGTTGTAGTGGTTTTTCCATTTGTTCCAGTTACTAGCAACCAAGGAGCGGGATGAGTCAGGTCGCGAAGTCGCCAAGCCAGCTCCAGCTCTCCCCAAATCTCGACTCCTGCAGTTTGCGCTGCCTTAACTATTGGAGAAAGTGGTGAAACCCCAGGAGAAAGCACAAGTAAGTCGATGTCATTAGGAAGTTGAGTGTCATCACCTAGTCGAATGTCGGCACCCAAAATTTCTAAAATTACGGCTCGCTCTTTCTGACGTTCGCCTGATTCTGCATCAATGACAATTACTTTTGCATCCAGATTCACAAGCGCATCAGCAGCAGCAAATCCGGCAACGCCAAGTCCAACCACGCAAACTCGAACTTGCGACCAATCACTGGTGCGATTTAACTCATCAAGATTCAGGGAAGTCATAGCTTTTACTGCCGAACCCATTCCGCGTAGAACAAAGCCATACCAGCACCAACACAAAGCCCTTGAATAATCCAGAACCGAACCACGATCAATACTTCTGGCCAGCCCTTCATTTCAAAATGATGATGTAGCGGTGCCATTCGCAACACTCGGCGACCCGTTAACTTATAGGAACCAACTTGGGCAATCACTGAAAGCGTAATCAGCACAAATAAGCCGCCAATTAAGCCGAGGAGTAATTCAGTCCTGGTCATCAATGCAAGTGCTGCGAGTCCACCACCAAGAGCTAGTGAGCCGGTATCACCCATAAAGATTCGCGCTGGACTTGAGTTCCACCACAAGAAACCAAAGCAGGCGCCAGCAGTTGCCGCTGCAAACACTGCTAGATCAAGTGGATCCCGGACCGTGTAACAGCGAGGTATCTCGCCCCAAAAACAACTTTGGCCATACTGCCAAATCGACATCACGGTGTAAGCAACAAACGAAAGTAGCGCAGCGCCGATTGCCAAGCCATCCAAACCATCGGTTAAGTTAACGCCATTTGTAATTCCGGTAACCAAGAACCAGATCCATAACAGCACTAATGCCGATGGCAAAATCCAATCCGTATCTCTTACCCATGAGATTGCATTACTTACTGGAACGTTTCCACCTTCGTCCGGGAACTGCATAGCTAGATAACCAAAGGAAAGCGCGGCAACTGCTTGTCCAAGAAGTTTTGTTCGAGCTCGAATTCCAGTGCTTCGTTGTTTGAAGATTTTCAAATAATCGTCAGCCAGACCAACCAAGCTCAACGCAACCATCAAATAGATTGCTAGTAGACCAGATGCTGTTGGTGGACGCATCATGATCAAGTGCGCTATGAAATATGCCAAAACAACGGAACCGACAATAGCAACTCCACCCATTGATGGAGTGCCGCGCTTGCTGCCATGTTCTGGATAGTTAACATCTTCGGTAGATTCCCGAATTGCTTGGGCAATTCCGCGATTGCGTAGCAAGTTAATAAGTAATGGAGTTCCGATCAAGGAAAACAATGTTGCTAACGCACCAGCTAGCACTACAAGCTTCACTGTTGGCCCCACTTCGCGCGCAAAACAACTTCAATCCGATCGGCAAGCACTTCAAATTGTTCAGCACGTGAAGCCTTAAACAACAAAATGTCACCAGAATTAACTTCTTTAACAATGTAGTCGCAGGCGCTATCAAAGTCGGGTAACCACACCGATTTTTGGTCAGTTGTCTCAGGCAATCCATACGCCTTAGCTGCCTCGCCTACAACTACCACCTGCGATACGCCTAGCTTGATTGCCAATTTTGCGATTTGCGCATGGATCGCGTCACTGTCGTCACCGAGTTCATGCATCTTGCCTAAAACTGCAACCTTTTTGCCAGCTGCAGGGATTGCCGTCAATGTTTCTAAAGCGGCAGTCATCGATTCTGGATTAGCGTTGTAAGCGTCATTAATGATCGTTACGTTCCCTGGAACTTGATGAACTTCCATTCGCCACTTACTCATTTGCTTCAGCGTCGTTAGCGCTCGCGCGATATCCGTAACTTCCATTCCAACTGCAATTCCAACGGCAGCGGCAGCTAGTGCGTTAAGTACGTTATGTTCACCCAGCATCGGAATGGACGTTTGAATCCGCTCACCACGATAAACCAAATCAAAGGTGTAGTTACCATAAGCCGTTAGCTGAAGGTTTTCTGCTCTTACATCAGCAGCACTTGAGAAACCATATGTGAATACCGTTGCTTCAGTGAATTCACGCATAGCCATGACTCGCTGGTCATCAGCATTGAGAACAACTACTCCAGAAGGTTGAATCGCTTTCACCAATTCAGATTTAGCTTTTGCAATACCTTCGATGCTGCCCACTTCACCAATGTGTGCACGGCCAACATTAGTAATGACACCAATCGTAGGTTTAGCTAATTCGCAAAGGTAAGTTATGTGGCCAAGTCCGCGCATGCCCATTTCGGCGACAAGGTACTTCACGTCTCTTGGTGCAGAAAGCAGAGTTAAAGGTAAACCAAGTTCATTATTCTGAGAGCCTGCTGGTGCATGTGTAGTTGCAACATGGGACAAAACTTGTCCAATCATGTCTTTGGTTGAAGTTTTGCCAGATGATCCGGTAATGCCAATGACTTCTACACCCCGCATCAGGGATCTGACATGTGTTGAAATCTTTGCGATGGCATAAATGACTGGGTCTAGGGCATCGGGTGACGCCGGAACTATTACCTGAGAACCTGCGACTTGCTTGGAAGTTAATAGAGCACTGGCTCCGTTGCTAACTGCTTGATCTACATAGTCATGACCATCAACTCGTTCACCAACTATTGCTGCAAACAAATCTCCCGAAGTGCAGGATCGAGAATCGATCGAAATTCCTGACACTTTTATGGCAGGGTCTCCAATCAATGTGCCACCAACAATGTCACAGATTTGTCCAAGTGTTAGGTCATACATTCTTGGACTCCTCTCTCACGACAACACGATCATCAAACGGAAATACTTTGCCAGAAATTTCTTGGCCTGCTTCATGCCCCTTGCCAAGTACTGCGATCACATCACCAGGTTCAGCAAGCTTCAGGGCTTGTGATATCGCTACCCTGCGATCACTAACCTCAAACACTTGAGCTGGAGCATCGTTTGTGCCATCAATTACTGACTTACGAATCACTGCTGGGTCTTCTGACCTTGGATTGTCATCCGTAACTATGACTACATCTGAAATCTGCGCTGCGACCTTGCCCATCAATGGTCGCTTCAAGGAATCACGGTCTCCACCACAACCAATAACCGTAATCAATTTGTTTGGATTTGTGTCTTTGATGACGGTCAGAACAGTTGCCACAGCATCAGGTGTGTGCGCGTAATCCACAATTACGGTTCCAGGACTATCGATAGCGACTTTTTCCATCCTGCCTGGGATTGATCGGACATTCTTTAGTGATTCAAGACTTGCGGTAATCGGTAAGCCAAGAATCTGACTGGCAGCTAGCGCGCACGCGGCATTAGTGGCGTTATACGAACCGAGCATGTTCACCGAAAGTGAGATTG
>Ga0192647_102666_pt1 | contig 11004 bp, 10 predicted proteins | sample LauGreFa1BDMLBSN_2_FD_133046 | JGI IMG/M metagenome (GOLD analysis project Ga0192647, IMG submission 133046) | Freshwater lake microbial communities from Lake Michigan, USA - Fa13.BD.MLB.SN - reassembly | ecosystem: Environmental > Aquatic > Freshwater > Lake | place: Lake Michigan, USA...
GCGCCGGCGCCGGCACCGAGTGGTCGCCGGCGCGCTCATGCGCGAAGAAGCTGCGGTAGCTCGAGGCCTGCAGTGCGAGGAACGTCCCGTAGACGGCGAGCGTCAGGAGCGCGACGAGGACCTCCATGCGGCGGGTCATGAAGCCGCCGATCTCGTAGTCCGTCGCGCGCGGGAGCACGAGCGCGACCGTCGCGAACGCGATGATCAGGCCCAGGTAAGAGGACGACGACTGCAGGTTGAACGTCTGCTCGCCGCGTCGGAATCCGCCGACGAGCAGCGCGACGCCGACGAGCAGGTTCAGGATGATCATGAGCGTCGCGAACATGGTGTCGCGCGCGACGGTGTCCTCGCCCTGCCCGGAGAGCATCACCGCGGCGACCATCGCCACCTCGATCACGATCGCCGAGAGCGTCAGGACGAGCGTGCCGTAGGGCTCGCCCAGCCGCTCGGCCACCCGGTCCGCGGCCGCGCTCGCGGTGCTCGCGCAGGCGAGGATCACGAGGAACAGAAACCCGAGCTCGACGAGCGATGCGTCGCCGGGCGCATGCCCGTGCCCGAGCGCCGCGCGAACGGCGATCGTCCCGACACCGACGGCGATCGGCAGGTGGCCGAGCAGTGAGACAAAGCGACTCATAAGCCGCGGAGCGTAAGGCCCGGAAACCTCCCGGAGGCGGTCACTGGGTGGTTTCCGCGGGGGTATTGCGTGACTCTGGAGAAATCCGGTCTACGTTCCTTCCGGTTCTCCGCCCATCCAGGCTGAAGTCCGAAGCTTCAGGGGCTGCAGTTCGTGTCTCCTTCGCGTGGGTACATCATGGTTCCTTCGATCCAGGCCACCGCCCCCAAGGCATCCAGGGGGGCTTCGACGCACGGTCCCGTCGGCTTCGAGCAAGCCGCCTCCGGAGCCCTCAACCAGCTCCGTTCAGCCACTGCCGCCGCCATCGAGGCTGCCGGCGGGTCCGGACTGAATTCGCTCGCGCTCAGCCGAAAGCTCGGCATCGACAAGAGCCTCTCGTGGCGCATGGTGCGCTTCGCGCAGGAAGGCGACGCGTTCGCCGGCAGCAAGCACCTCCCCGGCGATGCGGGCCTGCGGATCTTCGTCCGCGCGATCCGGTCGGCCGCCGGGCAGGCGTGCGGCGACGCGCTGGCCGCGGCGCTCGACGGACTCGATCGGGTCGTGCAGCAGCATGCCGGCAACCGCACCGCGTTCCGCGCGCTGCTCGCCAACTGCGCCGATGGCGGACTCGCCGACGATCGCGCCATGGACTTCCGCAAGGCCGCGTTCCAGGCGAACTCGGCGCTGTGGGGAATTGAGGCGAACGCACGCGTGATGCTCGCGTTCATCACCCAGGGCAAGTCCGGCACCGACGTCGCGCTGGTGAGCGGCTACCTCGGCGTGCGGCGCAATCGCCGCGACCTGAGCTGGCCCGTCGCGCGCCGCCGCGTGCTTGGCCACGAGGGACGCACTCGCGAGGCGATCGCGATGCCGCTCGACCCCAGCGTCCCGATGGACGCGCCGCCGATCCTCGCGGAGTATTCCTCGCTGCCCGCCGAGAGCCTCCGGCCGATCGGCACGGAGCACGGCTTCTGGTATGAGCTGCCGGAAGGCGACATCGGCAGCGCCGGCACCGTCGACTGCGTGTTCGGCGAGCGCATGCCTGGGGCAGGCCCGGCGCCGAAGTCGGGCATCGTGCAGCCCGCGGAGGTCCTGCTGCGGCTCGACATGCCCGTCGAGCACGTCCTGATGGAGGTCTTCGTCGACCGCGACATTCCGCTCGCTGGAAAGCCGACGGCCGCGCTCTTCGGACTCCTCAACGGCGGCACCGGCGAGAACAACGCCGACCGCGAGCGGCAGCGGATGCCGATCGCCGAGCAGCCGGTGGAACTCGGCAACGAGCCGAAGGCCTGGTCGACGCCGGTCGCGCCGCGACACTGGGAGATGGTCCACGACTGCATGCGCTGGCTCGACCGGCGGCCCGCGTCGTTCGCGATCCATCGGCTGTCGCTTCGCTGGCCGCTGATCCCGACGGCGCTCGTGGTGTCGACGCCGATCGGCCGGGCCTGACGCGCTCGCTCGACGCGACCGGGCAGTCCGTGGGATGATCCCGCCATGACCGCCCACGTCGAAGGCGAGGAGCACGGCGCGCACGGCATCGTCGCCCGCGTCGGCCGCGCGGCCGGGCCCGCGCTCGGGATCGCCTTGACGCTGTGGATGCATCCGGCCGCGGGCGCCGCGAGCTCGCTCCCCGGCGAGGCCGCGATCGCCGCGGGGCTCCTCGTGTGGATGGCGACCTGGTGGGTCACGCAGGCCGTCGACCTCGCGGTCACCGCGATGCTGCCCGCGGCGCTGCTGCCGGTCCTCGGCGTCATGCCGTTCAAGGACGTCGCCGCCTCGTACGCGGACAACGTGATCTTCCTGTTCGCGGGCGGCTCGGTGATCGCGATCGCGCTCGACCGCCACGGCGTCAGCTCGCACTTCGTCCATTGGCTGCTCTCGGCGGCAGGCACGCGCCCGGCGCTGGTGGTCACCGCGCTCTTCGCGGCGGCGACCGCCGTGAGCGCCTTCGTGAGCAACACCGCGACCACCGCGCTGATGCTGCCGCTCGCGATCGGCGTCGCGGCAAGCGCAATCCCGCGTGCCGGCGCGCTCCCAGAGGTCGCGGCCGCGTCGGCCCGGAACTTCACGTGCGCGGTCCTGCTCGCGATCGCGTACGGCTCGACGGTGGGCGGCGGCGCGACGCTCATCGGCAGCCCGCCGAACGCGATCGCCGCGAACTTCCTGCGCGCGGAGGGCGTCGAGATCGACTTCCTGGGCTGGGCGCGCATCGGCACGCCGATCGCGCTCGCCGTGTCGCCGGTCGTGGTGCTGGTGCTCACGCGCATGCTGCCGACGCACGGCGTCGTCCTCGCGCGCCGCGGACGGGACAGCCTCCCGCCGCTCGGGTTCCCCGGCTGGGCGACGCTCGCCGTGTTCGGCGCGGCGGTGCTGGTCTGGACCACGTCGTCGGCATGGCCCGACGGATGGCGGCCCGAGGGCCTGACCGACGGCGGCGTCGCGATCGCAGCGGCGGTGCTCCTCATGGTGCTTCCCGCGGGCCGGGGCCGCGCGACGCGCATCGTGCCCTGGGCGTGCACCCGCGATCTCCCGTGGGGCGTGTTCCTCCTCTTCGGGGGCGGACTCGCGATCGGCGATGCCATGCAGCGCACCGGGCTGTCGACGGCGATCGGCGAGCTCTTCGCGGGCCTCGGCGCCCTGCCCGGGCCGCTCGTCCTCGGGACGATCGTCGTCTCGCTCGCGTTCGCGAGCGAGATCGGCAGCAACACCGCGCTCACGGCCACGGCCGTGCCGATCCTCGGCGCGGTCGCCCCGGCGCTCGGCATGCCGGTGGAGAAAGTCGCGATCGCGACCGCGTTCGGCGCGAGCTACGCGTTCATGCTGCCGGTGGGGACGCCGCCCAACGCCCTCGTCTTCGGGACCGGCAAGGTGCCGCACGGAACGATGGTCCGCGTCGGGCTCGTGCTGAACCTGTGCGTGGCCGCGGTCGTGACGGCGATGCTCTGGCTCCTCATGTGACCGCGCGGCACGCGTGGAGCGATCGCGCCCGGCTCAGAGCGCGCGCCGCACCATGACGGCACCGATCGCGAGCCCCGCGGCGCCGACGGCGACGAGCGCCGCGAGCGGAAGCCACAGCTCGGCCATCCCCCAGCTGCGCCAGGTGCAGCCCTCGGCGACGAGCACCGCCCACTTGAAGGGGCTGGCATTGCTCGCGAGGCGAAGGAACGGCGGCATGAAGACGAGCGGCACCGTGCCGCCGCCAACCATGGTGAGGACGAGGAGCACCGCGCGACCGGCGCCCTGCGCCCCGCCCTGCGTGCGGAAGCCGCCGGCGAGCATCATCATCACGCCGCAGAAGCCGAACGCGGTCGCGGCGGAGCAGAGCGCCAGCAGCGGCCAGCTCGACACGCGCACGCCGAAGAACGCGACGCCCACGAGGACGAGGAGCCACTCCGTCGCCAGGCACGCGACGAAGCACCCGAGCGCCTTGCCGACGAGGATGGTCACCGGGCGCATCGGCGAGACGAGCAGGCGCACCAGCGTGCCGCGCTGGCGCTCCTCGGCGATCCCGGAGCCGAACGCGAGCACGGCGCCGAACAGGGCCCACGCGAGCCCCTGCGTGAACGAGATGGCGAAGCTGTTCGCCGGGATCCCGGGCTGCATCTCGAGCTCGCCGACCGAGACCTTCACGGGACGCCACCCGGCGAGGCCGCCCTCGCTGCCGCCGGCCGCCGCGCCCTCGCGGGGCTTCGACGACATCGCCCGTGCGCGCGCGAGCGCGGTGCGCACGGCGATGCGGTCCGTGAGCGGGAGGTCGGATGCCTCGAGCGACTTCTCCGCGCGGTCGAGCATTCGCCCGAACTGCTCCGGGTCCGACATCGAGGAGAACACGGTCCGGAACGCGACCTCGTGGATCTTGCCGACGAGCATCGCGCCCTCGGCTCGGCGCGACGGATCAACCACGAGCGAGATCTCGGCGCCGCCGCCGGAGAACACGGAGTCGAGCCCCTCCGCGTACGACTCGGGCACGACGACCATCGCGGCCGCCTGCCCGCGCCGAACCGCGAGCTCGCCGGCGGGGCGATCGGCCACCACGGTGAGCGAGAAGCCGCCGTCGTCGCCGAGCGCCTTGAGGAACGCCTCGGCCTGCGGCGACGGCCGCTCGACGAAGGCGACCACCTTCAGCGGCTCGCTCGTGGTGCCGCTGAACACGTAGCCGAAGAAGAGCGCGATCGCCAGCGGAAAGACGAACGTGAAGAACGCCGCCGCCCGGTCGCGCAGGAGCAGCCGCAGGTCCTTCATCGCGAGCACGGTGGCCTGCCGGATCAATCTCGGAGGCTCCTTCCGGTGAGCGCGAGGAAGGCCGCCTCGAGGTCGCCGCCGTGCGCGGCGCGGAGCGAATCGACCGTGCCGGTCTCGAGCACGCGGCCGTGGTCGACGATCGCGACGCGCGAGCAGATGCGCTGCGCCTCGTCCATGTAGTGGGTCGTGTAGAGGACGGCGTGCCCGCGCTCCGCCAGTCCCTGGACGACGTCGAGGATCGCCGAACGGCTCTGCGGGTCGACGCCGGCGGTCGGCTCGTCGAGGAGCAGGAGCGGCGGCTCGTGCACGAGGGCGGCCGCGAGGTTGAGGCGGCGCTGCATGCCGCCCGAGAACGTGCCGACGCGGTCGCGCGCGCGCGGGAGCAGCCCGACCATGTCGAGCAGCGCGTCGGCGCGGCGCGACGGCTCGGGAACCTCGTGGATGCGGGCGAGGAAGACCAGGTTCTCGCGCGCGGTCAGGTCGGCGTACAGCGCGATCTGCTGCGGCGCGAGCCCGACCAGCCGGCGCGCGGCCGGGTCGCGCGGCGAGCCGGCGTCGCCGATCGACACGCTCCCGGAGTCGGGCGCGACCTGCCCCGTGCAGACCGCGAGCGCGGTGCTCTTGCCCGCGCCGTTGGGGCCGAGCAGGCCGAGCACCTCGCCGCGGCGCACCTCGAGCGACACGCCGTCGAGCGCACGCAGCGAGCCGAAGGACTTGCGGATGTCGGTGACCGTGAGCACGTGGGGACTCGCACTGTACGCGCGCCGCCGTCAGCGGGCGATCGCGGGCCGGACCTTCATGGACGCGTCGATCACGCTCATCGCGCGGTCGCGCAGCGGCGACTCGAGCGGGAGCCGCGGGAGCCGCAGCCGCTCGCTGCCCCAGCCGGCGCGCGCCTGCGCGAGCTTCACGAGGTGCACGAACTCCGGCACGGCGTCGAGGCGAAGCAGCGGCAGGAACCAGCGGTAGAGCTCCTCGGCCTCCTCGGCGCGGCCGTCGCGGGCGAGCTCGAAGAGCCGGACCGACTCCGAGGGGAATCCGTTCACGAGACCGGCGATCCAGCCCTCGGCACCCGCCGCGACGCCCTCGAGCACCATGTCGTCGATGCCCACGAACACCGCGAGCCGGTCGCCGGCCACCGCGCGGATCGCCGTCATGCGGCGGATGTCGCCGCTCGATTCCTTCACGGCGTGCAGGTTCGCGTGGTCGCGCGCGAGCTCCGCCGCCTGCTCGGGAAGCACGTCGGTCCCGTAGGCGATCGGGTTGTTGTAGAGCATGCACCCGAGCGGCGTCGCCTCCATGACGCACGCGAAGTGCGTGCGGGTCTCGCGCCACGTGCCTCGGTACGCGTACGGCGGGAGCACCATCAGCCCGCGGCAGCCGCACGCCTCCGCGGCACGCGCGATCTCGACCGACTCGCGCGTCGAGCAGGCGCCGACCGCGGCGACGACCGGCACCGCCGCGCCGACCGCCTCGACCGCGCGCGTCCAGAGCGAGCGCTTCTCGTCGAGCGTCAGCAGCCCGCCCTCGCCCAGCGATCCCGGCGTGACGACCGCCGCGCACCCGTGCTGCACCATCCACGCGGCGTGGCGGCCGTAGAGGTCGAGGTCGATCGAGTCGTCCGCGCGCAGGGGCGTGGTGATCGCGGGGAAGACGCCGTTCCAGTCGGCTCGCTGCATGGGTGAGGTGGTCATGTCGCTACTCCTGTCAGCGCGGGGATGCGGGGATTCCGTGGCGGAACGGGTCGGAGTCCTCGAGGACGAAGGATCCCTCGGCGGTGATCCACGCGCGGCCGCGCACGGTCGGCAGGACGCCGCCCTCGGGCGCGGGCGCGTACCGCGCCTCGAACACGCTGCCGATGATCGACTCCTGGCGCCAGGTCGCGCCGGGGGCGAGCTTGCCGCGCCGGGCGAGGCACGCGAGCTTCGCGCTCGTCCCCGTGCCGCAGGGGGACCGATCGTACGCACCGCCCGGGCACAGCACGAAGTTGCGCGCGTGGTTCGCCGCGTCGTGCGCGGGCCCGACGAGCTCCACGTGGTCCACGGGCCGACCGTCGATCGCGTCGAGGCGCTCGCGCGCGAGCGCCTCGCGGATCTGCCACGAGAGCCGGGACAGCGCCTCGAGGTTCCCGAGCTCGAGCCGTTCGCCGTGGTCCTCGCAGAGGAAGAAACCGTTGCCGCCCCACGCGACGTCGCCGACGACCGAGCGCCCGCCGCCGAGTTCGAGGCGGACGTCCTGCCGGTGCACGTACGAGCGGACGTTCGCGACCTCGACGGCGGGCGAGCCGGCCGCCGCGGGATCGATCGTCGCGGAGACGACGCCGACGGGCGTGTCGATGCGGACGGAGCGCCGCGACGAGGCGTCGAGGCGGCCGAGGTGAACGAGCGTGCGCACCAGGCCGATGGTGCCGTGGCCGCACATGCCGAGCACGCCGGCGTTGTTGAAGAAGATGACGCCGCAGTCGCACGAGGGGTCGGGGCTCCCGACGAGGAGCGCGCCGACGAGGACGTCGTTGCCGCGCGGCTCGTTGACGCTCGCGGAGCGGAACCAGTCGTGGCGGGCGGCGAGGTCCGCGGCCATCTCGGCCACCGTGCCGCCCGCGAGGGCCGGTCCGCCCGAGACGATCGTTCGCGTCGGCTCGCCCTCCGTGTGGCTGTCGACGAACCTGGTCTCGGAGCCGGAGGTCATCGACGCAGGATAGGCGTCCGGGGGCCGACGCCCGGTAGCCTGCGGCGATGGACAGACGCAGCTTCCTGCAGGCCGGCATCGCCGCATCCGCCACCGCCGCCGTCGCGCCGACGGTGCTCGCCGACGACGCGGCGAAGCCCGCCGGGCCGGGCGCATCCCCGCCGGGCCGGCTGCGCCAGAGCGTCTGCGCGTGGTGCTACGGCGGAACGAAGCTCGAGGACCTCTGCGCGATCGCGAAGCGCGTCGGCATCGGGTCGATCGAGCTCCTCGACGAGCCGCAGTGGAAGGTCGTGCAGTCGCAGGGGCTCGCGTGCGCCGTCGCGAACGGCCCCGGCGGAATCACCAAGGGCTGGAACCGCGTGGAGCACCACGACGAGCTCGTCCGCAGGAGCGAGGAGCTCCTCCCGAGGATCGCCGCCGCGGGCATCCCGCAGATGATCGTCTTCAGCGGCAACCGCGCCGGGCTCGACGACGCCGCGGGCATCCGCAACTGCGCGCAGGGACTCCGCCGCATCATGCCGCTCGCGGAGCGGTCCGGCGTCACCGTGATCATGGAGCTCCTCAACTCGAAGGTCGACCACAAGGACTACATGTGCGACCGCACCGCGTGGGGCGTCGAGCTCTGCAAGGCGGTCGGCAGCGGGCGCTTCAAGCTGCTCTACGACATCTACCACATGCAGATCATGGAGGGCGACGTGATCCGCACCATCCGAGAGCACCACGCCCACATCGGCCACTACCACACCGCGGGCAACCCCGGCCGGAGCAACCTCGACGACACGCAGGAGCTCAACTACCGCGGCATCTGCGAGGCGATCGCGGACACGGGCTTCGCGGGCTGGCTCGGGCAGGAGTTCATGCCGAGAGGCAACCCGGAGCAGGCTCTCGCGGCGGCCGTGCGCGCCTGCACCGTCTGAGGTCCTCGGACGCGGTATTCTCCGCGCCACGATGTCCACCCCCGACACCAACGGCTACAACGAGGAAGAGCGTCAGTTCCATGAGAAGGACCAGCAGGCGCTGCAGGCGCTGCGCGTCCAGCTCGACGCGAAGCGCGCCGCCGCCAAGGCGGCCGCCGAGAAGGCCGCGCACTGGATGCGCTGCCCGAAGTGCGGCGGCCAGATGAAGGAGACGCCGATGGGCAGCGTGATGGTCGACCAGTGCGGCTCGTGCGGCGGCATCTACTTCGACGCCGGCGAGGTCGACGCACTCCTCAAGGGCGGCCAGGCGTCCCCGGCGCTCGAGAAGCTCTTCTCGTGGATGCCGTCTTGGCGCGTCGGCGGCGCCCGCGCCTGAGCGACGCGCGTCCGGGCTCCCGCCCCTCAGAAGACCACTCCGGAAAGACGACAGCCCGCCGCGAATCGCGGCGGGCCGTTGCATTCGGGGACGAGGACCGGGATCAGAACCGACCGGACGTGTTGACCGTGTCGTACGGGGTTCCGCCCGGACGCTCCATCAGCCAGAAACGGCTCCACTCGTCGGCAAGGGCGCGGAGGTTCTGGTTGTAGATCATCGAGTCACCCTGGCGACGACGGTCCCACGACTCGAACTGGCCGTTCAGGTCGGGCGTCGGGTTCGAGGCGATCGAGTCGAAGGACACGAGGTAGGCACCGTTGCAGTTCTCGTCGAGGTCGGAGACCTTCTTGGAGGTCTCCGGCGAGAGCGAGCCCTTCTCGGTCATCTCGGAGCTGACCTGCTGGCGCTGCTGGACGAGCGCGTTCTGCAGCGCGGCCGGGAGCGACTTCACGCGGGAATCGCCCTCCGACAGCTCGTACCAGTGGGTGTCGGGCAGATCGTCCGAGCGGTAGAGCGTGGTGGGCTGCGGCGTGTAGCACCCGCCGAGGACGGCGAGGGCGGCGACGGTCGCGGGGAGGCAGAGGCGGGACATCTTCATGTCTGGTTCCTGTGTCGAGATGAGCTCCGACCCTCCGGGCCGGGTGCCGCAGGATAGCGGAACCCGCCCGTGACGGCCTGACGCAACGAATACGGAGCCGGGGCGCGTCCGGATCCCGCCCCGCGGCCCGCTTCCTGCCGGGCGCCGCTCAGAGCTCGATGACCGCAAAACGCTGCGGTTCCAGCACGGAAACCCCGGCCGTCGAACCGAGCAGCGCGCCGAGCGCCGCACGCTGCCGGTCCTCGCCGTGGGTCAGCACCACCCGGGACGCGGCCGGGGTCCCGGACGCCGCAGTGAACCAGTCCACCAGGCCGGACTGCCCGGCGTGGGCGCTCAGTCCGCCGACCGTCCGGACGTCCGCCCGGACCACGACCTCCTCGCGGAAGATCCTCACAGTCTTCGCGCCCTCGACGAGCCGGCGGCCGAGCGACCCCTCCGCCATGAAGCTCGTGAGCAGCACCTGCACGCCCCGGCGCCAGAGGTTGTGGCGGAGGTGGTGCAGGATGCGACCGCCCTCGCACATGCCGCCGCCGGCGATGACGACCGCCGGATCCCAGCTGTCGTTGAGATCGCGGCTCTGCTGCGGGGTCACGCAGTAGTTCACCTGCTGGAGGTCGTGCCGCGACTGGCCGCTCCGAGCGAGCCCGCGGGACTCGTCGTCGAAGATGTCCGGGTACTTCATGTAGATCTCGGTGGCGCGGATCGCCATCGGGCTGTCGAGGTACACGGGCACGTGCGGCGAGTTGCCGTCCCTCGCCATCTCCGCGAGCTCGTGGAGCAGGAGCTGCGCGCGGCCGACCGCGAAGCTCGGGACGAGCACCTTGCGCTTCTGCCACGCGCTCTGCTCGAGGATGCCGCGCAGCTCGGCGATCGTCTGGTCGGCGGGTCGGTGGTTGCGGTCGCCGTAGGTCGACTCGAGGAACACGAGGTCCGCGGCCGGGCACGGGACGGGGTCGCGCAGGATCGGCATGCACTTCTGCCCGACGTCGCCGGAGAAGACCACGACCTTCGCGGAGCCGCCCTCGGTGACCCGCATCTCCACGCTCGCGGACCCGAGGATGTGACCGGCATCCTGGAAGCGGACCGTCACGCCGTCGGCCACCTCGACGGGCTGGTCGTAGGCGTGCCCCTGCAGTCGCGCGGCGATCCGCTCGACCTCCTTCGTGCCGTAGAGCGGCACCGCGTCCGGCTCCTCGCCGGTCCGTTCCTTCCAGCGGTTCTCGCGCGCGGCGTCGCCCTCCTGGATGGACGCGGAGTCGCGCAGGATCAGCTCGGTCAGCTCGCACGAGGCGTGCGTGGCATGCACCTTGCACCGGAGCCCCTCGAGGAGCGGGAGCCGACCGACGTGGTCGAGGTGCGCGTGCGTGAGGACGACCGCGTCGAGGCGCGACGGCACGACGGGACCGATCTCACGGTTCTTGCCGTCGCCGGACCCGCGTCCCTGGAACATGCCGAAGTCGACGAGCACCGTCGCCTTCGCCGTCTCGACGAGGTATCCGCTGCCGGTGACTTCGCCCGCCGCGCCGAGGACCGTGATGCGCATGGCGGAAGGCTACGCGCCGGGCCAGCG
>Ga0192647_102667_pt1 | contig 11001 bp, 14 predicted proteins | sample LauGreFa1BDMLBSN_2_FD_133046 | JGI IMG/M metagenome (GOLD analysis project Ga0192647, IMG submission 133046) | Freshwater lake microbial communities from Lake Michigan, USA - Fa13.BD.MLB.SN - reassembly | ecosystem: Environmental > Aquatic > Freshwater > Lake | place: Lake Michigan, USA...
TACTATGAGTTTAAAGCGTTCTCAACCGATGGCATTTAGTTGAAATACTATATAAATCAAGGTGTTTGATGGTGGGTCGTGCGCGATTCGAACGCGCGACCATCGCATTAAAAGTGCGGTGCTCTACCGGCTGAGCTAACGACCCTACAAAGACTAACTATTATAAAGAAAATATTAAAATCTGCAACAATTTTTTAAGTCATTTTGTATCGTGTTGGATCTGTAATGCCAGCCTCAGAAAACCCCGATTTTCTTATGCGACAAGCATCACAAACACCGCAGGCAAGGCCTTGTGCATCAGCCGAATAGCAAGAAACTGTTTGATTATAATTTACACCTAACAAAGCACCTTGCTTTATAATTTCTGCCTTACTCAAGGCGATAAGAGGTGTATGTATTGTGAAATGCTCGCCCTCCACGCCAGCTTTAGTAGCTAAGTTGGCTAATTGCTGAAAGGCACTAATAAATTCAGGGCGACAATCCGGATATCCGGAATAATCGACGGCATTAACGCCAATAAAAATGTCTTGTAGATTTAATACTTCAGCCCAGCCCAATGCAAACGATAGAAAAATCGTATTTCTCGCTGGCACATAAGTAACAGGTATTCCCAATTGTGGATTAACAGGCACGGCGATATTATCATCGGTTAAAGCTGATCCACCTATTGAGCCCAATCCAAGCTTTATGATCTTATGATCCTCAACCTGATAATCAAAGGCAATCTGCGCCGCAGCCACCAACTCGGCATTATGTCTTTGCCCATAATCAAAACTTAATGCGTAGCAGCTATATCCCTGCTGCTTGGCGAGTGCGAGAACAGTAATTGAATCTAATCCTCCTGATAGAAGAACGATGGCTTTTTTTTGCATAGAACTTATTTACCTTGCGCGTTATCCCAAAGCAACTTATGTAACTGAATTTGAAATCGTACGGGCAATCTATCTTGAAGAATTTTGTCGGCTAACTCTGTTGCGTTTTGTTGCCCCATCACCGGAGAAAATAATATCTCACAGCGCCCAATGAGATTATATTCAATTAAAGCAACTTTTGACCATTCATAGTCCTCATTGTTACCGATAACAAATTTAACTTGATCTTTCGAATCAAGGAATTGAATGTTTTGATATAAATTTCTTCCCAACTCGCCAGAACTTGGCGTTTTAAGATCCATCACTTTAATCGCACGAGAATCCATCCCCGATACATCTATTGCACCGCTAGTTTCAACTGAGACTATAAAACCTTTATCTAATAAATTTTTAATTAATTCAAGACAAGCTGATTGTGCAAGTGGTTCACCACCGGTTACCGTAATATACTTCGTATTGTAATGCTCTGCTTGAGCGATAATCTCTGCTATCTCTATTTTTGTTCCGCCGGTAAAAGCATACGCAGTATCACAATATATACATCTTAATGGACATCCGGTAAGTCTTATGAATACAGTAGGAATGCCTACTGAATTTGACTCGCCCTGTAGAGAATAGAAGATTTCAGTGACACGAAGTGAACTCACAATTAATTTTTAACTTCATCGAGCTTTAGTAGTTTTTTTGCAGCTATTGGAGCAACCGATGACTTAGGAAACTCGGTTGTTACACGCATAAAATACTCACGAGCCTTTGCGACATTTTTCTGTTCCATTTCAAGCATTCCCAATCTTAAAAGTGCATCGGGTACTTTTGCACCATCAGGGTACTTTTCAATGACATCATTAAATGCTTTACGAGCGGCATCATTATTCTGATCAACTCTATGTGCCTCACCCAACCAATATTGAGCATTATTAGAATATGCTCCAGATGGATACTTACTCAAAAAAGTATTAAATTGTTCTATTGATTGTTTGGTGTGACCATTCCGTAACTCATTATAAGCTTGCTGATACTCCTGCTTTTCACCACCAGTAGCTTGCACTGCTGCCACTTCTTTTTGCTTAGGCGTTCCATTATCTGAGACCACTTCTGCCGCAACAGTTTCAGGGGCAGAATCAGCTGTCGGCTCTTTAGCTGGTTCTACGGTCGAAACCGAAGCATTTCCTTCCCCTCCGGTTGCTTTATCGGCACTCTCTGTTTGAGTGCCGCCAACCACACCATTCGCCTTATTTTCAATTCCTTGCAATCGCTCATCAAAATCAGAATACAGCGTACTTTGATGTTTTTTCAACTCATCAATTTTATAAGCTTGCTCATCTACTTTGCCTGTAAGTTGTTGCACTTCAGCTTGCAATTGCTCAAGTCTCCCCATTAACTCATACAAGGAATTAGTCGAAGTACCATTAGAAACATTAGCTGGTTCTGCGGAAGGTGGATACGATGAATGGTCGATCACAGCCGGCAATTCTGCATAAACAGAACCACATGCAGACAATAATAAAAAAAGACTTATTTTTTTCATTGTTTTGTCTATTTGGGCTGGTAAACAATCTCAACACGACGGTTCTTTTCCCAAGCAGATTCATCATTACCAAAAGCTGCAGGTTTTTCTTCCCCATAACTCACTATGTCCAATTGATTTTCTGGAACACCTTGTACTTTCATTATACTAGCCACTGACTTTGCACGCTGCTCACCCAAAGCGATATTGTATTCGCGAGAACCACGCTCATCACCATTACCTTCAAGGGTTATTCTTTGACCTGGATTTGCAATCAGATATTGTGCATGCGCTGCAATAACGGGAGTGAAATCTGGCATGATTTCACTGCTATCTAACATGAAATAAACTGTGCGCTTAGATAATGGATTGTTAGGATCATTGAACTCTGGCCCTAGAGTACTCGCATAATCACCATTACCTGACATGCCAGAACCGTTCATGCCGGAATCACCATTCAACCCATTTGTAGAAGCATCATTGATACCACTAGTTGCGTTTTGAGTGCCATCAGTCAGACTTGCATCCTTTTCGTCATCGCTACAAGCCGCCAATAAAAAAGTACTTACAGCCAAGGCCAATAATGTTTTATTCAATTTCATTTTTAATTTCCAAATATTTATGTCAAAACCAGAAAAAAGAACTGCTATTCAGCCCACAAACTATGGAGCCCAAGATGGCTCACGAACCTCTCCGCTATTAAAAACCAACTTTTGTTGCATTTTACCATCTAATGACACTGCCGATAAGAATCCTGTGCGACCTTTTTTCGATGCGTACAAGATCATAGCACCATTTGGTGCAAAACTGGGAGATTCATCTGCTCGACCACCCGTCAATACATTGAGAGAACGAGTCGCCATATCCATTACCGCAATACGGTAGTCATTACCATTACCATGCACCATAACCAAACTTCTACCATCCGGTGAAAAGCTGGCTCTGGCATTGTAGTTGCCAGAAAAAGTTAATCTCTTTTCCTGTCCACCTTGACTTGGAACCATATAAATTTGTGGTTTACCACCCCTATCTGAAGTAAAAACAATACTACTACCATCAGGAGACCAGCTTGGCTCTGTATCAATAGCAAAACTTTTCGTTAGTTTCGTTAAAGCACGAGTTGATAGGTTTAAAACGTAAATATCTGGACTACCATCTTTGGATAAGGTTAATGCTAGTCGAGTTCCATCTGGAGACCAAGCTGGTGCACCATTAATCCCAGGAAATTCGGCCACCCTTACTCTCTCGCCGGTAGCCAATGTTTGTACATATATAGCCGCCGACTTCCTCTCAAAAGACACATAAGCCACTTTTTTACCATCTGGCGACCAAGACGGAGACATTAATGGCTCAACTGACGATGCTATAGTTTGTGGATTAAAGCCATCCGCATCAGCAACTTGAAGCCGATGCGATTGTTGCTTGTTACCTAAATCAGTAGTAGTAATATAAGCTATACGACCACTAAAAACACCTTTCTTGCCAGTGAGTTTTTCAAAAATAAGATCACTTATATGATGCGCTGTTCTTCGTAAATCGGCGGACGACGACACCATACGATAACCCAATAGTTGCGCACTTTTGTAGGTATCAAGCAATTGAAACTGCACATTGTACTGTCCTCCAGCATCTATTACTTGGCCTATCACCATGTAACTCTGACCCAATGCCTGCCACTCTTTAAAGTTAACTTCAGCAGCCTTACTTGGCCTAGCTGGCATACTTTGTTCCGCCATCATTTTGAAATAACCGCTACGTTCTAAGTCGGCATTAACAATAGCAGCGATATTTACAGGAGCAGTCTCTGAAGCAAAAGGAACAACTGCGATAGGTACTGCACTTTCAACACCCTCAGTAATTTCAATTGTCAGTGCTGCGTAAGTTATTGGCATATAAAAACCAATCAATAGCAAATATACAATTCTTCTAGAAAAACTCACGCGCACCTCTATTTCCGTACTCAAAAAAAATCGACTTCATCACTTTATTCTAAAAATAATAACTTTAAAAAAGCTAGTAACTATTAACACTACTCTTTGAAAAAACTATCACCCTAGTCAGTAATAATTAATTATTTCGGATTAAACAAAAACTCAAACGTCCTAAACTCTCGGGCAAACAACTCTTTATCTTTGGGGACAGGTAATGGTGAAGCCTTGTTAACTGCGTTTTCAGCTGATCTATCAAAAATCTCATCTCCACTACTAGAAATAACTTCAGCATCTATCACTGTCCCATCAGACATTAATTTAACTCGGATTGTACACTTTAAACCTGCTTCAACAGATACCGGACGTATCCAACTTCGATTAACTTTTTGCTGAATAGCCTGTTTTGCTTCCTGCTCTGCTAAAGCCTGCGCAGCCAATTTAGCTTGTGCTTTTACAGCCGCCTCAGCATCAGCTTTCGCGGCTGCCGCGGCAGCTTCAGCTTTAACCTGTTTTTCTGCTTCTGCCTTGGCTTCTGCCGCTGCCTCCTCTTTAGCTTTTTTTGCCGCTTCCGCTTTGGCTGCCTTAGCCGCTTCTGCCTTAGCTTCTGCCGCTGCTGCTTCTTTAGCTTGTTTTGCCGCTTCCGCTTTGGCGGCCTTGGCTGCTTCTGCCTTGGCTTCTGCAGCTGCTGCTTCTTTAGCTTGTTTTGCCGCTTCCGCTTTGGCGGCCTTGGCTGCTTCTGCCTTGGCTTCTGCAGCTGCCTTTTCAAGCTCCGTCCGCTTTATTTTTTCTTCAGCTCTTTCTTGGCTTTCACGCTGCTCTTTTATTTCTTGCTCTTTCTTTGCTTCAGCTTGCTTTATAACTTCTGCTTCTTTCTGTAGACTTGCAGTATCAATCATTGTCGCGTGGATAACTTCCGAGACAGGCGCAACTTCCTTAACTGGTGGTTTATAAAGAGCACTTAATACGAATAAACCTAACAGGGTAAAATGTAAAGCTAAAGCCAGTAAAACAGGCCATGTGAATCTTTTTTGGTTACCCATCTGGCTCTATTGTTCTTCAGGCTTAGTCATTAACCCTACAGTTGGCACACCAGCATTTTTTAAAGCCGCCATTACCGTCACCACCGTTCCATAACTTACACCTTTATCCGCATTAATCAGAACTTGTGTTTTTGGTTTATTAACTAAAACCGCTGCTACCCGTGCGTTTATATCTTCAGGCAACACCGACTCATCATCTTGACCATCTGCTTTAATATAATACTGACCTTGTTCTTTAATTGAAATAACTATAGGAGGATTATCACCTTCACCTTCAGATTCAACTGTTTTTGATTCTGCTTGCGGAAGATCAACCTCTACTCCAGTCTGTAACATGGGGGTAGTAATCATAAAAATAATCAACAAAACCAAAGTAACATCAATGTAAGGCACTACATTGATTTCTGCCATAGGCTTTCTGCGACCATTTTTTCTACCCATTTGTGGCGAACTCATTTTTGGTGCGCCTGTCTTTGTAGTAACACAACAAACTCTTCAACAAATAACTCGTATCTACCGACCAATCTATCCAATCTAGTAGAAAATCGATTATATGCAATTACTGCTGGAATCGCAGCAAACAAACCAATGGCAGTTGCGATTAAAGCTTCAGCAATCCCGGGCGCAACCTGTGCCAAAGTTGCCTGCTTAACATTACCAAGCGACATAAATGAATTCATAATCCCCCAGACCGTACCGAATAAACCAATATAAGGACTAATCGAACCTACTGTAGCTAAAAATGCCAGATGCTCATCAAGTCTTTCCAATTCACGGGAGAGTTCAATGCGCATAACACGTTGAGCACTCTCCACTTGCACACCAGGCTCTACATTACCGGCTTGCCTCATTCTGGAAAACTCCTTATACCCAGCCAAAAATATTTTCTCTATACCTTCTGGATCAAAATCTTTTGCTGTCAGCTTTCTATATAAATCAGCCAAAGCCACACCCGACCAAAACTGATCTTCAAACTCGTCAGTAATCTCTATTGCACGATTAAGTTCTTTGCGTTTCGAAAATATAAACGTCCATGATGAGACTGATGCTGTTAATAACAACACCATGACAAATTGAACCACAAAACTAGCATCTTTAACTAAATGGAAAATAGATAAATCAGTATTCATTCTTTAATAGCTCTATTAAGTTTTCAGGAATTATTTTAGGTCGCATGTTGTTAGCATCTAAACAGGCAATGCGAATAATACTTTTACATAAAACATCATTACCTCTGGTAATTTGTTGTTCAAAAGTTAAGCTGACTTTTTTAGCATGAACAACCTCGGCACTGACTTGGAGTAATTCATTAAATCTTGCGGGTCGAAGATAATCGACTTGCACAGAACGCACTGCAAAAATCATACCTTCATTCGCAATTAGTTCATCCTGTTCATATCCTATAGTCCTTAGCATTTCCGTCCTTGCACGCTCAAAAAACTTTAGATAGTTGGCATAGAAGACAACACCACCCGCATCAGTGTCTTCATAATAAACTCGCACTGGCCAAATAAATTTATTAATTTTCATTTATTAATGCGTTAATCCCTACAAACACCCTAAAAACCAATTGAGTCTTTCGCTTAAATGATTATTCGAACAAGTCTTCAGAAACACCTATTTGTTTGGGGGCTTGTAAACCAAAATGCAAATATGCATTCCGAGTTACAACTCGTCCACGCGGAGTTCGCATAATAAACCCCTGTTGCAACAAATACGGCTCCAATACATCTTCAATTGTCCCCCGCTCTTCACTAATAGCCGCTGCCAACGTGTCAAGCCCAACAGGTCCACCATCAAAATTTTCAATCATAGTAATTAATAACTTTCGATCTAACGCATCAAAACCATTGCTATCGACTCTCAACATATCTAGAGCCTGCGTAGATGTCTGACCTGTAATGGTGCCATTACCCTTTACTTCTGCATAATCACGCACTCGTCTCAACAATCTGTTGGCAATTCTAGGTGTGCCACGAGATCGCCGAGCAATTTCATATGCACCCTTAGGCTCCATGGTAATTCCCAAGACATTAGCAGAACGTATAACGATACTGGCTAACTCATCTACCGTATAAAATTCTAATCGCTGAACAATGCCAAACCTATCTCTCAATGGAGAAGTCAGTAAACCCGCGCGGGTAGTAGCTCCAACTAATGTAAAAGGCGGCAGATCTAACTTAATGGAACGTGCGGCAGGCCCTTCTCCAATCATAAGGTCAAGTTGATAATCCTCCATAGCTGGATATAAAATTTCTTCAACCGCCGGATTTAATCGATGAATCTCATCAATAAATAACACATCATGAGGCTCAAGGTTAGTTAGCAAAGCAGCAAGATCACCTGCCTTATCCAAAACAGGACCGGAAGTTTGACGAATTTTAACACACATTTCTGCTGCGATGATATTGGCCAAAGTCGTTTTACCCAATCCTGGAGGCCCGAAAATCAAAACATGATCCAAGGCCTCTTTGCGTGCGCTAGCCGCTTGAATAAAAATTTCCATTTGCGCGCACAGCTCTTTCTGTCCGACATATTCAACTAATCTTTTTGGACGAATTGCCCGATCTTGTCGTTCTTCATCGATATTACTGCGAGCTGTTATCAATCGATCACTTTCAATCATCTAAGCGCACCTTGCAATGCCAACCTAATAATATCTTCACAACTTTTACCATCAGCACTAATATTTTGTACCATTTTACTTGCATCTAATGGTTTATAACCCAATGAACATAAAGCGTTAACAGCTTCTTGCTTAGGATTAGCTAGCTCACGTGAAGCCACTCCGATATTGATTGCATCGGTGTCATTTGACCCAACTAAATCAGGTAATCTATCACGCATTTCAATAACTAAACGCTCGGCCGTCTTTTTCCCCACACCAGGTAAGCGAACCAAAGCCTGTGTATCGCTATCATGAATACAACGATGAAATTCTTCGGCACTTTGTCCTGACAAAATTGTTAAGGCTAGCTTCGGACCGACACCATTAACTTTAATCAAAGTTCTAAATAATAAACGGTCAGCTTCAGTAGAAAAGCCGAATAAAATATGAGCATCTTCTCGAACGACCAGATGAGTATGTAACTTTATATCTTCATTAACGGCCGGCAAATCATAAAAAGTCGTCATCGGTGCCTCTACTTCATAACCAACACCCTGAACCTCTAACACTAAAAAAGGTGGTGCTTTGTACACCAGCTTACCGCGTAAAAAACTGATCATCTCACCACTCCTTGCATATTAAGCATAGCCGCCGTTTGCCGATAATTTGCATGACAAATAGCAATACCTAACGCATCACTAGCATCCAAAGATAATTCACCTTGCACATTCAACAAAATCTTTACCATATGCTGAACTTGAATTTTATCGGCAGCGCCCTTACCCACAACAGCTTGTTTTACTTGCCGTGCCGCATATTCAAACACGGGTATCATTTTAGTTTGAACCGCACAAATTGCGGCACCACGCGCCTGACCAAGCTTAAGTGCTGAATCAGCATTTTTATGCATAAAGACTTGTTCTATGGCCATTTGGTCAGGCTGATACTTATCAACAATTTCTAAGATTCCGTCAAAAATTTGTTTAAGTCGATCCGGGAAATAATCTCCTTTAATTCGAATGCTGCCACTTGCTATGTATTTATAACCTTGAGTTGATTCTTCTAGAATCCCATAACCCGTTAATCGTGAGCCGGGATCTATCCCTAATATTTTCATCTGTTATTAATAGGAAAAAAGTTCAGTTATATTCAGCATCATTTACTTTAAAGTTCAAAAACTTTCATTTGAAGATAACACCATTAAAAACCTTACTTTTCATCACAAGGACCGCATAATCTCGTCACTGATATCGGCATTAGAATAAACAGCCTGCACATCATCTAAATCCTCCAGACGATCGATTAATCGCAGCATTTTTTCCGCATCGTCAGCATCAAGTTCAGCTTGAAGGGATGCTTGCATAGTAATCTCAGCATTATCAGGTTCAAAGCCTGCAGTAATTAAAGCCTCTTTTACGGCTAAATAAGTTTCGGGGGACGTCATCACATCCACAGCACCATCATCATAACTAATCACATCTTCTGCGCCTGCTTCAAGAGCCACCTCCATCAGGGTGGCTTCATCAACAGAAGGCGCATAACTCATGACACCCAACTTATTAAACAAGTAAGCAACCGAACCATCTGTTCCTAAATTACCTCCCGCTTTAGCAAACGCATGACGGACTTCACTAACAGTGCGATTACGGTTATCGGTTAAACAATCTACGATAATCGCTGCCCCACCAGGACCATAGCCTTCATATCGAATAGTTTCGTAACTAACTCCCTCCAAAGCACCAGAGGCTTTTTTAATAGCCGTATCAATAGTATCACGGCGCATATTCGCACCCAATGCCTTATCAATAGCAGTACGTAAACTTGGATTACTGCCGACATCAGGGCCGCTGGTTTTTACTGCTACCGTAATTTCACGCAATATTTTGGTAAACACCTTTCCCCGCTTGGCATCTTGTCCTGCCTTACGATGCTTGATATTAGCCCATTTACTGTGTCCCGCCATTGTTTCTCTCTAAATAAAGCAAATTAAAAATCATCCGCTTACAAAATATGTTCTAAAACCGATAAGAGCGTAGGCTCAGTTGTATAAAAATCTGCAGAGTTTCGTACAATTTCTCTTTTAACAACACCGCCAAAACCCACCACATAAGCACCAGCCTGTTTGGCTTCCAAATCAGTTTTACCATCACCGACCATCACGATTGAGGCCTGTCCCTTAAGTGAACTTACAACAAGCGCTTTTCCGCCTGTTCTTGCTAATGGCGAAGTTAAATCGTAATTCAGATAACTCCCATCTTCGTTAAAGTAGATATCAACGGCATGCACATGGTCCTCAGACAAGCCCAAGCAGTTTGCCAATGGCAATATAGCTTGGCGTAATCCACCACTGATAATATGAACAACTTTACCTTGGGCTAATAAGGTTGCAAACACTTCTTTAACATCTTCGACTATTTCTGCAATATATAAATCAGCAAGCCAATCAATACTATGTTGATCAGGCCTAATCAGCGATAACCGCCTTTCGTAAACCGCTTCCAAAGGCACCTCGCCATTCATTGCCGCATCAGTTAATTTAGACATTTCCTCAACCAATCCAACACGTCTGGCAAGCTCATCTATACCTTCTATTTTGCTTAAGGTACTGTCACAATCAAAGCAAATAATATCAAAACTCATCAGCCAAATATCCTGATACGTTCATAATCGATCTAGTTAATTTGCTTGGAAATAAAGTTCTTTTCATCACAATATCAACTGAAGGATTAGTCGTTAAAAGACCACAGTTTAACAGCTTTGCTATAATCCCGATATTGCCAAGTGAGACAATAACGAAAATGCCTAAACAATTCACTTTATCCAATGAAAAACTGTGGCTTAGATCAACTCGCTTGATATTGTCAGCATCAATACTTTTGGTCATTATAATGTTTTCCCTAGTTAAACTTAACTGGGACTCCACCCCACTATCTGAGGTGGAATTTACAACTATTACCGGTAAAAAAATTGCCCTAACAGCATTGAAAGGCAAACCCGTTATCATTACATTCTGGGCGACCAACTGCCCAGAATGTCTAAAAGA
>Ga0192647_102668_pt1 | contig 10999 bp, 11 predicted proteins | sample LauGreFa1BDMLBSN_2_FD_133046 | JGI IMG/M metagenome (GOLD analysis project Ga0192647, IMG submission 133046) | Freshwater lake microbial communities from Lake Michigan, USA - Fa13.BD.MLB.SN - reassembly | ecosystem: Environmental > Aquatic > Freshwater > Lake | place: Lake Michigan, USA...
ATACACACCACAACGACCGGCCGATCGGGCCAGCGATATCGGATTCCGTTCAGTTCGATGGACATGTTCTGGCTTGTGCCGCCCTTGGTCATGAGTCTGTCGCGTGTAAGTCAAACCGCCCAGCGTCGAACGCTCGCCGAAGCAAGATCGATCAGGGTCACTGAAACAATGATGATCAACAAAATGGCAGACGTCTGCGCGTATTCGAATCCACGGATCGCTTCATGGAGAACGACTCCGATTCCGCCAGCACCCACCATGCCAACCACCGATGCCGAGCGGACATTCGACTCGAAGCGGTAAAGCGAATACGACACCCAGTGTGGCAATACCTGGGGAATCACCCCATACAAAATGCCTTCGAGCGCATTCGCGCCGGTCGACCGAACCCCTTCCACCGGGCGCGGATCGATCGCCTCCACCGCCTCGGCAAACAGTTTCGCCAGCACACCGGTCGTGTGCACCCACAACGCCAGCACACCGGCAAATGGCCCGAGACCGACCGCGACGATGAACAGCATCGCGAACACCATCTCGTTGATGGCGCGCGCGGCATCCATCAGGCGTCGGACGGGCTGATAGATCCAAACAGGCGAGATATTCTCGGCGCACAAGAGCCCAAGCGGTACGGCGCACACCACGGCCAGAAAGGTACCCCATACGGCGATGTGCACCGTGATGATCATTTCCTGCAGATAGATTGGCCACTCGTAGAAGTCAGGCGGAAAGAATTCCCGGCTGAAAACAGCCATGTTCGCCGAGTCTTCGATCAGCGCCATCGGCCGGATTTCTGCCCCCTGCCAGGACCAGATCAAAAGCATCAGAAATAGCCCCCACCCCAGCTGGGTGAGCAGCCCGGAAGAGGGGGGCTTGAGCGGCACTCGGTCGAGCGATACCCGGTCTGTCATGGTCGGCGTCTGGTCGCCTGGCGGATCACTTCTGGGAAGCGAGTGCAGCCAGCTGCGCATCGATGTCGGCGAGCTTGGCCTTCTTGTCGGCCGCGGGCATGCGCTCATCCGACTCGATCTTTGTGCGGTCCTTGAACAACTCCAGCTGGCGAATCGGAATCAGTTGCGCATCGGTCGACACCTTGAAGCCTGCAAGCCGGTACATGTTCTTCAGGATTTCCTTCTCGCGATCATCACGGCCGTAGCTCACGACGAAGTCCTGAACCTTTTTCTTCACATCTGCCGGCAGATCCTTGCGCCAGACCAGCGGATCGCGCGGAATCAGCGGGGAGGTCCAGAGAATCCGGATCTGCTCGAGCTTCTCGGGCGACTTCTCCTTCATCTTGTCGGTCATTTCGCTGTTGCTGGTCGCCAGATCCACCTGCTTGTTCAACACAGCAAGGAAATTGCCCTCGTGGTTCGAAGACCGCGTCACCCTGAAGTGAGTGCGGGGATCGAGCTTGTTGAGCGTGAATACATAATAAGTGGGCACCAGCGTGCCGGAAGTCGACGAGGGGTCACCAATCCCGAACGAGTAGCTCTTGCCATTCTTCAGCACATCGTCGAGGCTCTTGATCGGCGAATCCCGGTGCGTGATGAGATAGGAATAGTAGCCAGGCGTTCCGTCGAGATCGACAAACTGCGCGAACACCTCGCCGTTGGAGCGATCGACCGCTTCGATGGCCGACTTGTTGCCGTACCACGCGATCTGGACTTTGTTGAAGCGTTGCGCTTCGATAATTCCCGCATATTCCGTTGCATAGAAGCCATTGACCTTCATTCCGATGGCTTTGCTCATGTCGGTGAGGAAGGGCTCCCACATCTGGCGAAGCGCTCCAGCCTTCTCGGTTGCAATGACACCGAAGTTGATCTCCTTCAGCTCAGAGGCATGCGCCATGCAGGCCACAGACAGGGCGAATGCCCCGACAAGCGATTTGAGAGGGTTCTTCATGAATTCTCCATTCGGGTTGCTCGATTGGGACATCAGGAACGAAAAGCCGGTGCGAGCGTCCGCTGCCGGAACGCCATCTCGGGCGCGCCTTCCGACCGGGGTGCGAACAGTTCCCACGCGCTGCTGCCATACAGGGTCGCCAGCAACTCCGGGGTGAGCGCCGAGGACGGCCCGTCAAAGACAACCTTCCCCGCATTGAGCGCGATGGTTCGCTCGCAGTAACGGATGGCGAAATCCACTTGGTGAAGGGACACCAAAACGGTGCAACCGTGCTGACGATTCAGGGACTGGAGCAACTCCATCACGCGTCGGGACGATTCCGGGTCGAGCGAGGCGATTGGCTCGTCGGCGAGAATGAGCCGCGCGCCCTGTACGAGGCAGCGGGCAAGCGCCGCGCGCTGCTGCTGACCTCCCGACAGGGTGCTGGCGCGACGCCAGGCGGTATCCTCGATTCCCATCGCTGCCAACGCCTCGATTGCCTGGCGCCGTTGCCCTGGCGTAAAGCGCATCAGCAGGCTTCGCCACCATGGCGTGCGGTGCAGCTGCCCGACCAGCACGTTGACGATCACCGGAAGTCGATTGACGAGATTGAACTGCTGGAAGACGAACCCCACACGACTTCGGACCTCGTTGGCCCTACAAACCAGCTCGCCGGCGACCTGCACCGGAGTGCCGAGGACCTCTACGTCACCACCTGTCGCAGTAATGAATCCAGGAATGTGTCTAAGCAGGGTCGATTTACCCGACCCAGACGCGCCCAGTAGCGCAACCATCTCGCCTTCGCGGACACGAATCGACACGCCGTCCAGCGCCAGGCAGCCGTCGAAGGACTTGCTGAGGTCGCGTGTCACCAGGGCATCAGGCACAGTGGCTTCCATGTCACACGATTGCAATGAACGAGATCTAAAACGGCCGACAGACAAGCGTGGAATTTGTGTGGGGCGATGTACAACTTCGCCCGCTAAGCATCGTGTACCGACATGACGGTTTGTTTACGGCGCCGCGAACCGAGGGCGTCGGGTCAGATGAGCGCCGTCTCAACGGAGAACCATGAGAATTTTCGACGAAGCAATGAGAATCAATGGCGAGCGCCGGCGACGCTCATCCGTGATCGAGGTGTTCGATCCGTTCAGCGCTCGATGCATTGGTACCGTACCGCGAGCCGAAATCCGGGATGTTAGAGAGGCCATCGATGCCGCAGCCGCGTATCGGCCGCGTCTTAGCCGCTACCAGCGCTCGGAGATCCTCGGCCAGGCCGCCGCCGAAGTCGTGGCCAGAACCCGGGAAATCGCCGAGCTGATCACGCTTGAGTCGGGCCTGAGCCTTCAGGACAGCCTGTATGAGGCAGGCCGGGTGCGGGACGTGCTGCTATTTGGATCCCGCGCCGCGCTCGTCGATGACGGCGAGATCTTCTCTTGCGACATCACGCCACACGGCCGGGAGCGACGGGTCTACACGCAGCGCAGTCCGCTTCTTGGTGTGATCACCGCGATCACGCCCTTCAACCATCCGATGAATCAGGTCGCGCACAAAGTGGTTCCTTCGATCGCAACCAACAACCGGCTTGTGCTGAAGCCATCGGAGAAGGTACCGCTGTCGGCACTCCTCTTTGCGGACATTCTTTACGAGGCGGGCCTGCCACCGCCCATGTTCCAGGTGGTGACCGGCGAGCCCGCGGAAATCGCGCTCGAACTCCTCACCCACCCATCGGTTGAGTTGATCACCTTCACCGGCGGCGCATCAATTGGCAAGCAGATCGCTCAGGTAGCGGGCTATCGCCGCATGGTGCTTGAGCTTGGTGGCAACGATCCGCTGATCGTAATGGACGATGCCGATCTGGAGGAAGCAGCGACGCTCGCCGCTTCCGGGTCGTACAAGAACTCGGGTCAGCGCTGCACGGCGGTCAAGCGAATCCTTGCACACGAGTCGATCGCTGATGACTTTGTCGATCGCCTGGTGGCAAAGACGCGGGCATGGAGCTTTGGCAATCCCGGCGACCCGTCAATCGAGATGGGGACGGTCATCAGTGAACGGGCTGCGATGCTTTTCGAGTCACGCGTCAACACCGCTATGCAGCAAGGCGCAAAGCTTCTGGTCGGAAACGACAGGGATGGCGCCCTGTATTCACCGACCGTGCTCGATCATGTTCGACCCGAGATGGAACTGGTTCGCGAGGAGACCTTCGGCCCGGTCTCGCCAGTCATCCGCTTCAGCGACCTGGACGAAGCGATCCGGATTGCGAATGGAACCGCGTTCGGGCTGTCGTCGTCGGTGTGCACCAATAGACTGGATGTCGTCACGAAGCTCGTCAACGAACTGCACGTCGGCACGATCAATATTCGCGAGGTTCCGGGCTTTCGCCTTGAGCTGACGCCCTTTGGCGGTATCAAGGACTCAGGCCTTGGCTACAAGGAGGGCGTTGTCGAAGCAATGAAGAGCTTCACAACGATCAAGACCTACTCGCTTCCGTGGCCGACCTGATCCGCGGGAGACAAGATTGAATTTCAGTGGCGAAGCACGCGACTATCTGAGTGTGATCCTTGCCCGGGCGCAACACAGTCCGGTTGATTCCTGGACGTCATGGTGGCTGGACGGATGTCCATTTCGCCTGGGCCGGCTGTCCGTCGAGCGCGCGGAGCGCCTGTCTGTCGCATTGCCGGCAGACGCACCCCTTGCAAGGGTGGGCGGGCACTACCTCTGGCACGCTGCTCACCTGTCGGCGAGCGAGCGAAGCGAAATGCTGCAATCGATTGCCGAGGAGCTCCGCAACCACGGACTCATCACGGGCTGGCGGGGGGAGGCGTTTTCAACCTGGGGTCACCGGCAGGATAGCTGGCCTTATGAACAGCCCGAGCTCTTCCGGCTCGAACGAGCTGCCTTCAGATATTTCGGCTTGCGCAGTCACGCTGTGCATGTCCACGGCCTCGGTCACGATGGCCGGATGTGGTGCGGACGACGCTCGCTCAGCAAGGCAATCGACCCAGACCGCCTGGACAACCTGGCCGCGGGCGGCATTCCCGCGGGAGAGGGTCTGGAGGAATGCGCCATCCGGGAGGTATTCGAAGAGGCGGGCCTCACACGAACGCCCTCCGATCTGATCGGTCCGCAGCGTGAAGTCCTGACCGAAAGGCTGGCGCCCGAGGGTTGGCACAGCGAACGACTGTTTGTGTTCTCGCTTGCGCTCGGACCCGACGATCACCCTGTCAATCAGGACGGCGAGGTGAGCCGGTTTCACGCGCTCGAGGCGGCAGAAGTAATCGATCTGATACGGACTGGCTCGTTTACCGAAGACGCGGCATGCGCCATCGCTGCAACTTTCTGCCGCTAGCGCCGCCAGCCACCGCCAGTGTTGTGCCGTTGATCACGCCGCTCGTCGGGATGCAACCTCAAGCGGTGTCAGAAGCAAACGTATTGAATCCTTCGACGGCCGATCTGCAGGATCATCCAAAGACGTTCAACCAACCATTGTCGATGATGCAATGCTGAGGTGCGCTGATCAATCGAAAGCCTGATCCGTCATCAATTCTTCATGCAGCCCCCTGACACTGTTCGCAACACGTTGTCATCTCAGCCCGGAGGGGTTCATGAAGCGCAGAACATTTGTCAATGCGGCCGGCGCGGCTGCTGTCATCGGGCCCGCCCTGCCTGCCCGGGCGCAAGCCGCCCGGGCCATTTGCTACAACTGCCCGCCCGAATGGGCAGACTGGGGCGGCATGCTCAAGCTGATCGGACAGTCGACCAGCATCGTCGTTCCACCCGACAACAAGAACTCGGGCCAGTCGCTGGCTGCTCTCATCGCCGAGCGTGCCAAGCCGGTGGCCGACGTGGTCTACCTGGGCGGACAGGTCGGGCCACAGGCCCGCGCCGCCGACGTGCTGGCACCGTACAAACCAGCGCGTTGGGATCAGATTCCAGCTGGAATGAAGGACCCCGACGGCTACTGGTTCACGATCCACTCTGGAACGCTCGGTCTGTTCGTCAATCGTGCAGCGCTTCGCGGCAAGCCGGTTCCTGCGAGCTGGGCCGATCTTCTAAAACCCGACTACCGCGGTCTGGTTGGATACCTCAACCCCGCCAGCGCCGCGGTCGGGCAGGTTGGCGTGATCGCGGTAAACCTTGCGCTCGGCGGTGATTACGCGAACCTCGGACCCGGGATCGATTTCTTCCGGCGCCTGCAGGCCAACCAACCCGTTGTTCCGACCCAGACGTCCTATGCTCGTGTTCTGTCCGGCGAGATTCCCATTCTTCTCGACTACGACTTCAACGCCTATCGCGGCAAGTACGCAGACAAGGCGCCCGTAGAGTTTGTGATCCCCCGCGAGGGAACCCAGCAGCTCCCTTACGTAATGGGTCTTGTGGCACGCGGCCCCAATCCGGACAATGCCCGAAGAGTGCTCGATTTCGTTCTGAGTGACCAGGGCCAGCGTCACTGGGCGGGCGCGTACCTGAGACCGGTCCTGTCATCGGCAATGAGCGATGAGGTGCGTTCACGGTTTCTCCCCGACGCGGACTACGCACGTGCCCGTCCGCTGGACGTGTTCCAGCTTGCCGCCGCCTCGCGCGCGATCGCGGATCGCTACCAGAAGGAAATCGGCTGAGTCGCGAGAACAAGCGGATGCGGGCGCGAGCAAACAGCATCCCTGCCCGTATTCCGCCCGGATGGGTTGAGTCACCGCTGCTGCTCCTGCCGGCAGCGGTGGTCTTTTGCGCGTTCTTCCTTTTTCCGATGGGTCGCTTGGCGCTGATCGGAGGTTCCGGCCCGCTAGGCTGGGGGGCTTATGGCGCTGCATTGAGTGACCCAAGGTACCTGGCGAGTCTTGCATCGACGATCCTCCTTGCAGCCGCCACCACGCTGGTCACCTTGATCGTATCGACAGTCAGCGGCGTGTTTCTGACCCGTCACCGGTTTTCAGGGCGGAGCCTGGTTGTATCAATGCTGACCCTGCCCCTCGCCTTCCCCGGTGTGGTGATCGGCTTCATGGTGATCATGCTGGGCGGCAGGCAGGGGCTGATACCTTCGATGACCGACGCCCTGTTTGGTGAGCGCTGGGTGTTCGCCTATTCCATGACGGGTCTTTTTATTGGCTACCTCTATTTTTCGATTCCCCGAACGATTCTCACGATCATGGCAAGCGCCGAGAAGCTCGACCCGCGAATCGAAGAGGCCGCTCGTTCGCTGGGCGCAGGCCCGATGCGGGTCGCCCTCGATGTGATCGTCCCGGCGCTCAAGCCGGCGCTTGTTGCCGCAGGCGCTATCTGCTTTGCCACAGCGATGGGCGCATTCGGTACCGCCTTCACGCTCGCCACTCGAATCAACGTCCTCCCGATGGTGATCTACACCGAGTTCACCCTGCAGGCCAATATCGCAATGGCTGCGGCGCTGTCGTTCGTCCTTGGCGCGATCACCTGGGCCGCGCTTGCGCTGGCCCGAAGCGTATCGGGCACCAGCGTTGCCGCGGCGGGCTGAGACCATGACACAGGAACCGGCGGACCGGAGCATCCAGCGGGGGCCTGGACGTGGGATCACCTTTTGGCTGCAGCTCCTGATCACCGTGCTTCTGTGTGTCTTCCTGATTCTCCCGGTCATGATGTCGCTTCTTGCCGGATTCACCGCGAACTATCTTGAGGGCTGGTCGAGCGGGCTCACGACAGCCTGGCTGATCAAGGTTCTTGCTGAGTACCATGCCTCCATCGCACTGTCGCTGCAGGTTGCCTTTGCCTGCCTCGCCTGCAATCTGCTGATCGGGGTACCAGCCGCCTACGCCCTGTTCCGAAGTCCATCGCGCGCGAGCCGCGTGATCGAGGAATTGCTGGTCATGCCAGTCGCAGTGCCAGGGCTCGCTACCGCGCTTGCGCTCATCGTGACATTCGGCGGCTGGGGCGAGTGGCGACAGAGCTGGCTCTTCATCTTGATCGGTCATGTGCTGTTCACGCTGCCTTTCATGGTCCGGAGCGTGCTCGCCGTGATGAGTTCAATCGATCTGGCCGCGCTCGAGGAGGCCGCACGAAGCCTGGGCGCGAACTTCTGGCAGCGGATGGTTTATGTCGTGCTGCCCAACAGCGCAGGCGGCATCGTCGCTGGCTCGCTGATGGTGGTGACGCTATCGCTCGGCGAATTCAATATGACTCTGCTTCTGCACACCCCGCTCACGAAGACGCTTCCCGTCGGCCTCGCCGATGCCTATGCATCGCTGCGACTAGAGGTCGGCAGCGCTTACACCGTGATTTTCTTCGTGCTGATCGTCCCGCTTCTGATCGCGCTTCAACGGGTCAATGGGAGATCCCGATGACCTCTGATGGTGTCTCCGTTCGCCTCGCAAACTGTGCCCGCACGTTTACCGACGGCACCCGGGCACTCAAGGGCTGCGATCTCGTCATTGAGTCAGGCGAGACGATCGTACTGCTGGGTCCCTCGGGCTGCGGCAAGACGACACTGCTCAGAATCATCGCTGGCCTGGATTTTCCAGATCCGGGCGGACACGTCTGCTTCGATGAACGCGACGTCACCGAACTCCCCGTCGAGAAGCGGGGCGTCGGAATGGTGTTCCAGAGCTACGCCCTGTTCCCGAACATGGATGTGGCACAGAACATTGCGTACGGACTCACGGTACGCCGAATCGCCGGCGCCGAGCGCGACCGCAGGGTGACCGACATGCTCGCGATGATGCGGATCGAAGAGTTGCGACACCGGCGGATCGACCAGCTCTCCGGCGGGCAACGCCAGCGGGTGGCACTCGCGCGTGCAATCGCAGCCCGACCAAAGGTGTTGCTGCTCGATGAACCGCTCACTGCCCTCGATGCCAGGCTTCGTGATGAGCTTCGGCTCGAGATCGATCAGTTGCTTCGGACGCTCGGTATCACTGCAATATACGTCACGCACGATCAGACCGAGGCGATGGCACTTGCCGACCGGGTAGTGGTCATGAACCAGGGTCAAATCGAACAGACAGGTACGCCCAGACAGATCTACGAGACCCCAGCGACAGCCTTTGTGACCGCCTTCATTGGCACCATGAACCAGCTGTCAGGTAATGTGTCTGCCGGGTTTCTGACCGTCGGTTCAAACCGCATTGCAGTCGATGCGCCGGATGGTCCGGCCGCTCTGCTCTTCAGACCGGAGGACCTTCGCCTGTCTGCCGAGGCGGATGCGCACTTCACCGCGACGGTCACAAGCTGCTTGTATTTTGGCGATCATCTTCGCCTGACTCTGAATGTCGGTTCGGAACAGTCGCTTATCGCCCGGCTTGCGCCGCGCGAGCAGATTGCCATCGGTCAGCGGGTTGGCTGCGTGATTACCTCCAGCCAGATCCAGACGGACATCCGGCCCAGGTCGGGTGTCTAACTCCGGAGTTGCATCATGCTCATCTGTCAGATCAGCGATCTACACATTCGACGCGAGGGCAGCCTCGCCTACGGCATCGTGGACACGTCGGCGATGCTCGAGCGCTGCGTGAGCCAGATCCTGGCGCTTGCGCAACGCCCGGTGGCCGTGATCGCGACCGGCGACCTCGTCGACTTTGGACGTCCCGAGGAGTATCGCCGGCTTCGCAACCTGCTCGAGCCACTCCCGATGCCGGTCTATCTTCTACCCGGAAACCATGACGACCGGCAGGAATTGCGACGAGCCTTCCCGACACATCACTACCTGGGTCAGTCGACCGAGCATATCCAGTTCGTCATCGAAACGCTTCCGGTACGAGTGATCGCGCTGGACACCGTTGTGCCCGGCGAGAGCGGCGGCTCACTCTGCGGCGACCGGCTCGCCTGGCTGGACCGTACCCTTTCCACAGCACCAAAGCGGCCCACCATCATTGCGATGCATCACCCTCCGTTCCTGACCGGCATCGGTCACATGGATCGTATCGGCTTTGCCGACCGCGACGCGCTTGCCGGCGTCATTGCGCGACACCCGCAGGTCGAGCGCATCATCTGCGGCCATTTGCATCGCTCGATCACAACCCGATTCGCAGGGACAATCGCCAGCACCTGTCCCAGCCCCGCGCACCAGGTGGCGCTTGATATCGACAGCGAGGCCGCCGACTGCTTCGTGATGGAGCCGCCGGGCTTTCACCTCCACTGGTGGAGCAGCGGCCGGCTTGTGTCACATGTTGCCGTGATCGGCGACTACCCCGGCCCGTATCCCTTCCGGAAGAAGGGCGAGCTGATTGACGGTTGACTCAGGCTGCGAGGGCCTCTGCGGCACCGGTCCGCGCGGCCGCCTCAAAGCGGCGCGCGAACCGAGTCGAGATCGATTCAATGTCCAGTAGCATAAGAAAATCTGCGGTGTTGAAATCCGCATCCACCGCGGGTAGGCCACAGATCCTGGCCCCGATGCGCAGATAGCCACGAATCAGGGTCGGCACCCTCGCAGGTTCCCCGGTCGCAAGCCGGTGCACATCAAGCCCGACACGAGGCTGAACGCGTAGCGCAGGCTCGACCATGTTTGGCCTCATCGCATCGTAGAGATTGGCCGCGTAGACGCCGCCATCGGTCATCGACACCGATGCACAGCCCATCAGGTAAGACAACCCGCGCTCGCGTGCGTAATCGATCAACGCAGACCACATGAGCGCAAGGACCGCGCTTCCCCGCCATGCGGGATCGACACAGGACCGGCCAATCTCGGCCGCCTGCGGCCTGAGCACTGAAAGCGGACTGAGATCAAATTCGCGCTCCGAATAGCATGCACCCAGCCGGGCAGCGCCCTCGGGCGTGAGAATCCTGTAGGTGCCGATCACCCGCCCCTGCTCGGCTTCGAAGGCAAGCAGGTGGTCGCAGTGGTCATCAAAGATATCCCAGTCGAGGCCGGGTCTGCCGCTCCCAAGGCGGGCGCCCATCTCGTCGGCGAATACGCGCCACCGCAAGCGCTGCGCCGCCTCGACCTCGGACCAGCTGCGGGCAAGCCGCACGTAGAAGCGGCGTCCCGCGGCCAGTTCAGCAGGGCGGGTCACGTCAATCCCTCGATCGATACGAATCAGCATTGCGAACCTCCGGTCAACCCCCGAGATCGTCGCGTTTCAACATTGCAGCAATGTGTCTGATTCGTTGCGGAATTGTTTCGATTGGCGCTGGTCTTCGATTCGTCATCGCACGACGTGAT
>Ga0192647_102673_pt1 | contig 10994 bp, 7 predicted proteins | sample LauGreFa1BDMLBSN_2_FD_133046 | JGI IMG/M metagenome (GOLD analysis project Ga0192647, IMG submission 133046) | Freshwater lake microbial communities from Lake Michigan, USA - Fa13.BD.MLB.SN - reassembly | ecosystem: Environmental > Aquatic > Freshwater > Lake | place: Lake Michigan, USA...
GCGCGTTTCATCGACGTCTGGTATTCACCATTTTCGGTAGGGTTATCATACAGTTCGTAGAAACTTCCTACGAGCATGAAGATAGCGATATTCGGCCCATATTTGGCGGAATAGTGTTTGTATTCTTGAATGTATCTGGCGTTCATTGCCATTCCTATCTTTAACACGTATTATATCTATAAGCCCTTGGAAGGTATACACATCACTGTAACGTCTAATACTTAAATTAAGTACTTGGTGGTAAGAATAGTTTCCCTAGTACGATAATATCGAAAATGAAAAATGATTGGCACCAGCGAGAACCAAACTCCTTTTGTGTAAATGTATATACAAATATAGGAATCAACACAGCAAAAAGAGAATATTTAATGAAATCATCGGGGTAAAAGATAAATGGAAATATTAATAATAATAAAAACATGATTTTCCCAAAGCTAGATATTTCATAGTTTCCCCACATAAGATAGCCATCTTTTGTTACAACTGTTTCCGTAGAATATTTAAACCAGCTATACAAAACAGATAACATAAATGGAATCATAACAACTTCATACAGAGGCATACGTTTCCCGTAATAATATACATATCCACCATACGCTACCAATATCTCAAGTAAAAGAACTACGGGAACAAACAAAGAAATTGCTGCTGTAGAAGCTCTCTGCTGTAAAGAATACCATAGTGAAGCATCCACCCATTGCATTGTTCCTACCGTCAATACAAACGCGCCCAACCAGATATATTTCGGTTTGCCTGTAGCAATCAGCAGACCGCCAGTAAGATAGCTGAGCGCTCCTGAAAATATCGAGTCCTCTATTGTCTTACACATCCCTAAATATGTATGATAAATTTTCAACAAATCACAGAGCCCGCCCCTTCAGTGTCATGAAATCAGCATAAATCTGTCGCAGCATGGCATCTGGTGCCTTGGATCCCGTCTTTATGAGCCCAGCCTTCAGCAGGATTTTCTTCACTTCCTCCATAGAGGATCCACTTGCCGCCTTGCGAATCTCCTTTGCCATATGAATCTTCTTGCCCAGATTGGATATGGTCACACGCACCTTCTTTGCATGCCCTGTAGACTTCCTTGTCTTTGATGCCGACGTAGAAGGAGGCTTCGCCGCGGCCAAAATGACCTTCCCCTTCTTTTTCGCCTCCGCAAGAACCACTTTCATGGGTTTTTGCGATGCCCCTCCCGTCTTTCCTGTAATCTGTAATGCAGCCCCCTTTTCCGTAAGAGCACTGTCGACACCGACAGGATCTATGGCGAAACCCGTACCCGATCCGGGAACTCTCGATGCTACAAGCTGTGTCTCCGTGCCAGGATTCGCGGATCCTCCTCCCTCTCGAGCAGCCTCCACCTTTAACGTCTTACTGCGCCCCCCCTTGCGCCCTTTCCGTCGAGTCCCACCTCCCTCCTCAGAAGCCTTCTCCTTGCTCACCAAGGTAATATTTTTCACTGTCGGATCCGACATGCCTAACTATGCACTCCATTTTATTTGCTACGGGACAAGCGCCTAAACACCCGCCAATAATACATACAGGCATGACCACTTTGTTTCCAACAGGTAAAATTGGCGTGTCATCGGATACTGTAAATAGTATGCAACCTTCACTCCCTCTTCCATCTTACCGACGTGTTCTTGACTTATACTTTCAACAAGCGGAGGGGCGGCAAATCGTCGCCCACCAGATCGAATCCTTCAACCATTTCATGGATATAGATATCCCTGAAATCGTTCAACAGGTCAATCCTCTTGTTGTTCGTGGAAGCCCTGAAACACCCCTATCGGGTCCACGCTCTGCACTCGCATCCGCCACTGGCCTATCTACTTCCGCTGCAAATGCCCTGATGGGTCGCACGATGGACGCAATGGCCGCGAGTTCCTCCGCAAAGCACGAATACCAGATCGACCTATTCTTCGAAAACGTGTCGCTGCGGAAGCCGACCATTTTCGAAAACAACGGTGCCATTCTTCCAATGATGCCGAATGACGCCCGAATGCGCAATCTCACCTACGCATCCCCCCTCTTTGTAGATGTGCGTATTCGCACGACCTTCATCGACAATACAAACGGAGGCGCAAAACAAGTAAAGGAGCGTCTGTTTCCGAATGTCCATCTCGGCAAGATTCCCGTGATGGTCGGATCCAAATACTGCCTCCTCCATGACCAAAAGCATCTCACCCCTATCGCCCTCGGCGAGTGCGCAGAAGACTATGGCGGCTATTTCATCGTCGGCGGCGGCGAGCGCGTCATTATTTCCCAGGAGCGTATGGCGGCCAATCGCCCCGTCGTGTTTCGCAACAATCGCAATCCTACAAAGGAGGTGGAGGTGATTGAAGTGAAGTCGATCGGCCCCGACAATGATCAAGTGCCGAAATCCAATGCGGTGAAGATCATGTATCACCCGAAAAACCCCCAGATTCATCTGCTCCGTGCAACCATGCCGCGTGTGAAGACCGACATCCCCCTCTGGATTCTCTTCCGCGCCCTCGGTGTCACGAAGGACAAGGACATCTGTGACCTCATCATTGGCACCGACTCTGACGGCACCTTCGATGGCCTTCTGGCGGAGAGTATTCAGGAGGCAGTCGACGTGCGCACACAAGAGGCCGCCCTCGCCTGGATGTCCACCCACGTCAGTTCCTGGTCGTCTCGCACCACGAAACAGATGCGTATTGAAGACATTCTCAGCCTCGAGCTCTTCCCCCACATTGGCCTCACCCCCACATTCAACTACGACAAGGCCTGCTTTCTAGCTCATATGACCCGAAAGGTAATGTGGGTGGCTTCTGCACGAATGCCCAACGACGACCGCGACGGCTATCCGAACAAGCTGGTGGACTTGCCGGGGTTCTTGCTCGCGAACCTCTTTCGAACCTACTTCACCACGAAGATGATCAAGGATATTCGCTCGTCTCTGGCCAAGGAGATTCATTCAGGCGGCTGGCGCGCATCGGGCAACTTCGAAGAGATTGTGAATGTGAGCAATATCAACAAGGTGATCAAATCCGTTATCCTGGAAGTGGGTCTGAAGACTTCTCTGGCCACGGGGAATTTCGGTTCTGCAAAGATCGGCGGTCCGAGCAAAATCGGCGTCTCGCAAGTTCTGAATCGTCTGAACTACGTGGCCGGAATCTCCCATTTACGGCGCATCTCTACCCCTATTGAGAAGACGGGCAAGTTGATTGCACCACGCAAACTCCACAATACGCAGTGGGGCTATATCTGTCCTTCGGAGACGCCAGAGGGACACTCTGTAGGGGTGGTGAAGAACATGTCAAGCACGGCGATTGTGAGTATTTATAGCAACGCCAAGACCGTGCGCGAGTTCATCAACTCCTTTCAAACTCTGCGTCCTCTGTCTACCACTTCCGTGGATGAGAAGCATAACTCTACTCGCGTATTCCTGAACGGGGCGTGGATTGGCACTCTTGCCACAGGAGATACCATGTATGCACTCGAGCGGCTGCGGAAGGCCAAGCGCTGTGGGCGCATCCACGTGCAGACGGGTATCATCTGGAAAGCCTCTCTGCGGGAGATCTGGATTACTACGGAGGCGGGGCGAATGCTGCGCCCCCTCTTCTACGCCCAGGCTCTTCGCGAGATTGCGGCGGACACTTCGGGACGCCTCCTCGAAGCCGTGAACGCCATTCCCAACTGGGAGAGCCTTCTCCTCTGGGAAACTCCAGAGGGGAATAACTTGGTCGAATACATTGATCCCGGCGAGACGGAGTCCGCCTACATTGCCATGTTCCCTGACGATGTTCTCCGCAAATCGGATTCATACACCCATGCAGAGATTCATCCGAGTACGGCGCTCGGAACTCTGGCGAGCAACATTCCCTTCCCGGATCACAATCAGTCTCCCCGTAACTCCTATCAAGCGGCGATGGGCAAACAGGCGATGGGGATGTACGCGCTCAACTTCCGCGATCGATTCGACGCGCTCGCCCATCTCCTCTGCTATCCGCAAATCCCCTTTGTCTCTCCATTCATGAGTCGCTTCTACGGTGCACAGGCGATGCCTTCCGGCCAGAATATCGTGGTGGCGATTTGTACATACACGGGCTACAACCAAGAGGATTCCATCATGATCAATCGGGGCGCGCTCGATCGTGGCCTCTTCCGCTCCATCTTCTACCGCACCTACAAGGATGAGGAGCGGAAGAATCAGTCTTCCGGCGAAGAGGAGCGATTCGTGCGCCCCGACGCGTCCATGACGAAACAGATGAAGAACGCGAACTATTCGAAGTTGGATGAGAGTGGCTTCGTGCCAGAGAACACCTATGTGGACGCCGACGACATTCTTATCGGGAAATACGTGCCTCTCCGCGTCCCCACTGGCATGGTGATTCCCGCCGGCGCCAAGCGGTTTCGTGACGTATCCAGGACGATGCGTAATAATGAAACTGGGTGGGTTGATCGCATATTTAAGAACAGGAATGGGGAAGGCTACTCCTTTGCAAAGGTGCGTGTGCGCCAGGACAGGATTCCAGAGATTGGCGACAAGTTCTCGTCGCGTCACGGTCAAAAGGGGACTTGCGGGATGATCCTCGATCCCGAGGATATGCCCACTACCGCTTCCGGCCTTGTACCGGACATCATCATCAATCCGCATTGTATCCCATCGCGCATGACTATTGCGCAGTTGATGGAGACACTTCTAGGGAAGATGGGGCGCGAACTGGGTTGTCTGGGCGACGGTTCCCCCTTCAACAACGTGACTCTAGAGGGGTTGACAAAGATTATGCGCGATGATCTTGGGTTGGAGCCGACGGGGAATGAGGTTCTCTATAATGGCTACACGGGGCGTCAGATGGAGACGAGTATCTTTATGGGTCCCTGCTTCTATCAGCGACTGAGGCATTGCTCGGCGGACAAGATGCATTCCAGATCGTCGGGTCCACTTGTAATGCTCACTCGGCAGCCGGCTGAGGGGCGTGCGCGTGAGGGTGGTCTTCGCTTTGGTGAAATGGAGCGCGATTGCGTCGTGGCGCACGGTATCACCGAGTTTACAAAGGAGCGCTTTATGGAATGTTCCGACTTGTTCCGCTGTTGGAGTTGTCAGGATTGCGGCTTGATTGCCGTCGTGAATCCAAAAGAGGGTATCTGGAACTGTAAGGGGTGTGGAAACTCGACAAAGTTCTCGGCGATTGAGATTCCGTATGCGTATAAGTTGCTGCTCCAGGAGCTGGAGACGATGTGCATCTCTTCCAGGATCATCACGCATCAGAAGTTGCTCCGCACCATTAAGGAAGACAAGGTCTTGAAAGAATAGTGGCGTTTGGCGCATGCCGGTAAAATTGTAGTAGCAGCCGCCCATTTTTTGCGTTACAGTCCGGTCTAATAAATCCATAATGCCTTATAGTATGCAAGTTCTCAAGCGAAACGGCGAGCGTCATGAGGTCTCGTTCGACAAGGTTCTCCAGAGGGTTCGTAAATCCTCTCGTGGACTCACCGTTAACCCCGATATTCTTGCGCAGCAGGTGCTGTCACGTATCGTAGATGGCATCAAGACATCTGAACTCGATGAGCTCGCTGCTCAGATGGCGGCGTCTCTGTGTACGACGCACCCCGACTGGGGTACACTCGCCTCTCGAATCGCCATCAGTAATCATCACAAGAATACTCCCGCCACCTTTAGCGAGGTAGTGCGCCTCCTTTCGAATCAGACGATGCCCAAGACTGGCGAGCAGCTGTCCTATTTGAGCGACGAGCTCGTGGCTGTGATGAGCGGACCCGATGCGGCCAAGATTGACGCCTACATTCAATACGATCGCGACTACGAGTTCGACTATTTCGGCTTCAAGACGCTGGAGAAGTCATATTTGCTCAAGGACTCTTCTATGCGCGTGGTGGAGCGTCCGCAGCACATGTGGATGCGGGTGTCCCTCTGCATTTGGGCACACGATCTAGCAAAGGCGTTTGAGACATACGATCTGATGTCGCGCAAGTTCTTCACGCACGCGACGCCCACCCTCTTTAATGCGGGCACGCCCCGTCCCCAGCTGTCATCATGCTATTTGCTGGCCATGCACGGGGATAGCATTGCAGGTATTTATAAGACTCTTGGCGACTGTGCGGCAATCTCCAAATACGCGGGGGGTATCGGCCTTCATGTGCACAATGTGCGCGCCCGCGGTGCTCTGATTCGCGGCACAAATGGTACAAGCAATGGTCTGATTCCTATGCTCCGTGTATTCAATAACACGGCACGCTACGTTGACCAAGGGGGCGGCAAACGTAATGGCTCCTTCGCCATCTATTTGGAGCCCTGGCACGCCGACGTGGAGGATTTCCTGAAGCTGAAGTTGAATACTGGCTCAGAAGAGGAGCGTGCGCGCGACCTCTTCTACGCCCTATGGATTTCCGACTTGTTCATGCGCCGTGTAGAGGCTGATGCGGAGTGGTCTCTGTTCTGCCCTTCTGAGGCACCTGGGCTGGCCGATGTGTATGGCGAAGAGTTCGAGAAGTTGTATGAGGGATATGAGGCCGAGGGGCGCGCGCGTCGCAAGGTTTCTGCGAGGAAACTCTGGTTCCAGATTCTCGATACACAGATGGAGACGGGTACGCCCTATCTCCTCTATAAGGATCCGGCGAACAAGAAGTCGAATCAGAAAAATCTCGGGACGATCAAGTCGTCCAATCTATGCACGGAGATCATGGAGTACTCGTCACCCGATGAGACGGCCGTGTGCAATCTCGCCTCGCTCGCTCTTCCTAGCTTTCTAGTGCGCAATCCCTCCTTTGCAAACACATATGATTACGAGCAGTTGCGCATCACCACGCGCGCAATCGTGCGGAATCTCAATAGGGTGATTGATATCAACTTCTACCCCACTCCTGAGACGAAGCGTTCCAATATGCGTCACAGGCCGATCGGTATTGGTGTACAGGGGCTCGCAGATGTTCTTGCCATTATGCGGATTGCGTGGGACTCGCCTGAGGCTGCGCATCTGAATCAGCGGATCTTCGAGAATATTTATTATGCGGCGGTGGAGGAGTCTATCGCCCTCGCCAAGGTCGAGGGGGTGTACGAGACATTCACTGGGTCGCCTGCGTCACAGGGTATTCTACAGCCCGATCTTTGGGGTGTCACCCCTCTTACGGAGGCGGACAAGACGCTTGATTGGGCGGGGCTTCGTCAGAAGGCTGCTGAGGGTATGCGCAACTCGCTACTTGTTGCGCCGATGCCCACTGCATCCACGTCGCAGATTCTCGGCTTCAACGAGTGCTTCGAGCCCTTCACCACGAACATTTATACACGGCGGACTCTGGCGGGAGAGTTCATCGTAGTCAACAAGTATCTCACGCGTGAACTGATGGATCTCGGTATCTGGTCGGATGGCATCAAGCAGGCCATTATTGCTCGCAATGGCTCTGTTCAGGGTATTCCGAGTATTCCTGAGGATGTGCAGGCGCGCTATAAGACGTCGTGGGAGTTGTCGCAGCAAGTGTTGATCGACATGGCTGCCGCACGGGGTGCATTTATCTGCCAGTCGCAGTCATTGAATCTGTTTGTGGCGGATCCCAACTATGCGAAGTTGACGTCGATGCACTTCTATGCTTGGAAGAAGGGGTTGAAGACGGGGTGCTACTATTTGCGCACGAAGGCTCCTGTGGCTGCACAGAAATTCACCGTGGATCCGCGCCTAATGGCCGCATTGGAGCATCAGAGTACGTTGACGACAGTGCCGAATCTACCAGATGAGGCATATGAGTCAGATTCTGAATCCGAGGACGAGGAGACGGAGATTGTTGTTTCGGCCGTGGTGGAGACGGAGGAGCAGAAGAAGGAGCGCTCTATGCGCGAATACAGGGAGAAACTCGCAAAGGCGAGGGCTGCTGCAGAGAAGGGGGAGGAGTGCTCGATGTGTTCTGGTTAAGGTGATGGCATAAAATCCAATGAATAGTTATAAACATGGGTGCCTATATGAGTTTTTATTTGTTTGTTCTGTTCGTTTTGTTAACACCGGGTGTCCTGCTCACTCTACCCCGGGGAGGGTCTCGTATCACGGTGGCCGTGGTACACGGCGTAGTGCTTGCGACCATCCTGTATTTTTCGTACAAGCCTATGAAAAGGGCATTTCGCGGTGTAGAGGGCTTTCAGGCCAATATTGAGGTGGGACAGCCGTGCGAACTGAGTGATCAGTGCTCGAGTGGCTACTGCAAGTACAAGGTATGTGTGGCAACGCCTTGAAGGTATCGCGATGTGCCGGCACAGAGCCGTTAAAATCTAATGCCCTTATATACAAATGAACGTCTTGATGAGTCTATATGTAGTTCTGCTGTTCGTCCTGTTAACACCTGGCGTGGTGCTGAGTCTGCCCACCGGCGGCAACAGAATCACATGCGCCGTTGTGCATGGCGTGCTCTTCGCTGTTGCCTGGCATTTTACGAACAAGGCGGTGTGGCGCGCCACGTCGCAGATGAGTGGATTCCAGAATATGGAGGAGGAGGAGGAGGAGAGGAGGATGATGTGAAACTATCGGCATGTAGGCACAATATAAGTACCCCCTAAAGGGGGTACTTAACTTCAGCACATCACGTTAAGCATCTTCTGTAACCTTGATACCCGCGAGTCCATGAATGAATACAAGGAACTCTTTTGGGAATCCCCAAAAGCATCCCGGCTTTACCTCGGCATCCGAGGGAATGCGGCGGCTGCTCGTATTTACTCCGTGGCTAAACGCCACGATAATCTGCTGCGGCGGAATCTCCAGGACATCGCGTTCTCTCCCGGCGACGAACTCTTCTCCCTCCCCCACTTGTACTGCTGTAGGAAAGCCGCGTTCCGCCCACCACGACTTGTAGAATGTGAGCGTGGCCTCTGAAACGCGCTGGCCGAGTGGTAGCCCCATAGGGGGCGTATTCACTGCACTGATCCCTTTGATGAGATCGTAGCACGCAATGGTCGTCGCGGCAACGGCTCTAGGGTTCCACGGATGCTTTGTGAGCCATGCCACACGTCTGCGAAAACTCGTATGAGGATAATGATCATCATCGTCCATCATCAGAACAATGTCGGCAGTGGCCTTCGACACGCCGATATTCCTCTTTTCCGCCACCGACGTCTTCTTCTTTAAAGGGACGTACTCGACCTTCAGCGGGGCTGCACGCTCCGCCACAGCCACGATACGATCAGAGGCATCCTCCTCAGGATTATCCGAGTCCTCCACAATAATCCACTGAATCTTGTCCTTCGGATAATCGGTCATCAGAATATTGTGGCACGCTAGTTCAAAAAACCGCTTGCGATTGTACATGAGAGTTACAATGGATATGGGTGGACATGCCTCAGGTAAAATAATCGGGGGTAGATCGGCAGAAGAAGTTGCGCGGAGGGCGGCAACTTTCTCTACGGAGGCTGCGAACTCTGTTTGGAAGTTTTTCCAGCGTTTGGTGGCACGCACCTTGCGCCGATCCTGGTATTTCGTGGAATCCGTGTTTTCAAAGTCGTGAATGGCCTTTGCGAGAGAGTCCGTGTCGGTGATGATGTGTACGCCGGGGTTGTCCGAATAATCTGCGCGGAAACAGTTGAGATCATTGAGGATTGTGAATGCGCCTGCCCATTCCGCCTCCGCGGCTGGATAGGAGAATCCTTCTGCTTGGGAACAGCCGATGTGGCCTCGGAAAAATCTGGCGAGCCCGGTGCGAACTTCTGGGGTGAGATCTTGTACTTCGAAGCGGACATTTGACGGGATAGGAGTGCCGGAGAGGTCGATGGGGGCGACGGAATAAATACGGAGGGGGGGATAAGATTCTTGCCACATACTCAAAAGGGTGGGGACATAGGCGCGCTTGGATACGGATCCTCCGATGAACCAGACAAATCCGGTTTGAACAGTTCCTCGTTTTGCGGGTTTGATGGAGGGGGGAGGTTCCGGACATCCCCATGGAACGACGTGTACTTGTTCTTGTTTCACGTAGCCATGCTGCACTGCTTCGGCTGCGGAGAACTTGTCCTTGTATATCACTGCGTCAAATCTGGCCATGTAGGGAATCCACTCCTTTTGAAACCACTCCGGATTCACCATGAGAATGTTCTTTGTAGCCCAGGGCATCCAACCGTATATGGGGATCTCGAGATGAATACATATGTCGGTTTTGTGAGGAGGCTCTAGGGGATTGGCGCGGCGGACTGTGTGGGAGGAAGTTGCGAGTGCTTGGGTCATATACTCTGCATCGTTGGCGAGGCCGAATGCATTGGAAGTGTTATAGAGAATCGTTATTGTAGAGGGCATATCTATGGCTTATTCCCTATTGGGGTTTAGGCAGGGGGCGAGCACTGCACAAAGTAGCATATATTATTAGATAGATGTCGTCGCCCCCAAATTCTGCCCCTGCTGCTGGATCACCTGGTGCGCCTGCGAATGCTGGTGCTCCTCCTGCGAATGCGGGTGCGCCTGCGCCCGCAGCTCCGCCCCCGCCTCCTGCTGCTGCGGGGGAGCCTGCTCCGCCACCGGCGACTGAGCCTGCAAAGAAGGGGATTCTGAACTCGGTGAAAAGTATATTCGGATTCGGATCATCTGGTGGGTCTAGACGTAAGAGAGGGCGGACGCAGCGCGTAAAGCGGCGGGCCAGCAGGGTTAAACGGCGTCGGGGAGGGAAGAAGGGAAGTCGCCGCAGATGAAACCTCCGGCAGGAGGGCGTTTACCGTGTGACACGAGAGTTAAAATAACTTTCATGTTTCACGATACCGTGTTGTAGGGAGGTGGCACAGCGTTCAATGGGGGTGACATGAAAAGGGGAGCATTAATTAGAAACATGCCCGCACGTCGCACTCCCCGTCAGCGAAAGGATGGGGCAAACACATCTAAAGAACTTATTGTACAGTCTGGTGGTGCTTTGGCAGATGATGTCACGGTGAGTAAAATAAATACCTCTACAACTGCCCCGTTTTCTTCTCCTCATGCACTGACACTTGATACGGCTGGAAATATATACGTCTCGGATACAGGAAATAAACGCATTGGGAGAGTTACACC
>Ga0192647_102675_pt1 | contig 10988 bp, 10 predicted proteins | sample LauGreFa1BDMLBSN_2_FD_133046 | JGI IMG/M metagenome (GOLD analysis project Ga0192647, IMG submission 133046) | Freshwater lake microbial communities from Lake Michigan, USA - Fa13.BD.MLB.SN - reassembly | ecosystem: Environmental > Aquatic > Freshwater > Lake | place: Lake Michigan, USA...
TCAAATCTTGCCAGCAAGATTCAAGTTTGGGTCAACAAAGAGGTCTATTTACCACTTGTCACCACTATTAAGTTATCTGGCCAAGCAACTCAACATACAGTGGAAGCTTTCACAGGATTTGAGTTTCTCGGTTATTCGATCAAAGGTGTAAGAGGTGGGGTATCACCATCTCCCAACTGGTGTCCAAACAACAGCAACTGTATCTATGGGCAATTTACAAATACTTTGTCGCCCAATTCTGATGTGAATGTTCAACCCGGTAATCCAAACATCGGCCTGCAAGCAATAAAGCTCATCTAAAAACTCATCAAACAAAGGAAAATGACGCGTCATGTTAAAAAGTAAGAAAGCTCAGAACTTGCTGATTGGAATCCTTGCGTTGACCATAGGAGTCTCCACTTATCTCTATCTCGCAACTTTGGGCACCAAAGCAGCAGACAGCTCACAACAGATCGCGGTCTACGTTGCCAGCGCTGATATTCCTGCAGGAACTACTTTTCAATCAATGCTTCAAAACTCACTTGTAACAGTAAAGAATCTGCCAGTTTCTGTTGCCGGAAATACCGCAGTAAGAAATTTAGAGGAATTCACACAAAACGAGGTCTCAGGGTCGGCGATTGATGCCGGTCAACTCATCTTGCGAAATATGTTCTCTCCAGCAAAAAACTTTGCAAGTGGGCTCAATATTCCTCAGAACTCCTTAGCAATTTCAATATCGGTGGATGATGTTGCCAGAGTCGCCAATTTCGTTGTTCCTGGCTCGCGAGTCGTAATTTTTTCTACAGGTAACGATTCGAAGAAAAATGAGTCGGTAACTCGTATTCTTGTTTCAGACGCGCTAGTGCTGGCGATCGGATCTCAAGTTTCCACCCCTCCAAGTGGTACTCAAGTAGTGACTTCACCTCTGGTGACTATTGCGGTGAGCCCATTTGAAGCAGGACAGCTAATCCATGCCAGTCAAAATACAAAACTGAGTCTTGCTCTGGTCCACGCAAACTCTCCAGATTCGGTTGCACTTCCCTCGTACGGTATTTCAACAGCCAACCTGTTCCGAGAGGGTTAACATGTATTTAGTCATTACTGAGAGCACCGAAGAATTCTCTCGCTTGAAACTAACTCTAGGGCGCGGTTTAAAACAAGTTAAAGATCGACGTGAGATGAGTGAAACCCTCAGCCGAGATGATCAAGATTCATACAATCTCGTAATTGTCGGTTCAACATTCGACTTAACAAGTGCACTTTCGCTCTCTGAAGAACTCCGAGTGAGTCATCCGACGGTAGGTGTCGTCCTTCTTCGTAAGAAATTAGAGCCGAGTGTTGTCACTCAAGCTCTCAGTTCGGGAATTCGAGAAGTAATTCAAATAAACGATCCTGAAGCAATAGTGCTGGCTTGCAAGAAATCAGAAGATATCTCTCGTCGTCAGATGCAGAATTCGGCACGTAAAAGTGATTCTGTTGATCTTGGGAAAGTAATAGTCGTTCATGGAGCGCGCGACGGTGTAGGGACCACAACTACCGCAGTGAATTTAGCCACGGATTTGATCCATCGTAAGAAGCTCAAGGTATGCCTGGTAGATGCATGCGCTGTTATGGGAGATATTGGAGTTCGTTTTAGGGTGGAATCCACTAAATCATGGATGGACCTCATTGGCCTTATTGATATTGATGAAGAGGCGATTGATTCAACAATTCATATTGCTAATTCCGGTGTCGATCTACTTTTAGCGCCTCGCGAGGCGCAGCTTGAAGCGGTCAATGAAAATGCATTCATCAACCAAATTGTGAGAGCACTGCAGCGTAAGTATCAGTACATCATTATCGACACCGACTCACGCCTCAACGATATGACTCGTGGCATATTTAGTATTGCTCATAGAATCTTTTTGGTATCTGATTTAGATTTGGCTTCTCTAAAGAATCTCAAGATTCGCCTGAGAGAGCTGGGCAATTCGGAAATTAAAGAGAGCAATATTTCTCTGATCATCAACAAGTCGGATCTCAAGGTTGGCATCAATCCAAAGGACATTACCGAGCTCATCGGCATAAATGTCTCAGCTTTTCTGCCTTGGGATATGGATGTGACTCGACTCGCGAATGAAGGTTTAACGATTGTTCTAGAAAAGCAAAGATCTGGATTTAGCCATGAAGTTCTTCACACAACCGATCAATTACTCGACACTCTTGAAAATCCAAGCACTCAGAAATCAAGAGCTCGATCAAGAAAAAGCGCATGATGTCAACGGATTTGATTTCTATTAAGGACGAAGTTCATCTCGAACTCCTCGAGAACCTAGGGCCAAGTCTGTACGAGGAAGAACTTGAAATAACTAATCTTCAGGATCGAGTCTATGAAGTCATCTCTCGTGTGCTTGAAATACGAGAAGTAGTTCTATCGGCTTATGACCGCGCCCGTCTTGTACAAGAAGTAGTGGATGAAGTGCTCGGACTAGGACCGATTCAAAGTTTGCTACGAAATGATCAGATCACAGAAATCATGGTTAACCGATTTGATTCAATTTATATTGAACAAGAAGGCAAAATTCTTCAATCGCAGCTTCGATTCTCGAATGAAGAACACCTCAGACGGACCATTGAACGTATCGTTGCTCACGTTGGTCGACGTATCGATGAATCAAGCCCGTTGGTAGATGCGCGCTTGCCAGATGGAAGTCGCGTTAATGCCGTGGTACCGCCTATAGCCCTCGATGGTGCAATTCTTACCATTCGTAAATTCTCCGCAGAACCGTTTACGATTGATGACTTAACTTCTTTAGGCACTATTAGCGAAGAGGCTGCGGAATTCCTCAAAACCTGCGTTGAAGCCAAGCTCAATGTCTTAATCTCTGGTGGCACTGGTTCAGGAAAAACCACAACATTGAATGTACTTTCTTCCTTCATCCCTGATGACGAACGAGTAATCACTGTCGAAGACGCCGCTGAACTTCAATTGGGGCAACCGCATGTCGTCCGCATGGAATCTCGCCCGGTTAATATCGAGGGTAAAGGGCTCATAACTATCCGAGATTTGGTGCGAAACTCATTACGTATGCGCCCTGATCGAATTGTCGTGGGTGAGGTCCGTGATGGTGCAGCGCTCGATATGTTGCAAGCAATGAACACTGGTCACGAAGGATCGCTCACCACAATTCATGCTAACTCATCTAAAGATGCTTTAGTAAGAATCGAGAATCTCGTACTCATGGCAGGTGTTGAATTTCCTATCAGAGTAATAAGAGAACAAATCTCTGAAGCAATTGACATCATTATTCACCAAGCTCGACTCCGCGACGGAAGTAGAAGAGTTACTGAAATTTGTGAAGTTACTGGGATTGATGTGGATAGCATCCAGCTTCAAGACATATTTAGATTCTCTAACGACTCGGATGACGACCTTTTTGGGACTCTGCGACGATCTGGTTTGCCCATAGTCAAACGGAACAAGTTTGCAATGCGTAATGTCGAGATTCCAAAGGGCTACTAGAGAATGCGAAAACTAGCTCTAATTCTCGCGGTCTTAACTTTTTTGGGTTTGCCTACATCGTGGAGTGAGCCCAGCAGTGAGAAAACAACTATCGTCTTACTAGACACAAGTGGTTCTATGCGCGGCGAGAAATTAGATAGTGCGAAGGCTTTATTACTCAACACGATGAAAGCTAATGTTTCAAATCTGGAGATTTACACATTTGCGGAGGCTGTATCGAGAATTTCAACTCTTGGCAGAAGCTATCAAGATGTCTCAAGCGAAATCGATGGTATTGCGGCAGGCTCAAGAACTTCATTGTATGACTCGATTTCCTATCTTGTGCCAGTTGCAGAGGAATTAGGAGCTCCCATTGTTGTGATTAGCGACGGCGAGGATTCTCAAAGTACAACGTCGCTACAGATCCTCAACTCTCTCTTGCAATCGCGAAATGTTCCGGTTTCATTTATGAAAACTTTCGTTGACTCTCGCTTTGAATCTACTGTCGAATCCATTGTAAAAAGTAGTAGGGGTGAAATTCTCCTCACAATTCCGGTACCTCAATTGCCAGCACCCCGTCAGCTCGTAAAAGAGAACGTGAGCGCTACGTGGCCATTTGTCATTGCTCTAGCTGCTACCTTCCTCGTTTTCCTGTTGGGCACTTATCTCCTCAATTCACGAAGAAATATCCAACGACGCAATCAAGTCAGAGATTTGCTGCTGAAATCGACAGAGATTGGCAATGCTCCTACAGAGCGCGCAACAAAACTCACTTCATTCAAGAGTCGCTTGCTTTCACGATTTACGCCCCAATTCAAATCCAATCGTGAAAAGAGATTTGTTTCGATTCTGGCACTCTTGGCCTTCTTCCTCGTGTTTTTTTCATCGAGAAACTTCTTCATTGCTCTCTTTTCCACAATTGTTCTAGTCGTCGTGGGCTTCCGATTTCGACTCAAGAATCAAGAAAATCGAGAGCTATCTGCCTTTGAAAGAGAGTTACCAGGCGCGCTCAAGATGCTCGCAGGTAGCCTCTCTGCTGGCTTGAGTTTTCTCCAAGCACTCAGCGCCTACGCTGAGGATGGCCAAGAAGTGAGCGCCAAAGAATTCCGTCGCGCATTGAGCGAAATCCAACTAGGAGTACCTATCGAAAGAGCCCTTGAATCAATCGCTATTCGCATGAAGAGTGAGGATCTTCGGTGGGCTGTATCAGCCTTCGCAATTCAACGGGAGGTTGGAGGAAGTCTTGCGACAATTCTTAACTCCACTGCCGAGACAATCGAGTCCCGATTTGAACTTCGCCGAGAGATACAGACACTATCGGCGGAAGGTCGAATTTCATCTTACATTTTAATGGCACTTCCCATTGGCATATTTATTTTTCTTACGGTAGTTCGTCCCAATTACGTTGGGGTATTTATCACTGAACCACTAGGCAATCTATTGTTGCTTTTTACATGCTTAGGTTTAGTCGCGGCCTGGGTATGGATGAAGAAGCTCGTAAGGATCTCGATATGAACTCGATCTTGTTGCTTCTCATCACGCTCCAGATTTCACTCTTTTCCGCGCTGATTATGTATCGATTGATACATATCCAAAATCAAAAGAGAACCTATTCGCGCCGACAATTCCTCGACCAGTATGTAGCTGCAATCAGAGATGCTTCAGGAAAGAGTTCCCCCTTGGATAATTCTGCGCGCAAAGGACTAATCAACGCTTTTCTCCTTACGAGCTACGGTCGTTGGTTCAACAAAGTCTGTTTACGTTCTGGAAAATGGGATCCCAAGGAAGTCGCAGTATTGGTAGGGCGCAAACTCGAATTTGCAATCGCAGGTTTAATTATTGCTCTGCTCTTTCTTCAGATATTTAACTCTTCTCCCTTGCTATTACTTCTCTTTCCCATCATCGGATTTATGGCTCCGGATTTCTCGGTTTACAGTGCTGGTGAGAAACGAGCTATGGAGATTGCACGTGCATTGCCAGAAACTATAGATCTTCTAAATATGACCGTTGGCGCAGGTCTCGGTTTTCAAGCTGGTCTTGATCGTATTGCTCGAGCTGAAAGTAACCCGCTCAGCGATGAATTCCGACGAGTTTTAGCAGAAATCCGTCTTGGTGAGAATCGAGCCCGCGCATTCACTGCGATGGCGGAGCGCATCAACCGTCCAGAAATCTGGAGCTTTACTAATTCAATTGCACAAGTTGAGAAACTTGGAATTCCCATCACAAAAGCGCTGCAAGACCAGGCAAGATCGATACGTTCGGAGCGGCGCGAAAAGGCACGTGAAAAAGCACAGAAATTGCCAGTCAAAATTCTTGCTCCAATTATGATTTTCTTATTACCCGCTGTACTTGTCATAGTACTTGCTCCCGCAATATTTACCATGATCAAGTCTTTCTAGTTCCATGATTGACATTGTTCTGAGCCTTGTGACTTTATCGATATTAGTTCTCATAAGTTTAATTGATATCAAAGAGCGTAGAATTCCTAATCGAATCACATATCCATCCATTGTCACTGCTCTCATCTTCATGGCCGGCGTAGGAAGATTTGGTGAATCGGGACCTGCTTATTCACGTGCGCTCATCGGACTTTTCTTTACATTTAGCTTATTTCTTTCACTTCACATTATTAACCCTCAAGGCATTGGCTTAGGCGATGTAAAGCTTGCTGCACTACTTGGTTTGACTTTGGCTTGGGACTCTATTGATGCACTTATCTATGGCATTTTTGCCATTTTCATTATTTCAGGTATCTATTCACTCATCCTGATCATCAGAAACCCCAAAATGATTTCAGGAAGTATTCCCTTTGCGCCCTTCATGACTCTGGGTTACATCGTTGGAATAGTGCTGAAATAGCTTACGAGACCTTCTCAATCGCCAATAGCTCTCGAACCATTGGAACAACTTGCGTTGCATAAAGCTCAATTGACTTCATTAACTTGCTATGCGCCATTGGACCATTGGAATACTTAAAATCAAAGCGTTGTACGCCCACTGATTTGATGGCGTATGCGATTTTGCGAGCCACAGTTTCCGGGGTTCCAACGTAGAACGAGCCATGTTTAACTTCGTTAACAAAGTGGCTCTTTGTGGTTGGTCCCCAACCGCGCTCTCGGCCAATTCGACCAAACATCACTTCGTAATGGGGCCACAACTCTTCAATTGCTTGTTCATCCGAATCACTGATGTGGCCAGGTGAGTGAATTGAAATCGGTTGTAGCTCATGCCCAAACTCTTTCATTGCGGTGCGATACAGATCAGAGAATGGTGCAAAGCGAGCGGGGTCTCCCCCAATAATTGCAATGGCTAACTTGGCATTGAGTCGAGCTGCTCGCACAACTGACTCGGGCGTTCCACCGACTCCAACGCGCAAAGGAATTGCTCCACGTTCAGTCTTGGGATAAATCTCTTGATTATTGAGTGGCGCTCGAGTCTTGCCCGACCAAGAAACAGCGTGCTCTTTCAATATCTCAACTAAAAGTTCAAGTTTCTCTTCAAAGAGCACTCCGTAGTCCGAGAGTTCATAGCCAAAGAGTGGAAATGATTCGATAAAGGATCCTCGACCCGCGGTAATTTCTGCTCGGCCATTGGAGAGCGCATCAATCGTTGCAAATCTCTGGTAGACGCGGACCGGATCATCACTAGAAAGAACTGTTACTCCAGTTCCTAATTTAATATTCGAAGTTCGAGTCGCAATTCCTGCAAGAACAGTGTCGGGCGCCGAAACAGCAAAATCATCGCGATGATGCTCGCCGATGCTGAAATGATCAAGACCAAGGGAATCAGCGAATACTGCTTGCTCAACTACGTTACGGATTGTCTGCCCAGCAGAAATCGGCTTACCTGAATCGTCATTCTGCATATCGCCGAATGTGTCGAGGCCAAACTCCAATTCTTGAGAGTCAATCATGGCTCTACCCTATCAGGGATAGTTGAAACTTCAACTAAAAGGATTCACTCATGGAATCCTGCTTGAACCCTTTCTCGAGGATATCCTCGTCTTATGGATCGAATTCTCTACATTCCTTTCGACCATCTCCATCGTGACTATGGAGTACTCAAGGACTCAAATCCAAAGTCAGATCTGGTGGTCTTTGTAGAGAGCGCTCGCATGTGTACGGGGCGAAATTGGCACCCCGAGAGACTTTTCTTTCTCATCTCAAGCGCACGTCATTTCGCAGAAGAACTTCGATCTGAGGGTTATCAGGTTGAATATGTAAAGGCAGCAACCACCATTGATGGACTCAAGCAAGTTCAAAAGAAACATGGTTCTGTGCCAATTCACTGCGCAGAACCGTCATCATTTCGTCAATTCCAGGCTCTCAAGGAATTCGGAGTTAAGTTCCATGAGAATGATTACTTCTTAACTTCACGTTCGCTCTTTGCTGAGTGGGCCAAAGGCCAGAAGTCTTATTTGATGGAGAATTTCTATCGTAAGCAAAGAGCTCGCCTCAATGTATTAATGAATGGTTCTAAACCTGAGGGCGGAGAGTGGAACTTTGATAAAGATAATCGTCTACCTCCCCCGAGAAATTACACATGGCCCAAGTATTTAGAGCACGATCGAGATGAAATAGATTTGAAAGTTGCTAAAGAACTGAACTACCAACCAAAGAAATATTGGGCCACAACACGATCTGGAGCACTTAAGCAACTAGATAATTTTCTCAAAAATCACTTTGCAAACTTTGGTCCATATGAAGATGCAGTAACCTCAGAGAATTGGGCACTTCATCACTCTTTGCTAAGCCCCTATCTCAACAATGGTTTATTGCATGCCTCCGAAGTCATCTCCGCTGCGATGAAGAGGTATGCAAAAGAAGATATTCCAATCGCCTCGGCCGAAGCTTTTGTTCGACAAATCATCGGTTGGAGAGAGTATGTCAACGGCATGTACTGGTATCTCGGCGAAAAGTATCGAGAGAATAATCAATTACAGGCTAATGTGAATCTGCCAGAACTCTTTCGCGATCCATCAAAGACTCAGATGAACTGTATGAAAAGAACCGTCGAAGATATTCAGGAACGATCATGGGTCCATCACATCCCACGCCTAATGATCCTCAGCAACTTTGCCTTGATCGCCGGAATTAATCCGCAGCAGTTCCTTGATTGGATGCGGGAAGTATTTATTGATGCGACCGAATGGGTAATGGTTCCTAACGTCATCGGAATGGGAGTGCATGCGGATGGCGGAACCATGATGACTAAGCCCTATGCAGCCGGAGGCGCGTACATCTCCCGAATGACGACTTACTGTAAAGGTTGTCACTTTGATCCAAAGAAGCGGACTGGAGAGGATGCTTGTCCTTTTACAACTCTATATTGGGATTTCCTCGATCGAAATCGCGAGAGTTTTGCACGAAATCATCGTATTGCCCAACAAGTTCGAGGTCTTGATCGCTTAACCGATCTCGATGAATTACGAATCAGGGCTGATGAGATTTTGAAAAAACTTGAAAACGGCAAACTTTAAATCAGCAAGTACAGATTTGCTCTTTTGGAACACCCGCGAGCGCTTCATCAATATGTTCGCCGCAACCTGACCACGTCCATTTACCGCAACGATTGCATTTCACTTTGCTACACATATTTAAAGCCTACTGCATTACCCATGTGTCGACTCATACCTAGGAGTGTTTACTGCTACCTACTTTACTTCCCGAGAACTTATTTCGATTCTTAGCGCGCTTAGCGCGATATTTTGCACTCTTATGGCGTGGCATTGCAGGCGCCTTCTCTTTTACTTCCTTCACCGGAATTCCTGTGGGTTTCTTTGCACCTGTGATACTCACAAGCTTTTCATCAAGTGGCTTAATGGCCATCACCCAAGGCTCCACACCCGCTCTAGTAGTGATACCACCGATTGAACGTTGCTCTTTGTGAGTAGCGAGAGTGACCACACGACCAGTTTTTCCAGCACGAGCAGTACGACCCGAGCGATGTAAGTAATCCTTATGGTCAGCTGGAGCATCAAAGTGAACGACAAGATCTATGTCATCGACGTGAATTCCACGTGCTGCAACATCGGTTGCAACCAAGACCGCTGAATCTTGTTCCTTAAATCGGGCGAGAGTTCTCGTACGGACTGCTTGAGACTTACCACCGTGAAGAGTTCCGACTTTGACGCCAACGCTAGAGAGATTTGTGGCGAGCTTGTCGGCTCCGCGCTTAGTGCGGACAAAGAAAATAGATTTTCCATCACGAGATGCGATTTGATTAGAAATATCGGACTTATCAGCATGATTGAGAACGAAAACATAGTGATCAGTCTTCGCCTTAGATCCTTCAATTTCCTTGATGGAGTGTGACTTAGGCTCATTGAGATACTGACGCACAAGTCCATCAACACCGCGATCAAGTGTTGCTGAAAAGAGCATGCGCTGGCCGCCCTTTTTAGTTTGATTGAGGATCTGCTTTACAGCAGGAAGAAATCCCATATCAGCCATTTGATCTGCTTCATCAAGTACGGTGATTTGTAGGGCATCAAAGCGCACTTCATTCTTCTCGAGTAAATCAATAAGACGACCTGGTGTTGCAACAAGAATTGATGTTGCTTTCTTTAGTGCATTGACCTGTTTCCCATAGGGCATCCCGCCAGCGATAACAATTGAATCATGACCGATGGAGCGAGCCAACGGATGGAGAACTTCATCTATTTGTTGTGCAAGTTCTCGAGTTGGCGCTAAAACAAGAGCTAGAGGCTGGTGAGGTTTTGCTTTCTTTCCATAAATGTTATGAAGTAGTGATAAACCAAAGGCAAGAGTCTTGCCTGAACCAGTTTGACCACGTCCGAGGATGTCGCATCCAGCGATGGCATCGGGAATTGTGGCTTCTTGAATGGGAAATGGATTCGTTATTCCTTGGGCATCGAGTGCTTTTATCAATGCAGGGTGAATTCCAAGATCTTTAAATGTGTTCATTACATACCAATCATCTAGACATGTATGTCTCGTGGTGACTTGACGTTGGTACGAAAAGGTAAGACTTACATATAAGCTCGAGAAATTCGAGCTATTTCGAGTTGATGCAAACGCATCAATAACGGAAGGTTACCTCAATCTCCATGTATTACCTAATTGAGTCATTATGAAGCTTTCTTCCATCTTTCCAGTGTCGGAAGCTGCATCAACGCCATTTTGCGCATTATGAAACTTGATTTCTGCTCCTTTAGCGCTCGATCCACAATCTTCTTCATCTCTTCAAGAGTTGTATCTGGATTTATGAAATTTCCGCCGGAATAGCAGAGTGAGCACCATTTCTCGCTTTTTGATCCATTTTCCTCACTTCCGCGGCAATCTCCCGCTTTTTCGGTTTGTAGTGGCATCCCACAACTTTGGCACTGTTTCATCTTTCATCCTTTCCTATGGAGTGCTTATGTCTTTTTTATTGAATTTGAGAATTGCAAGAACCAAGAAGACAATCCCGCCAACGAGAAGCTTTAGATTTCCACTTCCATCTAATCCATTGAAAAGTGGTTGCGCTTTTAAACCCCACTCCATCGGGTTGTATGGCTCAATTGCAT
>Ga0192647_102681_pt1 | contig 10977 bp, 6 predicted proteins | sample LauGreFa1BDMLBSN_2_FD_133046 | JGI IMG/M metagenome (GOLD analysis project Ga0192647, IMG submission 133046) | Freshwater lake microbial communities from Lake Michigan, USA - Fa13.BD.MLB.SN - reassembly | ecosystem: Environmental > Aquatic > Freshwater > Lake | place: Lake Michigan, USA...
ATATTGGGTGCATATTGACCTTTGCTGTCTTTGCCCGGACCGATAGACAGCGGCCCACGGCCTGCCACATCTGTGGTGCTCAAGATCAAATCGCCATTCAAATCGAGCGACGCCACAACACCTGTGTCTTCGTAGCGCGAATTGATACGCACCACCAAGTCGTCAACATTGGACAACGTGGTTTGCGGCAACAGTCGATCCACCCCCAAGCTGACATTGAAGCGGCGGCTCAAATCTTCATCGTTGAGTGTTGGCTCATGTGGACGAATGAACAACCGTGTTCCATCTGGAGAGACAGTGGCCTTGAATTGCGCCGCGAAGTCTTCTTCAGCATTCAAGGCAGCGGCTAAAGCTGTTGCGTCTGAACCCGATACCGATAAAGCTGGAAGAACAGAGTCTAGGGTGTAGTCAACATCGCTCGCAGGCAAGTCGTAGGCAACTTCGTTCAGCACGTACCCATTGACAGCCAATGGCTTGGTGAAATCAACCGCAGCAGCGGAAACTTTGAAGTCGCGATAGATCTGCGACATTTTCACTTGCGCGCCGTAAATGCCTGCGTTGATGCCCAAGGCATTGCCGTCTTCGTTGATGCCCACGTCAATCGAAGCGCCCTGCTTGTCTTCGATCAGCAGTTCACCAGTCACAGTGACACTGGCATTGAGGCCAGCCATTGCATCGTTGATAGCCTGAGCCAAGCTCTTGGCAGAGTCATAGCCGGTGATGACCTGACCATTCAAAGTCAGTGGCTTGTCATAGCGCAGTTGGTTGAGTGGCACCAATACTTGCGACACCACTTCCGCATACACATTGGCCTGCGTTTTGGTGCTTTGCTGCAAATCAATGATGCCGGGGTTAGCTTCTTCGGTGGTGGGTGTCAACACCAAGTTGTCTAGCTTTCTGCCCTGCTCATCCACAATCAAGACCTTACCGTTTTCATAAGAAACGGTGATGTCGTTGTCATTGAAGAAATCACGCAAGTCTTGTTGCATCGCCAAGATCATCGTGTCAGGTTGTGATGAATCCAAACCTGATTTTTCGTATGGAATGCCGCCGAGCGAGAAAGAAATACCGCTGAAATTGGCTGCATCAATGCTCAACTGCGTTTTGCCGTTGATCCACTTCGCGATTTGCGAAGCTGGCGAAGACACCTTGATTTGTCCGCCATTGCCGTTCGCAGCCAAAGGCGTCAATTGAATGCCGGAAATATTGCGACCTTGGTTGTCGCCAATCAAAATGTCTTGGTCGTTGTTGGTCAGGGTTGCCGTCAGGCCGTAATCTTGCAACTCATCGTTCAATGCAGCGGCCAAATCGCTCAAGCTGCTAATGTTTGCACCATCGATGGTCACGCCCGTGATTTTTTTACCACCCACAATACCGTTGAAATCAAACGACGATGGCGGGTCGCCGAGCGCAACGCCTTGCAACAAAACTTCGGTGCCTTGAATCGGTGTGAATCGCTCCATACCGATGTTGTTCAAAGTCAGTGCATCCGCAGGAATTTCAAAGTTGACCGACTCAATGCGTGATGTCTCAAGACTCGCAGGCAAAGGCAATGAGGCGCCTTGCGCGCCGTTTCTGTCGTAATTCTGTTTGTACAGAATTTCGGCCTTTGCACCATAAAAGTATTCCAAGTCACGGTAGGCCTTGGGATCAATTTGATTCAGGTAATCGGTGTTGTAGGTGGCATTGCTTTCAAAACCATTGTTTTGCGAAAGCATTTGGTATTTTTGTGTTTCTGTGAGCGATTGGCCCAACAGTTGGCGACCATCACGCGTCAAGACTTGCAGGTTTTGGCCTGCTTCCATGCCATCCATGTAAAAAGTTGCCGTGACACCCGCAGACAGCGAGGTGACACTTGAAAACTCACGGTTACCTTCCACTTTCACACTCACGCCGGCTGAAGGGTGTGGGTTGTTCACCAGCTTGTTGTTGCTCAAAGCAGTTGTGTTTTGGCGGCCATCAAATTTGACCGTCGCCCGTGTTGTTGTGACGTTGGAATTTCCTTCGCTGACACGAAATTGTGCTGCTGTCGAAATACGTTTGCCATCTGTGATGGCAAGCTGAATGCCTGCTGCCTGTTGGTCTGCTGTGCCGCTGATGGCATACAGGTTCTGACCCATTTGTCCATACGCATCAATGCCGTTCTTTTGCACCGCGTTGGTTTCGTCCACAAAAGTTTTGGCAAGTGCGTTCAAACTCTTTTGTGAAGGCTCTAAGACTTGGGTGATAAACGTTTGGTAGCCGCCCATCTCACCGCCACTGATCACACTCAGAGGCTCGCTGTTGCCGTAGGGGTCTAGCAACAAGTTGGTAGAGTTTGCGCTGTTGGGATCGACACCGATAGGGCGTGCTTTTTGTCCATCCACAACAACACCTTGTGTGAACGTGGTTCCCAAGCTGACCGATGCACTGCCGTTGGTTGAAAAATTGATTTTGATGCGCACCAACTCGGAGAGCTGACGCAATGTGAGATCGCGACGATCCAACAACTCTGGTGGTTGACCATCCAGCGTCGGTGAACGTGACATGCTTTGGTTGATCAACGCCAACTGATTGGTCAGTGTGTTGATTTTTGCCGCGACACTTTTCAAACCTTCCGATGTTTCTTTGGCAATCAGATCAAGCTGACCTGAGAGCTCAGCAAAACGCGATGCCACACCTTCAGCACTTCTTAAAAAACTGGTTCGCAGCACGGTCGACGCAGGGTCGGCTGACAATGTACCGGCTGCGTTGAAGAAATCGTCCAACGCGGTGTTCAAACCAATGCGCTTGTCGCCCATGATGTCCATCACGCGCTTGGTGTAATCCACCATTGGGGTTTGCGCAGACAAATCGCTGTTGCTGTTTCGCAAATTCGACTCAGCAAACTCATCGTACTGGCGCTTGATGTTTTGCAACATCACGCCCGTACCGATGTACATGCTGGCCATTTTCTTTGGCGCGCTGTCTTTCAACACCACGTCTTGACGCGAGTAGCCCTCGGTGTTGACGTTGGCAATGTTGTTACTGACCGTGCTCAGGGCACGTTGGTAGGCACCAATCGCATTACTGGCAATGCCAAGCATGTCACTCATGGCTTATCTCCCAAGAGTTTCATGCTGTTGCTCAATGGCTTGAGCGTGGGTTTTTCGAACTCAAAAGCTTTTTTCGGCGCTGGCACCAAAGACATAGGTTGTGCAGGTGGGTTCAAGGTCATGCCTTGCTGTTCACGTGCTTTGAGCATGTCTGCTGTGCTGGGTTGCTTGGGCATTTTTGCCTTCACAGCACGTTCCATGAAATCAGCCACGCCCATGGCGCCGCGTTTGGCCATTTGCAAAGACACTTCTTTGTCAAACATGCCTTCAAACGTTTCGCGCGCACTCGATTCGTTCTCTTCGTCTTTGAAACCGCTGTTGGCTTCGCGCATGGACTTCATCATCATCTGGATGAACATGCCCTCGAACTGCTGCGCGGTTTCTTTCAAGGCCTTGTCTTGGTTTTGCGCCGCTTTGCCACGCAATTCGCCCAAGCCAGAAAAGTCCATATAGGACTTGGCGGTGGAGGTATCGACGGGGCTGCTCATGACAAGGCTCGTGTTTATAAATTAAATGATGACCAACTCAGCACGCAAACTGCCTGAGCTTTTCAAAGCTTCCAAAATGGCAATCAATGCAGAAGGTGTGGCACCCACTTGGTTGACCGCGTCCACAATTTGACGCAGCTCCACACCAGGTTGGAACAAGAACATGGGTTTGTTAGGCTCAGCCACTGCAATGTCAGCGTTTTGGTTGGCCGCTGTTTGCCCACCCGCCAACGCGTTAGGTTGCGACACTTCGTTGGTGGCAGAAATAGCCACCGAAATGGTGCCGTGCGACACCGCTGCAGCTGTCACACGCACCGAGCGGTTGATGACCACCGTGCCGGTACGCGAATTGATGACCACGCGCGCAGGTGGTTCGCCTGGGCTCACCTCGAGCGACTCGATCATGCTCATAAAGGCCACACGTTGATTCAAGTTTTGGGGCGCTCGTACCGATACCGAAACACCATCCAAAGCTTGTGCAACGCCGTCGCCAAATTTTTTATTGATGGCATTGACAATGGCAGTCGTGGTCGAAAAATCGTTTTCACGCACATTGAGCACCACGTTCGCTGCTGATTCAAACGGGTTGTCCACAATGCGCTCCACAATGCCGCCGCTTGGAATGCGGGCAGAGGTTGGTACGCCAATGGCCACTTTTGATCCGGCTGCTGAGGCATCAATGCCAGTCGCTGTGAGGGCACCTTGTGCAATCGCGTAAATTTCGCCGTCCACACCTCGCAAGGCTGTCATCACCAAACTACCACCACGCAAATTGCTGGCTTTGCCAATGGCTGACACGTTCACATCGATGCGTTGACCTGGTTTTGCAAAACCAGGCAATTCAGCTGTGACCAACACAGCGGCGGAGTTACTGATGTTCACGCGTGCGGTGGCAGTCGCAGCTTCAAAGTCGGTCAAGGGGCCGTCAATGCGAACCCCCATTTGCGCCAACATGGCTTTCATGCTTTGCACAGTGAAAGGCACCGATGCATCGTCACCCGTGCCTTGCAAACCCACCACCAAACCATAACCAATCAGTTGGTTCGAGCGTTGTGAAGCCAGTGTTGTCAAATCTTTCACGCGGTCGGCATGTGCCAAACCTGTGGCCAACACATAGCCCACCAACAAAGCAGACTGAATGAATTTAGAAAACCGTTTCATCATGTGTATTCCCATCAGAACGGCCAAAATTTATGCATGAGGGTGGTGCCCCAACCTGCTCTGGTGGCATTGGCGAGATCGCCAGAACCACGGTAAGCAATTTGGGCATTGGCCAAGCGACGTGACTGCACGGTGCTGTTGGGGCCAATGTCTTCGGGGCGAATCACGCCTGAGACCTGAATCACTTCAGTGCCTTCGGCCAAACCTAATTTCTTCTCACCACGAATGACCAAGTTGCCATTCGCCAAAATTTCAACCACAGTCACAGCCACCGAACCTGACAAAGAAGCTTGTTGGTCGGCTTTGCCTTTGCCGGTGCTGCTGGCTCTGTTGTCGTTCAAATTGACGCCATCCAGAAACGGGCTCATCTTGCCCACTTGGGCGCTGGCACCGCTGGGCAAACTGTTTTTAGCCTCACGGCTCACATCGGTGTTTTGTGTGCGCGCAGCTTGGGTGGATTCATTGAGCAACACCGTGATGATGTCGCCCACTTGGTAATTGCGACCACGGCCAAACCAGGCATCGCTTTGGCGGTTGCTGTAAATGCCACCGGTGGCAATTTTTGGCCGGTCGGATGCCAATGGATAGACCGGTTGAAATTCGGTGAAGGACGCAACACCATATCGACCGGCTCGGTGGCACAGCCTTGCAACAAAGCCAAGGCAGACACGATGAACAAAGGACGCAAAGTTTTCATGGTGCGCCTCTATCAAACGTTTTGGTTCAAGAACTTCAACATGCCGTCCACCGCAGAGATGGCCTTGGAGTTGATTTCGTAAGCGCGTTGGGTTTCGATCATGTTGACCATTTCTTCCACCACGTTGACGTTGGAAGATTCCAACGAACCTTGCATCAATGCACCCGCACCGTTCAGGGCAGGCGTTTGAATTTGAGCTGCCCCACTGGCTTGTGAAATTTGATACAGGTTGTTACCAATGGGCTTCAAGCCGCTTGGATTGACAAACGTGGCCGTTTGAATCTGACCAATGTTTTGCGAACCACCACCGGCCACAATTTCAACCGACACTGTGCCGTCTTGACCGAAGGTCACACTTGCTGCGTTGTTGGGAATGGTGATGTTGGGCAACACAGGGTAACCAGAGGCATTGACCATCTGTCCGGTGTTGTTGATTTTGAAATTGCCATCGCGTGTGTACGAGGTGGTGCCGTCAGGCATTTGAATTTGAAAAAATCCACCCCCCATGATCGCCAAATCGAGCGGCGACTGGGTGTTGATCAAGTTGCCCTGCAAATGCAGTTTTTCGGTGGCATTGATCTTCACACCGGTACCGAGCATCAAGCCCGTCGGTGTGAGGGTGTTGTTGGTGGTCTGACCGCCAGGTTGCTTGACGTTTTGATAGAGCAAGTCTTCAAAGACGGCGCGGTCGCGCTTGAACCCCGTGGTGTTCACGTTGGCCAAGTTGTTGGAAATGACGTTCATGCGCGTTTGCTGCGCGTCAAGACCTGTCTTAGCTACCCACAATGATGCGTCCATGGCTTTCGCCCCCTTTACTCAATCAAAAATCGTCAGTTGCTCCTCATCATGGAAGCGCCTGACTCATCGTTGGACTTGCTTTCTTTGATGATTCGAATCTGATGCTCAAACGAGCGACTCTGTTCAATCAGCTTGACCATTGATGTCATTGGATTGACAGCGCTGCCTTCCAAGGCCTGCGGTGTCAAAGAAATCTCACCATTACCTGATGCAAAGTCCGTGCCAAGTGGTTTCTCGTCAACCGCATACAAACCATCGGTCCGTTTGATCAGGGTTGTGGCACTGGCATCGCGCAGCATGATCTGCCCCACCAGCTGGGCCTGTTGAGGCGCCGGTTGGGTGGTGTCGGTGGCAAACAGGCTGCCATCGGTGCCAAAAGTCAAACGAAAACCTTGCGGCACAGTGATCGGGCCACCGTCTTGGCTGCGCACGATGTGGCCAGAGCCAGTCTCGAGCACACCGTTGTTGTTGACACGCAAATCACCGCGGCGGGTGAACGCCAAGGTGCCATCGGTGCCGGTGACACCCATGACGGTTTTGTGGTTCAACGAAATGTCCATGTCGCGTCCCGTCACCATCAAAGGGCCGGGCTCCAAACGCACTTGGTCAGTGGTGTAGAGGTGCGGTTGCAAACGCGAATCAAACCCCAAGCCCACTGCTTTGTTAGGTTGCAGCGTGGCCTCGTAGGTTTGCTTGAAACCCACGGTGGACACGTTGGCAATGTCGTTGGAGAGCTGTTGACGCACCAACCGCTCTTCGTTGATGGCGGCCATTGCGTTGAAAGCTAAACGATCCATAGCAGTCTCTTAATGTTTAGTCAGTCCGATTAATTTCGGATCTGAATGATGGTTTGCGTCATCGAGGTGCTGGTCTCCATCGCCTTGGCGTTGGCTTGGAAGTTACGCTGCTCGGTGATCAAATCCACCAGTTCTTGTGTCAAGTCCACGTTGGCACGTTCAGTAGCACCTGAGCGCAACGTACCGTAACCAGCTGAGCCAGCCTCACCGTATTTCGGTGTGCCTGAGTCAGATGTTTTGTAGTAGTTGGTGTCACCAATCTGGCGCAAACCTGTGGGGTTCGAGAAGTTCACCAACACCACTTTGGCCAATGACAACTGCGCGCCATTGGAGAAGCTGGCGGAGACCAAACCGTCGTCCTTGATCGCCAAACCCACCAAGTCACCTTCAGGTGCACCGTCTTGCGACTGCGACAACACCGCAAACGGTGAGGCAAACTGCGTGGACTTGGAGTAGTCGATGTTGATCGTCAAAGCACCCTTACCGTTTGGCAGATACACAGTGTCTAACTGCGCACCTTGTTTGGGTGACACCAAGTTACCAGCGGTGTCAAAGGTCAGTTCACCTTTGTCAAAGTAGATCGGTGACCAAGCGGGCAAGGTTTCAAAACCTGCGGCACTGGAGGTTTCAGCACCAAAGCCGTCAATGTAAACAGTGGCGCCTTTTTCGTCTGTGAATCCCTTGGGTTTGATCCATGTGGTGGTGGTACCAAACTTGGCATCCAAACCGTCCAAGCCCCACTTGGCATCACCCGTTACCTTGATGTAAGAGTCAGTTGATGCCGTGCCAGTGGTGAAAACAAGGGCGTTGCTCTTCGCGTCGTAAGTCACTTTCACGCCGTTCACCGACTCAGGGGTCAGACCATTTTTGGTTGGCGCTTGCAAGTTGTTGATGCCACTTTGCAAAGCTTCCATGAAAGTACCCAAGGTATAGGTGTCCTTCGGAGGAATGTTGACCGTACCAGTGATGCCGTTGACAGACACCACAAATTGGTTGTTGGTGGCATCGACCGAGAAGTTGTTGTCAACGTTCACCGCCAAAGCGTTACCTGTCAACACCGCGGGCAATGAGGTCACGCCACGCAGCGCATCCACCGTAGAGGGTGACTGAACATAGTTAGCAGGGTCGCCAGTCATGCCCAAACCCTTAGAGGTTTGAGTGGCCAAGCTACCAGGGCGAATTTTTGTGATGCCAATCGCAGAACCGTCACCGGTTGTGCCAGACTTGAAAACAAAGCTTTGCTTCACCGCATCGTATTCAACCTTCATGCCATAGCGTTGATCGTTGCTAGGACGATAGGCGCCTGTCGATTGTGCAGGTGCCAGCGCCAAGCCGACAGATTCATCGTTCACGCCTTGAATCAAATCATCGCTCAAGCCAATCGCGGATTGGTCGCTCGAAATGGTGACCTTGGCATTGTTAGCAGGTGCAAAAACGAGTTTTTGCAATTGTGTGTCGTAGCTGACGGTGACCTTGCCTGAATAGTCTGGCTCGTCATCCAATTGGCGTTGGACCGCACGGACCAAATCTTCGTTACGCATGTCGCCAAAAGCGGCCAAGTTGATGGGCACTTTGTCATAGCTAGAGCCATCCGATTTGGTCATTGACACGTAGAAAGTGGGGCTACCAACAGTCGAGAAATTGAATGGCTTTTCATCACCATAAGCGCGTGACATGACGTTGGACAATTCAGCTGCAATTTGGGCGCCGGATAGCTTTTTGCTGGCCGTTGCAGGCAGCTTGCTCATCGACTCCACCAAGTGATCCAAGCTGACAGCCACCGATTCGATCGATCCATCGACGTTGACGGTGAACAGGTTTTTCAGATCATCGATGCTCTTCTTGCCGGCAAAGCTGATAGGTGCACCATTGGGCGCAGCCTGTCCGTCTTCCACAACAGTGGCGTCATGCACCAAAGCTTCACCTGTTGCATCCATGATGCTGATTTCATCGGTGATGGCCTTGGTATCAGAAGTGGTGGGGTCTTTGGCTGTGATTTTGATGTTGCCATCAAGATCCAAAGAAGCATCAAAATGTGCAGCGAATCGCTCACTTGAATTGAGCTTTTGCATGAATGCGGTCAAGCTATCAGCAGCATCTTGCTGCAATGTGATGGCTGTTGTGCCCGTTCCCAATTGAACCTTATAGGGCCCTGTATCGTTGACCACATAGGTTTCTGAAAATCGAGGAAATTCTGTTTCTAATTGCGCGCTGTCAATGCGTGTAGCGTCACCCACTGGGCTGGCTGAGGAAAAAGTGCCTTGCTTGATCACAATGTTTTCCGCTACTTCGGCTGCGGTCACGCTGGGATCAAGCGCCGTGATTTTCAACTGCTCAGTGCTGTAATCGGTAGCCTCAGGCAATGCAGGATCAACAACTGCATCACTCGCTTCATTGGGTGTGAGTTTGACCGATGTCAATTTGCGACTTGCGTTATCGGTCAGCACCAAACTGTCGTTGGAAACTTTCACCACCAAATCGGTTCTGTCGCCATCTTCTTCGCGCAAACGATGTTGGATTTCTGCGGCCAGCGAATCAAGATTTGCCTTAGCAGGTGAGAGGTTGGTCAACGAAATGGTTTGACCGTTGATGGTGACTTCAAAAGAGTCGAAATCATTGACCGAAGCATCTGCTTCAGGGAATGTCACGGTTTGCAAAGTCACCGAAGAGTAAGCCTGCGCCACATACGATGATGCAAAGGTTGAATTGTTGTTCAACGCAGAGGCCACATCCACAGCATTTGGAGGGCTACCTGCCGTTGCAGATGTGACAGGCACCTTGACTTGCGCTGTGCTGGGGCCCACTGTGATCAAAACTTCGTCGGTGCTCGTGATGGCAGATGTTGGCAAAGCATAGTTCACAGCACTGCTACCTTGTTGCCACAACAGGTCTGATTTGTTGACGTTGATATAGCTGCCAATGTCAATGCCGTCATTCGAGCCGGTGCCCAAATCGGTGGCTTGACCACCACTGACAGCGGCAGGCTGAGAGGTGCGCACATCGGTCAAATCGTCCAGCGAGAACTTCACCGTTTTCTTTGAGAAGCTGCTGTTCAATTCAGCAATTTCTTCGGGCGTCTTGAAATCGCTCTTGGCTTTCAATTCACCGTACTTGTTCACATACATCAACTCGCCGGTGCTGTTGGTGGCTTGCTGCAAAGAAGCATTCACCAATTTGTCACCCACATACACATAGGTTTGCCATTTGTTATTTGGAGACTGTTGACTGGCGTTTGAAGTTTTCACGTAGTAAACAGAGGCCAAGTAAGAGTTACCACCCGCGTCATACACCGTCAAAGCCGTGCTCTTGTTGTAGCTTTCAGGGTCGTTTCGGTTGAACTCTTTGGTAATCACCTCAGCATCCGCAGGAAAGTTCAAACCCAGTTGCACTTTGCTGGTTTGCTTGGCCATGCCGGTGGTTTTTTGGGGAATGGTCAACACATTCATGTCATCCAAATTCGCTTTGCCGGACGAGTCGACTGACGCCGCCATCAAACGCTGACCTGCTGAGTTCACCACGTTGTACTGGTCGTTCATCATGAACACACCGTTACGGGTGAAGATGTCTTGGAAACCGTCTTGCGATTTGAGCGGGAAGAAACCGTCACCGCTGATCGCCAAGTCCAAAGTGTTGGACGAGAAGATCATGTTGCCTTGACCGAATTCTTGCACCACGCGTTTCAAAGACACGCCCTGACCGATGGTGGCCGAAGCTTTTTGCAAAGGTGATGTCGCAAAAATGTCGCCAAAGTCAGTCCGGCTTCGTTTAAAACCTGTGGTACTCACGTTGGCGATGTTGTTACTGGTCACGCCCAACTGTGCGGTGGCTGCGTTCAAACCGGTGAGAGAGGTATAGAAAGACATGGTGCTTTAGCTCCTACGAGAAATCTTTTTTAAAAATCTTTTCAATAACTGACGCGTTTAACGTCAGCCAAGTTGACGGTCTTGCCGCCAGCCACTTCT
>Ga0192647_102682_pt1 | contig 10975 bp, 9 predicted proteins | sample LauGreFa1BDMLBSN_2_FD_133046 | JGI IMG/M metagenome (GOLD analysis project Ga0192647, IMG submission 133046) | Freshwater lake microbial communities from Lake Michigan, USA - Fa13.BD.MLB.SN - reassembly | ecosystem: Environmental > Aquatic > Freshwater > Lake | place: Lake Michigan, USA...
CGGTAGGCGTTCACGTTTTGTCCGAGCAGCGTGACTTCTTTTACGCCTTGTGTTGCCAAGGCGGCGACTTCTTTCATCACATCGTCCAAGGGACGGCTGAATTCTTCGCCACGGGTGTAAGGCACGACGCAATAGCTGCAGTATTTGCTGCAACCTTCCATGATGCTCACGAATGCGCTGGCGCCTTCGACACGTGCCGGGGGCAAATGGTCGAATTTTTCGATTTCAGGAAAACTGATGTCGACTTGGGGGCGCTTGAGCGCTTTGCGTTGGTCGAGTAGTTCGGGCAAGCGGTGCAAAGTCTGCGGGCCAAACACCACGTCGACATAAGGTGCGCGGGCAATGATGGCGTCGCCTTCTTGGCTGGCCACGCAACCGCCGACGGCGATCTTGACGCCCTTGGCTTTGAGGTGCCGTACTCGACCTAAATCGGAGAAGACTTTTTCTTGCGCTCTCTCGCGCACTGAGCAGGTATTGAAGACGATCAGGTCTGCTTCGTCGATATTGCTGGTTTTTTCGTAACCTTGGGCTTGGCCCAAAACGTCGGCCATCTTGTCCGAGTCGTACTCGTTCATTTGGCAACCGAAGGTTTTAATAAATACTTTGGGGCTCATACGGGAAATCTCCCGTGATGTGTGCAGCGGTTCATGGTTTAGATCCAGAGGCTGTTGTAGAGTTACCATTGTAGGTGCTAAAGGTTGACCAACCATGTGCCGATAGGTACGCAAACCATCACAGTGAACGGCTATGAAAAAACATTTACGTCTGATACTTGAAATCCTCATGGGCTTGCTTTTGGCAGGCGCTGTTACCGTGGCTTACTGGAGTTACTCCGGTAAGAGCCATGTCATGGGTGAATTGACCGAAGCCAGTGAAGGCATGGAAGAAGCCCAACAAGAGTTAGACAAAACCTCCAAAGAGCTAAAAGAAGCGCAAGAAAAAGTAGCGGAATACGAGTCCGCCGCCAAGCAAATGGCCGCTATGAAGGAAGCCTTCTCCAATGGTGTCGTTTTGCAAGACTACGAAGCCTTTATCAAGGCACAAAAAGGCCCCATCATCAGCGAGCGTCAATTGGGTTTGGGCGCTTTGCGGTTGATGACCAAAGGTCCAGACGATCCTGATACCGTCAGCGCTTTTGAAAAAGCGCTCGAAATGGCAGAGTGGACCTCACGTCTCAAGTCCATTTGTGCTGCGCAAAATGCGCTCGCCGCAGCTGGTCAAAAAGTCAAGGTGTTGGCTGATTGTGCAGTCGAGGGCGATAAAGGTCACGGTAAAAAAGCGCATGCCGCACATTGGGACTATGTGGGCGAAATGGGCCCTGACAAATGGGGCAATGAGTTTCCTACCTGCGGCAAAGGCACCAAACAAGCGCCGCTCAACATCGCTGGACCCTTTGAGAAGTCTAAAGACGTGCTGGCTGTTGCTTACAAAGAAGGCCCCCTCAAAATCTTGAACAACGGGCACACCATCCAAGTCAATGTGGAGCCTGGTAGCACCCTCAAAATCAACAAAGACGTCTACAACCTGTTGCAGTTCCATTTCCACCGTCCTAGCGAAGAGCAAATCGACGGCAAACCCATGGCCATGGTGGCGCACTTTGTACATAAGAGTGCTGAAGGTAAATTGGCGGTACTCGGTGTATTACTCAACGAAGGCAAAGACAACGATGCCATCAAAACCATTTGGGACAAAGCGCCAAAAGCAGAAGGCCCAGAGGTCGTGGTCGACGGTGTGAAATTCAACCCAGCCGTATTGGTTCCCGCCGCCCTCACGCACTACAGCTACGAAGGCTCACTCACAACGCCACCTTGTACCGAAGGCGTGAACTTCTTCATCTTGAAGACCGCCATGGACATCGGCAAAAAGCAAGTGGCTGACTTTCCATTCAAGAAAAATGCACGCCCTGTGCAGCCCTTGAATGGTCGAAAAATTAGCGCAAATTAATTATTGATTGGTTGCACCGTAACCGTATGGTCTAAATTGCTTTGGCTAGGGATAGCGAACAGCAATGGCATCGCCACTGCAACCAGCAAAAATGCCAAAACTAAAAATATCAATAGCATCTTGAAAAACTCAGGAGAGTCTGGGTATTTCGGTTTGGCAGGTTTCCCGCGCGGTGCTTGGTAGGAAATGGCCATACCCATTTGCGAGGCTTTGGCTTTGCTGCTGTAAAACACATTGGCCACAGGTAATCCGTTGTCTTGTACGCCACTCAAAATGGACGCGACTTTGAGCGCTGCTTGGATTTTGAATTCAACCGAACTAAAAGCGCTGACGCCACCCTCTTCAAGTTGGGTGATTTGTTGCACGCTTAAATCAGTCATACGGGCTAGACGCGCACGCTCCAATTTGCACATCTTGCGCAAATTCGTAATCGCGTGACGGTCGACCAGATCTACTGTCATCTCTTGTGCCAAACGCTCAGTTTGCTTTTAAAGCAAAGGTATGGGCGAAAGACTTAGACCAGTTTCAAGCGCTCGGATGAGGGCACCACGCGTGTCAAACGCACGCCGTAGCGGTCGTTGACCAAAACGATTTCGCCTTGCGCGACAACCGAGTTGTTCACCAGTAAGTCGAGTGGTTCGCCCGCAATCCGGTCGAGTTCCACCACGCTGCCTTGGGTCAAGCGCATCAGGTCTTTGATTTTGATTTCTGCACGACCGACTTCGATCGACAAATTCACCACAATGTTTTGCAACACCTCGGGGTTGATGTTGCCAGGCATCGTCGGCTTGAAGTCCTCTAGCGTGGGCTCGTGCTCCTCATGCTCGACTTGTTCAGCAGGCACTTGTGCTTCTTGGGCTTCTGTTTCGGTGTTTTCGGTGTTTTCACTCATGGTGGTTTCCTAACTCAAAGTTTTCCATGAACATGTTCATGGTCGATTTGCACGGCAACTTGCGAACCGCGCGTTCCCACATTGACGTGGAAAGCAGGGACGCCGTTGGCAGTCATCAGCGCTGTGTCGTCTTTCTTAAAGAACAACAAATCGCCTTCTTGCAAGTTGTTCAGGTGGTGCAAAGTGGTTTTGACATCGCCCATCGTGACCTGCAATTCCAATTTCGCGTCGCCTACGGCTGCAGCCAAATCGCTGCGCCATTTGCGGTCGGACTCTTCATTACCTTCACCGCTCGATACGCGGCTGCTGAGCAACTCGCGCACAGGCTTCAAGGTGGCGTAGGGGTAAACCAAATCGATGAATCCGCGTCCACCGCTGGCCGTTGCATCGGCTTCAAAGCGACTTAAAACGACCAAGTCGTTCTCGTCAGCAATTTGCGCGAAATGGGGATTGATTTCCGAGCTGATGTGTTCGCATTCGATCGGCATCAAAGGCGCCCATGCTTCTTTGAGCGACCTAAAGAACACTTCCAAAATAATTTTGATGATGCGCGTTTCAGTCGGTGTAAACAAACGCCCAGGTGGTAAGTCAGCAACACCTTTGCCAAAACCGCCAAAAAAGCTGTCGAGCGAACTAAACACCACATTGGGATCGATGATGATCACCGAGTTACCACGCAGTGGGCCCATACGAATCATGTTGACAGCCAAGGGCGGCTTCAAATCTTGCAGGTATTCGCTGTACTTCATGATGCGCACGCGCGTCGGGTTGACGCGTGGGCTGGTTCGCAAAACTTCGAGCAAACCCATTCTGAACATACGGATGAAACGCTCGTTGATCATGTCGATCGACGAGACATTGACCCCTAGGCTACTGTCTTCGCTGGCGAGGTCGTGTTTGCGCACCCGCACCTTGGTGTTGAACCCGGTGTCGGTCTCGATCGAGCCATCGCGCACACCCTCTGAGAGGGCGGCGAGTTCTTCATCCGAGAGCAGATTAGATTTCATAACGATTAGTTCTTGTGTCTTGTCGTGCGGATTTACTGCATCACAAACGAGGTGAAGAAAACGTCTTCGATGCCACCAAAGTCTTCGTACTTCTTCAATATATCGTTCATCACGACTTTGATTTTGGCGGACAGCTCGCTACGGAAGTCTGGGCGTGACGCTTCGGCTTCTGTGGTTTGGCGCATCACATCCAAAATACCTGAGCGAATCGCAAACTCATGCTTTTTGACGTTGTCAAACACCCGGTTGTCGTAGTGCGTCATCACGGCAATTTGCACGACCATCACTTTTTTGCTGGCCGTGAGGTTGGTCATGAATTCTTTGTCGATTTGCAAATAGGTATTCTCAAAACGCGTATTTACGCTGTCTTTAGTTACCTTATCGGGGCCACCAGGCGTGGCCTTAGCTGCTTCGGCTTCTTTGTCGAGTTCGTCGACTTTTTCATGCGCGGCTGCCTCGCTCTTGTGCTCGAAAAAGCCTGAGAAATAAAGGGTTGAGAAGACCACTACGACCAATAAGAGGATCGTAGAAATGGCGATCAAGGCGATCAGAAGAATCGGCTTCTTCTTTTTCGGTTCGCCTTCGACGACTTCTTCTGCTGCTGGTGCTTCTGCGGTTGCCATAGTGTTTTCTCCTAAGGGTCAGATTGTGGTCTGTTAGTTTTAAGCGTACAAGTCAAGCAAGGACGAACTGTCTTTGCCACGGTTTGCAACGACTTGGGCTGTAGTGTCGCTGTTGTTGGTGCCCACGCTGGAATTGTCCCTAACTTGGGGTTGGGGTGTTGAATTTCCAGAAGCGTTTTGTTGGTTTTGGCTACCGTTTTGTCCTACTTCCACAAAGCCAGCGTTAATACCAAAGTTTTGTAGTGCATCGCGCAAACGTTGCGTGCTGTTTTGTAACAGATCGCGCGTCATCGCGTTTTCTGCGCGAAACACGGCATCGAGTTTGCCGTCTTTCATTTCGAGCTGAATTTCAACGCCACCCAAATGGGCTGGGCGCAAACCAAACTTCATCTTCCATTGGCCGTCGCTCAATTGCTTGTGCATGCGCGCGGCCATTTCAGTGGCGAGTTTGTCGCTCAATTGGTCGTACACCTCATTCAAAGGGGTAGCAACCGTTGCGACTTCTTTGTTGGCCACAGAGCGGTTATCGCTGGCATTGGACTGGGCCAGTGCTTGCGCAAAGCCAGAAGAAGATTGGCCTGACGAGTCAGAACCGCTGGTGTCACTTTGCTCTCCCATATTTTGAGAAAAGCTAGACGCCAGGCTAGTAATGTCTTGGTCCTGTAAATTGCCACCCAGCAAAGACAACACCGACGCTGTGCTCGGCGTGTTGAAAGCCTGGGCGATATTGCCACTTTGCACGGGCAAAACGGCCGGTGGCAAAACAGTCATCTGAATGTGTTGGATCGACGCCATCTCTGCTTGGCTCAAACCATTGACAGGCAAGCCACTGATTCCAAAGTTCAAAGGCGCAGCCGCAGCGCTTTGCAATAGGTTGGCGTTTGCAGCAGGACTTTGCGTGCTAGTGGACAACGCTTGTGTCATCGCTTGGTTGAAAGCGGCATCGGCCTGCGCAATATTGGCTGTGTCAGAGCCACCATTTAAAGCGGCGCCCAGCAGTGCGCTGATATTGAATCCAGCATTGTTTGCTATGCCATTGGGCATGCCATTAGCGCCAGAGGATGGAAGACCATTCGCTCCAGGCGTGCTTGCTTGGGAAGCTGGCCCCATCAAATTTTGAATCGTGGCTTCATCCAAACCCATCGATTTGGCAAAAGCAGTCAAGCTCTCAGGGCTAGGCGCTTGTCGTGGGTCCGTGATGATGTGCACTTTGGGGCTCAGCGCATACATTTGTAATTTGTTGGTGGCTGCATCAGATGCGTTGGCAAGCTCTTGTGCCGCCAAGTTAGCCGCAGTGCGCGCCGCTGGTATGTCGTCCGCCTGGTTGGTCAAAGCATCGGCGATGGAATTGGCGGCCGAAGCAGCCAGGGCCAATGCATGTGGCAAATCGCCCTGCCAAGGTGTTGCTGAGGCCAAGTCGTTGTCTTTGTTGTCCGTTGAGGCTTTGCGGCTTCGGTGGGAACTACCAGAAGACGATTTCGCGCTTGATTCTTGCTTGTCTTCTTTGTGCCCAGGGGCTTCTTTCGAAACCCGGGAATTGTCCTTAGGTGCTATCTTGTCTTGGTTTTGGGCCTGCGACGCCCTATCTTTATTAGCCAAAAGTGCTGCCTGCTCAGTAGCTTGTGCGCTTTCCGTATGGATGGCGTTGCTTGCGGCGGCAAAACTTTGCCGTTGAGAAGCTGGCAATTGCTGTAATTGCCGCGCCATGATTTGGGCAAAGTCGAGCCCTAGGCCCTGACCGGCGACAGCATCCGCCCCGCTGGCAGGCCCTTGTGCAGGGCTGTTTGCGAGTGGAGTGGCGTTACGAGGCGCCGTTGGCAGTGGAAGGTAACTGTTGAGGTTCATGGTGTTTCAAAACAAGTTGACGCAGTAACTAAGCAAGAACCGTGACAGGTCACATCTTGCCGTTTACCTTGCCATGTGCGCAGGTGTCAGTTTGGGTTGGCACATCGATTGCTTGGTGTAATTGGCCGTGACATGGTGTTACGGCAAAAAAGTAATCTAAACGTTCCAATTTCAACTGGATTTCACTGATGAGCACACTCACTCTGTCAACGATTCGACAGAACTTGTCGAAATTTGACCTCACCGGACTCAGTATTCCGGTGGTGGTGCTCGTCATCATGGCCATGTTGGTGTTGCCACTGCCACCGCTGTTGTTAGACTTTTTGTTTACTTTCAACATCATGTGCAGTCTGGTGGTCATCATGATCGCCATCAGCACCCGCAAGCCGCTCGAGTTTTCATCCTTCCCCACCGTCCTCTTATTTGCCACCATGTTGCGCTTGGCGCTGAACGTGGCGTCAACCCGTGTCATCTTGGTTAACGGCCATGAAGGCACCCACGCGGCGGGCAAAGTGGTAGCCGCTTTCGGCGAATTCGTGATTGCCGGCAACTATGTGGTCGGCTTCATCATCTTCGCGATTTTGATGATCATTAACTTTATTGTGGTGACCAAAGGTGCAGGCCGCGTCTCCGAAGTGAATGCCCGCTTTACCTTGGACGCCATGCCAGGCAAACAAATGTCTATCGACGCCGACTTGAATGCTGGCGTTATCGACCAAGAGACCGCCAAGAAGCGCCGCGCCGAATTGGCCCAAGAATCTGATTTCTTCGGTTCGATGGACGGTGCATCAAAATTTGTCAGCGGTGACGCCATAGCTGGCTTATTAATTCTTTTGATCAACTTGATCGGCGGTTTGATCATCGGTATCGCCCAACACGACCTGACCTTTGCAGAAGCCGGCAAGATCTATACCTTGCTGACCATCGGTGACGGCTTGGTCGCGCAAATTCCATCGTTGTTGTTGTCACTAGCGACCGCCATCGTGGTGACACGTGTGACTACCACTGAGTCGATCACGGAGCAGGCCTCCACCCAGTTGGCAAACCCCACTGCACTCTTTATATCTGCAGCCATTTTGATCATCCTGGGCATGGTGCCTGGCATGCCACACCTGATGTTCATCACTTTGTCTGCAGCCACTGCGGGTTTGGGCTTGATGATCATCTCGAAAGAAGTGCAAGAAGAACAAGCCGTGCAAGCGGAAAAAGACGCTGCCCCTGCCGAAGGTCCCAAAGAACTCGACTGGGACGACGTCGACCAAGTCGACCTCATTGGCTTGGAAATTGGTTATGGCCTCATTCCTTTGGTTAACGCCGAAACCGGTGGCGAACTGATGTCACGCGTCAAAGGCGTGCGTAAGAAACTCTCTGCCGAGTTGGGCTTTCTGGTCCAACCCGTGCGTATCCGGGACGACCTCAATATCGACCCAGACTCCTACAACATCGTGCTCAAAGGCGTGGTGCGTGGCAAAGGCGAAGTCAAAGTCGGTCGCGAATTGGCGATCAACCCAGGTCAGGTCTACGGACAACTCGAAGGCATTGCCACCCGCGAACCTGCATTTGGTTTGGAAGCGGTGTGGATCGAGCCTTCACAACGCGACCAAGCCCGTACCTTGGGCTACACCGTGGTCGATGCGGCTACGGCTATTTCGACCCACCTCAACAAAGTCTTGCGAGAAAACGCGGCCGATTTGCTCAGCCACGACGAAACCCAACAACTGCTCGACAAACTCGCGTCCAAGTCGCCCAAGATTGTGGAAGACTTGGTTCCTGGCAAATTGTCTTTGGGCATCTTGACCCGTACTTTGCAAAACCTCTTGCAAGAGTCAGTCTCGATCCGCGACATGCGCACCATTGCCGAAGCGCTGACCGAAGCCAGCACCCGTACCCAAGACCCCGAACAACTCACCGCCATCGTGCGTCCCAAGTTGGGCCGCATGATCATGCAAAACCTCATCGACGGCGACAACAGCTTGCAAGTCATGACCTTGGAGCCTACGCTTGAGCAATTGCTGCACAACGTGTTGCAACAAAGCCAGCCCGGCCAACCCGTGGTGATGGAGCCCAGCTTGGCAGAAAACCTTTTTGCTGCGTTGCGCGAAGGTTCGCGCGCCGTGGAAGACATGGGACACCCCGCCGTGTTGGTGGTCTCTCCTGTGATCCGTGGCTGGCTCTCCAAAGCGGCACGCTTCCGTGTGAACGATTTGACCGTGCTGTCCTACAGCGAAATCCCAGATGACCAAGCCGTCAAAGTGATCCATACGGTGGACGCCAAGAACAAAAACGACTGATTTAAACCATTGACCAAGACAGAGTGAGCAACTTATGGAACTCAAACGAATCCTCGCCCGCAATGCACGAGCCGCCAATGAAAAGGCGATTGCGCAATACGGCCCTGACGTGCTGGTGATATCCAGCAGCCAGGTCAATGGCCTGACCGAACTCATCGTGGCAGTCGATCTTCCAGCGCTCACTGCAGAAGAAGCAGAACCGTTTCTCAAAACAGAATTTGCCAATGCTTCTAATAAACAGCCGGCCAGCAAATTTGATGTGCTCTTGGGTCAAACCTTTGAAGACAATAAGCGCCAAGCGCGCGAACGCCAAGCCACCCAAGTGGCCAAACCGATCATCCAAGTCAATGCCAAAGCAGAACCGGTGAAAGCGAAAGTTACCGCCAAGCCTGCAGCCAAAGCGAAAGCGAGCGAAGCTGAGCAAGAAATACGCGACCACGAAATGGTGCGCGGCCGTGAGATCGTCGAACTCGTGCGCGAAGAACTTGCTTCTTTGCGTCGCGAATTCAAACTCAGCCAACAAATGGCGACGTGGCAAGGCACTATGCCCCTACCACCCGCTTTGACACCTTTACGCGACGCGCTGAATGACGCGCCGATCCCCGTCGCTTTGCGTGCTTTGTTGATCGACAGCATCAAAGACCACGACAACATGGCGGATGCCAAACTCGCCCTACACAACCAACTCACCCATGCGATCGAGCAAGAACAGTTGGCCATGCCTACTTCTGGCGTCCACGTATTGGTCGGCCCTTCTGGCGCCGGTAAGTCTTTGATGGTGGCGCGTCTAGCGCAAGCCGCCTCTCTTGCATACGGCAGTGAAAAAGTCATGGTCATCAGTTACCACGACCAACGTGCTGGCGCTTGGAACCAAACCCAGTTACTCAGCGCCCAGTCTGGCGTCGACAGTTTCCGCGCGATCAACATCGGTACCCTGAAGTTGCTGCTCGAAGAGCATGCTAGCCGCCGATTTATTTTGATCGACACCTCCGGCGTACAAATGCAAGAGCGTTTGACAGAGATCCGTGGATTGCAACAAGATATCGGCGTACATGCCGTGGTTCCAGTCGACGCGTCTTCTGCTACCTTGCGCCGTATGTTCGAGAACAACGACAACACATGGTCGAGCTTGATGCTCAGCAAATTGGACGAGTCCAACCAGCCTTGGGCTTTGTTGCAGTTCTTGACTGAAAAATCATTGCCTGTCTCGGTCGCTAGCCAAGGTGAGCGCACCAGTGACTTGGTCGAAGAAGTCGCGATGGCCGATTTGGTCAAGCGCGCGCTCGACAATTTGGTGTTGCCTGAGAACACCGCGCAAGCTGAATCGGCCCAAGCCGCTTCGCTGGGTGCATTGACGGTGAACAAGTTACAAAAAATTGCAGCCCATTACCAAACCGAAAGCACAGGTCTGACCCATGAGTGAACAACGCAAAACAGAAGTCATCGGCATCGCCAGTGGCAAAGGGGGCGTGGGTAAAACCACGACCTCGGTCAACCTGGCTGTCGCATTGCGGCAGTTGGGTCACAGCGTCATGCTGTTTGACGCCGATCTGGGTTTGGCCAATGCACAAATCGCATTGGGCGCGCGTGCCGAATACAACCTGGGTCACTTCTTGGCGGGTCAAAAAACCATGCAAGAAATCATGCTCACCACGCGCCAAGGTATCAAATTGATCCCTGGTGCATCCGGCATGCAAGAGCTTGCAGGTTTGAGCCAATTACAAGCCGCCAGCATCGTGCAGTCGTTTGGTGCGTTGACCGACGACATTGACTTCTTGATTGTTGACGTGGCCGCTGGTATTTCGCCTTCGGTCTTGTCTTTCTTGGCCGCATGTCAGCGTCGTTTTATTGTGGTGAAAGACGATCCGTCCTCCATCGCGGACGCTTACGGCACTATCAAAATTCTCAGCAAAGAAATGGCTCTGGACGAGATTTACCTCTTGCCCAATATGGTTGGCAGCCAAACCGAAGGCTGGAAACTCTATAAAAAACTCAACGACGTCTGCGTGCGTTTCTTGGGTGAATCGGTGCACTACCTGACGTCGATCGAAGAAGACGAAATGGTTTTGCGGGCCTTGAAAAAATACCAGTCCGTCATCGAGATGGCGCCTGGCTCTGCTGCCTCGCGCGATTTCATGCGCTTGGCCGAGGCTTGTACCCACTTACGTCCGATTGACCATGCGTCAGGCGGCATGCAATTTTTTATGGAGCGGCTGATTCTTGGCAATCCGTCGGAGCACGTATGAAATCACTTTCACCTCTAGAAATGTACGGCGGAGCTAAGCCGCCCGGCGAGGAATTGGTCATGGCCCATTTAGGCTTGGTCAAACGCGTCGCCTTGCATCTCAAAGCGCGTATTCCGGCTTTTATGGA
>Ga0192647_102697_pt1 | contig 10951 bp, 9 predicted proteins | sample LauGreFa1BDMLBSN_2_FD_133046 | JGI IMG/M metagenome (GOLD analysis project Ga0192647, IMG submission 133046) | Freshwater lake microbial communities from Lake Michigan, USA - Fa13.BD.MLB.SN - reassembly | ecosystem: Environmental > Aquatic > Freshwater > Lake | place: Lake Michigan, USA...
TATCGCAAGATCAAAGGAGACGATAATGAAGTACACGCCTGAACTAGTTCAAGAAGGTTTTCTTTTCCCAGAGACGCCGCGCTGGCACGCACCGTCTAGTTCTTTCTTTTTTGTTGATATTGATCGTGGCCAGATTCATAAATGGGTTCCTGGCTTGCCAACAACTCTTTTCTTCCAACACTCGGACTGGATTTCTGGGTATGGGTTCGGTCCTGGTGACAAATGGACAGTGACTTCTGCGCGGCGTCGTGTTTTGATGCACGTCGCTATGGGTGACACTCCTGACTCTGCCATCACAACAGATATTGCAGATTTATCAGACATTGCTACTTACGGCATTAATGATTTGTTGATTGCTCCAAATGGAACCGTGTATCTCGACACACTGTGTTACAACTTTCTCGCTGGAGAAGTGGAAGATCCACCATCAAGTCCAGTGATGGTCGTGAAGTCTGATGGTTCTTTAATGGAAGCCACTCGAGTGACGACATTTCCAAACGGGATGGCTCTTGCACCAAACAGCAATACTTTGTTGATTGCAGACTCGCTCGCTCAATGCATTTTTGCTTGCGACATCAGCAGTAACGGAACTCTCACCAACGAAAAAGTTTGGGCCGCCTTGCCAGGCGAGATGCCAGATGGAATTTCCCTTGATGCTGACGGTGGATTGTGGGTAGCTAGTCACAATCGCGTCATTCGCATAGTCGAAGGTGGATCAATCACCGATGAAGTGGACATGGGTTCTACTCGAGCCACTGCATGCATGCTGGGTGGTGCTGATGGCAAGACTTTGTTGATAACCGCCTCAGACAGTCATGACCGTTCCATCATTACGGACAATCCATCAGGTCGTATTTTCTCGGTGACGGTATCGGTGCCGGGTAACTCGCTACCGTCCATTTACTAAGGCGCGTTCTAGCGCCCCTGACATGGACGCTGCCATTGCAGCCATGCTGCAGCCCGAAAACCCCTATTTCCGCCAGGGGTAGACCCCCGGAGTTGCGAACTTGCACTACTTCTGATTAGATACCTGACTAAATCACTCGGAATTATCAGGAATCCAGAAATGACCACCATCACCCACACCAGCAACGACCGGCAGAGTCACTCAGTCGCGCCGCGCCTGAGTGTGAGTCGTGCTCGAGTTGGTCTTGTGGTTGTGTTGTTGGCCGCCCTCACTTTGGGAATTGTGTCAGCACAATTCGGCTCGAACGAGGATTCGTCTCGCGGCTCTACGCCAAGCACCGCACGTTCTCTGTAAGAACTATTCGTACACAGTTTCTGATCGAACTGAAGCGAACGCTGCATCAAGTGCAGCAAAGACGGGGAGCGAATCCATGATGCGCTGTGAGTCGCCACCGATGCGAACGTGACCCTTGATAAAAACTTCTTGTGCTGCGACCTGTTCGGTCGCAACAGCAACTGCGGTTTCCCATGACTGTTCCATGCGCACATGTTCAATTGATGCAGGACCAGCGCCAAAGGTGGCGACACCGTTGCCTACCTGCAAGTGATACATGACAGTTCCTTCTGGACCGTCAGTAACAACCTGAGTGATTCCGATTTCATGAGTCTGTGCTGCAGCCTGCATTGATTCGCTGGCGCCAACAAGTGCCTGCATGGCCTCTATCCATTCAAGACTTAGGTATCGCATGTAACTATTCTGCCGAATGTTTCCGAGAACTGCGCCAGTGATTGATGAATTCGATGGCTACGGGAAGAATGGAAATGAAGACAACCGCAAGAACCGCAATCTCGATGTGTTCTTTCACAATGTCAATTTGACCGAGAAAGAAACCGAGTAACGGGAGCCCTGCACCCCACAACAATCCGCCAACAATGTTGTATCGAACGAAGGTTTTGTATTCCATCTTTCCGACGCCGGCCACTACCGGTGCAAACGTGCGAACAATGGGAACAAATCGCGCGAGCACTACCGTGCGTGCGCCGTACTTTTCGAAAAATGCGTGAGCTTTCGTGACATGGTCAGGATTGAACAAGCGAGACTTTGGTCGTGCAAAAATTGCTGGCCCCATTTTGTTTCCAATGAGATAACCAACTTGGTCTCCAATGATGGCCATAGACACCGAGACAAGAATGACAAACGGCAACGGGGGAAGCACGTTGTTGCCAGCTTCACTTGCGAGGAACCCGGCGATAAAGAGCAATGAATCACCAGGGAGAAAAAACCCAATCAATAATCCAGATTCGGCAAACACAATTGCCCCCAAGATGAGAAGGCCTCCATTGCGGAGCAGATCTTCGGGGTTCAGTAACGCGAGCATTTATTGAACGCTAGTGGGGGAAACACAAAGGGCCCGGGCATTACGCCCGGGCCCTTTGCTAGACGTAGGTCTATTCGGCAGATGCCAGAATCGTTGACTTCTGACGACTGGAACGAATCACTGATGCACCAAGCACTGCGAGTGCTGCGGCTGCAATGAGAAGACGCGTTGTGTCGTTGTCTTGGTTGCTGATGATTGCGGGAAGAATCAACAATGAAACAAGGTTCATCACCTTGATCAATGGGTTCAATGCAGGACCAGCAGTGTCCTTGAATGGGTCACCAACGGTGTCTGCGATAACAGCAGCCTTGTAAGGCTCTGATCCCTTACCACCATGGTGTCCGTCTTCGATGTACTTCTTAGCGTTGTCCCATGCACCACCAGCATTGCTGAGGTAGTTGGCCATGAGCTGACCAGTAAGAATTACAGCGGCAAGGAAGCCACCAAGTGCTTGCCAGCCGATACCGAATCCGACGATTACAGGTGTCAACACTGCAAGAAGTGCAGGTGTCATCAATTCACGAAGCGATGCCTCTGTGCAGATGTCAATGACTGGACCGTATTCAGGCTTCTTAGTACCGGCCATAATTCCACCATCGCGGAACTGGTTACGTACTTCTTGCACAACAACACCAGCGGTACGGCCAACGGCACGAATCGACAATGCGGAGAACAAGAATGGCACGGAGCCACCGATAAGAAGACCAATAAAGATCTTTGGGTCAGCAACGTTGATTGCAAGCTCTGGAGCCTTGAACACACCATCGGCCAAGTTCTCAGCCTTGATCATGAGTTCTGCACCAGCGGTTTCAATGAATGAAGCAAACAAAGCAACTGCAGCGATAACAGCAGATCCGATAGCGAATCCTTTTGTTACTGCCTTAGTGGTGTTACCCACTGCGTCGAGAGCAACCATGATCTTTTGTGGTTCACCGTGGAATTCGCCGGACATTTCTGCAATACCTGCAGCATTGTCAGACACTGGTCCGAACGTATCTTCCGAAACGATCACGCCTGTTGTTGCCAACATACCCATGCCGCACAAAGCAACGAGGTAGAGCGAGAACGTAAGGTTTCCGCCGCCAAGTGCCAATGCCACACCAATCGCGATTGCGATTGCGATTACTGCGTACACGCTTGATTCAAGACCGTACGCGGTACCCGACAAGATGGCGGTTGCTGGGCCAGTTTCTGCTGACTCTGCAATTTCCTTTACAGGACCATGATGTGTTGCGGTGTAGTACTCGGTGAGACGGCTTACAAGTTGCGCTAGTACAAGACCAACTGCAACTGCACCAAACACTCGCCAGCCTGCGCCGCCCAAGAGCTGGACGCCTTCGCCGGCTGTGCCTTTTTCGTTTCCAACATAAGCAAGTGAAAGTGCAAGTGTTCCCACAAGTGTGAGAGAACCAGCAACAAGGAAACCCTTGTTGATTGGCTTCAATGCATCTGTTTCGCCTTCTTTTGCCTTTACTGCGAACACACCAAAGATTGATGCGATAACACCAATGGCGCGCGCTGCGAGTGGGAATACGAGTCCCATTGCTGGGTTCAAACCAATTGAGTTAAACGCTGCAACACCAAGAATGATTGATGCAACGAGTGTTACTTCGTAACTCTCGAAAAGGTCAGCGGCCATACCTGCACAGTCACCAACGTTGTCACCAACGTTGTCGGCGATTGTTGCTGGGTTACGTGGGTCGTCTTCAGGAATTCCTGCTTCAACTTTGCCCACCAAGTCAGCACCAACGTCGGCTGCCTTAGTAAAGATGCCGCCACCAACGCGCAAGAACAGCGCGAGGAGTGAGCCACCAAAACCAAAACCAACAAGAATCACGCTTGAGGTGTTCTGGAACAACATGATGATGACTGTTGCGCCGATAAGTCCGAGACCAACGGTGAACATACCTGCAACGCCACCGGTGCGGAATGCAACGGTGAGTGCCTTTGGCATTGAACCCGTGAGCGCGGCTGCTGCCGTACGCACGTTTCCGCGAGTAGCAAGGGTCATACCGATGTAACCGGTGAAACCAGAAGCAGCACATCCGAGGATGAACGCCACGGTTCGCCAGATTCCGGCTTGCATAAAGGACAACGCTTCCGTTGCCTCCATGCCTTCACCTTTCATGATTGCAGTGGACGTGATGAACACGATCGCTGCAAGGGGAACGAGAATCATGACGATCGTCTTGAACTGACGCTTCAAGTAGGCGTTCGCGCCTTCTTGAATCGCCAAGGCGATCTCTTTCATCTTCGGCGTGCCTTCGTCGGCCGCCATTACTAAACGGGCAAGATAGAACCCAACGGCGATAGCAAGGATCGCTGAAGCAGCTGAAAGCCACAACACCGCCCATTCTCCGCCCTTGAGTACGAATTCCTGGTACCCGCCTTCTGCTGCAAATATTCCTGACACGGAAATTGTCTCCTGGCATGTTTTGGGCCACCAAGTTTTGATGGCCTCTGTATGGAACATTGCAAGAGTAGTGAAAAACGGCACTCAGATACGAAATGGTCAAGTTGGTGCCCAGGGGGGCTTGGGGGGTACCGTTTCAAGTGCAATTGCACCACTGGGTGGCCCAGTCGGCAAGGAGTCCAAATATGGCACAGATAGTCACGAGCCAGAGAGGCCCCGTCACAGGGACCGCTACTGCCAAGAAGAAGCGTCGTCCGTTCCTTCTTGACCTCTATTCCACCGCGGTGGGCAAGAAGTACGTCATGGGCGCCACCGGTATCGCCATGATGGGATTCGTCCTTTTCCACATGATTGGGAACCTGAAGATGTACGCAGGTGCAGCAGACCTCGATCACTACGCGCACTTTTTGCAAACACTCTTGTACCCACTGGCACCCAAGGGATGGGTTTTGTGGATTCTTCGCGGCGGACTCATCTCGATGTTGTTCTTGCACCTGCATGCCGCGTATTCACTCACCGTCATGAATCGTCATGCACGACCTGTGAAATACCAGAGCAAGCGTGACTATCAGATTGCGAACTTTGCAAGTCGCACAATGCGCATGTCTGGATTGGTAATCCTGGCGTTCATTGTGTGGCACCTTGCAGACCTGACATTCGGAGTCGTTAACTCGCATGTCGGCGAGATGGTGACGCACTCGGGAGATGAAGAAGCAGTCAAGGCTGTGTACGCAAGCGTGGTGCACTCGTTCAACCGCACACCTGTTGCGTTGTTCTATGTATTCGCAAACGTGCTGTTGGGCATTCACTTGTTCCACGGTGCCTGGAGCATTTTCCAATCATTTGGTTGGAATAACCCTCGCTTCAACACATGGCGTCGCGCATTTGCCACTGGCTTTGCCGCACTAGTTGTTGTCGGAAACGTTTCATTCCCTATCGCCGTCATGGCCGGCGTTGTCGGCTGACCCATCGCTCTGAAGAAAGAAGAACCCAATGAGCCTCACAGATGATCTCCTAGCAAAAAATACAGTTCAACTCGATAGCAAAATTCCTGCTGGGCCTATGGCCGACAAATGGAATAGCTACAAAGACAACATGAAGTTGGTGAACCCCAACAACAAGCGCAAGTTCAAAGTCATTGTGGTGGGTACCGGTCTTGCTGGTGCTTCAGCTGCTGCAACCATGGCCGAACTCGGATACCAAGTCGACGCATTTACATTTCATGACTCAGCACGTCGTGCGCACTCCATTGCTGCCCAGGGCGGTATCAACGGCGCGAAGAACTACAAGGGTGACGGCGACAGCATTCATCGTTTGTTCTACGACACAGTCAAAGGTGGCGACTTCCGCGCACGTGAAGCAAACGTGCATCGTCTTGCTGAAAACAGCGTTGACATCATTGACCAAATGGTTGCTCAAGGTGTTCCTTTTGCCCGTGAATACGGTGGTTTGTTAGACAACCGTTCATTCGGTGGTGCTCAAGTAAGCCGTACGTTCTATGCACGCGGTCAAACCGGACAGCAACTTTTGTTGGGCGCATATCAGCAGTTCTCACGTCAAGTAGGTCTTGGTGGCATTCGTTTGTTCAACCGCACCGAATTGATCGACATCGTCGTCATCGATGGACATGCGTCAGGCATTGTTGTTCGCGATCTTGTCACCGGTGAACTCCAATCACATGCTGCTCACGCAGTTGTGTTGGCAACTGGTGGATACGGAAACGCATTCTTCTTGTCAACCAATGCAATGGCGTGCAACGTCACAGCAGCATGGCGTGCGCATCGTAAGGGCGCGTTGTTTGCAAACCCTTGCTACACGCAGATTCACCCGACATGTATTCCGCAAAGCGACGACAGCCAATCGAAGTTGACTTTGATGTCAGAGTCGCTACGTAACGACGGCCGCGTGTGGGTTCCAACAAATCCAGACGAGACACGTCCTGCACACGAAGTGCCCGAGAATGAGCGTGACTACTACCTCGAGCGTTTGTACCCATCGTTTGGCAACTTGGCACCACGCGACATTTCATCGCGTGCAGCAAAGCGCGCAGTCGACAAAGGTCTTGGCGTTGGTCCAAAGAAAAATGGCGTGTATCTCGATTTCGCTGATGCAATTCAGCGACTCGGTCGCGAAGTTGTTGAAGAGCGTTATGGCAACTTGTTCCAGATGTACGAACGCATCGCCGGGGAGAATCCATATGAGCAGCCAATGCGCATCTATCCAGCGAGCCATTACACAATGGGTGGCCTTTGGGTTGACTACGAACTCATGACGAACATTCCAGGTTTGTATGCAGCCGGAGAAGCCAACTTCTCCGATCACGGTGCTAACCGTTTGGGTGCATCCGCGCTCATGCAAGGTTTGTCAGACGGTTACTTCGTATTGCCGTACACAATTGGTAACTACTTGGCACCAATGTTGAACAAGGCAATCCCTGGTACAGATCATCCAGAGTTCAAAGCGGCAGAAGAAGCAGCGCGTTTGCGTTTCAATGGCTACCTCGCTGCTGGCGGAACAAAGTCTCCAGACTTCTTCCATCGTGAACTTGGAAAAATCATTTGGGATTACTGCGGCATGGAGCGCACGGAACAAGGCCTTGAAAAGGCATTGTCAGAAATTCCAGCGTTGTACGAAGAATTCAAGAAAGACCTACGCGTCACGGGCAGTGGCGAAAGCATGAACCAAACGCTTGAAAAGGCTGGTCGAGTCGACGACTTCTTCCAATTGGGAATGTTGATGTGTCAGGACGCTCTTGATCGTAAGGAAAGCTGTGGTGGTCACTTCCGCGCTGAATTCCAGACTGATGATGGTGAAGCACTTCGCGACGACGACAACTACTGCCATGTTTCTGCATGGGAGTGGGGTGGCGACCCAATGAAGCCAAACCTCAACGTTGAAAAACTTGAATTTGAAGAAGTTCACCTCGCCACAAGGAGCTACAAGTGAGCAATCATCTGAAGAACATCACATTGCGTATCTGGCGTCAGGCCGGACCAAATGTAAAAGGCAACTTTGAGAATCACGTCATCGACGAGATTACCGATGAAGCCTCGTTTTTAGAGATGCTCGACATCTTGAACGACAAACTTGTCCACGAAGGTAAAGAAGCAGTTGTCTTCGACCATGACTGCCGTGAAGGTATCTGTGGCACCTGCTCACTCATGATTGATGGCCAAGCACATGGCCCACAACGTGGAACCGCTACTTGCCAGTTGCACATGCGTCAGTTCAAGAGCAATGACACCATCACTGTTGAGCCATGGCGCGCATCAGCGTTCCCACTGATTAAAGACCTCATGGTTGATCGTTCCGCATTTGACCGCATCATCGAATCTGGTGGATATATCACCGCAGATACCGGTGGTGCACCAGATGCAAACCTCATTCCAATTCCAAAAGTGATTGCTGATGCTGCAATGGACTCAGCAGAGTGCATTGGTTGTGGTGCATGTGTTGCTGCGTGTCCAAACGGTGCGGCCAACTTGTTCACCGGTGCCAAAATTGCTCACCTCAATCGTTTGCCCCAAGGCCAAGCAGAGCGTTACTCGCGCGCTGAAGCCATGGTGGAAACAATGGATGAGCACTTTGGTTCATGCACCAACCACGGTGAGTGCGAAGCAGCATGTCCGAAAGAAATCAGCATCGATGTCATCGCGCTGATGCACAAGGACTACCGCAAAGCCAAGTTCTCAAATCGTAAGGACTTGGCTCGCGGCTAATTCCTGAGGTTCCTAGAAATCCTCGGTCCATGGGTTACGTGAGCCGGCTGAATTCTGCGATTCGGTGATGACAGCAATGAGGTTTTTGACTGCTTTAGCTTGAGCCTTCGTAGTCGATTGTTCGGACTCCCGAACTTTCATAATTCGATTATTGATCTTGTTGAATGTTCGAAGACCAAGCATCGTGGGTTCAACTTCGTTTAACCAATAGTTGATTGCGTCGTTCAGTTCGGCCCATTGCTCGGGGGTAATTGTGTCGCCATCGGCCAATGTTTCGAGCATTGCCTCAAGATGCGTAACCAATGTGTTCAACATGTCGAGGGCCAGTTTTTGTCCGAAAGGAATGTAGCCGCTTGAGTCGGAGAATGAATCCATGCTGTGCCTTGCCATGGAGTTCACGACGAATGGGCGGATAGAGCTTGAGCGGTCGACAAGCATCGCAGATTGGAAGAAAACACCGCTGCGTAATGAGTCGAAGGCCTCGTAGACAGGTTGAACCAACGTGCGCACAATCACTTGATCAGTCGTGCGTGAGCGATCTACAGCAAGCCATGCGGTGTACTTCGACAACACTTTGTATTTCACAGACATCGCCACGATGATTGCCTCAAGTTTTTCTCGAGCGGTTACAACATCGCCAGAAAAATCAGAGGCCATCATTTCGTAATCAAGAGATTTGATGTGTTGGCTTGCCCAACGAGTGGTGACCGAAGCATCAGTGCTGATGGAAATCGGAAGTGTGATGACGTGTCCGCTATCGGCGTTCACAGATACCTGGTCACCCTCTTGTGGGCGTGGCATGCGGCCACTAAGTGTCACAATTGTTTCTGGATAGATATCGGGAGCATGCGACGGCGCTTGATCCACAAGCCCAGTGGCTTCCAAGCGAGCCCTCGAGTGTGCAGCTGTTGCTACGCGGCTCATGACTTTTGCAGAAGCCTCGGCGAGACCCTCTGGAGATGACACGTATGTGCACACACCGTTGGCCGCCAAAGTCTCCAAGAATCCGTTGGCGTTTTCTCCGATTGCAACGGCAATCACGCGCGCTCCAGCAAGATGCTTTTCGCGATGATGCACGGCGGTTGCTTCGTCACCGTATGCACCGTCGGTGATGAGAACGGCAATACGGTCAATGTCTACGTCATCATCTCGATCGGCGAGCGTTGCAAGAGCAGCACCGCCCGTTGTGATTGCGCCTGTGAGGTCTGTGAAGCCGCGGGCTGTAATTGTCGCAAGTTCTTTCTGCAATTGTTGTTTCACTGTGCGAGTGACTGGAACAAATCCATGGCTTGTGGCATTAAAAACATCAATTGAACTATCAAAAGTCAAAATGTGAATGAGGTCTTCGTCGGTGAGTGAAGCAATCAGGTCTTCAGTAATGCGTCGTGCCCACTCGATGTAGTGGAGGTTCATGCTTCCGGAGCGGTCGAACATGATTTGCACAGCCTTACGACGGCGAACAGACGTCTTGTCTTTTTCCACACGAATGTTCACTTCCAACGTGCCCATTGTCGGATCGTCGGCATCGGCAACCCACTTTGCGCGCGCAATTGCAGAAGGGATGGACCAGTGCAAAATGATGTCGCCAGTAAGGCCAAAGTCGTTGATCGAAACCTGAGTGGGTGTGATCTTTGCAGATGGAACTGTTTCGCAGATCAAGTCTTGTGCTGGTTCAGAAAATGAAATATTCACAGTTGCGCGAAGTGGCGAACGGCCCGTGCGACGTGGGGGAGTAATGGTGGACACATCAGGAACTCCAGCAGGCGTGTAGCGCTCCTTGATCATTGTGGGGAATCGAAGCGAAGCCTTGGTTCCGTCGATGGCGGCGCGATCGTGGATTTCAAGAACAACTGAGATTGCTTCGCCTGGGTGAATGTTTCCCACAGTGATCGTGAAGATTTCGGCGCGCTCCTGCTCCACAATTGCTGCAGAGTGGCCTTGTTCTTTTGCTTCTTCGTATTCAATGCGAGCAGCTTCGCGTTCCTTGATCTCGGCGGCGATTTCGCGATCGCCGATTTTCATGGTCATGCCGATCACGGCGGCACCAACAGGCAGCGGGAGAGTAAGCACCGCTTCAGCAGGCTCATCGAGTGGGTTCTCAAAAGTTGCTTCGACGGTCCATGTAACGCCATCTCCATCAACAGTGCCGTTGATGTCAATTGCGGTGACAGGGAATTCTGTGTCACCTGTGGTGAGGCTGATGCCGGGGAGTTCTTGTTCTGTGTATGTAGTCATAATCATGATGGGTCCTTTTCTTGTTCGGTTGATGAATCGTCGGTGAATGAAATAAGTGCAGATAGTGCAGTGGTTACTCGTTGAATTTCCGCTTGAGTGGGCAATCGATGTGTGAATCCACTGAGCTGGATGTTGTGAGAAATTTGAAAGGCCCAACCGTCTGCTTGTGCAGCGGGCTTCATCATTGAATTCACGACGATGGCGCGGTGAGCACCAACGTTTGCCACTTTCCATGTGGGGATCTCGTCGCGCATTGGTGGTGGGCCAATCTTCTTCAGTGATTGTCCAGCGCTTTGTGC
>Ga0192647_102698_pt1 | contig 10950 bp, 15 predicted proteins | sample LauGreFa1BDMLBSN_2_FD_133046 | JGI IMG/M metagenome (GOLD analysis project Ga0192647, IMG submission 133046) | Freshwater lake microbial communities from Lake Michigan, USA - Fa13.BD.MLB.SN - reassembly | ecosystem: Environmental > Aquatic > Freshwater > Lake | place: Lake Michigan, USA...
GAAGATTACGCTCGGCCCGCTAAGAGTGTTCCCGATTCGAGAATCGAACGTCAGATCCCCATCGCGTGAAACATAGACGCGGCCCGCTTCCGCGTCGTCAGAGATCGAGCGTAGATATTGAGCGACGGAAGTTCCTTCTGAGATCGCATAAGCGCCGAGAGTCGTAGTTCCCGTCTGTATGTCGCGAGTCCCGGCCGGGTAGCTAACTTCTGGACGGTCGAGAATTGTCGTAACTCTCGCCGAAGATAATTCTTCCGATGGAGTGAACGCCGAAAGAAACGTATTCGACAATAGAAAAAGATCGTCCGCGCAAGTGATCGTAACCGTCGGGACGTTTTTAGTAAACGCCGTCCCGTAGTCGTAAGCGAAGTCCACGACTCGACCCTTAAATAAGTATTCTCCGTTACGCGAGAGCCGTATTTGACGCAGAGGCGAAAGGCCGGGAGTGTCGTCCGTTTCGTCATAATAGACGGACGCCTCGTTATATGGATCGAAAGAGCGACTCGGATCTATTGCTTGAATAACCATCGTTCCCGGCGAGATCGAATCTAGGACGTTCTTCTTTCCTCTGAACGCTCGGATCGCTGTAACTTGTGCCGTGATTTCGGAGAACTGATCGACGCCGTCTAGGACGTAAGTCGTATTATTAAGGACTCCTTGCTGTAAGTCGTCTAAAGTGAAGCCGTCGCCGAAGCCGGTATCCATTTCGAGGACATAGTTCCCGCCGGTTATTATGGTCGCCATATTACGCGGCGATCTGGACGTCTACCGGCCCGCTAATAAGGTTGTAGCGCTGTAATGATTCGACTATTAGGTTCGGAAGATTTGCGTCGGCTGTAACCGTGTTCACGGTTATATTTACGGGCGCGGCTTGAGTTCCGCGAGCCGATTCCATCGCCGCGATACGTTCCGCCATTCCGTAAGTCGTTAAAGCGCTCGTCTCTGGAGTGCTAAAAATTGTCTGATCGGGAATCCCGATTCCTACACTTCCGCCTCCGCGTCCGCCGCCTCCGCCGCTTCCGCCGCCTCCGCCGGGAAGCGTTAGGTCCGGGATAGTTAAGCCGGGAGTCGAGATAGTGCCGGGAGTGTCGATTCGGTCGGCTCTGCTAGGCGCGTCGAAGCCGGTTCCAGATGGTCCGCTCGGAGCGCTAATAGATGGGAGACTAATCGAGACGTTTCCGATTACGTCGATCTCGACTCCGGGTAATAGATTTAATGCTTTGATCGCGAAGTTTACGCCGCTAATAATTCCGTTTACCATCGCCTCGATTACGTTGAGGACCGTTTCGGCGATTTTGATTACGAATTTTCCGAGCGAAACGAAAGCGTCTAAGAGGTTAAAGACGACGTCGATTACGGGTCCGATAGCTTTCGCGACGATGTCGAAAGCGACGGCTAAAACTTTGCCGAGGATCGGAGCGATACGGTCTCGGATGAAGCCGTAGAACTGTAATAAGAGCTCGCCGTATTTGCGGAATGAATCTCTATTTTCGTTAATTTTTTCGACGATAATATCGAAGATTTTTCGTAAGCCTTCGAAGATCGGGATCGCGATCGTCATAACGATAGGGACGAGATAATTAACGATTAGATCGGCGAAGAATCTAAACGCGGGGACGAGATTATCGTTAAAGAATTTCGTTAAAGTTTTCACGACCGGGATCAGATATCTATCGAAAGCCGGGACGAGTTGATCGTTAATAAAGTTCGTTACGTTCGAGATCGCGTCCGCTAAGAATGGGCCGATTTTGTCGGCGAGATCTGTAATTATTGGGACGAGTTTCGTTAAGAAGAAGTCTCCCAGATTCGAGAAGATCGGAAGTAAATAAGATCCGACTTGCTCGACGAGTTCGCCGCCGACAATTTTTAGACGACTCATCTTCCCTTCGAATGTGTCGGCCGCTACTGCCGCCGCTCCGCCGAAAGTCGCCGAGAGAGCTTGAACGGCTCCGTCGAAGTCTTTAGTTTTGACTAGGTTCTCGTCGAGAGGGATTCCGAGCTTTTGTAAGCCGGCGACGTTTCCGCCGTATGCTTTCGATAATGCGATGGAGACGCTTTCTAAGTCCTTGCCGGTTGCCGCGCTAATGTCGGTCGCGAGTGTGAGTAGTTCTTGAGAGCGTGTAACGTCTCCGGTTGCTCGCGCTAGGTTCGCGAAAGCCGGCCTCAGTTGGTCGTCCGCGACTCCGATCTGGATCGACATTTTGCCGATCTGATCGTCGATCGCTTTGATTTGATCGTTCGTCGCCGAAGTATTCGCTTTTAGAGCCTGATTTAATAATTCGAAACTTTTTTGGTCCTCTGCCGCCGCTTTTACTGCTAAGCCAATTCCGGTAGCGATAGCGCCGACGCCGACGGCCGTTACTGCCGCGATCTTCTTAAACGATCCTCCGAGGCGTTCGAGTGATCCTTCGGCTTCGCCTACGGCTTTCTTTAATGGTCCGGCGTTGCCGACGATGGAGACTGTAATCGGTTTAGCCATAGAACTATCCTAGATCGTATTTTGTAATTAAAGAGTCCACGAGCGAGGCGTAGCGTTGAGCGACTTCGCTTCGACGTGAGTCGATCGCATCATAAAAGAACGGATTAGGTTTTATCGCTCGCGACGGCCATCCGAAGTGGATCGGTCCGGCATACGGGACGCCGACGCTTCCGGCTCTGATTTTCGCCGATTTTTTAGTCGAGGCGTTTCGGATATTTGCGGCGAGCGCTCCGGTTAGAACGGGGACATATTTTTTAGATTCGCCGATAATGATTTCGGCGACTCTTTTATTTGTTTCTAGGAATTCTTCTTTATTGAGATCGAGCGCATCCGTTGAGAGCTTGCGGAGGTCGCGTTGCACTTTTGAAAGTCCTTCAATTTTGACGGCATCCGTCGGATTCGCACGAAAGCCGAAAGTTCCAGAAGCCATAGATTTATCTCGCTCTCGTTCTTGCTTGCGCGTCTGCTTGTTTCTTTCTTCTTAATAGCCCATCGTAGATGAGATCTAGGACTTCTGGCGAGGTTTCGATTAGTTCGTTAGGCGCGATCCCGGTTTCGATGGCGAGCTCGGCGATATATTCACTGAACGAGCCTCGCGTTAGACTTTTGGGTCGTTGCCTATTTCTACGTCCGCGACGTTTTTCGACCATTCTTCGAACGGCTTGACTACGTTTCCGTTATCTTTTTCGGCGAGCCAAGCGAGATAGTAAAGATGTTCCATTCGAGTATCTGATCCGCTAAACGCGGCAGAGATGCCACACTTAGCCCATCGTTCGAATGCGATTATTGCCGGCGGGTAGACGGGTAGTTCTACTGTGTTTCCATCGCGCCGCTCGACGGTGAGGCGTATTTTTAGCACGTTTTAGATTACGCTACGGCCTGCACTATTGAGCCGCCGGAGTAGGTGCAAGTAATCTCGACGAGCTCTCCTACGTTTACGACGATCGGAGCTTGAGCCAGATAGCCGCCGGTGTGGGTATACCTCGGCGAGCTCGCTCCGGGAGCGGTCGCGAGTGGCTCGTAGACGATAACGGAAGTAGTTCCGACGTCGCCGAAAGCGAATTGGATAGCTTCGGCTGTAGCGAAGCTTCCTAAGAGAGTGAAAGTAGTTTCGGAGTTCTCCAAGCCTGCTACGTTCTCGACATAAGTCGAGGCGAGAGTCGTAGCGTCCAGAGCCGGAAGAGTCTTCGTCATTGTGATAGAGCGAAGTTGATCGTTGAAGTCGGTTCCGCCTACCGTGAAGACGGTCGCTTTTCCGAGTTGGGTTACTGTTGCCATAGTTCTATCTTACTCCGTTTCTTCTGTAATAGTTTTAGCATACTTCTTAGATGCTTTAGTGTTTTTAGGTTCTTGAGTGATCGCGCCGATCGCCAAGCTCTTAAGAGGCTCGACTCCGACGGCGACTAGATCCTCGTCGGTTACGATCTGGCCGGGAGTGAACGCTTTTAGACGCGACGAAACGACGACGTAGTTAGCCATTATCCCCAGAGTTCCATCGTGTAACGGTAGGCGAGCATTTCCACGCCGCTAACACTAACCGAGATCGGAGTCGCTGTAACGACTCTCGAATTTGAGACCGTCGCGACGCCGTTTTTAGGTAGTGTCGGCGCGGCGTCTAGTTTTGCTTTGATCGAGGTCGAGCCGGTCGCCGCCAAGAAACTATCTAGGTAGTCTTGCGCGGATCGTTCCGACATTCTGCCGGTAATGAGAATTAGGTCGATCGAGCCTCGATCTAGGCTATTTGCGAGCGTGTATTCCCAAGTTATAGAGATCTGACCGATTACGAGAGCCGGAGGGACTAGGCCGTCCGGGATCGTGTCGTAAACTCGTAGTCCGGTTATATTGACGGCCGTTTTTACGCCGTCTCGAACGTCGGACGGGACCATCGCTAAGCGAGAACTTCGCGTCTATATGGTCGGACCATCGCTTGAACGTCGCGACCTAGAGGCGACATTCTGATAGCGCCGAGTTCCGATAAGCCGAGAACGCCGCCGACACTCGAAGCACGTTTCACTAGATCAGTCGAGAGAATGAGGCAAGCTTCTTCTATGTCGTCTGGAGGTGTTCCGTTATACCATCCGAATTTGGCTGTTACTTGAACGCCGGGACGAAGATTAACGGGAGACGGGAAGAGCGTCGTTCCGACCATCGTTATTACTGTAAACGGTCGTTCTAATTGTGGAGCGTTTACGGGGTCGAGAATGTAGTCGGTGTTAAACGTGAGAGTCGTTTCGAATGTGCCGTCTCCGCCGGTGTCGGTTTTTACGATTAGTCCGGTAGTCGAAGATATGTCGTCCACGAAGAGACGATAGAAGTCGGTCGCTCGATATTGTCTTGCGGTGGCGTTGGTGTCTGCCCAGAAGCGGCGATTAGTCATCCGGTCGATAGATCTTGAAGCGGACTCGATCGCTTTTTCTATATTGACCGTTTCGTCGGCCGTTATAGTCGTCATTCCCGTATAAGACTGAAACGTAGCGACGGTCGTATAGCCATTAGTTATAGCCATCGTCTAAGCCTCTTTCTTTTTTTTAGGGACGTTCCTTTTCGCTTTAGATACTACTTTAGGCTCTTCTCGTTCGATGGGTGCTTGCTCGGCTCGCGGTGTTTTATGTCCCGTCGAAAGGAGTCCGTCGAGCCGAGCGAGCTCTTTATCTACGTTCGCGACTTTGTCCTTTTTACCTTTTGCAAGATATCCGGCGCGTTCGGCGATTAGTGCTTCGCGATATTTTTCGACGTTGAAGCCCATAGTAGAGATCTGAGGTTCTTCCGGCGACTAGACAAGGAGTCCGCTAGTCGCCGGAAGAAGAGAATCAGAATGTCGGAGTTACGAGACCGGTTCCGCCGATGTAAGCTCCGGCGAGTGGCCTTCTTTGTGCTGTGAAAGCCGAGAAGCCGAAGAGAACGATTCGGATCGCGACTTTGCCGTCTGGCTGTTCGAATCGAACGTATGTCGGCATCTGTGGAGCTTCCCAGAGGTGCATCTCGTCGGATGAGACGACATAGATTAAGTCTTCATTAGCGCCGGCGCCGTTCGTAGTTGTTACGTTCGCGTCGGTGATAATTGGCAAGCCGAGCATCGAGTATTGGCCGCTCTGACCGTAGCCGAGGCCGCTAAACGTGCCGATCGCGTTCATAGGACCGTTAGCGTTAGGCACTACAAGCGGACGGTTCGTCGAATCGACGCCGGCCAAGAGGAAGCCCAAGCGGCGCGGGTGCATAATGATAAAGTTCGGGCCGCTAAAGACGTTCGACTGCACTCTCTGGATCGCGTCTACGATCTTCGGATACAGTTCGGCGACTGTTGGAGTCGCTTCGGTGAACGTAACGACTTGAGTTAGCGCGGTGTTAAGACCGGTCGGCTCGCCGCTCGATCCTGATCCGTTGAGGATGCCGTTATCAAGTTTTGTATTGTAGGCCGAGATGAGGTCCGCGAGGACTACTTCCTCGATGTTCGCGCCTCGGAGGATTGCTTGCTTTGAGACGTCTTGCATACCGGCGATGGTGTTCACGTTCACAGTTAGGAGCGTGTCGTCGATGTTTGTCTCTGTAGCTGTGTCGTTTTCTGCCGCTTGATAGCCGACGGCGGTTCCCGTTGTTACCTTCGAGATGTTTACCGTCATACCTTGAGCCGGGAGAACGTGCTTTCGACAGATGTCCGCGACCGGACGACCGGCGCGAGCGAGCGGAGCGTAAAGGTCGATCAAGTATTGCGGGACGACAAGTCCGGCGAATGCGGCCGTTCCGACGTCGCGCTTTTCGAGCTTGACTTCACGGTTATAGCGAGCGATTCGATCGGTCGCGTCTGCATCGCGTGAGAACTCCGACGAGATCGCGTCGGCCAAGAATGAGAACGATCCGCGAGCGTGATAGGTCGGCTCTTCGGAAGTTACTTTCCATCCGCCTACTTGACGAGTTTCTGGAGTTGAGACTTCTACTTTTTTAGCGAGTTCGATAGCGGCAAGTTTGCGCGTTTCGATCTCTGAGACTTGTTGAATTCGTGCGTCGAGCTTCTCAATTTCGAGGGCCAGAGCGGACACGTTAGCGACTTCGATCTCGTTTAGATCGCGATCCTCTTCGGCGGCGCGGTTTAATGTCGCGTCGATGAGTTCGTTCTTTGAATTGCGCTTTTCTTGTAGTTGTGTAAGAAAGTTCACGGTTTTAATCCTTTAGATTTTTCGATGTGTGTTATCGAGGTGTCTTAAAGATCTGGCCGGGTGTCGATCTTGTCGAGGTGCGGCGCTAATTCTTTAGAGGTGTCGTCTCTACGAGTGTAGTCCGACGGTGTTCGCTTTTGCAAGCATCCGATCGGACTCTTGAGAGATGATTTTATTAGCCCAGACTTTACCGGGATCGCCTCCCCAGAGAGCCCAAGCGATACGACCCGCCGACGGGTAGCCGTTTTCGTTAGGTGAGAATCCTTCGCCTTGTTTGTCTACTTCGTGTCGAGCGAAGAACGATCGCATTCTTAAAACAGTGTCGTATGAAAGAGCGCCGTTTATTATGTCGCGAGCGCGAGCGACGCCGATCTCAGTTCCGCCGCGACCGTAAAGACGACGCCATTCAAGCCCGCGTCTAGCTTCGGCTTTCATTTCTTGAGTCGGTTTATAGGATTCGGCGCGTTCAATTTCTAAAGAGCCGTCCCAAGCGTTGCAATAATAAGAAGCTAAAACTTTAGCATCCCATTTACTGCAATAGCCGCCGGCATAATAGACACAATTTCGACAAGCTCTACCTTCTGGCACGTCATCAGATGACGACGGCCGATAATTATTCGGAAGCGCTCGATAGTTTTCGCTTGCTTCTATTGCGGCGATTTGTGCTTTTGCTTCGCGTCGGCTTTTGTGGCAGAAGACGAGGCTTCCGTCTGATTCTTTGACGACCGCATAGCCGGAAGCGCATTCCGGATTATTTGTTTCTATGCGATATGGCATAGATCTAGTCGCCGATTAAGACTCGAATGTCTTCCGTAGAAGATGCGACAATTCCATAGAGTCGCTCGTTAATCGGTAAAAACATTTCTAGCGGCGTAGTGTGCTTTTGAGTAGCCAAGCCATTACTAGTTGAAACGTCAGAGCCGCCAAGATATACGATCGAGTTTCCGATGACGTGAAGATAGACGTAGCGATTAGTTTCGTCTTTTTCGACTAATAGAGTCGGCGAGGTCGTTACCGTAACGGACGCCGATTTCATTTTCTGATCTTCGCTAAGACGTTCTCTAATTGTGCGAGATTAGGTTTTTCAATTACTTCTCGGACGGCTTGAACGGATGCCGCTTCGCCGTAAGCGCCGAAAGTTACTAACGAAACTTCCGCGAGATGAGCTTTAAGTCTTTCGATTACGCCGTTCGACGCTTTACGATCTTTCAACGGTTGAAAGCCGATCGAGAGATTAGTTAAAACGCCGTCCCGGACAAGTTCGAGAGCTTGATCGCCGAGATCGGTTTTAGAGATACGGAATTCGCCGTATAGTCCTTTTTTATCTTCTCGAAGTGTTGTCGCCTTGCCTAGCGGGAGGACTTGTTGGTCGTGGCCCTGTAAAAGTTTTACGCGATGAGCGGCGCGAGTTACGGCTTCGAATGCTCCCATACGGAAGACTTCGATTAGACCGGGATGGATTCTTGTTTCGGTGTCGTATGGGACACAGATTCCGCAAATAGTCCGACCGTCGCCTTCGGCGCGGACCTCTAGATCGCTTTCATATCTTCTAGTTTCTAAAGACATATCTTTATCCTATTCGTCTAGCGGTTCTTCTTTAGGGAATTCAATTTCTTCGACTTCTCCGACTTCTTCTAGTTCGTCGGCTTCTTCGATTTCTTCCGTAGTTGTCTCTGGCTCTCCGATCGGTGGACGGTTCTCGAAGTCTGCTCTCACTTCGTCCACAGTTAAGAAGCCGGATTCAAGCGCGATCTTATGAGCCTGATAGCGCGTTAAAGTATCGGATCGAAGTAGCGCGTCGGTGTTAAATTTTGCGTATTGTCCGCGAGGTAATAGATCCGTGAACGCCGACTCGATTCTCGTTAGAAGCGGTGTAATCCCTCTGAGGAATTGGAGTTGCTCTTGCTCGACGTTCGAATAGGTCCGCGACGAGTTCGGAGCTCCCAGATAGTAGCCCGGTAAGCCAAGCATATTTGCTATTTCGGTGAGACTGAATTCTCGCGATTCGACTAACTGAGAGTCTTTAGCGTTGTCGCTTAATTGTTGAAACTTAGTCGTCGAATTTAGAACGGCCGGCTCGCGTGAAGTTCCGCCGTAATGTCTCATCCAGACGGCCTTTAGCATATCGGCCTCGTCTTGAGTTAGATCCGCGTTATCTGAGTAGAGAATGCCGGTCGGTTGAGCTCCGCCGTCGAAGTATTTAGCGGCGTAAGCCTGCATCGCGAGAGCGGCGCCGATTCCTTGACGTTGAGCGGCGACGACTCCTAAGCCTACGATCTGTCCGGGAAGCGTAAAGTTTTTTATGTGCATTATTCGATCGGCTTCGTAGATCTCGTCGTTAATTTTGTAGGTTAAACGTCCGGCGTTCCGCTCGACGTGAACTCTTGTCGGTGATACGGGATAGATAGATTCGGGATAGCCGTTCGCGCCGATATCGCCGAGAATGGCGATGTAGTTTCCGTGAATTACAAGAGCGGCCGCCATAGCGGAGATCGTTTCGATTCTTGTTTCGTTCGGATATGGACGCTCTAGTAATGGTGGGATCGGTTCGATTCTGACGTCGCCTCTATAGGCGTGAATCGGTAGAGCGCCGATCGTGTCCGAGATTAAAGTAATTCCGCGCCATAAGCCGGGGATCGAGAGCGTCGTTCCTTCGTCTACGAAAGTTCCGGCGTAAACGGTGTCGTAGTAACGCGAAACGCGGCCGAGCGAATCGACGTAGGCGTTCGGTTGGGGCATAGGGAGAATCCCTTGACGCTTTTTTAGACGGAGTCGGTCGAAGATAGCCATCGCACTAAAGACTATATCTTAGACGGTAGGCGTAACGGGATTAGAAGATCAGAGATCGCGGCTTCGTCTCAATTTTGCGGTGGACGGAATGATGCCAAGCGAGAGTGCTTGCATAGAGCGGAGTTAGGTCGGCGTCGGTGTTCATTCTGGCCCAGAGCCAAGACTGACCTAGCGGACGCTTCTTAGCGTTAAGGATGGCATCGTCTAAAACGCTCGAAGTTTTGACTTTTACGCTTCGGTCGAGGATTGCGTCATAAAATAAATTACAAGCCGAGACGACGTCTTGCGTCCGGTATTTGACGACGTTTACTTGCAAATTTTGGAGCGGTTCTACGAGAGCTCCGGCCGGTGAATAGCCGTCTACGATGATCGGCGCTTTCCATCGTCGCGAAAGTTCTAGGCATCGTTGAGATATCCACGCGACGCCGGGACGCGAGTCGATTACTTCGATTCGGCCTTGCTCGTCGGCGACGACAATAGAAGCGCAAGAACGATCTAAAGAAACGTCGAGCCCGAAAGAAAGCCGTCCGGCGGGAGCTACTTTCGCCGAGTTGCACGAATACCAGACTTTTTCGGGAATAAGCCGATCGTCTTGATTCGTCCAAGTGTTTAGATAGCTTCGCCGGAAGTCGGTTAAAGTCATCGTCGCGAGCGCGTGATCTATCGTCGAGGCGTCGATCGTCTGGCCGAGGGCGGGCATACACTTAGCCCAAGTCGTAGGATCGAACGGATCATCGTCTGGATCGGCGGACCATTCGAAGTAAGCGACGCCGTTTATTAGCCCGTCTTTTATTGCTTGCCGTCCGGCGTCTACCTTGCGGCGAAGAAACATAGACTCCGAAGTTCCCGCCGTTGAAACGATAAGGATCTGGCCGTCTTTTTTAGTTGCCATCGCCGGCAAGAGCGCCGCTTCCCGGATGCCTTCATAGTCGGCGAACGCTTCGTCTATTACGGCAAGCGAAAGCGTTTTACCGTGTCCGGCTGTAGGTGTAGACGGGAGAACTTGAATCCTTGAGCCATTCCGGAAGATAATAGATTCGTTTCCGTTAGCGGTATAGATCCGTTTAATGGATGGCGCGAGCGTTGAATTCTGTAAAGCGGGGACTTGATCGTCCATTAACTTACGGCGAGCATCGAATCCCGTTTGAGCCGTATAAGCGATCGCTTGCGGAGATCCCCAAGCTAAAGCGCGATGCAATTCCCAAGCGAGAACTAGCGCCGTTTTGCCCGACTGACGAGGGACCGTAACTACGATCTCACGATATGCCGGCGTTATTCCATCGTCTAAGACTTCGAGGCCGACGTCGGCGACTAGCCTCTGCCATTCCATAAGCGGAGTCCCTAAACGTGCGGCGATCGCCGCTAATTCGGGTCCGCGAGTTTTACGACTCGGATTCCTTGCCGTCGCGTAACGCGGCATCGCGCCAAATTGAAGCGATGACTTCGTTAAAGTCTTCGACGTCATTAGCGCCTACTTGCCGGAGAATATCCTCGGCCTCTCGATATTGTCTCCAGAGATTCGCGTTC
>Ga0192647_102700_pt1 | contig 10945 bp, 24 predicted proteins | sample LauGreFa1BDMLBSN_2_FD_133046 | JGI IMG/M metagenome (GOLD analysis project Ga0192647, IMG submission 133046) | Freshwater lake microbial communities from Lake Michigan, USA - Fa13.BD.MLB.SN - reassembly | ecosystem: Environmental > Aquatic > Freshwater > Lake | place: Lake Michigan, USA...
ATTGTCCCTGAGGTAAACCAAATATTTACCTTCTAAGTTTTGAATAATTATTTGAGATATTTGTACCATAGCTTGGAATTATAAAGATAAATATTTATACTTTACTTATGAAAGTATTTTTAATGACTATGACCGCCTTATTTTTATTAGTTATGTGGTTATTCTCCACATCATTAACTGTAGGTGGTAAACACGATTTTACGGCATTTAAGTTCAAATCTATTTTTTACTGGGTTTCGATAATAGTATCTTTTATAGCGGGATATTTAATAAGATAAAGTTTATTAATTTAATGAGTAATTCCGAAATTCATGAGCATTATGGTTGGTTAGCATTTAATGGAGGATTTTTCCATGAATGGAGAGACGAGGTTGCTAATAGATTAAAATCATTGGACCCCTTTGAAAGTGTTAGAGATGACATTAGGGCTGATTTGTCTGTTAAAGTTTTTAATGAAATGTTGGACCAAAAAGAACAACTTGAATTAGGTGAATAAATTACTTTATGAATTTTTCGGAGAAAGTTAAATTATTAATTGATAAAAGATATACATCCCCATTTCTTAAAAGACATCAGGGTGATTATTTTTGTAATAAATGGTGGTGTCATAAGGTTCAAATTTCTACAATTCCATTGTCTGAAATTAAGAGCAATATAAAATCAATACAATTAAATGAACCCATTTATAGACAAATAGAGTACGAAATATTAGAAAAGGGGTTTGACTATAATAAAAGTCACATTTATGTAACCTCAAAAAAATACATTGTAGACGGTCATCACAGGTATTTTATATTGAAAAAACATTTTGATGATTCCCTATTAATTACTGTTTATATTTTAACGGAAATGAATAGTCGGTATAGTTACATTTTCAAAGTTTCTTTAGTCCATTTATTCGTGTGGTTTTATAGAACACTGTTTAGAAGGGAAAAAGGTCAAATTATAGAGTTAGACATGTAGTTTTTACAATATTCTAATATTTATTATAAAACAATTTAGAAAATGGTTAATTTTAATTTATCAAAAGAAGAAAAAAATAGAATCCTATCTTTACATGAGTCACATAAAAGAATTCATGGTACCATCATGTCAGAACAAGTTGCACCCACAGGACAACAACCAACAACCGCAAAACCTACACAATCAAAGTATAAATTACCTGAAATCACGGATGATACAAAATTCAAAACATTTGTGAACATAGAAGGTAGTGAAGATATAAGACCTTCTGGTTTACTTAACTTAGCATATAAATGGTATAAAGATAATGTCCAAGCGAAGAGAGCTACTCTACCACAAGAAAAAATCGCTCAAATGATGGGTGATTGGTCAAAATGGGCCACCTACGTTGAGAATATGGCGAAGAACTTATTAGTAACATCGGCATACGGTGGATACAACGCCGAGTCATTTAAGACATTGAGTGATGATGTTATCATTAAATCTTTAGAAAGATTACCTAAACCATCACCAGAAATGGATTGGAACGAAATCATCGAAAGCTACGTTGGTAACATGAACACACTTAAAAATGGTATGTCGTTATTAATTACACAACAACTTAATAAAATTAAATAATATAATTTACATCAAATAAAACGAAGGGGAGGTAACTCCCCTTTTTTTATTTATTTAAGTTTGTTCAGATAATTATTGGTATGAGAATAGATGCTCTTTTTATTTCAGATGTACATCTTGGAACCAAGGGTTCTAACTCTGAAATGGTTTTAGATGTTTTAAAAAAATATGAACCCGATTATCTTTTTTTAGTTGGGGATATCATTGATGGTTGGATGTTACAAAAAAGATTCAGGTGGAAACAAAACGACACCAATGTAATCAGAAAGATTTTGTCACATTCAAAAAGAGGTACTAAAGTTATTTACATAACAGGTAACCACGATGAATTTTTGAGACAATACAACGACCTATCTTTAGGTAACATTGAAATATGTGATGAATATAAGTACGGTAATGTTTTTATTTGTCACGGCGATATGTACGATGGTGTTGTTAAATTAAAATGGTTAGGAATATTAGGTTCAATAGGATATGATTTAGCGATTTCAATTGACCAAACCCTAAAGAAATTTGGTCACAAACGTTCTCTGTCTAAGTTTTTAAAAGATAGTGTCAAGGAGGCGGTTAAATTCATTACCAGCTTTGAAGTTGAATTGGTGAGACAAGCCAAAAAAAGAGGTTGTGACACCGTGATTTGTGGTCACATACACAATCCCGAAGATAAGATTATCGAAGATGTTAGATATCTAAACTGCGGTGATTGGATTGAAAATAATACGTACATTGTACATAACAATGGTGAATTTAAAATCCATAAATATGACACTTTACCGTCCCCAAAAAATTAAAAATAAAATCACAATCGTGATTCCTTGTTATAATGAGGATAAGTACATAAAAAAGACTATTGACTCAATTTACAAACAAGTTCTAATTGATGGGACAAAGGTCATAATTGCCGATAATCATTCAACAGACAGAACAAGAGGTATTATAAATAATCTATCTAACATGTATTCAGATAGATTAAAAATCCAAATGATTGATGGTGGTAGAGTTGCCCAAGCGAGAAATCTTGGTAGTAACTTAGTGACAACCGAATACATTCTTTTTATGGATGCAGATACTCAGTTGTTTAGTCACACCGCCATCCATGATGCGATGGAAGAAATGATGTACCATGACTTAGACCTTCTAACCTTTAAGCTGAGGTCTATATCCCGTGACTGGAAATCCAAATTAGCGTTCGCTAGCTTCAACATTGTAAATAAAATAGTGAGTAAATTCACCCCATTTGCCGTCGGTACGTTTTTTATGACAAGAACAGATAGATTCGTAGAGTTGGGTAAATTCAATGAAGAGTACCATCACAGTGAAGACTTTGGACTGAGTAAGAAGTACAATCCAAGAAAATTTAAGATATTTGAACATTATGTTGGTCAAGACGACCGTAGATTTAAGAAAATGGGTTATTTGGGTATGGTCAAATTACTCATCAAATCCTTTTTTAATAGGAAAAACGAAGAATATTTCAAAAAAGATATTGGTTATTGGTGATTTCAAAAAAAATTTTGAAATGTAAAATATTCTTTTTATTATTGTCTCATGATTACATTTTTACTCATTATTGTTTGTATACTATTGTATGCAATCAACGAAAACATTACAAGAAATAAAAAACCATGACCCACACCAATATACAGGTCTACGAATACTTACAACCACACTACAAGTGGAATCTAATATCAATGGCATTCTGTGATAGGATGTTGATTATTATGATTTCGTATGGGTGTAGCACTAAGGAGATGTTGGATATTGAGAAATACTTAATAGACAACTTGTTTCATAAACATGAAGAAACCAATGTCTATTATCGATTAAAGAGTAGAGGTGGTGATTTTGTTAATCCCATGATTTTTGATAAGGAGAACGGTGATGCTCGTGTGGAGATGACAAAAAGATTTTTAGGTAGACAAGTTCAATAATTTTAAATTAACTTTGTATGGTGGTACATAAAAAAATCCGAGATGCTTACAATGAGTATCTAAAATGGTTTGATAATTTAGGTATAAACCGAGAGTACATAAGAGAAACAAAAATTAAGAACTTAAGTTGTTTCGCTCAGAAATTAATTGATGATGATGAATTATACTTGATGTTTGGGGATGAATGCGCCATTCAATTAACGGTTATTGAAAGGCAAGACATATTCAAGGAAAAATATCCACATATGTTAGATATTTTATCTCATCGTCACTATGATGATTACTCAATTCCTTCACGAAAACTAATCAAATGAAATATATACTAAAAACCTATGGGTGGAGTGCCGAGTTTATCGGTAAGAAACTCACCAACGAACAAGTCGAACAGATTGAACTCATTAAAGAAGAAAACGGTTACGACGAACTATGGGAAACCAGATTTGATTTAGAAAGTCTTGACATAGATATCTATGATGGTGATTTGTTCCATATCAATAAGGCGTTGGATAACGACACCATGATTTTTGAGTTGGAAGATGAAAATGGTAATCCTGTTTTGTCTTTTGGTATTGGAGATATTAAAACCATTTCCTCTATAAATGAGGATTGGGACGATTATGTTTCACATCGTGGTTACCCGATTGAGAAAGACGAAAACATATTCTTAACCGTTGATGAAAATAAAGGTGGTATATTTGAATTCGAGATTGAATCCGAATCGGTACCAACTGTTGAGGACTTCACATATTGCCACGGTTCTGTGGACTTTCCCGATGGTGATTGGGATTACATCGATAGAATATTCTATAAGGGTACGGAATTAGAACCATCAGATTTTTTAGACAATTGGGGTAAAGCATCTCAAATGAACATTTTCAGATTTGAAGAAGAATAACTCAACGTGTAAAGAATGTCCTTGGGTTGTTAAAAGTAAAAACAACGATGTTGTAACCCGTTTCTCCAAGAGAATGGAAAGACCTCACGCTTGTCACATGATACATAAAAATATTTGGGATGTTTCACCTAACAATATGTGTAAGGGTTACCAAGATTATATAAACAGTGTGAAAGACCAATAGAATGTCATTAGGTGAATACAAATTACTTAAAGGTTACACCATTCCACCACCCCCACGTTTTAATATAAACAGTGGATTACATTGGGTCCCACAACCCTCAATAAGAATTTGTTCATCTCATCACTTCAATAATGAGTATAGGGTTAACGAAAACACATTTCAATGTCGTGTTATTACTGTTGATTCAATTAATAGAATAGTCAGTAATCCCAACCTTGTATTATTCTTGTATAAGGCGATATCCATAGAAACGAGAGAAGAATATGGAATTTTAAATAATTTTAATGTACCAATGGACACACCAATGAGATTGATTGCATATATTTTAGATTTAAATAACTAAAATATTTTTGGATATTCCAAAATATACATTATATTTGTAACCAAATAGAAATTTATGGTGATTCCACTAACATACATAGGATTTGGTTTATGGTTTATTGCCGGTTACAAAGTGGGTGAATACAAAACAAAGAAAGAATATCTAAAGAAACGTTCCGAAACAGACAACGGATAGTGTGTCCAACACGATGAGAAACGGAGTGATGTCCGTATGGAAGAGTTGGAGATTAGTATACGTAGAATCTCCCGGTTGACTGCCGAGACGGTAACATCCCTCAGGAAGGAGAGTCAAAAAGTTTATTCCTAACCCGAAAGGGGACAGCCACAATACCTGAAAGTTGGATAAATTAGGGTATTTTTTTATGATTTTTTTGGATTTATTGAAAATATTATTATATTTGAGTCAGAATAATTTAATACCATGAACTCATTTAATGTTGGTCAAAAAGTCAAATACAAAGGAATGGATTGTTTAATCACAAACGCATCCATTGCTCGAGGTAAGTACTATGAGTTATCACCAATTGGTAGAAACCAATATTTTACGGTGGGTTGTTGGGAAATTGAAACAACTTAAAAACTTATAGTAATGGAAAATCAAGGGAGAAGAAAAGACCAAATTGAGTTTAGTGAAAATATGGTATTTTGGTCCGTATCAGGAATTATAATAATTCTTATCATAATACTGATACTTAGATTAGTAGGATTAGCATAAAATGAAAATATTTAAATCATCAGGTTACACAGAAAACGACACCATGTGCACAGGAACTATTTACAAATTTCAGAACCGTTGGTTCTTTCGTTACATTTTAATGTTCGACGACGAGTACACCGATATACCCGTGTCCGAAGAATCTTTACCAAAATCAAAACACATGACTGATTTTTACTCGTCAGGTGTTAGAGTCAACGCTCGTATTGTTACAAGGCAAGACGAAGAAGGTATTTCTTTTCACGAGGCAATCCTTGTAGAATGATTGATAACCTCGAATTAATTAAACCACTTCTGAACTTCGAAAATGAGGGTGACTTTTACATGCTCTACGTTTTCAAAAGGAAGAAAGACCAAACCACTGATAAGTCAAATCATCAGTCGGTTCGTACAATCAAAACATATTGTGTTGAGAGTATTGAATATCTTGAAAAGAGATACGAGGAAATCAAACAACTATGTGACATGTTTAAGTCTCGAGCATACATTCATATTCAAAAACAAAATCACCATGATGTGTCTTTGGAGATGATGGTTGCACTGGCAAACAAAATTCGTAATGGACAACACAGACAACAACACTTATTTGATTCAGTTGTTGGTCAACTCAAGACTTTGGAAAAACGTTGGATTGTTGATATAGATACCAAGGACGAAGAGGCGGTACATAGAATTGCTCGTTTGATTGATAGGTTACGTCCCGAAGGTGCCAAAATTGAATCCGTTATACCAACTAAAAGTGGGTATCACTTCATCACTAAACGATTTGACGTGATGGAGTTCAATAAGATTATGTCTTTACAGGGAGATGTTCCTGATATTCAAAAGAAGAACCCAACCCTACTTTATTTACCCGATTGTTTACATCAAGATATAGAACATGTTTAAATTTTATGAGGTTGGTGGTAAGGTTAGAGATGAAATCTTAGAATTAGAATCTAAGGATGTGGATTATGTTGCAGTACCTTCTGATGATTTACTAAGAGATGTTAGTTCCGCACACGAAATGTTTGGTGTCCTTGAAGAATTTCTAAGACTTGAAGGTTTTGAAATCTTTTTAATCACGCCCGACTGTTTCACAATCCGAGCTAAGTTCCCGAAAGAACATAAGTACGAAGGTGTTGCCGATTTTGTCATGGCAAGAAAGGAAGTAGGTTACATTCCCGGCACAAGACAACCAATAATCCAACCCGGTACTTTATTCGATGATTTAGAAAGAAGAGACTTCACTCTCAACGCTTTGGCAAAAGATGAGGATGGTAAGATAATTGATTTCTTTAATGGGTTAGAACATTTAAAGAGAGGTATGTTGGTAACGCCGTTAAATGTTAATGAAACATTTAACGATGACCCACTTCGTATTTTAAGAGCCATTAGATTCTCTATCACCAAAGGATTCACAATTGGTGCGTTTATGGATTTAGTAATTCAAGATTATGATTACAACAAAAAAATGAAAGTAGTTTCTGTAGAGAGGATTAGAGAGGAGTTACTAAAATGTTTTAAACACGATACAATTAAAACTTTGAGGGTTCTCAATGACTACCCAAAATTGAGAAACTATATATTCAAAAAAAATATTCTTTGGTTAAAACCAACATTAGAAAAATAGGTGAAGTACATTTATAAAATCATTGAAAAATATAAGAAGTCATTATTATTAATTTACTTCTACATATTCATTGCTCAAATCATTTTTTTGGTTGAACCATTTGTGTTAGGTAAATCAATTGATGGTTTATTAAAACATGAATACTATTGGATTGGTGGATTCTTATTCATAGAACTCCTGTCCAATTTTTTCATTTATAAAAGGATGGTATTCGATACCAAGATATACACCCAAATATACAATGACATTGTCTTCAACTATTTGGATAACTCGGACAACGCGGACAAGTCAACTCGGATGGGTAGAACCGATTTGGCTCACAACATTGTAGACTTCTTGGAACATCATATACATTATTATATAATGTCCATTCTCACATTGTTCGGTACACTTTTCTTTATATTCTTTACGCATGTTCCCACAGGATTTATCGTCCTTGGTTGTGTACCAGTAATCTGTTTCGTTGTATGGAAATTCTATAGAAAGATTGCTCAGTCCACAAGAGTTAGTCACACCCAACACGAAAAGAAAATGGACGTATTAAACTCGGACAGTAGAGAAGACATTGTTTCTTTTTTTAATAGACGAAGAAGTATTTGGATTATTGCATCCACGTTACAAGGAAAGAATTGGACCACACTCAATACGGTTAAAACTTTGTTTCTGATTATCGCGTTGATTGTCTTTACCGGTGGTAATGTAAACCTAACCCAAGGTCAAGCCATTGCCATGTATTCGTATATCAATAACTTTTTACTTTCTCTTCTATCAATCCCTGTTAGTGTGGATATGATAACACGAATGAAAGATGTTATAAAAAGGTTAACGGAAGAAAAAGTTTAAAATTTTTTTGGATATTCCAAAATATAAATTACATTTGTAATTGTAACTTTAAATTAAAAAGAATGAAAAAATTTGAGGATTTAGATTTCGAAGAAATCAATGAAGCTCCGTTCATGGTGGGTAAGAAAGCCCGAATGATGTTCGATAACGGATTCGGTGTTTCAGTGGTTTCCCATACTTTTTCATATGGTGGGAAAGATGGTAAATATGAATTGGCGGTGTTGGATTCCAATGGTGAATTGACATATGAGACACCGATTACCAATGACGTAATGGGATATTTGGAATCCGAAGAAGTGACCAATATTATGAAAGATATTCAAAATTTAGACAATGGAAAATAGGGTATACGATAGAATCTTACATGTTCTTGCGGGTATTGCCGTGGGTTACTTATTGTTTCAATATTTGTAATTGACCATGGATTTAGGAAGATTCAATAAAGCGAAAGAACTCAAAGAAAAGATTGATTCGTTGGAGAGAAAACATAATAAGTTATCTTCCGCAAAAAAATCTTGCAATTGTAGTGCTTCGGTCGAATTCCTTGTTTTTGGGATTAGTAGACGAGATACAGTTGTGTTGAACAACACTGATAATATCAGAGAAATGATTGAGAGAGAAATGGTGATTGTATCGGACGAAATAGAAAAATTAAAAAGTGAATTCGAAAGGGTATAAAAAATGACACCGAAAGAGAAGGCATTAAAGGATACAGTAAACAAGTTCACCAACTTATTGGATGGTCAGGTAAAATCCGGTGTTACGGTAAGAGGTATCATCAATTACTATGAATCCAAATTGAATAATGAACCGGTAGAGATTCCCAAATCAACGGATGGTATCATGGAGAATTTCATTGAGGAATATATTAAACAATTTACAGACGAAGATGAATAAACATTTTAACGTAAAAGTATTATTACAATCAGCAACCACCCAATTATGGGCTGAATACACCATATATGATGTGGTCCGATTTGATGTGGGTACAAATTTTTATTTGTTGATAGAAGAAGATGGTACTGAGAGTTACTTTCCAATTAACTTCTCAATTGTAAAAGAATTTGAAGATAATCGATAATCATGGAACCAAAAGACCAATGGGTATTTTTCAGGGACATAGATTGGTTATGTCCAAAAAACAACAGATTCAATGTTGATACCAGAGATTTCCACTGTGGATATTTCATGGACCACGCGAATCATTCTGATTGGGAAACTATAAAGAATTACCCACATTTCTTTTTTACCAAAGATGAATTGGTCACACTTCTTGAGAGGTACTTTACCGAATCAGGTGGTGAAGCTGAGTGGAGATACTTTTCATTGGAAGATTATAGAGAGGGTTGGTATTTGAAGTATCTAAGGATTTACAGAACTGAACTTGGATTTGTTGTTTGTAACAGTGAACATCGTGCATTGAAAAAATCCCTGCTCGATTCAAAGGTATATCAAGATTTATTACATACACATTAAATAATAATTTATGGAAAACAAACAAACAATTACCCTTGAAGACTTAAAAGATTTTGATGTGTGGAAATCATGGAAACACGATGAGGTTGTTTTAGAACGACTTTACACCGAAAAAGAAGTCAGTCAAATATTGGAGAGACAAAAATTAAATGATGAATGATTTTAAATTACTAAAGGGGTATACCAGTCAAATGGTTTTACTCATAATAAGTTTGGAAGAACTCAATCGAACACTTGAAAAATGGAACGAGAGTTTAATAAGAATGAACGAATCATTAGAATCAATCAGTACAACTCTAAGAAAAAATTAAAAAATTATGATAAAGGATAATCCAAAATACGAAACCTTTGTTAGGTTATGGTCTTCAAATGATGATTGGAGAGACCCAATTATTAAACCTATTTGTTTTCCCAATGGTTGGGTTGCATCAACCAACTCTTACAAACTATTGTGGGTTTATGACCCTGAGTTTATTAATCGTGAAAATGTTCATGACTTCTCAAAGGGTGATGGTGCAAATGCGCTCAAAATCATGGAAGAATATGAGAAATTCTATGAAGGTGGGATGAAAGGATTTGGTAAAATTTTGGTCTCCGATATTGAGAAGGTATTCGAGGATATCAAGATGATACCTGAGTACGATAAAAAGTACAAGGATTGTTCCAACTGTGATGGATATGGAAAGGTTGAATGTGATTGTTGCGGTCACGAAACTGATTGTGATGAATGTGACGGTGAGGGTAATGTTGAATGTGGAGAAGAAGAAACGGGTGAATACAAATACCCATCAAACCATTATATAAAAATCCATAGTAATCATTTATCACTTTATGAAATGAGGGAAGTGGTTGATTACTTGAAACAAATGGGAATAGAGGAATTGGAGATTTGTTCGACTGATTCGGATATTAAAAGTTTGTTTGGAATACCGGGAGAAAAAATGTATATTTTAATCATGGGTAATATGGTTGAACAAATCAGTGCTCATGAATCAAAAATTTATAATATTAAGATATGTACAAGTCCTTCAAATTAACAAAGAGACATTCCGTAGCTTTCCACAAGTTCCGTAAGAGTGCAAAGACGATACAAACCAAAGTACCGGCATACCATACTGGTATATGTAAATCCACGGATGAAATAAACGGATTCGACACATACTTCTTTGTGTTGGGTACATTTAGAATGATGTGGTATGTTGAACATAAACATAAATGTGGACATAGTCCCGGATAAAATTATGGAAAAGAGATTAGGGAAAATTGAATCAGTAAGATTCGGACACGGTGGATACCAAGACGCGTGTATTGGTTTATCAGTTACATTAGGTGACGGTGGTTGGGGTGTTGGTGATTTCAAGGGGAC
>Ga0192647_102703_pt1 | contig 10942 bp, 9 predicted proteins | sample LauGreFa1BDMLBSN_2_FD_133046 | JGI IMG/M metagenome (GOLD analysis project Ga0192647, IMG submission 133046) | Freshwater lake microbial communities from Lake Michigan, USA - Fa13.BD.MLB.SN - reassembly | ecosystem: Environmental > Aquatic > Freshwater > Lake | place: Lake Michigan, USA...
TTTTACTTTGAAATAATTAAAATTCAAATTTATATCCAACGCCTTTTACGGTTTTAAAATATTCGTCTCCAAGTTTTTCTCTTAATTTACGAATGTGAACATCAATAGTTCTGTCGCCAACAACTACATCGCCGCCCCAAACTTGATCTAAAATAAATTCTCGAGTAAATACTTTTCCAGGTTTACTGCACAATAATGAAAATAATTTGAATTCTTTTTTTGGTAATGATACCTCTATATCGCCTTTGTAAACTGAATGTTTCTCCTTATCGATTCTTAAATCACCGTAACTCATATTTGAGTCAATAATATTTGCGGCTTGTAATCTTCTTAATAAAGCTTTTATTCTGCTTATAAATACTCTTGGCTTAATTGGCTTTGTAATATAATCATCTGCTCCTACTTCAAAGCCTGCTATTTGAGTGTAATCTTCGTTTCGAGCAGTTAAAAATGCTATCAACACTTCTTGAAGGCCTTTTTGTTCTCTAATTTCTCTACAAGTTTCAATGCCATCCATGTCGGGCATCATCACATCTAAGACAATTAAATGAGGTAATTCTTTTTTTGCAATTTCAACAGCATCTTTACCATTATTTGCAGTTAATATTTCGTAACCCTCTTTTTTTAGATTATATCCTAAAAATTCAACAATGTCTGGCTCATCATCTACCAAAAGTATTTTAAAAACAGAGTTGCTCATAACTAAATTTACAAAGCAAAGGTATGTAAACAAACTTAGCTCTAAAGTTAACTTATTATTAAGTTATTTACTAAAAATGATGATTTTATTAAAGTTTTGATAACATCAAATTTAAATACTAGTAATTATAGTTTGTTTGTTTTGCACCTAAAATATAAACAGATGCGATTACATTTAATATTATTGCTATTGATAATTGGAAGCTTTATAAAAGCACAAACGGGTAGACTTTCTGGTAAAGTATTAGATGCAAAAACAGGAGAAACTTTGCCTGGAGCAACAGTTTTAATAGAGGGAACAACCAAAGGTTCATCTGTTGATTTTGACGGAAAATTTGTTTTGAACAATGTGCCAATTGGGAAAGTAAACGTTGTGATTAGCTATATTTCATATTCTACAAAAAAAATTACCGATATTTTAATTAATGCTAACGAGCCTGTTGATATTAATGTTTTGTTAGAAGCTTCTACAAATAACGATTTACAAGAAATAGAAGTGGTTGTTACATTAAACAAAGAAAATAATACAGCCTTAGTGTTGCAACAAAAAAATAACGCAAGCGTTAGCGATGGTATTAGTGCAGAAACCATCAAAAAAACACCAGATAGAAATAGTAGCGATGTGTTAAAAAGAGTTAGCGGTGTAACTATTCAAGACGATAAGTTTGTAATCATTAGAGGATTGAACGAACGTTATAACGCTTCATATCTAAATAATTCTCCATTACCAAGCACCGAGCCCGACAGAAAAGCCTTTGCTTTTGATTTGTTTCCGGCTAATATGTTAGATAATATTATCGTAATTAAAACGGCCACTCCAGATATGCCATCTGAGTTTGCAGGAGGTATAGTTCAGGTTAATACAAAAAGTATTCCCGAAAAAAACTTTGTTTCTTTTAGTGCAGGAGCTGGTTATAATACCATAACAACTGGCAAATCAAAAACAATTTACGAGGGAGGAAAATACGATATTATCGGATTTGATGATGGTTCAAGAGATTTATCAAAAGATGTGCCAGATCTTAAAGATAAAAGCTCATGGTCTCCCACTCCAGAACAGGCTCGAGTTGCAAAATTTTTTAAGAATGATTGGGCGTATAGTCAATCTAAATTTGCACCTAATACAAGTGCGCAATTTGCAATGGGATATAATTTTAAACGCAAAGAAAAAGATTTTATAGGATTAATTTTTAGCTTAGGCTATTACAATGTTCAAAATTTATATAATATAAAACGCACCGAATATGAAGAATTAAGCGTTAGTGGAGAGAATATAGTAAAGAAACCAATAGACCAAGAATATATAAACCAAGTTAATCAAACACAAACTTCAACCGGATCGCTTTTAAATATTGCTATTAAATTAAATGAAAATAATTCTATTAGTCTAAAAAATTTAGTAAGTGGCTCTGCTGATAATAAATTTATTACTTCTAAAGGGACTAATAATTACAACGAACAAAATGTTAGATTGGAAAGAATTAATTCACGCTTTTTTTCTGCTAATCAAATAATATCTTCTCAACTCAATTCAGATCATTTTATTCCAAAACAAAAAATTAAAATACAATTTAATACAGGCCTTAGTTCTGTAAAAAGAACCGTGCCAAATTTAAGATTTACAGCCTATAGTAAACTCACAAATTTAAATGATGATTTTGATCCATCTGTAGGCCCTAATTTAAAAGATACTGTGTATAAGGCCAATGTTGTTAATTCATCATCAACTGGCCCAGATTATGCAGGGTTTAGAGTATATTCAAGATTAGATGAAAATTTAGCTAGTTCTAAAGTAGATGCTTCTCGGTTATTTAAAATAAATGAAAATTTAAAAATTGATATTAAATTAGGAGCCTTTTACCAATTCAGAAAAAGGCAATATAATTTGAGACGCTTTGGTTTATCACAATATAATTCGTTTCAAGGTCAGCCTGTTTTTTTTGATGATAGTTTAATGTATGTTAAAGAAGCTGAAATATTTTCTACCGAAAATATGGGCGTTTTATCTAATGGAAAAGGCGGATTTAAAGCTATTGAAGACACAAAAACAGATGATAATTACGCTGCTACTTCAAAACTTTTTGCGGCCTATTCAATGGGAGAAATTAAATTATCTGAAAAACTTAGAATAATAACCGGATTAAGATACGAAAATTACACACAAAAATTAACTGTAAATTACGTTACTTTCGATTCGATATATGTACAAAACACAATTGCTGATGTGCTTCCTTCTGTTAATACAATATATAATATTAACGATAAACTAGCGATAAGATTAGCTTACTATAAAACTTTAAATAGACCTGAATTTAGAGAGTTAGCCGGTGCCAATTGGTATGATCCTGAAACACGTTTATCAAATGCAGGAAATCCAAATTTAGTTCGTTCAGAAATTCAAAACTACGATGTACGTTTTGAAATTTATCCAGGACGAGGGCAACTATTTACAACGTCTGGTTTTTATAAATACTTTGATAAGCCAATAGAAAGATATATGCTAGCAGGAAATGCAATTCAAGTTTATTATAAAAATGCAAATTTCGCAAAGGTTTTCGGGGCCGAAATGGAATATAGAATTAATGTAGGGTCCATTTTAAAAAAGGATTCGATTAAATTTTTAAATAATTTAAACTTATTTTCTAATTTATCTTTAATTAATTCTGAAGTAAATGTAAAAGGAATTGATAATGGCGTGCCTGATACAAGACAAATGCAAGGTCAAGCTCCATATATCATTAATGCAGGCATTTCATATGTTGATAATAAAAATAATTTTAGCTCTACAATTATGCTAAATAGAGTTGGTCACCGCCTATATATTGTTGGAAGTAATATTATTCCTAACAGATGGGAAAATCCTAGATCTATTATTGATTTGCAGTTTACTAAATCTTTTTATAAAAATAAATTAGAGGTAAGATTTAACATTAGAGATTTATTACACCAAGATTTAATTTATTATTACAAGGGTACTAATAGAGTAAACGACGTCTTTGATTCAAAAGTAGATTACGTAAATTTTGTAAGAAATTTTGGGAGCTCTTATTCTTTTGTTATTAGTTACAAGTTTTAACCTTAGTTATATTTTAATAAAGATTTTATAAAACGAAACCGTTAAACTAATAATTAACAAGTAATTTATTTATTAAGATTAACAACAATTTACTTCACCAAATTTAACTTGGTAACATTTAAGTAACGTTTAAATAAATTTTATTTAAACGTTACTTAATCTTTTAGATAAGTTGATAAAATAAATTTGTAAAAATTATTAACTAATAAAAGAAAAATGAAAAAAATTTTATTTACAACATTATCTGCAGTATTTTTTAATACTGCATTTGCACAGGCTCCAATGCCTTTTAAAATTAACAAAACATGTTATCGCGGTGCATTTGCTCCAGCTCCTACTCCAATGTGGACCGACAATTGGACTTCTTGGGATCCACAAAACAAGGTTTATCCTGCGCCAACAGTTACTGTTAGTTCAAACATTACTGCAAACACGACTTGGTCGGTTGGGCAAACTATTTTAATCACAACCCCTATTTATGTTAAGAATAATTCAGTACTTACTATTCAACCTGGTGTTGTTATTCGTGGTCAAAAAAATACTACTGCAAGTTTAATTATTACTAAAGGCTCACAATTAATTGCTAATGGAACACCAACTGCTCCCATAGTTTTTACTACTGATCAAGCTGTAGGATTTAGAGGTGTAGGAGATTGGGGTGGAGTTATTTTATTAGGAAAGGCGATCAACAATAATTCTGGTGGTATCGGAAATATAGAAGGCCTTCCTATTTCTGCAGATACAGAACATGGTGGAACTGATGATAATGATAACTCTGGTTCGATGCAATTTGTTCGAATAGAATATTGTGGTATTGTTTATCAGCCAAATCAAGAAATTAATGGCTTAACATTAGGCTCCGTTGGTCGTTCTACAATGTTAGATAATATTCAAGTTTCTTATTGTAATGACGATGCGTTTGAATGGTTTGCAGGGACTGTAAATGCAAAGCATTTAGTTTCTTATCGTAATGTAGATGATGATTTTGATACTGATAATGGATTTAGTGGCAGTGTTCAATTTTGTTTAGCTGTTCGCGATCCACAATTAGCTGATAATCCAGCAGTTTCAACATCTGAATTTTTCGAATCAGATAACAATGCAAGTGGTACTGCAGCAACACCTTTAACTTCGGGTATATTTTCAAATGCTACTTGTATTGGTGCTTTAAGAGGGGCTCCAACTTCATCTTTAATTGCTTCTGGACACAGAGACCGTGTTCGTATACGTAGAAATTCAGCATTAAGAATTTATAATTCTATTTTTACTGATCAACCTACTCGTGGATTATTTATTGATGGTTCGGCTTCAGAAACCAACGCATTAAATGGAACACTTAAATTTAAAAATAATATTTTAGCAGGTTACGCTCAGCGTGCAACCGAAAGTGGAACTTTTGGAATTATTGGTTCTAACACATTTGTAATCGCAAATGCTAACGATACCTTAAAATTAAGTTCAGGAATTTTAACTACACCCTACAACTACTTAACTCCAGACTACCGTCCATCTGCCGGTTCAATTGCACTTGCTGGTGCTAGTTTTACTGATGCTATTTTAACTCCAGTAACAGCAACTGTTAATACAACTATTAATGCAACTGTGCCTTCATCATTTTGTATAGGTGAGTTTACGTTAATTGGTCAGCCAGCTATTTTCGTTCCAACAACCTCTATTAGTCCTGAATTTTGTTCTTTATCATGGAGCGTTTCTCCTGGTGTAATAATCTCAAACACATCAATTGCAAATCCTTCTTTTACAATTTCAACAGTTGGAACATTTTCAGTTTATTTAAATGTTAATTTCCCAGATGGTGGTGTTTCAAGTGTAATGAAAACTATTACAACAACTACTTGTACTAACGTTTCTATTAATGATCATAAAAACAAAATTGGCTCTGTGGCTTTATATCCAAATCCTACAGCTGATAATACAACTTTAATTATTGATAATTACAATGTAGAATCAATAAATGTATTGGTTTATGATATTACTGGTAAATTGGTAATGAGTCCTATTCAAAATCAAACTTTATTAGTTGGTAAAAATAAATTCACAATCAATACAAGCGATTTAAATAACGGAATTTACTTTGTAACATTAATTACAAATAAAGGTAAAGAAACTGTTAAACTCATAGTAAATAAGTAATATTTAATTTTAAAATTTAAACGCCCGCTTTATATAGCGGGCGTTTTATTTATTTATGACGCAAAGAAAAATAGCTTACGCTTTATCGCAAATTAAAGTTTGTAAAGAAAATGGTTTTTTTATAGAAGCATTTATAAAAAGCTATCATTTAAACATTGAGTTAATGAAGTTTATTTTATCAAAATCTAAGCCTAAATACGAATTTAGTGGTAAAAAAGTTAAAATTATTTTAAATGATTTTTTAAATGAAATTTCTAATGATCAAAATCTTAAATCTATTATAAATAAAAAAAATCTTAAAATTGTTAAACCCTGGCTAATCAAAGTTGACGCTTATTTTAAAGATTTAAAACTAGGGGCATCAATAAATACAAAACCATTATTATCTGAAAACGAAAAGGTTTTTGGAATATTAAACATCTCAATAACAAAATTATTTATTAAGTCAAAAAAATAACCTGTTGTGTTTTTTAAAAATTAATCGCCTTTATAAACATAAACAATAATAACATTAAAAAATAAATTAACATTAGATTATCTAAGTCTTAAACTAAAAAATTGATCGTTGAAAATTAACACGGACCTAAGTATACATTCGATAGTTTTTGTAGATAATTCTATCAATCAAATTTTTAAGACAATTAATCATCTTAAAACAAAATACGAAAACACTGATGTTTTTGTTCAAGAAAAATTATTTTTAGAGTTTTTTGAAGAAAACTCTCCCGACATTATTTTTATAAATTTGGATTTAAAACCAAATGATGCTTTAATTATTTTAAAAGACATTAAACAAATTAATAAGGAGCCTAATCCATACATTATCATTTATACCGAAAACAATGATGATTTTGTGCAAGAACTAGCATTTAATTCAGGGGCTGATTTTTTTATTAATTTTCATCAAAAACCATTAGTGATGGAGTTGTTTATTAAAAACATATTAAAACGTAAGCTTAATACTAAGATAGATATAAAAAAAAGAATTTATATTGATTTTGAAAGTTATTTAATCTTCAATCAAGGCAAACCATTTCAACTTCCCCGCAAAGAATTTATGTTATTTGAACTACTTTATAATAATTCAGATAAATATTTTAGTAAAGTTGATTTAGCCAAAATAATTTGGGCCGACGAAAGTATAGCCTTAAAAAGAACCATCGATGTTCATGTCTATAATATCCGTCAATTTTTTGGTAAAAATATTATTCTATCTAAAAAGGGGATAGGTTATAGTTTAAATAAAAATTTAATTGAATAATTAGTTATTTTTTATCTTAAGGTAAACACGTATAATTTCTTTTAAGTATAAGTAGCTTATTAGCGGAAACACCAAAACAACTAATTTATTAAAATTGTAGGCCTCTGAAAATTCTAAATGAATTAAATGATGAACAGCACGAGTAATGCCACAACCATAACAAGTTTTATTAAATAAAATTACTGATAAACAAACAGTACGACCACTATCAAAAAAATCAGCGGGTAATACTAATAAAACCATAGGCATTAATAGCAACCCGCTGAAATAAAATTTGTATTTACTACTTATTATTTTATTTAAAATACTCAATTATAATATTTACCATTTACCTTGTAATATTTTTATAAAATCTATCAATACTCCTATACCGCATAAGCCACCTGTAAATAAATATAAAATTCCCATTCCAATATCTCCTTTCATAAATCTATGTACACCCAAATAACCAAAGAAAAAACAAATAGCGGCTGAAACCCAATCAATATCAGCGCCAGAGGTAGAAGAATTATTTTTTAAATTAGAATTATATTTTGCAGCCTTATAATTATAAACTTTTACTGCTGGTGCAGATAAATTTGTTTTAATTGTATTTTTAGTTAATAATTTAATGCTTTTTGTACTAATTTGATTTATTTGTTTAGCTGCAGATGCAGTTAAAACAAATTGGTTTGTGTTTAAAATTACTTCATTTTTGTTTTGCTCTAAAATAGTTTTTACATCTATTGGAGTAATTTTGTTAGTTAACTTGTTGTTAGCAATTTTTTTGGTTTCAACATGTTTAGCGTTCGATTTCCAATCGATGTTATAACCTGATAGGTAAACGCGTTTTTGAATTGAACATGAACTTATTAGTATAACTGATAAGCCTAATAGAACTAATTTTTTCATAAAAATTTTTTAATTGGTTAGGCTGCAATTTGGAATAAAAAATTAATAAAATATTATTTAATGCCGAAAAGATATTAACATTTTTTTCATTTTTACAGATTTTCAATGATAAAAAATGTGTTAATTCGTATTATTATTTTTTAACTAATGTTCTTATAAATAAAGTTTTTAATCATCGCAATAAGTTTTTAAATTTATAACAATTATTTTTTTATTTAGATGTATGATTATTAAACGCTTAACTTTTTTTTGCTGTTGTTTTTTAATTTTAAGTTATTCAAAAGCTCAAACCGAAAAAGATGGATTAGTTAATTGGTTGAGTATTAAAGAAGCTCAACAAAAGAATAAAGAAGTTCAAAAACCATTTATTATTGATATATATACCGATTGGTGCGGCTGGTGCAAACACATGATTAAAACAACTTATTCTAATGCAGGAATAGCAAATTATATTAATTCTAATTTTTATCCTGTAAAGTTTGATGCTGAAACAAAAGACACCATTGAATATAACGGCAAGATTTATAAACCTACTTCTAAAGAACCAAAAACACCTCATGAATTGGCAATCAAATTTTTAGGAACTAGTTTAAGCTACCCTTCTACTATGTTTGTGACTAATAATTTTGAGTATAATTTATTAAGTCAAGGATTTATTGAAGATAAAAAAATTGAACCTTTATTGATTTTTATGGTCGAGAATGCCTGGCGAAATTCAGTTTATGATGAATTTAGTAAACATTTTAACCGAACTTTTATTGATACTAATTATGTTAAAACTCCAGTAAAAATATACTCAGTTTCTGAACTTGAAAAGCTTCAAAAGAAAAAACCAAAAAAAGTATTGGTAAATATTAATGCAGATTTTTGTAATACAGGCAGAGTAATGACACAAACTACTTTTGTTGACACCTTAATTGCTTCTTATATCAATAAATATTTTTATTTAGTAAACATTAACGCAGCTTCAAATGATACGATTATTTATAAAAACGAAAAATATTTTAAAGTGCTTACAAATAATTTTCCATTACACAGTTTAGCATTAAAATTTTCTAATAATAAACTTAGTTTACCTACTTTGTGTTTATTAGATGAAAACTTAAATACGATCGATGCTTTAAACTTTTATCAATCGCCTGAAAGAATTAAGCCCATACTAGCCTATATTGGAAGCAACAGCTATAAAACAAAAACGTTTAATGATTTTATGCAAGAATACACAAAACCGAAAAATAATTCAACTAAAAAGTGAGTCCTTCAAACATTCATCATTTAAATTCAGCACTTATGGTAATCTCATGCCTAGTTGCTTTTTTTATACCTTTCGAATTATTTTTATTTTCATATGCTATTTTAGGCCCCTTGCATTATTTAACGGAAATTGGTTGGCTACATAAAAAAAATTATTTCACCAAAGGGAAAAATGATTTTATATTTTTGATTATAGGCTGTGTTTTAATTGTTTATTGGAATTATTTTCCAATTAAAAACTATACCAGAACAGCTGATGTTTTATTGTTTTGTTTGTTTTTAAGCATCGTGTTTGTTTTTATTAAAGATTGGCTTTATCGTTGGATTTTAATACTGTTATCTGTAATTATAATTGGCGTATTAAATAATTCGCCCCAATATTTTACTTGGTTTGGAATTTTTTTACCAACTATTATTCATGTATTTATTTTTACCTGGGTCTTTATGCTTTATGGCGTGATTAAAGAAAAATCCATTCCTGGCTTAATTTCAATAGCTGTTTTAATTTTATGTACAGTTTTGTTGTTTATTATTCAGCCAACAAACCTAATTTATAAGGTTAGTGAGTATACCATGAAAAGCTACGGTGGCTTTAGTGAATTAAATTTTAGATTAATTAATTTTTTAAATTTATCTGAATTAACTGAAGTTAAACAAATATTTACTACTCAAGTTGGTTTTGTAATTATGCGATTTATCGCCTTTGCCTACACCTACCATTATTTAAACTGGTTTTCAAAAACATCGGTTATTAAGTGGCATTTAGTTCCTAAAAAAACTTTATTTATAACTTTAATTATTTGGCTTCTTTCTATTTCGATCTATTTTTACGACTACACTGTAGGCCTGCAGGTTCTTTTGTTTTTAAGTTTTTTACATGTGTTTTTAGAGTTTCCTTTAAATGTAATGTCTTTTACAGGAATAGGAAAAGAACTGTCGGCCTTTAACATAAAAAAAACAAAATAAATTTAATTAGTTTATTTAACAATTATCGTAGTTAATTTTATTGGATGTGTTATTAAGCTCTACTTTTTGTTATTTTAAAAACGTATTTTTGTTACAATGCGTTTTGTTTTTTATATACTTTGTCTTTTTTGTTTTTTTCAATTTATAACTGCTAATTATGGCTTCGCAAATCATGTTTCAAAAACTAAAGGCATAAAATTTGATTTAAAAAATGAAGATCCAAAACTTTGTAAAAATGTAATCGGAATCATAAACCCACATACTAATTTAAACGAAAATTATATTTTCGATCAATCTATTTATCATTTAAAAGTCTGCGAGCTACCTCAAATAAAATTTTGGCGCAGCATCATGAATTTAAGTCAAGATACAGCAATTTTAAATTTTCATAACACAAGAGAGCTAATTCAAAAAATAGCAATTTTAGATTGGGAATCTAAATCTGATTCATTAAAAAAACATTTTAAAGATAGTATCAGGTTTAGCAAAAACCTTGATACTAATAGTAGAATTTTAATCACCTGTGGGAAAAGATTTTTTTATGATTTTGAAAAAACTTCCAAAAATTTTCATCAAGGAATTAATTGTTTTGTTTCAAACGGAGTTAATCCCTGGTATGCTCAAGCTATTTTACTCATCGAAAG
>Ga0192647_102704_pt1 | contig 10941 bp, 8 predicted proteins | sample LauGreFa1BDMLBSN_2_FD_133046 | JGI IMG/M metagenome (GOLD analysis project Ga0192647, IMG submission 133046) | Freshwater lake microbial communities from Lake Michigan, USA - Fa13.BD.MLB.SN - reassembly | ecosystem: Environmental > Aquatic > Freshwater > Lake | place: Lake Michigan, USA...
CTTTTTCAAAATTCTGGAAGCGGGCTTGCGCCGCCCTCAAAACTTCGTCGGGACTCGGCAGCGCGCCTCCGCCGCCATTGCCACCGCTCGCCGCCGCCTCCGCCGCCGCCTCCGCCACCGCCGCCGCACTACCTTTTCTTACAGGCATTTTTACTGGCGTTAAAACCGTTGACGGAAAAGCCCAATGTTCTAACTGTTTAATCCACGGCTGCCTACTATCATAAACACTTCCACTACTAACAGGCGATGCCCGTTGCTTCGCCTCGTACCTCTTCTCACCCAGCGGCGGGGACGTTAGTAGTTTATTCATTACACTACCCTTTCTTACACCGCCTTTTAGTAGTTTTTTGCGATTAATCGTGCGCGTTAACTTTATAGAATGACGTTTGCGTACAGAATTTTGAAGCGCTTTTCTTGACTTATTAGTTGAAGGCATAATTCTAATTTACGCAGATAAAATTATATTATTCGCTTTGCTAGTTTAGCTGCACGATTTCGTAAAAAAAGGAGCTTTAGCTACGCGACTTTGAATAAGGAGCGCAACTTTAGCTACGCGACTTTGAATAAGGAGCGCAACTTTAGCTACGCGACTTTGAATAAGGAGCGCAGCTTTAGCTACGCGACTTTGAATAAGGAGCGCAGCTTTAGCTACGCGACTTCCATTGTTCCCCACAGACATTACAAATGTACAAATTCTTCTTACCAGAAGCATCATACGTCATGTAAATAACATCCCTATCAACACCACCCTGGTTACTCGCGCACATTTCTTTAGGGCAAGGAATCATTTTAATATGTGGCAACGTGTTATCCTGGCGGGTGAATTCGTTGATCATGATTTTAAACGCCTCAGAGGATTTCTGTTGAACCATCGTCTCAGAAATCAACCCACCTTTTACATCCTTCTCATTATATCCGCAATTGACACATTGCCGGGATAATTCTCCAGAACCATCATCGTTTCCAGACTTCAAATACAAATAGAATTTACAGGTTGGGCAAAACTTCATTATATTATTTATCTAAATTAGTACAGAGTTCAATTTTAGGCAGGGTTAAAAATTGGGGCAAATTTTCTAAAGTAAAGTATATATAATGTCTACTGTGGCTCTTCGCCAGTTTCTTGAGCGCTATCGTACACAAGATGGTGCCGCTGCCACTATCGCTAGTCTCCCCCCTCATCCTGGAAGATATCTTATCCCAGATTCAAACTATGATGAGTTTCTTGACCTGGTCTACGCCCATTTATTCAGAGACAAGGGTAGGCCGATGAATATTGTGGAGCAACCCAAACCTGCTGGACCCAAGCCCCTCGTAATTGATCTGGACTTCCGTTATCGTCGTGACAGAGCACTTGACCACCCATTTGAAATGAGTCATATCCGAGCCTTCGTTGAGAAACTTACCGAAGGTCTGAATACATTCTTTGACCTTTCTCAGTACCCACTACTCAGATTCTTCGTATCTCTGAGGCCGCAGGCATATGAGAGCAAAGGTGAAATCAAGGATGGGATCCACATCCAGTGCCCAGATATTGTACTCTCCTTTGAGAAGCAGGGTGTTCTGAGGCGGTGGATGCTGAGTCAAGATGCAGTGTCTGATTCATTTGGTAATACTGGCTATACGAATCTGCCGCCTGATATTTACGACGAGTCGTGTACTCGCAAACAGGGCTGGTTCCTCTATGGTGAGAGCAAGCCCAATATTCCCGCATACGACCTCAAGGCTGTTTATGCCTATAGCCCCGCTTCAGACGGATGGGCTATGGAGCCCACTACCAACTATGATAGTCGCGAACTCCTGGAACTCCTCAGTATTCGGTATGGCTTGGACTCTGATGAGAACGAGGTCCGACCAGATATTATAGGGCTGTATGAGCGGCTTTCTTCGAGCCCTCATATGGCGCAAGGGACCCCTGTAAACCAGCAAGTCCAGCCCGATTTATCGGGCGGAGCGATGACAACTGCCCTTATTCAGGACTTTGAGCAGAACTGTGGGGCTGAAATGGACACTACTTACGAGGATCTGGAGTTAGTGAAACATTTCGTTAGGAGTTGCCTTGATCCAAAACGCGCCGACTCTTATGACTCGTGGATGCGTCTTGGTTGGTGTCTGCATAATATATCTTCCAGCCCCGAGATATTTGAACTCTGGATGGAATTCAGTGCCAAGTCGCCTAAATTTGCCGGTAATGATATCGCAAAACTGAGGCGGGAGTGGGACATCGGTATGCGCAAGGAAGGCGATGGCCGCCGTTTGACCATCCGCAGTCTCCGCCACTGGGCCAAGGAAGACAATCCAGAGGCTTTTAAGACGATTTTGGAAAAGGATCTCGTGAGTTTTGTCTTGCATTCTATGGCCCCCACACACAACCATGTGGCCAGGCTTATGAAGCGGATGTTTCAGGACACATACAGGGCAGCAGTGAATACTCGCAGTACAGAATGGTTTGAATTCGTAACTGACCTCCACCTCTGGAAAAAAATTAATCAGGGTATCTCCCTCCGAAACAAGATTAGTAATGACGTTGCAGATGTGATTTCGTTGGCCCGGGAGCGCTTCAAGCACGACCCAGAATACAACAAAATGGAGGCCTTTGCCTCCAATAACAAGTCGCTTGAGGCCCTCAATCTTACGCTGGCGCAACTAGCCGAGAAGCGTAATAGTCTCAGGGACATGAACAAGATTGATGAGGCAAAACTCATTGACGCACAGATTGTTGATACTGAATCTGCAATCGAGTTCCTTACAAATAAGCAAAATCTCCAGCGTGCCGATGTGAAGGACCGCAAGTTTTCCGAGTTGACTGAGTTGGAGAACAAACTCTACAATTGTGGTTTCAAGGAGAGTGTGATGAAAGAGTGTATAGGGCAGTTTTATGAGGACGACTTTGAGGGCAAGTTGAATTCCAACTCCCTCCGAATTGGTTGCGCCAACGGAGTTATCCGGCTGGATGCTATCAAACCCGATCCCGTAAATCCCGGTAAGATGATGCCCATGAGCAAGGATAAGGGCGACTCAATGAACTTCTTTGAGCACGGCACCCCAGAGGACTATGTAACTTTCCAGGCCGGACGTAATATGCCCGATCATGATGCTATCAACTATCGGCCATATGACCCTGATGATCCGATTCAGGCCGAAATTACCGAATTCTTTGCCCAACTCTTTCCCAGGCCAGAACTCCGCGCGTGGATGCTAAAACTCATGGCGTCATGCTTGGAGGGTAAGAACCGTGAGCAGTGCTACTACACTTTTCAGGGAGTCGGTGGCAATGGAAAGTCCAAACTCGTAGATCTGATGGTTATGACTCTGGGTGACTATCAGTCATCTCTTCAGTCAACGGCCTTGACGCGAAAGCGCCCGGAGTCTGGTGCGGCCAATCCAGATATCATGAGTATCAAGAATAAACGGTTCATCTATATGCAGGAGCCTGATGACCGAGAGCCGCTAAACACTAGCCGCATGAAGCAATTCAGTGGTGAGGATGCTGTGGAAGCACGTGGACTCTATGCTGACCAAGAGCGCTTTAAGATTAGTGGTAAACTCTTTATGATGTGCAATGACAAGCCGGCGATCAATTCTATGGACCGTGGTACGTGGCGCCGCGTTCGTCTTATTCCTTTTGAGAGTAAGTTTGTGAGCCCGGGTGACAAGGAACTTGGCCAACCCAACGTCTTTCTGAAGGATATGAACATGAATGTCAAACTAAAGAAGTGGCGAGAGTCCTTCTTTGCCCTGCTAGTTCACGTGTATGTGAGTGAGTACGCGGTTTCAGACAATGGTACCTTGGAACCACCGCCGGAAATTGTCATGAATGAGAGCCTAAAGTATCGTACAGAATTTGATACGTATGCAAGATTCCGCTTTGGCCGTATGCGCGTTGATCGTAACAGCGAGGAGAAGGTGAGTATAAATGATATCTGGAGGGCTTACCGTTATTGGTATGAGGCGGTTGGTGGAGCAGGTAAGAAGTTGTCACAGGCGGAACTCGTTCGGCGCCTAGAAGATGAGTTTGGAAAAGCAAAAGAGGGTAAATTTTACAGTGGCGTCTTTGTGTTTAACACGGAAGAAGACACGGAAACCTATGATGAGGAGCAACGGTTAGCGTCAATGGATCGTACTACTGACTAGTACCGCTAAGTGCTGAAATTAAACACTCCACGGTAAACCGTGCTAAATAAAATATGCTACGCAAAACGCTTAAGTAAAGCAAATATAACAGCCCCAAATACAATAAAACCAATGAGAGTTCCACCTGCATTCGCAGCATTTCCAGTGGTAATATTTATAAAAACTGTAATAACAATTGCAAGAACTGTATAAGAAAAAAAGAACATGACAAACGTGAACCCCTGTAACGTATCGGTATATCCAGGGATTGGGGCAGGGGTTTCTGCTTCAAAGGCTGCATCATACGCTTTTTCTTCATCTACCACAGTTTGTGCTACTGGTCCTATTTTTCCAGCCAACTTTAACAATCGCTCAACCTCAATCTTTTCGTTTATTATAATGTTCTTTAAAAATTCTTCAAGGGTCACTTGAGTTGATGTTGAGCCAGTAGATGATGTGCTTGATGTCGACGATGATCCTGATGATGGACAACCAGGTCTCGATTTAGCCGTACCTGAACTACTGGATGGATTTCTTGATGATGGTGTAAATGAAGGTTGATTAATTATTTTTAAGATATCTTTAAATAGTCTATCGGTCATATTCTATATTTGATAAATGTTCTAAATTTTACGGCATAAAACGCTTTATTTATTTGCATTGCATTGCAATTAAATAAAGTATTAGGTATTTGAAATTCCTATTTATTTAAAGTAATCATATTATTTACTACGCCCTAAGAATGAACTCCAGAGATATTCATTAGCAGTATCACCAGATAGTTCCTCGGTTGTTGGGGTGCACACTGTCTTTTTAATAAACACTGGTGCAGGCTCAGGTTCTTCTTGGCCGGGGCACTTAGTATCCTTTTTACTAGGGGTGTGTAGATGAGGATATCTTAATTTACTCCAATAGCGAGAATCACGGCGTACCATTGTATATCTTGCCCTACTAATCAATACAAATACGGCAAATGCTGTGATTAATACAATACAGAGATTCAATAAGTAATTTGATATTATACCCATATGATTCATAAAAAATAAGGCTGAGATAAAAGTGAGACATATAAAAAGTACTTGAAGAAAAAATAGGGTGTCTAGTTTGTTATTATTTGCCCATTCATTTATTTCCTGCTGTCTATTAATAATACCTGCATTTATATCTGATGCTGTTAATTGTCTTACTGCAACATCATCAACATCGGTAGCAAGCGCTTTCAAGTCATTTGTTCGTGTCAAATAATAAGCCGTAGATATGATATTATTATCAGCACCCGTCAAATCCTCTGACAAATATGCCATACGATCATTTTTAAGGGCCTTAATTTTATCAATGGCTTCACCCGCGTTTTTCGACGCGTATTCTAGTTTGCCACTATCACCTAGACTACTAAAATATTTTATCAATTCAAGATCACCGGACTGCTGTGCCGTAGTTATGGCATTTTGAAGCTCGCTCATCTACTCTAACTCATTAAAAATAAGACCATCTAATAGTATTATTTTTACTTGTATAAAATTAAGTACCGTAGACTGCTTAATTTAAGCACTCCCTAAGGCTTTGCTGCGCTGAGCCAAGTGACAAAATATTAGACTTAACAGATTAGCACTCACAAAGCGATTGCAAGATTAAGAGCGCTTGTTACCCTAAAAACGCTGCGCGTTTAGGACTTCGATACTTGACGGTACATTAGACCTTTGATTTTGTATATATATAAAAAAGCAGGCCGGCGGCTATAATATTCATGAAGCCATATATAGCCAGCAAATTCCGGGATGAAGAATTCTTCTCTAAACTATATTCGATCATTGCTGTTTGTACATCGGATGATAGATCATTATTGCGAAGTTTATTAGAATGTGTTAATAAATTAGTGCGTGCTTTATCTAGTTGCGTGTTAAGAGCGTTTATTGATGCTCGCTCGCCGTCACCATAATAGTCTCTTAAGACACTAAGCCGTGAATTTACAAGACCCTTCATAATTAACAAAATAACATTTAGTTTCTTATTTAATTCCGTAGCACCATTTTTTATAACTTCATCAACCGCACCATCAGTTGAAGCAACATTTGTTAAAATTTTTTGCATAGCCCAGGAATACCGATTATAGTACCAACAGTATTCCTTTTTAATTTCTTCTCTAAGAGTAGCCGCCTTATTAGCGTATAATTTTGTGGGGTTATTGGGTGAATCGACGTTTGTTGCAGATTCTACTATATCTCCGCTACCAGGGGGATTAGCATATGTCGATATAATATCAATGTGATTATTCAATCCCGCGGTGTTTACTTGACCATCTGTCCCTATTATAATGTTAATATTAGCAGGTAAACAAGATTTATAATTTGGCAGCATAGTATTGGATGATTGGAACTGCTTTAAAAAATAATTGTCTGCAATACTCATCTTTGAATAAGATTCATTAGCCGCTGGACAAAACCCCATCTATTCTACTTTGATATATGTTTTGCTTTATAATACATTATACCTAAGGCAATTACCCCCGCCCCCAAAATAATTACCAGGCCACTAAGAATCATAGGATTTTGATAGAATGGGCCATAACTTGACGCGGATGCCATTGAAAGTTTACCGGCCAATTCAGACAGAGCCGGAGGAATATTTATTTGTCCCGTGAACCCAAACATTTGGAAAATCATTAATAGTGAAATACATGCCATAAATACACCGGCTGCTAGTAAATATGGTACAGATGAAGGTCTTAATTCAGAAAAAAGACCAAATACTAATTCACGAGGTTTTACCGCCTCTTGAGGATTAGCACGATTATTATAACGCTCTTCATTCAATATTGGATCCTTGGATTCTACAACCTTGTCGGAAGCTTTGTCTAAAAAAGTATTGAGACGCTCTTTGGTATTTATTAAATCTGCATGGTACTTACCAATACCATTTTTAAAGGTGTTTTCAAGTGTGGTCTTTGCATCGTTTTTTTGTGAAACTGTCGCTTGATTATATGCACTTATTAAGGTATCTAATTGTTCTATTGCTGTGTCTAAAGCGTCGTTCTCCGAATATTTTGTAGAAATTGTATCATAGTCATATTTAATAGCCAAAAATTCTTGCTTGTATCCATAATTATAATCGGGCATTCTATCTACCGTGGAGTACTTAATTTAAGTACTCCCTAAGGGTGCTGCCAAGTACCGAAATATGACACTTAATAGGTCAGACTCGCAAAGCGAGTCTTGACATTAAGAGTTCTTAACTTCGGTACTTGGCGGTACCGTCTTGTACAAAAGTTAAGCGCAGTAAACTGCGCTTAACTTTATTATAGATGCGGTCATTCAAGCATGGTAAAAATTACTAAGATATTAAGCCTAATTATACTAGCAGTTAAATCAACGAGACAGCGGCCGAATATTTACGCCACACAAACTCTATAAACAACATACTCACCTGCAGACGGCGATGACCTCGTTATTTTTAAAATATCTCCTGGTGTGGCTCCAATTACACGGGTGATTGGATCTTCATGGTATCGAATTAGTGGAAACTGTGTTTTTTGTGTAATATACATAGTTTTCATAAGTCCCTCGTGTTGCTCTTTTGCTATGATTTCATGTGTAGGTACTAAATAGTGCTTCAATGGATTCATCTGAAAACTGTCAATATAGAAGAAACTAAGCCGGAGGTTTCGTTTCGCCCAGGAACTTATAGATGCCGCGTTGAAAACTTGAACAACCGGTTCATTGATTAGGCAAATTACACTTGTCTGTGCGGGGTCTACCGGAGACCCTATTTTATCTGTTGATCGGCTATTGGGATCTATGCTGTCGGCACCCTTCCCCGCGGGAGTTTCTAAAGAGGCTATAAATCCAGGAAGTTTTTGCTTGAGTCGTTGTAGGAATATGTAAACACGTACAGTAGGGGTAGGTGGATTCATTCCCTCTCTGGCTTTTACAGTAAATTCTAGAGCCTTACCATTTGAAGTGGCGGCAAGGGCCTCACGAATTTCCTCAGGACCATATTTACTTGCACCAAGTGTGTCATATCCACGTTCGTGTAAGATATCTAGGAGTACCTGACGTGAACGGAAAACCTTTTCAATATATTGTGCCATCTATGATTCTATTTATAATTCAAATAGAGTCAATTTTAAGCCTTAGTAATTATTGTATCTTAGATACAGTTACGGTTATATTGGCCCCACCTGCTTGAGATTCTACTTGTTCTCCTCCACCTGCCGTGCCTGGGGCAAATGAAACACCGCGACCCTTTTTTAGGGTGAAACTTTTCTTTGGTTTTGGTCCCTGAGGTAAAGCAAAATTTGCCATGGTTGCAGGGTCGGTGGGTACTGAAATTGTTGGTGGTGCACCTGGTACACCTGATGTAATTATCTGTGCTGGAGGCTGTGCTGCTGGATTTGCGTATACTGCAGGGGCTTGACTCATATTTACACCTGGATAAGCGGGGAAGGGTGCGGGATATCCATAGGGGAGTGGGGCTTGTGCTCCAGAGTATGCATAGGGGGGTGGGTATCCATAGGGTAGAGGATATCCCTGGGGTTGTTGGGGTAGAGGAGATCCCTGGGCTTGTGGTACAGGTTCTACAAGACTCTTGCTCACTTGATCTAAATCTTCATTTGCAATCACTTCCTCTGGTTGTGAACCGGGCACCACTTGAATAGATCTGGCCGGCGGAACTACGGTTACTGTCGTTGGAGTTGGCTGGAATACCGGTCCTTCTTCGGTCTGAACTAGTGATCCCTGTACAGGTCCTGCCATGGGATTGGCTGCCGCCGCCACTGCTGCAGCCGCAGCCTGAATAGATCCCTGAACTCCCGTGGCATTTACTACCACGTCCATACCCTCACTGACAATCGGTACCTCTTTTGGTAAGGCACCTAATTTCATTAGAAGTTCTGGAGATGCCTCCAATGGCCCTTCGGCTTCTTTCCTGTATTCAGGTACTCTTGTTTCTGGTAATGCCCGCTCAGGCAAAACTCGTCCCCGTATACCTTCCACCTTGGATCCTGTAAGTTTGATTGCAGGTAAGTCCTTTTTATCTAAACCATCTAATGTGAGTAAATCTTTCTCCGTCATAATTCGCATACCAATATTCATATATGTTTCTAACTCTTGTGATAATAGTTTGAAGGCATAGGGCATCTCAACTGTTACAGGGGCCACGATCGTTTTTCGAATAGGTGGAACCAATTCTAAATCATGCGCACCAGACCCTATGAATCCTACTGGACCTGTACAGAGAGGGCAGACAAATAGATCTTGTTTATGGTTTTCTATGGGTATTGTGCCACAACCCTTGCAGACGCGGAAACTGACACCGTCCGAGCGCAACATATATGACTCATTTACAAAGGCGCTGATACCATGCCCTACAATGGCATCGCGTTCCATTTCACCTATACGCAGACCGCCCTGGGCCCCACGGCCTCCCGTCGGCTGGTGCGTCTTCTGCTCTCGCCTGCCTTTTCCACGCGCATTCCATTTATCTTCTACCATGTGTTTGAGGCGCATAGAGAAAATTGGCCCAATAAACATATCAATACTATGTTGTTTTCCGGAAGTTCCGTCGTATAATATCTCATTGCCGAATTTTTCAAAGCCTAGTTGTTCAAGAGCATTATTCATCTGTTTAGTAAGTCGCCCATCGTCCGTAAATGCGGTTCCATCAGCAATTGCACCAATATTTGCCGCTATTTTTCCCATTACCATTTCAATTACGTGCCCAATCGTCATACGTGAGGGAATTGCGTGCGTATTCATAATCATGTCTGGTACTACGCCATCTTTTGTACGCGGTAAGTCATGTGATCGTACAACCATCCCAATTGTACCCTTCTGCCCGTGGCGGTTGGAGAATTTATCACCCAGTTCTGGAACCCTGTACTCAACACACCTTATTTTTACTGTACGTAGACCCTTGTTGTTTACTAAGACCACAATAGACTCAACGCGCCCATGAGTCCATACCTGTGCGGATTCAGAGGCATCTACATATTTTCCATTTGGAAGTTCCATTACACGTCCCACGATTACTGTATTCTCATCTACGTATGATCCTATTTTTACGATTCCAGCCTCATCCAACTTAGAATAATCCATTCCCGGTTTCATATCCGTCCAGGTCGGTATAGATTTGGGATTTGCAATTCGTGTCTTTGTCTTTGCTAGTTCATCATCCTCCTCAAAGACCTTATATGAGCGATAATGTATTGTATTGAAAAGACCCCTCTGCAGGGCATCGTGATTTATCACAATACCGTCCTCTTGATTATAACCTGCAAACATTCCCATCGCCAGAATTATATTTGTACCATATGGCATACGACCCTGGCCTAGATAATCATAGTATAAGGTACGCACTAGAGGAGGTGACCCATTCGTTAATATGCTGGCCTGATTATCAAAACGCATGGAGGCATTTGTAGCGTAGACTGAGATACCTTGTTTGGACTGTGAATCTCCCAATTGATTACGAACTGATTGATTGTGGTGTGAGAAGGGGATGAGTGTTGTAATGGCGCTCATAATCGTTGATGGATGTATCTCCACATGGGTCGTGTTAACTTCTGCCTGCTCCAAGAAATTCACAACAAGGCTTTCATTGTGTTCATATGGATCTACATACTCAATAAGACTAGAATAAGGGCTTAGATACTCTATATATTCCGCCATAGTTGGACCCTCGCGTTCCTTCAAGGGATCCAAAAATCCCACCCAGGAAAGCCCATTCTCCTTCGCCTGAGGTAAAGAACCCATTACCATATCACGCCATGTGCTTCCAGCCGCGGCTAGTTTTTCTTTGGGATACCTTCCAGATCCCCACGGTTCCATATGG
>Ga0192647_102705_pt1 | contig 10937 bp, 7 predicted proteins | sample LauGreFa1BDMLBSN_2_FD_133046 | JGI IMG/M metagenome (GOLD analysis project Ga0192647, IMG submission 133046) | Freshwater lake microbial communities from Lake Michigan, USA - Fa13.BD.MLB.SN - reassembly | ecosystem: Environmental > Aquatic > Freshwater > Lake | place: Lake Michigan, USA...
CATTTGATACCGTGCGGTGCCAACCGCGCTTTTTTCTCGAAATGCCGGTGTATCAACCACTTTAGTTGCAAGCGAAACAAGCCTTCTTTGTCTTCGCCCATGGCTTGTTCTTGCACCAGTGTTTGGCCGTTGTCAAAACGCACGCGCCACAAGCCTGACTCCAGCGATTTTTCAATGTGGTCTATGCGCCAACCGTTGTAGCCTCTGTTTTGGGTGACTTGCGCCAAGTCTGTTTTGGCTGACAGCCACGCGCTCTTTTTGTAGTGGAGCTCGCCGTCAGCACTGCGATACCAGAGTTTGAGTTTGGCTTTGGGAAGTTTGCCCGGCGCGGTCTGTGTGTCTGTCAATTCGAGCTGCAAACTGCCAGCGGCGTTTTGCGCATCAATGGTCAGCACTTCGATTTTTTTCACCAAGCTTTGTTCATATGCTTGCGCAGGTGTGAGCCGGTACACGCAGTTGCGCGCTTGGCCGCTGGCATGCGTGGCCGAGTAACGCAGCTTGGCCAAGGGGCGCATGTCGGCAAAGGCTTTCAAGGCGGCTTCGGTGTCCATGCCCATTTGCGGCTCGTCCATCACCACCACCGGTCGGCAGCGCGCCAAGGCTTGCAACCAAGTGAGGCCGTCTAAGGGCGCTTCGTTTTCTTCGTTGCTGATGATGCGGCCTTGCCCCACAAAGGCTTGGCTGTTCATCACCATGATGGCGGGTTGGGGGCTGTCGATAAAGGTTTTGAGTTGCTGCAAGCGGCTGCTGTCGTACTCAAAAGCAGGGACAGGGTGGTTCAGACCGCTGACTTGTGCGAGTTGCGAGCCAAAGTCGGCCAGCGTGCCCATGACACCAGCGCGTATGGCCACGCTGGGCACGACGATGATGAATTTGTTCCACCCGTACGCGGTGTGCAAACGGTAAAGCGTGCGCAAGTACACCAGTGTTTTGCCAGTGCCGGTCTCCATCTCCACACAAATATCGATGGGCTGCCCTTGCAGTGGCTCGGTCAAATGCAAACGCTCGTCGCTGATGCGGTGGCGGTGTGCCAGCTTTTGGATGTTGTCTTTCAACTGTTCCCAGCTCAACGGGCAACGGTTTCCAGCTTGTTCATGGGCCAGGGTTTTCGGCGTGCCGTCAAACACGCGCACCACTGCGTCTACGGCATCGGTCTGGTAGGGGAGAGACTCAAGCTGGAAGTGAGGAGCAGTCATGTCGGCGCTGAAAAAATGAGCGCTATGGTATCAATTAAATGGCATTAAATCCCATTTAAATAATTAATAAATACTGTTCTTATTCGGCTGGTGCTTTCCCATGGGATGGGTTTGGTGATTTAACAAATGCGTCCACCTACCCAATTGCGGCACTTTGGCAAGCTCTCCGGTAAAGCCGAACATGCTCATGTTGCGCAACAGGTGGCACACCTATTGCTGATGTACTTTCACATCCCAGAGACACACCGTGAACATTCCACCACCGCCGTTGTGCCAGACTTGCAAGTACCTCATGCCTTCGCCATCGGCCAAGACCGGGTTACGCTGCGGCTTTGATTACTACAAGGCCTCAGAGATTGCGCGCAAATTCAAATTGATGTCGCACTTTCCCGAGGTTAAAACGAACAACGCCTGTGAAAAGTGGGACCCAAAACAGTGCTGTTCTGCAAGCTGAGCACTGACTTGGTGCTCGCTAAGCCATCAAAAAGTCAAAGCACTTTCGTGTCCAGCGCTTGCGCTTCTTTGCGTTCGCTGTACCGCTCCACCAGATAGTCAGACACCGAGCGCGTCAGCAAGGTGAACTTCACCAGTTCTTCCATCACGTCCACCACACGGTCGTAATACGCCGACGGCTTCATGCGGCCTTGTTCGTCAAACTCTTTGTAAGCCATGGCGACAGACGATTGGTTGGGGATGGTGATCATGCGCATCCATCGGCCAAGCACACGCATTTGATTGACCGCGTTGAACGACTGCGAGCCGCCGCTGACTTGCATCACCGCCAAAGTTTTTCCCTGTGTCGGACGAATTGCGCCCAGCGCCAACGGAATCCAGTCGATTTGTGTTTTCATGACGCCGGTCATGGCGCCATGGCGTTCTGGTGAACTCCAAACCATGCCTTCACTCCAAGTGCACAAATCGCGCAACTCAACCACTTTCGGATGGTCTTCGGGCGCACCGTCTGCCAAGGGCAATCCCTCGGGATTGAAAAAACGTGTTTCGCAACCCATGGCTTGCAACAAGCGAGCCGCCTCTTCAGCCAGCAAGCGACTGAATGAACGCGCACGCAGTGAACCATACAAAAGCAAGATGCGCGGCGGATGGTCTAGCGAGTGGGTCGCACGCAGTTTGTCGTTGCTGGGAATGTCAAGCAATGCCGTTTGCAATGCGGGCAGATCGAGTTCGTTCATTGAAATACTTCACCAGTAAATGAATGCTAAATGGCACATCAGCATCGGCGTCATGTTAACCACCTATCATTGCGAGCACCATGCTCGCTTTAGACACCGCTTTAATTTATCTCTTGTTTGCCGTTATGGGCGTGGTTGGCTGCCGTTTATTGCATTTGCCCGCGATGTTGGGTTATTTGATGGCAGGTATTTTTTTGGCACAGGGTGGGGTGTTGGTCGAGCAAAACGAAGCGGCGGTGGCATCGGTGGCCGAGTTGGGCGTGGTGTTGCTGATGTTTGTGATCGGCCTCGAATTCAATCTGCCCAAGTTGATGAGCATGCGTCGCATGGTCTTTGGCTTTGGCATGGCGCAAGTGTTGGTGATGTTGCTGGGCACCTTGCTCGGCCATTTTTTGCTTGCCTCTGTTTTGTCATCGTTCAATTTACCTTGGGACTTGAATTGGCAAGGCGCCGTGGTGTTGGGTGCGGCATTGGCAATGTCGAGCACGGCGATTGTGGTCAAGATGATGGCCGAGCGCGCTGAGTTGGATTCTCAACATGGCCGACGAGTGATTGGTGCGTTGTTGTTCCAGGATTTGGCCGTGGTGCCCTTGCTGGTGCTCATCCCGGCCTTGGGCCAAATGAACGAGGGCAATGTGTGGGTAGAGTTGTCCACGGCCTTGCTCAAAGCGGCGGTGTTGGTGGGTGTGCTGCTGTGGGGCGGGCAAAAGGCCATGCGCATTTGGTTACGCATCGTCGACCGCCGCAACAGCGAAGAGCTGTTCATGCTGAATATTTTGCTCATCACTTTGGGCTTGGCGTGGCTGACTGAGCATGCAGGTTTGTCCATGGCCATGGGTTCGTTCATGGCGGGCATGTTGATCGCTGAAACCGATTACAAACACCGCGTGGAAGAAGACATCCGACCTTTTCACGACGTGTTGCTGGGTTTGTTTTTCATCACGCTGGGCATGAAATTGGATTGGCACGTGCTCGAGCAACAGTGGCCGTGGGTGTTGGTGTTGACCATCATTCCTGTGCTGGTCAAGGCTTTGTTGATCGCTGTGCTGGCCTACGCGGGCGGGGCCAGCAACGGGGTGGCCTCGCGCACCGGTATCTATTTGGCGCAAGCGGGCGAATTCGGTTTTGTGTTGCTGACGCTGGGGTTGGCGCAAGGCTTGATTGACCCGCGTTGGTCCAACCCCGTATTGGCCGCCATGGTGTTGTCCATGCTGGCCACACCGTTTTTGATTCAGCATGCCGATCGTTTGGTGTTTCGTTTCTCGCCTGATGATTGGCTGAGTCAGTCATTGCAAATCACCACCATCGCCAGCCATGCCATGGCGATTGACCGCCATGTGCTGGTCTGCGGCTTTGGTCACACAGGCCGTAACCTGTGTCAATTGTTGGCGCAACAAAACATTTCTTACATCGCGTTGGATGTGAACCCCGAGGTGGTGAAGTCTGCGGTGTTGGACGGTCACCAGGTTGAAGTCGGGGACTCGTTTCAGTTGTCGAACTTGGTGTCTGCGGGGTTGAACCGCGCCTCTGCCGTGGTGGTGAGTTTTGACGACACAACCACCGCGTTGGGGGTGATCGCCTTGGTACACAAACACGCGCCGACCGTGCCTGTGTTGGTGAGAACACGAGATGAGCACGACATGGTGTTGCTCAAACAGGCTGGTGCGCACGAGGTGATTCCCGATGCGTTTGAGGTCAGCTTGAGTTTGGCCACGCATACCTTGGCCATCTTGGGCGTGCCAGACGAAAAAATTAACCAATTGGTATTTATTCAGCGCCACACGCAATACGCGGGCTTGAAAGAAACCACGTCATTGGCTAGTGACAAACCCTGAGAAGCAGGATATTTCGTTTCACTTTCTGGCATTCGTGCCGATCTTTACCTATGCTGATCTTTTTTTGGCTGTCCTTTGGTGGGCGGTTAATATCAGGCCAGTTTTTTTCATAATTTCAAAAGGTGAAGCCCATGTCAGACCCTGTTTTCAAATCCATCTCCAGCAAGATGGCACCGTGCGCGTGCTGTACACCGCCAGTGGCCAAGCGTGGCAATGCCATCGGCCGCCGTGATTTTTTGAATTGGGGTGCTGCCGGTGCCATGGCCACGGGGTTGGCATTGGCCGCGCCCACGGCCAGTTGGGCCGCCAGTGGTAACTACGAATCGATGTTGGTCAATTGCATTGACCCGCGTTTCACCACCCTCAGCTGGCAATACATGGGCTTGTTGCAAGGTGTGAGCCGTGACAAGTTGGAAGACAACTACAGCCATTTCGTGATGGCCGGTGGACCGATCGGTGCTGTACACCCCAAGTTTGAAGCTTGGCACAAAACCTATTGGGACAACCTCGACATCACCGTGTCTTTGCACAAGATCAAGCGTGTGGTGGGATTGACCCACCGTGATTGCGGTGCTGCCAAATTGGCCTTCGGTGAAGCCGCCGTGTCCAAGCGTGAATCAGAAACCGAAGCGCATGGCGAGGCCTTGGCGATCTTCCGTGAAAACGTGAAAAAGCGCCACCCCAAACTCAGCATCATCACTGGCGTGATGGACACCAACGGCAAAGTCGACCTGATCGGTTGATTCGCTTTTCAGAGTTGGTCGAGAAAATCCAGCAGGCGCCGGTTGACCCGTTGCGCCTGCTCTTGTTGGACCCAGTGTCCCGCGCCGGGAATCAATTCGCAAAACCGCATGTCGCTGCATGCCTGTGTTTGCATTTTTTCAAACGCCCCCGGAAATTGATACACCCCCCAGTCACTTGCACCTGCGATGAATGCTGACGGCACGTGAATGGTTTGTCCGCTGAATTGGGACAAGGCAATGAACTCATCCCGGTCAGTGCCACACCGGTACCACTGCAAGCCACCTTGGTAGCCCCGACGGGCGTACTCAGCGCTGTACACCGCCAAGTCGCTGTCTGGCAGCCATTGACATGCATGGATGTGCGCAGCATCGGGCATGAATTCGGCCACGGCTTGGGCCATGGTTTTTCCAAGCGGCATGACGTAGTAGTGAGGCAAGTGGGCCAATTCCGAGGCTTGCCAAGCTTTGAGTCGAAAGGGTTGGTTGGGTGCCCAATCGGCACTCTTGACATGGTAGTAAGCGCGCATGAAATCGTGCAGACCTTGTGGGGCATGCCACATGTCTTCGTTGGCTTGGCGGTTCGAGTAGTACCACTGGTAATGCTGACGCGGCGCGGGCAACTGTTCCAACGCTGCCACTTCTTGCGTCAGCAACGAATGGGTTTGTGCTGCAGTGGCCGCGTCAGGGGGACCAGAGAACGGTGCGCTCATCAGCACCACACTGCGAAAAACATCGGGGCGGGTCAATGCGCACCATGCGGCGACGGGCGAGCCAAAGTCGTGGCCAATGAGTGCATGCACATGCGTGTGACCCAAGGCGTTCACCAAGGCCAACACATCATCCACCAATTGCAGCATGTTGCTTGCACGCCAGTTGCCATCAAACGCATCGTCGCCGCCCAGCGTGCGACCGTAGCCTCGCTGGTCTGGGGCAATCACATGAAAACCCGCCTGTGAAAGCGCGGTCAATTGGTGTCGCCAACTGAACGCGAGTTCAGGAAACCCATGCAATAACACCACCAAAGGTTTGTGGGTGGGTGCATGGGGTTCGAACCCGGCTTCCAACACATGCATGTCAAGACCGGTGCTGGTCTGTATTTGGCGGGACCGAACACCATCAGGCAATGGCAACGCGGTCAGGGTTGAGTTATTCATGCGCTTGCCTTGGGTCGTGGTTCATCGTGGGGCCCATTATGCGGACACCGTCAAGCGGAAGTAGCCGTCAGCGACAGGGGCAACGAACGCAAGCGCTGCCCGGTGAGCGTGAACAATGCGTTGGCCAGCGCTGGTGCCACTGGGGGAGTGCCAGGCTCGCCGACACCCTCAGGAGTGGCTTCACTGGGCATGATGAAGGTGTCGACCCGGGGCATGTCTGGCATGCGCAATAGGGGGTAATCATGGAAATTGCTTTGTTGCACTCTGCCTTTGCTGAGTTGGATGCGCCCATGAAGCGCAGCCGTGAGTCCAAAGGCGACTGAGCCTTCCATTTGTTGCGCGATCAAGTCGGGGTTGACGGCTGTGCCGCAATCGATGACACACCACACCCGATGCACCTTGATTTGGTTGGCCGTGGCAGAGACTTCAACAACTTGCGCGACGATGCTGCCGAAAGATTCATGCAATGCCAATCCCATCGCACGTTGGCTGCCATCAGCGGCTTTGAATGGCGCGGGTTTCCAACCGCTTTTTTCAGCCACTGTTTGCAAGACACGCGCGTGGCGAGGGTGGTTTTTCAACAGCGACAAACGAAACGCCAACGGGTCTTGCCCAGCCGCATGCGCAACCTCGTCGACAAAACTTTCTTTGAAAAACGCTTGGTGCGAATGCCCCACTGAACGCCAAAAACCCACAGGCACAGGCAGGTCCACCGCACAGTGACTGATCTTGGCATGCGGCCATTCATAGGCTTGGTCAAACGCGCCTTCGGCGGTGGTTTTGTCTGGCCCTGCCGCGGGCAAGCCAAACAAACGGTTGAGCACCTGCGGCAAAACCGCTTGGCTGGTGGACGTGTTGTGCCAAGCGCTCAATTGACCCTTGGCGTCCAATCCCGCTTTAAAGCGGCTGACCGCGGCCGGTCTGTAAAAGTCATGCTGCAAATCTTGCGAGCGGTCCCACAGCGCTTGCACGGGCGAACCTTCGCAGGCTTTGGCAATGAATGCGGCTTGCGCGATGACATCCATTTCCAAACGACGCCCAAAACCGCCGCCCAACAGGGTCAAGTGAAGTTGCACTTTGTCGGCGGCAATGCCCAGCACCTTGGCCACCACATGGCGCGCCAAGTCGGTGATTTGTGTCGAAGCCCACACTTGTGCGCCACCGTCTTTGAACCAGACGGTGCAACTGAGTGGTTCCATGGCCGCGTGCGCCAAGTAAGGCGCGCTGTACTCGGCGTGGATTTGCTTGGTTGAAGCAGCGATGGCGCTGTCAGCATCGCCGGTTGAAAAATAGGTGAAGCCGCTTTGGCTGTCCAAGGCTTCTTTGAAGCTGGCTTGCACCGTCGCGTCAGAGATGTCGGTGGCTTTGCCTGGGCACCAAATCACAGGCAATTGGCGCAAACCTTTCATGGCTTGGTAGGTGGATTTCGCCACCACTGCCACGGCGGTGGTGCTGCCATACAACTCGGGCACGGCCAGCACTTTTGTCACGCCCGGCATGCGTTTGACGCTGGCGTCATCCAAGCTTTCAAACGTACCGCCCACTTCCGGGTTCATGCCGACACTCGCGTAGAGCAAGCCGGGCAGACGCACATCCGATCCGAAGATGGCGCTGCCATTGACTTTGGAGAGGGTTTCCAAGCGAGGCAGCGCACGGCCAATCAAATTGAATTGGTCGGGTGTTTTGAGGGTGACGGTTTCGGGTCTGGGTTGTGTGGCGGCGAGGGAGGCGAGCTCACCGAAGCGGGCCGATTTGCCTGACGCGTGCGAGACCACGCCATCGTTGATGCGGATGTCTGTCACGGGCACTTGCCATGTCGATGCCGCCGCACTTGCCAACATGGCGCGTGCACTGGCGCCAGCTTCGCGCATGGGTCGCCACAAATCTTTGATGCTGGACGAACCACCCGTCATCATCAACCCGAATTCACGCATGGTTTTGCCCGTGAGGAATTGCGCCACGCGTTTGAGTTGGCCTTGGTTGTCGGGATGAAATGGCAAGCCATCGACGGCCACGGTTTGGTTGTTGTAGATGTTGTCAAAGGGTGCTTGTTCGATTTGCACTTGGTCCCAGCGAGCACCGAGCTCATCGGCCAGCAACATGGCCAATCCGGTTTGCGAACCTTGTCCCATTTCGCTGCGCGCCATGACCACGGTGACGCGATCGTCTTCGCCGATCCGCACCCAACCATTGAACGCAGGTTGTGTGGCGATGTCAGGCAGTGGCGAGGTCGTGACGAGCCTTTGACGCGCCGGCCACACGCTCCAACCAATCGCCAATCCGCCCGTGCCCAGCGCCAACGCGCCGATGAGATGTCTTCTTTTCACGAAACTATCCTTGTTAGCATCAACCTGATGAGTAACTTAACCCTAGCGCCTGAATTCGGCTTGGTCATTGTCGGTGACGAAATCCTCTCCGGCAAGCGCCAGGACAAACACCTGCCAAAGGTGATTGAATTGCTGACCGTTCGCGGTTTGAGTCTGGCGTTTGCAGATTACGTGGGTGACGACCCGCAGCGCTTGACGTATACCCTGCAAAGGGCATTCGCCCACCACGGTGTGGTGTTTTGCTGTGGTGGCATCGGTGCCACGCCAGACGATCACACGCGCCAGTCAGCCGCCGCTGCCTTGGGCGTGGCGCTGGTGTTGCATCCGGAAGCCGAGCAATTGATCCGTGAGCGCACCCGCGATGTCGCCTTGGAACAAGGCCTGCCTTACGAGCCGATGCGCGAAGACAATTTGCACCGATTGAACATGGGGCGTTTTCCTGCGGGTGCAGACATCATTCCCAACCCTTACAACAAGATCCCGGGTTTCACCTGTCGCGGCCCTGCGGGGACGGTGCATTTTGTGCCCGGCTTTCCGGTGATGGCTTGGCCCATGATCGACTGGGTGTTGTCCACTTGTTATGCAGACATGGCGCGACCCGGTGAGCGCATGGAGAAATCGGTGATCGTCATGGGCTCGATGGAGGCCACGCTCACGCCGTTGATGGAAGCCATCGAAGCCGAATTTGCGGGCATCAAGGTGTTCAGTCTGCCCAGTGTGGACCATCCCGAATACGGCCGGCACATTGAATTGGGCGTCAAGGGGCCGGTGCCGTTGGTAGAACAGGCCTTCGGACAACTGGTGGCAGGACTGCACACATTCGGTGCAAAATTAGGCCCTGAATTGGTGCGATAATTCAAATGCACCGATAAAGTGCGTGATTGATGCGTGTTTGGACGCCCCAATGTGTGCCAACAGCCGGCATGGGTCAACCAATTTCCCCGCAAGCCGCCGATTGACGGCGCCTTGTCAACTTTTTTCCGGTTCGAGGATGGGTGGCATAAATCATGCACGACAATGACGAACTTTCTATTTCCCACTAACCTCTCAGGAGAAACTGATGGCCAAGACCGTCGCCGACGTCATGAAGGACGTCAAAGACAACGAAATCAAATTTGTTGACTTCCGCTTTACCGATACCCGTGGCAAAGAACAGCACGTCTCCGTGCCCATTTCAGCGTTCAGCGAAGACAAGTTTTCTGAAGGCCATGCGTTTGACGGTTCCTCCATCGCCGGTTGGAAAGGCATTGAAGCCTCTGACATGTTGCTGATGCCCGACCCCAACACTTCTTTCATTGACCCGTTTTTCCAAGAACCGACGCTGGTGTTGTCTTGCGACGTGCTCGAACCCGGTGACGGCAAGGCCTACGACCGCGATCCCCGTTCCATCGCCAAGCGCGCAGAGGCTTACCTGAAAGCTTCCGGCATGGGCGACACCGCTTACTTTGGTCCCGAGCCAGAGTTCTTTATTTTTGACAACGTGCAGTGGGGCAATGAAATGTCCGGCGCGTTCTTCAAAATTGACGAGTACGAAGCGCCTTGGAACAGCGGCGCCAAACTCGAAGGCGGCAACCGCGGCCACCGTCCCACGGTCAAAGGCGGTTACTTCCCCGTGCCGCCGGTCGACAGCACCCAAGACATGCGCGCTGAAATGGTCATGTTGCTCGAAGAAATGGGCATTCCTGTGGAAGTGTTCCACCACGAAGTGGCTGGCGCCGGTCAAAACGAAATCGGCACCAAATTCAGCACCTTGGTTGAGCGCGCTGACTGGACACAAAAACTCAAATACGTGGTGTGGAACGTGGCCAACGCTTATGGCAAAACAGCGACCTTCATGCCCAAGCCCATCGTCGGCGACAACGGCTCTGGCATGCACGTTCACCAGTCCATCTGGAAAGACGGCAAAAACCTGTTTGCGGGCAAAGGCTATGCGGGTTTGAGCGACACCGCGTTGTTCTACATCGGCGGCATCATCAAGCACGCACGTGCATTGAACGCCATCACCAACCCCACCACCAACAGCTACAAGCGTTTGGTGCCCGGTTTCGAAGCGCCTGTGAAATTGGCTTACTCCAGCCGTAACCGTTCTGCCTCTATTCGCATTCCGCACGTGGCGTCTGACAAAGCCCGCCGCATCGAAGCCCGTTTCCCTGATCCCATGGCCAACCCTTACTTGTGCTTTGCGGCATTGATGATGGCTGGTTTGGACGGCATCGAAAACAAAATCCACCCCGGCGAAGCCGCCACCAAAGACCTCTACCACTTGCCACCCGAGGAAGATGCATTGGTGCCCACCGTGTGTCACAGCTTGGACCAAGCCTTGGAGTATTTGGACAAGGGCCGCGGCTTCTTGACCAAAGGCGGCGTGTTCACCGACAGCATGATCGATGCGTACATCGAACTCAAAATGCAAGAAGTCACACGTTTTCGCATGGCCACCCATCCGGTGGAATTCGACATGTACTACTCACTCTGAGCGCAGACATTCGGGT
>Ga0192647_102709_pt1 | contig 10927 bp, 9 predicted proteins | sample LauGreFa1BDMLBSN_2_FD_133046 | JGI IMG/M metagenome (GOLD analysis project Ga0192647, IMG submission 133046) | Freshwater lake microbial communities from Lake Michigan, USA - Fa13.BD.MLB.SN - reassembly | ecosystem: Environmental > Aquatic > Freshwater > Lake | place: Lake Michigan, USA...
GGCGCCTGGCCGATGTATTGGGCAGCGATTTTTTAGCGCAATCGATTGCCGTCGATTGGCGCAGCGCCCCCGGCCCGCAAGACCCGAGTGGGCAAGGCGCGCGCAGCATGCGCGTATGGGGCCGCGTCGGCATACCGGATGCCGCCCGCGCACGCGCCGACCAGCAGTTTTGCTACGTCAATGGCCGCTTTGTGCGCGACAAAGTGCTCACCCACGCCGCGCGCAGCGCCTACGAAGACGTGTTGCACGGCCAACGCCAACCGGTCTATGCGCTCTACCTGGACATGGACCCGACGCGCGTGGATGTGAACGTGCACCCCACCAAAATCGAAGTGCGCTTTCGGGACAGCCGCGAAGTGCACCAAGCGGTGCGCCACGCTGCCGAAGAAGCACTGGCGCTGCCGCGCGCAGGCCGCGCTGCCGGAGAGGTGGCGCAAGCGGCAGGCGATAGCGCTTGGGGTAGTTTGCTCAAGCCCGATGCCCGCTTTGCGGGTAACGTCAAAAGCGGCTACGGCTCGGCAAGCAATCGCAGTACGCCAGGGGCGGCGGTGCCGCCGAATTCGCCCTTGTTGATGCGCCAACAAGGCATGGCCTTTGCGCCCCACGAAAGCGTGGGGCACCGTGTCAGTGACGTCAGTGCTTTGTGGCAAAACGCACCGAGTACTTCGCGCAACACCAGCGCCATTGAAACGCAAGGGGCTGACGCGCACGCATGGCCAACGCAAAACGCAGCGGATGCGCCGTATTCGGACTCGGCAAACCCGGCGCGCGAAGCGACGCATGGCAGCGCCCAAGACTGGCCGCTGGGCCGCGCGCTGGCGCAATTGCAAGGCATTTACATCTTGGCCGAAAACGCCCAGGGCCTGATCGTGGTCGATATGCATGCAGCGCACGAGCGCATCGTGTACGAGCGCCTCAAAACGCAATGGAATGTCCGCCAAGCGGACACCGCACAAGTCAAGTCCATGGCCAGCCAACCCCTGCTGATCCCCGCCACCTTTGCCGCGACTGCCGAAGAAAGTGCCACCGCCGAAGCACATGCCGACACCTTGCATGCGCTGGGCCTGGAAGTCAGCGCTTTTTCGCCCACCACGCTGGCGGTGCGCGCTGTGCCCACGACGCTGGCTCAGGGCGATGCAGTAGCGCTCGCGCGCAGCGTGCTCGCCGAACTGTCGCAGCACGAGGCCAGCACCGTGCTGGCGCGCGCCGAAGATGAAATTTTGTCCACCATGGCCTGCCACGGTGCGGTACGCGCCAACCGGCGCCTGACTATCGATGAGATGAACGCCTTGCTGCGCCAAATGGAACACACCGAGCGCAGCGACCAGTGCAACCATGGCCGCCCCACCTGGCGGCAAATCAGCGTGGCGGAGCTGGACAAATGGTTTATGCGCGGCCGCTAAAGAAGCATCCCCCAAGCATGCATCCACCATCGGCCATTCCAGTGCTCCCGCCTTCCCAACCCGTTTTGCGCGATGAAGTGCGTGCGTTGTGGACTTTGGCCTGGCCGATTTTGGTGGGGCAATTGGCCAATATTGGCATGTCGGTGGCGGCGGTGGCGATGTCTGGCCACGTGTCGGCGCAAGACTTGGCGGGTGTGTCGCTGGGCGTGTCGCTGTGGAATATCGTCATCATCACCTTGATCGGGCTTTTGATGTCGGTCAACCCCACGGTGGCTCACCATGTGGGCGCGCAGCAGTTGGCGCAAGTGCCGCATGTGGTGCGCCAAGCCTTGTGGAAAAGTTTGCTGCTGGGACTGATAGCCACAGCGATTTTGCAGTCTACGCAGCTCATTTTTGCGTGGATGACACTCGAAGCGCACACCCGCTTCGTGGCGCAAGATTTTGTGCTGATTACCAGTTTTGGACTGCCTGCTTTTGCGGCCTACCGCGTGCTCTATGGCTACAGCGCCAGCATCAACCAGACCAAGCCCATGATGGTGGTGGCGCTGCTGGCGCTGGCGCTCAATGTGCTGCTCAGTTGGGTGCTGGTGTTTGGGCATTGGGGGTTTGCGCCCATGGGCGGCTTGGGTTGCGCGTGGGCTACGCTGGTGTCGGTATGGTTTAACTTGCTGGGCATGCTGCTGTGGATTAGCCGCAGCGCGGCGCATCGGTCCACCTATCCATTCACGCATTTCGAATGGCCGCAGCGGCCCATGCAAGTTGCGCTGTTTCGGCTGGGCCTGCCGATTGGCCTGACATTTTTTGCCGAGACCAGTGCCTTTGCCTTGATCGCCCTGCTGGTGGCGCGCTTTGGCAGCGCGCAAGTGGCGGCGCACCAGATTGCGCTCAATTTTGCGTCACTGCTGTTTATGGTGCCCATGAGCTTGAGCGTGGCGGTGCTGACCCGCGTGGGCCAGTCGCTGGGCGCGGGCGATGCCCAAGGCGCGCGCTACCGCGCTTGGGTGGGCTTGGGCACGGCCATGGTGTTTGCCACGGCCTCGGCGCTATTCACCGGTGTTTTTGGCACGGAGATCGCGCAGTTTTATACCGAAGACGCCGCGGTTTTGGCCGTGGCTATTCCGCTGCTGTTTTTCGCGGCGGTGTTTCAGTTTTCCGACTCGGCGCAGGTAGTGCTCAGCGGCGCGATACGCGGCTACAAGGTAACGCGCGCGCCCATGCTGCTGCACCTGACGGCCTTTTGGTTGGTGTCCCTGCCTTTCGGCTATGTGCTGGGCGTGGCGCCGGATTGGGCGCCTTGGCGTCCGGCAGTAGCTATGCAGGCCACCGGTTTTTGGATTGCCCTGGTGCTGGCCCTGATGATTGCTGCGCTGGGCTTGTTGCTGATGCTCAAGTTCATTGCAGACCAGCGTTGTGCCGAGGCAGCGAATGACGCAGAGGGTGTTTTGGCCGTGGATGCATCCGGGTCGGCATCACGTCCTCCAGAAGTTAATTGACCAACACTGCGCCCATGCAAGACCCACTGCCGTTTTACCTCTCCATTGCCGGCCCCACGGCAGCGGGCAAAACGGCGGCGGCACTGGCGATTGCACGCGAATTCGATTGCGAAATTATCAGCGTCGATTCGGCCCTGGTCTATAGAGGGATGGACATCGGTACGGCCAAACCAACGGCGCAGGAACTGGCGGCGGTGCCGCACCACCTGATCGATATCCGCGATCCGCTGCACGCCTACAACGCTGCCGAGTTTGCGCGTGATGCCGCCACCCTGATTCGCGCCATCAGCGCGCGCGGTAAATTGCCTTTGTTGGTGGGCGGCACGATGTTGTATTTCAAAGCCCTGTTCGAGCCGCTGGACGCCATGCCCGCAGCAGACCCGGCCATTCGCGCCGCGATTGAGCAAGAGGCCCAGGCAATGGGCTGGCCGGCCCTGCATGCCCAACTGGCGCAGGTGGACCCGGCCATTGCCGCGCGCTTAGCCCCGGCAGACAGCCAGCGCATTGGCCGCGCCTTGGAAGTGTGGCGCAGCGCGGGTGTGCCGCTTTCGCAATTGCAATTGCGCAGCCAAGCAGCCGACCCGGATGGCGCATCAACCAAAGGCCAGGCCAACAGCCAAGCACCACTTATTTCGCTAGAGCCCCAAGACCGCGCCTGGCTGCATGCCCGCATCGCGGAGCGCTTTGACGCCATGCTGGCGCAAGGCTTGGTGCAAGAAGTGCAGGCCTTGCGCGCGCGCGGCGACTTGCATGCCGCCCTGCCCTCCATGCGCTGCGTGGGCTACCGACAGGTGTGGGAAGTGCTGGACGGCAGCTCACCCGCCGCGCAACTGCGCGATAAAGGCATTTTTGCCACGCGCCAATTGGCCAAGCGCCAGATCACCTGGCTGCGCGCTATGCCGCAGCGCCATGTGATTGCCTGCGACCATGCCGATGCGCTGGCGACCACCCTTCGCACGGCCCGGCGCTTGCTGCAAGCGGCTACGGTATGAGCCACCAGTGCGCAGCAATTGGGCCGGGCCTGCCGCAAGGCCTGCGCTCTGCGGATGTGCGTGCGGCGCTTGCCGTGTCTTTCGCAACTTTGGCAATTGCCTGCGCCTGCAGGTAGATGCGCTGCTGACTTGCGCGCCGCACCCGTCCCAACATCGTCTTTACAACGAACTGCCCATGACCCTGCACATTGAATCGCTCTGCAAAAGCTACGGCGATAAGCCGGTGTTCAGCGATGTGTCTCTGCGCGTGGCGGCAGGCGAGTTTGTCGCCATCATGGGCGACTCGGGTGTGGGCAAATCAACCTTGCTCAATTGCATGGCCGGTCTGGACACCTGGGATAGTGGCCGCGTGCTCCTACAAGGGCAGGATCTGGGCCAACTCAGCGATACCGCGCTGGCGGCAGTGCGACGCCAGCACATTGGCTTTGTATTTCAGGCCTTTCATGTGCTGCCACACCTGGACGTGGCGCAAAACATAGGCCTGCCCTTGCTGCTGCTGGGCACGCCCGACCCACAGCGTGTACAGGCCATGCTGGATGCCGTGGGCCTGAGCGATATGGGTGCGCGCCTGCCGCAGACCCTAAGCGGCGGGCAGCTGCAACGCGTCGCCATTGCCCGCGCCCTGATTCACCGCCCGGCCCTGCTGCTAGCCGACGAACCCACCGGCAACCTAGACCCCGACACCGCAGCCCTGGTCATGGACGCCCTGATCGCCCAAACCCGCCAGCATGGTGCCGCGCTGGTGCTGGTAACCCATTCGCAGGCTGCGACAGCGGGGGCAGACAGGGTGGTGCGGCTAACGGCTATGGGAATTACGGATATTTAAACCGCCCCCAGATGCGGCACCAGGCCCGCCAAAGGCTGGCCATTTTTGAGCGCAGCAGTAAACGCCAACATGCGGTCGATAGGCAAACGAGCGCGCAAGCCCAGCGCGCCGTCCACATGGACTTCACCCGAGCCCGTTTCCAATGCGCGGGCCACGTCGGCCAGACCGTTCATCGCCATCCAGGGGCAGTGCGCGCAGCTTTTGCAGGTAGCGCTGTTACCCGCGGTGGGGGCTTCGATAAAAGTCTTGGTGGGGTTGAGTGTGCGCAGCTTGTGCAACATGCCTTTGTCGGTGGCGACGATAAAGGTGTCGGTGTCCATGGTCTGCGCGGCCTTGAGGATGGCCGAGGTGGAGCCCACCGCATGCGCCAGCGCCACTACGTCCGCAGGTGACTCGGGATGTACCAGCACACCCGCCTTGGGGTGCTCGGCCATCAGGGCCTGCAACTCAAAGGCCTTGAACTCGTCATGCACGATGCATGAGCCCTGCCAGAGCACCATGTCCGCGCCGGTTTCACGCTGAATGTAGCCGCCCAAGTGCTTGTCGGGCGCCCATAGTATTTTTTGCCCGGCGTCTTTCAGGGCGCGCACGATGTCTAGTGCGCAACTAGAGGTGACCACCCAGTCGGCACGCGCTTTGACGGCGGCGCTGGTATTGGCATAGACCACTACCGTACGGTCCGGGTGCGCATCGCAAAAGGCGCTGAATGCTTCGATGGGGCAGCCCAGGTCCAAAGAGCAAGTAGCGTCCAAATCCGGCATGAGCACGCGCTTGTGCGGGCTCAGGATTTTGGAAGTTTCGCCCATAAAGCGCACCCCCGAGACGATCAGGGTTTGGGCGCTGTGGTCGCGGCCAAAGCGGGCCATTTCTAAGGAGTCGCTGACCAGTCCGCCAGTGGCTTCGGCCAGGTCTTGCAAATCCGGGTGTACGTAATAGTGCGACACCATGACGGCGTTTTTTTCTTGCAGCAAGCGGGTGATTTTTTCTTTCAAGGCAGCACGCTCGGACGGGCCGGGCTCCACCGGTACCCGCGCCCAGGCGTGGCGTGTGCTGCACGCGGGTTGCTCGTATTCCACGTCGATGCGCTGCAGCGGCGATTCAAGGGTTTGCATTACACATCCTCCATGCGCATAGAAAAATCTATCGCGCGCACGTCTTTAGTTAAAGCGCCTATGGATATGCGGTCCACACCAGTGGCGGCGATGGCTTGTACCGTGTTCATGTTCACACCACCGGAGACTTCCAAAATAGCGCGTCCGGCGTTTATGGCCACGGCTTCGCGCAGTTGCGCATGCGTCATATTGTCCAGAAGCACCATACGCGCGCCCGCTTGCAAGGCTTCATGAAGTTGTTGCAAAGTCTCGACCTCGATTTCCACAAAAGCCGCCTGTGCTGCCACCTGGTGCGCGCGCTGCAAGGCGGCAGTGACGCCCCCAGCAGCCGCGATATGGTTCTCTTTAATCAGCACCGCATCGAACAAGCCAATGCGGTGGTTGGTGCCGCCGCCACAGCGCACCGCGTATTTTTGCGCCAAGCGCAGGCCGGGCAGGGTTTTACGCGTATCAACAATCTGCGCCCGGTTGCCCGGCACCGCCTGCGCTGCCGCCACAAACTGCGCGGTATGTGTAGCGACGCCACTGAGCAATTGCAAAAAATTGAGCATGGTGCGTTCGGCGGTGAGCAAGGCTTGGGCCGGGCCTTCCAGCGTTAACACCACTTCGTTTGCAAGACCCAGCGCTCCCTCAGCCACCTGCCAGTGCATCTGCGCTTGCGGCGCCAGCGCGTGCAAGGCCGCCTCTGCCCAGGGCTGACCGCACAGTACGGCGCTTTCGCGCAAAAGTACCCGGGCGCGGGCGCGGCGCAAGGGGTCCACCAGTGAGGCGGTCAAATCACCACTGCCCACGTCTTCGGCCAGGGCGCGGGCGGCATCTAGCTGGGCCAGGCCGGCAATGGCGTCCTTAGAGAAGTCAAACTGCGTCATAGGGCGCGTAGCATAGCGGCAATGGCGCATGGCCCATCAGGCTTTGGGCCTACACTGCGCCCTGCCCCTAGAATCGGTCGCCACAAGGATTTGCAATGTCTCTATTTCGCCGCCCCGATTACCACTCTGAAACGAGCTTGTTCATTGACCAGCTCAAGGCGTCCAGACCGGCTTTGGAATCGCAACAGCGGGCAGGTCGCGCTTTGCTTTGGGACCTCAAGCTGGACCGCAGCGCCCAAGCGGGCTACAAAGAGTCCAAGGTCGCGCAAATGCCCTACGTCTACCAGACCAAGTCGGACCAATAAGTCCCGCTCAACCCAGCCTGACCTGCCAAGCACTTAACCGGGTGGTAACACCGCGATGACCAGCAGCGCTATTTCCCTGCCCCAAGAGGCCTCCGTATTGCCCGAGGCTACCCAAGAATTGGTCGACCATGTCGCAGTGGCCCGTCTTTACGGCGAGCCGCTATTCACGATGCCCTTGGATTTGTACATCCCACCGGACGCATTGGAAGTATTTTTAGAAGCCTTTGAAGGCCCGCTGGACTTTCTGCTTTATCTGATTCGCAAGCAGAATTTCAATATTCTGGACATTCCCATGCTCAGCGTGACCAAGCAGTACCTGGTCTATGTGGACCAGATCCGCAAGCGCAACCTGGAGCTGGCTGCTGAATACCTGTTGATGGCGGCGATGTTGATTGAAATTAAATCGCGCATGCTGCTTCCCCCCAAAAAGACCGTAGAAGGAGAAGAGCCGGAGGATCCGCGTGCCGAACTGGTGCGCAGGCTGCTCGAATATGAGCAGATGAAGCGGGCCGCGGCCAATCTCAACACCGTACCCCAATTTGGGCGCGATTTCCTCAAAGCGGCGGTGTATGTGGACCAGAGCATCGCGATCCGCTTTCCGGATGTGGATGTGGCCGACTTACAAGAGGCCTGGCGTTCCATGGTACAAAGAGCCAAGCTGGTGCAACACCACAAAATCAGCCGCGCCGAGTTGTCGGTGCGCGAGCACATGACTATCGTACTGAAAAAGCTGCAAGGCAAACGCTTTGTCGGCTTTGAAGACTTGTTCGACCCGCATTTGGGGATTCCGGTACTGGTGGTGACCTTTATCGCCATGCTGGAGTTAGCCAAGGAAACCTTGATTGAAATCACCCAGGCTGAAGCCTTTGCGCCGATTTATGTGCGCCTGGCCTTTACGCCCAACTGATCAGCAAACCGCGCCCGATGCACCGGAGATAGCCCATGGTCACATCCATTCCCGTTGATACTTCATCCAATGCGAGCCAGATTGGGGGCACCCCCTACGGCACCTTGCCCCCGGCCTCGCCCATGGCCAGCCGCAAACCCATCAGCCTGCCACGCATTCTGGAAATGCGCAACCGGGGCGAAAAAATCACCATGCTCACGGCCTATGACGCCACCTTCGCTGCCGTGGCCGATGCCGCCGGGGTGGAATGCATTTTGATCGGTGACTCGCTGGGCATGGTCTGCCAGGGATTGCACAGCACCGTGGGCGTAAGTTTGGAAGATATGCGCTACCACACGGCCAGCGTGGCACGCGGCATACGGCGCGCACAGGGCACGGCCTGGTTGATCGCCGATTTGCCCTTTGGCTCTTACCAGGAGTCCAAAGAGCAAGCCTTTCGCAGCGCTGCGGTGCTCATGCAGGCTGGGGCCCACATGATTAAGTTAGAAGGCGGCGGTTGGACCACTGAGGTGGTGCACTTTTTGGTGGCGCGCGGCATTCCGGTCTGCGCGCACCTGGGCCTGACGCCACAAACCGTGCATGCGCTGGGCGGCTACCGCGTGCAAGGGCGCACGGGCGCAGCGGCCGATACGCTCAAACAACAAGCCCATGCGCTAGAAGACGCCGGTGCATCCATGCTGGTGCTGGAGATGGTGCCCGCCGATGTGTCTGCCGAACTGACGCAGGCGCTGCAACACTGCGCCACCATCGGCATAGGCGCGGGCAAAGACACCGCCGGCCAGGTGTTGGTGCTGCACGATATGCTGGGTGTGAACCTGGGCAAGATGCCCAAGTTCGTGCGCAACTTTATGCTGGAGGCCAGTTCCATTCGCGGGGCCATGGAAGCCTATGTCGCCGCCGTCAAAGACGGCAGCTTCCCGGTCAACGCGCTGCACGCCTGGTAAGACAAGGGAATTGATGCGCATCGTCAACAGCCTCCCCGCGCTGGCAGAGGCCCTGCAAGCCTACCGCCATCCGTCCGTAGTGCCCACCATGGGCAATTTGCATGAAGGGCACCTGGACCTAGTGCGCAAAGCCAAGCCTTTGGGCGATGTGCAACTAACCACGATTTTTGTCAACCGATTGCAGTTCGGCCCCAACGAAGATTTCGATACCTACCCGCGTACATTCGACGCCGATTGCGCGCAACTCGAGGCCGCTGGTTGCGACCTCTTGTTTGCCCCCACCGAGGCTACGCTCTACCCCGAAGCGCAGGGCTTTAAAGTGACGCCGCCCGCCGAGTTAGCCGATGTGCTGGAAGGCCAGTTCCGCCCCGGTTTTTTTGCCGGGGTCTGCACCGTGGTGCTCAAGCTCTTGGCCTGCACCCAGGCGCGTACCGCAGTGTTTGGAAAAAAAGACTACCAGCAACTGATGGTGATACGGCAGATGGTGCGTCAGTTCAATTTGCCGGTGGACATTGTGGGCGTGGACACCCGCCGCGCGCCCGACGGACTGGCCATGTCCTCGCGCAATGGCTATTTATCAGAGGCCGAGCGGGCGCAAGCGCCGCAATTGCATGCTGCCCTGCAATCGCTGGCCCAGGCGGTGCGAGCAGGTCATATCGACTTTGAGGCCATGCAAGCGAAAGCTTTGAGTACGCTTGCCGCACAAGGCTGGCAGACCGACTATGTAGCGCTGCGCCGCCAGGCCGATTTAGGCGCACCGCAAGCGGGCCAGCCCTTGGTGGTGCTAGCAGCAGCGCGCCTGGGTCGCACGCGCTTAATTGACAACTTAGAAATCTAAAACGAACTCGCAGCGGCCGCTTAGCTGCCGTAGCCAATCATCGCCTTGACTTCCAAAAAGTCGTGAATGCCCCAGTCGGCGTATTCGCGGCCATTGCCTGACTGTTTGTAGCCGCCAAAGGGCGCATAAACATCCCAGTCCGGGTAATTGATATTGACCTGGCCGGCGCGTAGCTGTCGCGCCACGCGGCGCGCGTTTTCCAGGTTTTGAGATTGCACAAAAGCGGCCAAGCCAAATTCGCTGTCGTTGGCAATCTCTATCGCCTCGGCTTCGCTGTCGTAGGGCATGATGGCCAACACCGGCCCGAAAATTTCTTCGCGGGCTATCGTCATGCTGCGGCTCACATGGCCAAACACCGTGGGGCGGGCGTAATAGCCACATGTCAGCCCTGCGGGTTTGCCTGCACCACCTGCCACCAAGGTAGCACCTTCGGCAATGCCGATCTCGATCAGGCGCTGCACTTTGGTGTATTGCATTTCGCTGACTAAGGGGCCCATGGTCGTGCCATCAGCGCGCGGGTCGCCCACCACTTGTTCGGCAGCGACGGCAGCGGCAATTTCTAGCGCCTTGGCGTGCAAGGCGCGCGGCACCAGCATGCGCGTGGGTGCGTCGCAGGACTGACCGGTATTGCTCATGCAGCTTTCCACGCCTTTGCGCACCGCAGTTTCCAGATCGGCGTCTTCCAAAATGATATTGGGCGATTTGCCGCCTAACTCTTGCGCTACGCGCTTGACGGTATCAGCCGCCGTCTTGGCCACGATGACACCGGCGCGGGTGGAGCCGGTAAAGGACACCATATCCACGTCTTTGTGCGCCGCCATCACCTGGCCGACTGAGGGGCCGTCGCCATTGACCATGTTGTAGACACCAGCGGGCACACCGGCATCGTGCATGATTTCTGAAAATACGATGCCGCTAATAGGCGCGATTTCGCTGGGCTTGAGCACCATGGTGCAACCGGCGGCCAAGGCCGGTGCCACTTTGCAAACGATTTGGTTGAGCGGCCAGTTCCAGGGTGTGATCAGCGCGACCACGCCGATACCCTCTTTCATGATGCGGGTGGCGCCACGCTGGTGTTCAAACTCGTAGCTTTCCAAGGACGCAATCGTGGCCTCTAAATGCACCCGTCCCGCCCAGACTTGGGCATCGCGTGCCCAGGCCATCGGGGCGCCCATTTCGTCGGACACGGCCTGAGCGATTTCTTCTGCGCGTTCGTTGTACAGGGCAAGGATGCGGCG
>Ga0192647_102710_pt1 | contig 10926 bp, 8 predicted proteins | sample LauGreFa1BDMLBSN_2_FD_133046 | JGI IMG/M metagenome (GOLD analysis project Ga0192647, IMG submission 133046) | Freshwater lake microbial communities from Lake Michigan, USA - Fa13.BD.MLB.SN - reassembly | ecosystem: Environmental > Aquatic > Freshwater > Lake | place: Lake Michigan, USA...
CCCGGCGGCGGCGTGCGCGCCGCGAACGCACGCGAGTTCCTGCGCGCCTCGCCGCACCTGCACGCCTCGTGCCGACGCGACGGCGCGATCAACGCCGAGGCGCTGCGCGACCTTCGCGCCGCGCTCAGTGCCAGATGAGGATGGACACGTTGCCGTCGGTGTCATGCACCGCGGGCGCCGGCACGCCGGGAGCGGCGAGGAGCTGCTCGGCCTCCGCGGGCGCACAGACCACGGCCACCGGGCTTGGCGTACTGGAGTAAGCCACCAGGCTTGGGCGCGCGGCTGCGACCTTCGCGGCCACCTCGGGCCACCTGAGGATGCGCCCGGCGTCCTCGGGGCGGCCGAGCTCGTTGTCGAACTCGCTTGGCGCGCCGCCGATGGTGACGTCGTGGCGCCGCGCGACCCAGCACACCGCGTGCGCGGTGTCGCAGCCTGCGGCGATGAACGAGGCGCCCGCAAGGTCCGCGGCATGGCGCTCGAGCGCAGGCCACGGATGCTTCGATGCCTTGAGCGCCGCCTCGGGATAGACCCACGGCACGAGCACCAGCATGGCGAGCGGTGCCACCGCGGTGCGCGCCAGCCAGCGCGGCCCCTCTTCGGCGCGCCACGCCCATGCATCGGCCTGCGCCCACGCGAGGAGCGCAACGCCGAAGAGCGCGAACCGCACGCCCTGCCCCGACGACCAGAGCGTGGGCGCCCCGAATGCCTCGATGCCCACGGCCGCCACCGCGAAGCACGCGACCGCCGCCGCGCGCAACGCCCAGCGCGCTCCCAGCGCCGCGCCGTCGAGCCGCACTGCGCCGGTCTCACGGCCGCGCCGAAGCCCGAGCGCCACCAGCACCGCCACCGGAGCGAACATCGGCAGGATGTAGGTGGGCAGCTTCCCGCTCGAGAGCGAGAGGAGCGCGATGGGCCCGACTACCCACGACACCATGAACCGCACGCCGGTGCGCCACTCGGCGGCGCCCCGAAGGCCCTTCAGCGCGTTGGGCCAGGCGAGCGTCCAGAGCATGGCACCCACCGGGAAGACCGCGATGAAGTGCCACCATGGCTCGGGGTGCTGGTTGGCATCCGGGCGCACGGCGCGGCGGAAGTGCTCCACCACGATGAAGTACTCCCAGAACCCGGGCTGGGCGCGCTCCACCATCCACGCGAAGGGCGCGATGGTGAGCGCGGCCGCGGCAAGCGGGATCCACGGCATGGTCAGCAGGTCGCGCCAGCGGCGTTCCCATGCCAGGAACGCCACCGCCGCAACGCCCGGCAGCGCGAAGGCCAGCAGTCCCTTGGTCAGGAACCCGAGCCCCGCCGCCGCGCCCGCCAGCGCAAGCCACCCGACGCGCGCGCGCCCGGATGAAGTGCACGCCCCGAAGAAGGCGGCCATGGTGAGCGCGATGCACGCCGCGAACGGCGGGTCGAGGAGCGCCACCGTTCCCAGCACCAGCGGCCCGAGCGTGGTGGCCTGCACCAGGAACGCAAGCGGCCCGTCCTCGCGGCGGCCCGAGATGCGCGCGGCAAGCCACGCCGCGCACAGCGCCGTGACGCACGAGGCCAGCGCGCTGGGCAGGCGGATGGCAAACGGCGTCTCACCGAGCACGGAGATGCTGGCCGCGGTCAGCCAGTAGCCGAGCGGCGGCTTCTCCCAGTACGCAAAGCCGTTCATGCGCAAGGCGAGCCAGTCGCCGCGCGCCACCATCTCGGCAGGGATGATCCCGTAGCGCGGCTCGTCGGGCACCACCATCGGGCGCACGCCGAGCGTCACCACGCCCAGGGCGAGGAACACGAGGATGGCGACCGTCCAGAGCTTGCGCGCGTCCATGCGTGGGGCGGATGCTAGCCGCGCACGCAGAGCCAGCCTTCGCGGCCGGGGACGGTGCCGCGCACCACGCGGCCTTCGCCGGGCTGGGGCTGCGCGGCCAGCCAGTCGCCGAGCGGCTCGAACCGGTGGCCCGCGGCGAGCGCCGCATCGAGGAAGCGCTCGAAGAGCGCGGCCTTCGCACCGCCCTCGCTCTCCGCGTGGATGGTCAGGACGTGCGGGCGGCCGTCGGCCAGGCGCGCGAGCAGCATGGCGTTGAAGCGCTCGTCGGCGTCCGCGCCGCGGCCCGCGGCCTCGTCGTAGGTGGGAAGGTCGACCGGCACCTGCGGCTGCGCAAGCACCCCGCCCGCCGCGGCCACGCGCGGCAGGAACGCAACGGCGGCGCCGCGCGCATCGCTGCGCCAGCGGAAGGAGCGCGAGGCCGGCAGCGCAAGCACCCGGTCGTCGCAGCGCCAGCCGGGAGCGGCGCACGCGTGCGGCTCGCGGTCGTAGACCTGCGCGAAGGCCTCCTTGGCGCGCGCAAGCTCGGCATCGAGCGCGGCGTCCGGCAGCGTGTCGGTGCCGACCTGCCAGCGGTGGTGGTCCCAGGCATGGAGCGCCACCTCGTGCCCGGCGCGGTCGGGCCGGCGCAGGACGTCGATGCACCGCTGCGAGATCACCGGCCCCGGCCACAGCGTGCCGCGCAGCACGATGTCCCAGCCGTACAGGCTTGCCGCTCCCGATCGCATCATCTTGAGGGCAAACGACGGCCGCAGCAGGCGGCGCACGTGCCGGCCCATGTTGTCCGGGCCGAGCGTCATGAACCACGTGGCGCGCACGCGGCGGCGCTCGAGGATCGCCAGGAGGCGCGGCACCCCCGTGCGCGTGCCGCGCAGGGTGTCGACGTCGATGCGCAGGCCGATGCTCACGGCGTGCCGGCGGGCGCGCGGCCGCGCGGGGCGCGGGCACCGCCCTCGGCGGTGAACCCGTTGTCGCGGGCGTGCTGGCGCAGGAACCAGTCGACCGTGCGCTCCACGCTCTCGCGCGTGGTGATCGCCGGGGTCCAGCCGAGCGAGCGCTGCGCGTTGCGGATGCTCGGGCGGCGGTGCTGCACGTCCTCGTAGCCGTTGCCGTAGTAGCGGGCGCTCTCGATCACCTGGAACCCCGCGAACGGCGGGTAGAAGGGCCGCAGGGGGTGGCGCTCGAAGGCATCCACCACCATCTGCGCCAGCTCCTCGATGCTCGCCTCGTTGTCCGGGTTGCCGATGTTGAAGATGCCGCCCTCGGCCGCGCCGCCCTCGTTGGCCACGACGCGCCAGAGCGCCTCGATGCCCTCGTCGACGTCGGTGAAGCAGCGGCGCTGCTTGCCGCCGTCCACCAGCAGGATGGGCGTGCCCTCGACCAGGTTGAGGATGAGCTGCGTGATGGCGCGCGAGCTGCCGATGCGCGCGCTGTCGAGCGAGTCGAGGCGCGGGCCGATCCAGTTGAACGGGCGGAACAGGCTGAACTTCAGGCCGCGCTGCGCGCCGTAGGCCCAGATGACTCGGTCGAGGAGCTGCTTGCTGGTGGAGTAGATCCAGCGCTGGCGGTGGATGGGGCCCGTGACGCAGGGGCTGGCATCCTCGTCGAAGCGCTCGTCGGTGCACATGCCGTACACCTCGGAGGTGCTGGGGAACACCAGCCGCTTGCCGTAGCGCACGCAGTCGCGCACCACGCGCAGGTTCTCCTCGAAGTCGAGCTCGAAGACGCGCAGCGGGTTGCGCACGTACTCGATGGGCGTGGCGATGGCCACGAGCGGAAGGATCACGTCGCACTTGCGCACGTGGAACTCCACCCACTCGCGGTTGATCGAGATGTCGCCCTCCACGAAGTGGAAGCGCGGGTGGTCGACCAGCGCGCCGAGGTTGTCCTTGTGGAGGTCCATGCCGTAGACCTCGTAGGACTCATCCTTCAGGATGCGCTCGGAGAGGTGGCTGCCGATGAAGCCGTTGACGCCGAGGATCAGCACCTTGGTGGTGCGCTTGCGGTCGGCCTTGGCCGCCGCGCCGCCGAGCAGCATCCTGGGAAGGAGGTTCAGCTCCTTGGCGAGCTGCGCGCCCGTGGCCCAGACGCCGTCGGTCCCCTGGCCTTCGACGATCTCGAGCGCGCCCGTGCCGCACGCCACCGTCAGCGGGTCCGAGGAGAGGATCTCGCCCGGACGGCCCGTGCCCGCGGCGACGCGCGTGCGCCAGACCATCACCTTGCGGGCGCCGGCATGCGTGAACGCGCCCGGCCAGGGGTGGGCCACGGCGCGCACGAGGTTGCGGATCTCCTCCGCGGGACGGTTCCAGTCGATGCGACCGTCCTCGGGCGTGCGCCGGCCCATGACGGTGGCCTTCGACTCGTCCTGCGGCGTGCGCGGCGCCTTGCCGGCCTTCACCTGCGGAAGCACCTCCGCGAGCAGCTCGGCGCTGGCCGCGGCCACGCGCTTGGTCAGGCTCCACGCATCGTCCTCGGCGTGGATCTCCACGCGCCTCTGCCCGACGATGTCGCCGGCATCGGCCTTGTCGACCATGTGGTGCACGGTGACGCCGGTCTCGGCCTCGCCCTTCACGAGCACCCAGTTGATCGGGCAGCGGCCGCGGTACCTCGGCAGCAGCGCGGAGTGCAGGTTGAGGCAGCCGGCCGGGAACAGCTCCCGCACCTTGGCCCCCACCATGTTGCGGTAGTGGAAGGAGAGCAGGAGCTCCGGCTTCATCGCCGCGATCTTCTCGATCCACAGCGGGTGGTCGAGGCGGTCGGGCGCGAACACGGGGATGCCGTGCTCGGCGGCCACGCGCGCCACCGACGCGAACCAGCTGCCTTCCTTGGGGTCGTCGCGGTGCGTGAAGACCGCGACCACCTCCATGCCGTTCCGGATGGTGGCCTCGAGGGCCTTCGCCCCGATCTCGTGGTAGGCAAGGACGACGGTGCGCATGGGATCCTCTCAGGCGCCGGCGTGGTGCGCGGCGCGGTGGCTTGCGGGCGCGGCGCGGCGCTCACCGAGCGTCTCGCCGACCACGCGGTCGATCAGGTAGCGGGGGCGCTCGCGGACGTCGGCATGGATGCGGCCGATGTACTCGCCGATCAGGCCGAGCGCCACGAACTGCGCCCCGACGAAGAAGAAGAGCACGGCGAACAGCGTGAACACGCCGGCCGCGGCCCACTCCGGGCCGTAGACGAGGCGCAGCACCAGAAGCAGCGCGCCGAAGCCGACGCTGAGCGCGGAGATGCAGACGCCCACGTAGGTGACCACGCGCAGCGGCGCCGCGGTCATGCAGGTGAGCAGGTCGAACTGCAGGTTGACGAGCTTGAGCACCGAGTACTTGCTGGTGCCGCGCGCGCGCTCGGCGTGCGCCACGGGAACCTCTGTCACCTTCTTGGCGAAGAGGTTGGCAAGCACCGGGATGAACGTGTGCCGCTCGCGGCAGCCGAGCATGGCGTCCACCACGCGGCGGCGGTAGGCGCGCAGCATGCACCCGTAGTCATGCAGGATGACGCCGGTGGAGCGGCGCACCATCAGGTTGATGATGCCGCTGAACACCTTGCGGAAGAGCGCGTCCTGGCGGTCCTGGCGCACCGAGCCGACGACGTCGAAGCCCTCGTCGACCTTGGCGACGAGCTTGCCGATCTCCTCGGGCGGGTTCTGCAGGTCTGCGTCGAGCGTGACGAGGATGTCGCCCTGCGCGCTGGCGAACCCGCACAGGATGGCGTTGTGCTGGCCCGCGTTGCGGTAGAGGAGCACCGCCTTCACCTCGCCGGGGTGGCGGTCCGCGGCCTGCACCAGCCAGTCGGCGCTGCCGTCGCGGCTGCCGTCGTCGACGAGCACCAGTTCCCACGGGCGCCCGAGCGCGCGGCACGCGGCCACGGTGCGGTCGAGGAGCTCGGGCAGGTTGTCGGTCTCGTTGTAGACGGGGATGACCACGCTGACGGAGGGGCGATCGCTCATCGGGCGGCTCCTGCAACGGCGGTGCGGGCGCCGGCGAGCACGTCCTTGATGGCGTCGACCACGCCGAAGGCGTCCTCGTCGGTCATGTCGGGGAAGCACGGGATGGTGCAGATGCGCTCGCTGTTCCACTCCGTGGCCGGCAGGCGGCCCTGCCACTCGGGGCGGCTCTCGCGGTACCAGCGGTGCATGTGCGAGGCCAGGAAGTGCACGCCCGTGCCCACGTTTCGGGCCTTCAGGCCTTCCATGAACGCCGCGCGGTCCATGCCGCAGCCGCGCTCGTCGACGCGGACCACGAAGAGGTGCCGCGCGTGCCGGTGCGGCCACGCAGGATCGCCGAGCGGCAGGATGCCGTCGACCTCGGCGAGGCGCTCGCGGTAGATGCGCGAGATGGCGTCGCGGCGCTCGATGAACGCGTCGAGGCGCGGCATCTGCCGCACCGCGAGCACCGCGTTCATGTCGGGCATGTTCTGCTTGTAGCCGGGCTCCTGCACCTCGGCGAGCGGCGAGCGCCCCTGCTGCTTGCGCTGGTGCGCATCGGCCTCGAGGCCGTGGAAGCGCAGGCGGCGGACCTTCTGCGCGAGCGAATCGTCGCCGGTGACGAGCACGCCGCCCTCGCCCGAGGTGATGTTCTTGATGGGGTGCAGGCTGAAGATGGCGGTGTCCTGGCCGCCCACCTCCTGGCCGCGGTACTGCGTGCCGATGGCGTGCGCGGCGTCCTCGAGGATGGGCACGCCGCGGCGCGCGCAGACGGCGCGCACGGCGTCGAGGTCCACGGGCGCGCCCGCGTAGTGCACCGGGATGACGACCTTCGTGCGCGGGGTGATGGCGGCGTCGATCGCATCGGCGGAAGCAAGCAGCGTGTCGCGGTCGACGTCGACGAAGACGTTGCGCGCGCCGAGGAGCTCCACCATGTTGGGGGTGGAGACCCAGGTCATGGACGGGCCGACCACCTCGTCGCCCGGGCCGATCCCCATGGCCTGCAGCGCCAGGTGCATGAGCGCCGTGCCGCTGGTGGCGGCGATGGCGTGCCTGGCGCCGGTGCGCGCCCGGACCATGTCCTCGAGTTCCGCGACCTTGGGCCCGGTGGTGATCCAGCCGCTGCGAAGCACGTCGGCCACCGCCGCGATGTCCGCTTCCGTGATGGAGGGACGGCAGAACGGAAGGAAGGTGGCCCGCATCGGGACAGTGTATCCGGGGGTGCAGGGACCCCGGTGCCGATCACGGGCTGCAGGGGCCCCAGCGCGCGAGCACGATGGAAAGGTCCTGCCCGCCCACCACGCCGTCGCCGTTGAGGTCGGCCGGCCCGCCGAAGCCCCAGCGCGAGAGCACGCCGGCCAGGTCCAGCCCGCCCACCACGCCGTCGCCGTTGAGGTCGCCCGGGCAGCCGAGCACACCGTTGCAGTCGGGGTAGAGGAAGACGCGGTCGGTGGCGGCGAGGCCCGACGAATCCGTCGCAGTGAAGGTCACCTCGTACCAATACTGGGCAGGCGGCGTGCATCCGAGCGGCGTGATCACCGTCGACGACGTGCACGCGGCGTCCGGCGGCTCGGGATGCTCGTGCGTGTCGTGATGGAGGATCGTCTGCCAGCGGCACGTGAGCGCCGACGGCGGGTCCTCGGCATCCTGCACGTTGGCGCGGAGCACGAACGTGGTGTCCGCGTCCATGCGGTAGAGCTGGCCGTCCTCGAGGGAGGCGATCATCGCGACCGGCGGCGTGGAATTGACGCCGATGCGGACGGATGCGGTGGACGTGGCGCCGCCCGGATCGCGGACCGTGAGGGTGGCGGTGAAGCCCTGCGGCGACGCGGACGGCGCCGAGTACGTGTGGGACACCGAGGCTCCCTGTGCCAGCGGCGATCCGTCGCCGAAGTTCCACTGGTAGCTGAGGGGCAGGCCCTCGGGGTCGGTGCTTGCGGTGGCATCGAACGAGATGCCGAGGGGCGATGGCCCGAAGGTGCGGTCGACGCGGATGACGGCGCGCGGAGGCTGCGATCCGCCCGGGAGCCACCGGTACCGGGAGAGCGACGACATGCGCGCCGCGTACAGCACGCCGTTGGCAGGATCCTGGAAGAGGCCGACCAGGTTGGCCTGGCCGGAGTCGAACTCCGTGACCTGCGTGACCGTCAGCGCGCAACGGCACGATGCGCCGGTGCCGCCGCAGGTCCCCTGCTTCAGCGTGGACGCGAAGCGGATCCAGCCGTCGGTGAAGTCGCCGAAGATGACGGCGCCCTGGAACTCGGCGGGCCACCCCGGGATGTCGAGGCGCGGGCCACCGATGGCGCAGTAGCCGCCGAAGGGCGTTCCCGCGGCGCCCGGCGACGAACCGACGGCCGGGAAGGTCGCCGCGCCCTCCGGGCCGAACGCGGCCGTGCGCGCGTCGGCGGCGCCGTGGCGCCACTCCACGATCGGCCGGCAGTGGGTGAACGACGGGATGGACGCAGGCAGCGACGGTGCCGCGCCGATCCACATGCCGTCGACGTTCGGACCGTTGCTCACCACGGGACGGACCCGGACGGTGTGCGTGCCCGCGGTCAGCGCGATGGATGCAGTGGACGCGGTCCGCCACTCCCGCCACGAACCGGTCGAGGGGAAGGACAGCGATGCCTCCCGCACCACGCCGTCGACGAGCAGCGCGAGCGGGCGGTCGGACCCGCTGCCGTTGGCGTACCGGAACGACACGGGGAACGAGCCGGCCGAGGGCACCGTGACGGTCCACTCGATCCAGGCGTTCGACACCGCCGCGAAGTCGCGGTAGCCGGTGCCGTGGAAGCCGAACTCGGAGGTGGCCACCGGCGCGTTGGAGGCGCTTGCGGACTCGGCCTGCAGCACGCCACAGCGCGAGAGCGGCTGCGCGGGCGCGGTGGTGTCCTGGCGGATCAGCTCCCGAAACGGCAGCGGACCGCAACTGCCGTCCACCGCATCCTGGTTGATCGTCGACGATGCCGCATATCCCGGGTGGAAGTCCTGTCCCTCGAACACGGGCCAGCCGAGGTTGCGCCCGGGGCCGTCGATGATGGAGACTTCCTCCCAGACGCCCCAGCCGACGTCACCGACCACCAGCGCCCCGGGATTCGCATCGGCCGCCGCGTGGCTTCCGGTGCCGGGCACCAGCGACATCCGGAACGGGTTGCGCAGCCCAAGCGCCCACACCCTGCTCCGCGCCGAGCGCGGCTGCGCGGCGTTGAACCACGGGTTGCCGGGCATGCCGTTGCCGGTGGCAGGGTCGAGCCGCAGCACCTTGCCGCACAGGCTGTCGACGAGCTGCGACCGGAACGCGCCGACGTCTTCCTTCGGCGTGAGGATGCCGTCCGCAAGCGCCTGCGTCACGTAGCCGCCCGAGACCTGCCCGCCCGTGTCGCCCGTCTCGTAGCTGGCGGAGTCGCCCATGGAGACGAGGAGCGACCCGTCGGTGCCGAACACGAGCGAGCCGACCGAGTGCGACTGGTGGCAGACGGGAAGGCCGGTGGACGCGGAGTCGCCCAGGATCACCCGCCGCGACGACGGCACGGCGCGCGCAAGTCCCTGCGCGGGATCGAGGCTGTAGCGCGTGATGCGGCCGATGGTGGCGGCGAAGTACTCGTTGGCCGCGGGGTCGTAGGACGGCGTGCCGGCGAAGCGCAGGTGGTGGCGATCGACCACGTAGAGGAGATAGATGTCCGGCACCGCGGGGAAGTTCGGGTCAAGCGCCACGCCGAGGAGGCCGAAGTCGCGCCAGGCGCCGACCTCGTCGCGGATGTCGAGGACCGGCGTGGGCACGCGCTGGCCGTCGGTGCCGATCATCCAGACCGAGCCGGAACGCTCCCATGCGAGCACGCGGCCGTCGGGCAGGCCAGTGGCACCGACGACGTCGGTGAACGCGCCGCCGATGGTGTCGGCGACGAAGCCGGCCGGCGGCGCGGCCACGGCGGGGAGGGCGGCCATCGACGCCACGAGGGCCACAGCCCGGGAGACTGCCTCGAACATCGCCCGAGGATAGCGCCGGGTGCAGAATTCACGTGCACGCGGCGCCGGAGGTGCCCCGCGCCGCGGCGGCACCGTCCGTCGCCCCTCAGAACCCGACCGCGTTCTTGTTGCCGAGCTTGGTCATGTCGACCGTCTTGGTCCAGGCCTCGAGGCCCGAGCGCAGGTTGGTGAGCGTCAGGCGGAAGGTGTAGGTGGCCTGCTTGGTGTTGCCGGCGGTGCGCTTCACCTGCGTGATCTTGCCGGTGAGCGAGAAGTCCGGGTCCGGCAGCGGCTCGGAGGTCTCGCCCTTCAGGAACTTCTCGCGGCGCAGCACCTCCTGCGCCTGCTTGTCCTCGGGGCTGGTGCCGAAGGTGGTGACCACCGCGGCCTGTCCCGAGTTCACCAGCTGCTCGCGCATGCGGTAGGTCAGCTCGCCCACGTCGAAGCGCGAGCTGGTGTCGTTGACGATCTCGCCGATGATGAGCTGCGCGGGCTTCTGCTTGGCGGTCTTGAGGACGCCGGTCTCGGCGAGCGACTCGAGCATCCCGCTCGAGGCCTTGAGGATGTCCTGGAAGTCGACGTCGCCGACGCTGATGATGCCCTCGGGGCTTCCGGTCTCGACGTAGCGGGCGCGCTCGCAGCCGGCGGAGGCGAGCGCGAGGACGGCGAAGGACGCGATGGTGGCGGTGGTGCGCATGGGTGTGTTCCGTGGGTGCGTGCGGGCGCGGTGCTCAGGTGTCGGCGCGGCGGATCTGCAGGCGGAAGTCGGCGGCATCGTCGGTGGGCGCCACCGCGCGGATGACGGTCGCGCCGCCCGCGGGGACGTTGGTCGACTTCCACACGCTCGTCTGCGAGGCGAGCACGTTGCCCGCGGCGTCGACCCAGTCGAAGCGGTAGGCGAACGAGCGGTACTCGAAGCCGTTGTTCTCCACGTCCACCTGCACCTCGTACGGGCCGCCCTTGGTGCGGCTCATGCGCACCTCCTTGGCGGTGAGGAAGATCTGCTGCAGCAGGTCGTTCACGCGCGTCTTGGCGTCGACGGCGGTGTCGGCGGGACGGTTGCGGGTGCTTGTGGTGTTGACGGTGCCGCACGCGGCGAGGCCGGCGGCGAGGAGTGCGGTCAGCGCGATTCGTGCGGGCTTCATCGGTGGCCTCCACGGTACAGGATGACGCCGGGCGCCACGCTCAGGGCGTTCGGCAGCGTGACGACGGCGATGTTGGGCGC
>Ga0192647_102730_pt1 | contig 10888 bp, 9 predicted proteins | sample LauGreFa1BDMLBSN_2_FD_133046 | JGI IMG/M metagenome (GOLD analysis project Ga0192647, IMG submission 133046) | Freshwater lake microbial communities from Lake Michigan, USA - Fa13.BD.MLB.SN - reassembly | ecosystem: Environmental > Aquatic > Freshwater > Lake | place: Lake Michigan, USA...
GATTGATGTAACCCTCTTTTTGCGCCTGAACAATCCATGCGCCGAGCAAATCACTCACATTCATCAGGCCGTCCATGTAGGTTCGGCTGGCCATGAGGCTGGCGCGCAAGCTGGAGTTGTGACTGGGCAAGGTTGGCATTTGTCCGGCCAACTTCAACTCGAGTGTCCAACGCGTGGTGGCCTTGAGTTTGTTGAGAGCACTGCTTGCGCTTTGACTGTCCGACTCCATCGATTGGGCCTGCAGCTCCTCCAAAAAAGCTTGTGCTTTTTGCATGGCCTGTTCCATGGCCGCACAAGCCAACTCTTCCTTGCTGCTGAAATGCTTGTAAAGGCTGGCTTTGGCAATGCCCACTTCTGCGGCCACCTCATCGACGGTCATGGCATCAAAGCCTTTCTCAGCCAAGAGGCGATTGACAGAAGCCGTGATGGCTGTCTCTCTGGCCTCTAGCATTTGGGCTTTGAATGATTTTTTGAGGGGCGCAGTGGTGCTTGTCATAAGGGCATTTTAGCAAGCGACGCCAAAACTTGAACTGGTCGGTCATAAAATGGGCTTTAGGTTCATGTTGACAATTTTGAATTCGCAGGCACAGCCGTCCAACACATGATCTCAATGAATACCCAAAAGTTAGGAGCTCCCTTGAACCGCCGTCAACTCTTAAAAGCCAGCGCTCTCAGCTCCATGCTGGCAAGCCTGGGGGCTGGTGCACAGGGAAAAAGTAGCCATGCAGCCGAGAACCCCGGTGCTTTACCTTCTTCACCTTCTTTACCTGCATGGCCCACTCAAATTCAAAAAGTTATTTTTGGCTCTTGCATTGATCAGAAAAAGCCGCAGCCCATTTGGCAAAGTATCTTGGCCGCCAAGCCCGACCTGTTTATTTTTGGCGGCGACAATGTTTATGCAAGCAGCCAACCGTGGCAGTTGCAGAATTTAGAAAATGCCTATGCGACCCAAGCCGCTCAGCCTGGGTTTGCTGCCTTGCGTGCCAGCGTCCCCCACCTGGCCGTTTGGGACGATCATGACTTTGGCTTGAACGATGGGGGTGAGGAGTTCGTGCACAAGCAAGAGGCTAAAAGTGCTTTCCTCGACTTTTGGCGTCTGCCCGCAGAAGACCCCCGAAGAGCACGCCCTGGCCTTTATCACGCACACATTTTTGGGCCCATCGGCCGGCGCGTCCAAGTTGTTTTGTTGGACACTCGCTGGTTCAGGTCTAAGCTTCGCATCACCGATCAGCGAGGTGCCCCTGGCAAAGAGCGCTTTGTGCCTGACACAGACCCCCAAAAAACAATGTTGGGGGAGGCTCAGTGGCAATGGCTTGAAGCGCAATTGAAGCAGCCAGCTGATCTTCGATTGATTGTTTCTAGCGTGCAAGTGATTGTGGAGGGTCACGGCTGGGAAGGCTGGCACAACTTCCCTTTAGAGCAAACGCGATTGCGACAACTCATCAAGCGAACCCATGCCAAGGGCGTGGTGTTTTTATCCGGCGATCGACACATCGGCGCCATTTACAAACACGCAGAACCAGAAGGCTACCCTTTGTACGAGGTCACTTCAAGCGGCATGACGCACGCATGGTCCTCTGCCAAAGAACAAGGCCCCAATCGCTTGGGTGAACTGATCACTCAAAATCACTTTGCGCTCATTGAAATAGATTGGTCGCAACAGCAAATTCAACTGGGCTTTCAAAATACCCAAGGCGAATGGCTGAAAAAGCAAAGCATTAGCATGTCTGAGTTGCGCTAAAGACAAACTACCTCACAAAGCCCGATAATCTCTTTTTTGATTTTTTACACACTTCCATGCAAACCCCTCCCATGATTCAAAGTGGCGCCATTGCCTACGGCCTCGCAACCATCGCCAAAGACGGCACCGTGTTAGACACTTGGTACCCCGCCCCTCAACTGGCCGAAGGCTTGAAAGAAAATGGCAGTCAGGTTCTCAGCGAAGCCGATGCCCGTGCGCATTTGGGCGAGGCCTTTGTCAAAACGCTTGGCCCTTGCGAATTGCGCGGCGTCAATGTGGTGGCCGTCAAAACCAGCATTGCCACATTGGCAGAACCGGCCAAAGACACGCACGATGTGTTTTTACGTTTGCATTTGCTCAGTCACCGTTTGGTCAAACCGCACCAAGCCAACTTGGCAGGCATCTTTGGCATGCTGGCCAATGTGGCCTGGACATCGATGGGCCCTTGCCCCTTAGACCAGTTGCAAGACGCACGTTTGCGCGCACGCGCAGCTCGCGTGGTGTTTGACGTCAAAGCTGTCGACAAGTTCCCCTACATGACAGACTACGTGGTGCCCTCTGGCGTGCGCATTGCCAACGTCGATCGCGTGCGCTTGGGCGCACACTTGGCCTCTGGTACCACCGTCATGCACGAAGGCTTTTGCAACTTCAACGCAGGCACCTTGGGCGCATCGATGGTGGAAGGCCGCATCAGTGCAGGCGTCTTGGTGGATGATCAAAGCGATGTGGGCGGCGGCGCCTCCATCATGGGCACTTTGTCGGGCGGTGGCAAAGAGGTTATCTCCGTGGGCAAGCGTTGTTTGCTGGGTGCCAACTCTGGTATCGGTATTTCATTGGGTGACGATTGCGTGGTGGAAGCCGGTTGCTACATCACCGGCGGCACGCGCGTCAAAATGCCCGATGGCAGTGTGGTCAAGGCGCGCGAGTTGTCTGGTCGCAATGGCATCTTGTTCCGCCGCGATTCTCAATCGGGCGCGGTGCAAGCCATTCCCCGCACCGAGAGCTGGGGCAGCTTGAACGCAGATTTGCACAAGAACTGATTTTTAATCACGCCGTTTTGGCCAAGTGTTTTTTGGCCAACGCCACATACCAATCTAAGCAAGCAGGATTGGCCATCGCATCTTTGTTAACCACCTTTTCTAAGGGCTGGCCCAACATGAGTTTTTTAATGGGCAGCTCTTGTTTTTTGCCAGACAAGGTGCGAGGTATTTCAGACACTTGAAAAATTTCGTTCGGAATGAAGCGCGGGCTCAGGGCTGTTTTGATGGCGTTGTTCAAGGTGCTTTTCAGCGCATCGTCTAGGGTCAGTCCAGCTCTTAAGACCACAAACAAAGGCATGTAGCTTTCACGGCCCAAGTATTCCAAATCAACCACCATGCTGTCGATCACTTCGGGCAATGCTTCTACAGCGCTGTAAAGCTCACTGGTGCCCATGCGCAAACCATGGCGGTTGATGGTGGCATCGCTGCGGCCAAAAATGACACAGCCTTCACCGCCGTTTTGACCTTGGTCTGCAGCACCAATGCGCAACCAATCGCCATGCCGCCACACGCCACCATAAGAAGCATCGGCATCGCCGCCGCCAGGTTGGCGTCCATGGCCTGCTGGGTACATTTCGAAATAGCTCGCCAAATACCGCGTGTTGTTTTGGTCATTCCAAAAATACAATGGCATCGAGGGAATGGGCTGTGCACACACCAACTCACCCACCTCGCCGTGCACGGGTTCTCCCGCTTCATTCCATGCTTCCACCGCACAACCCAAGAGGCGGCATTGCATCACACCGGCTTCTTGTGGCAACTCACGGTTGCCACCAATGAACGCGCCACAGAAATCGGTACCGCCTGAAATATTGCACCACCAAATATCGCCGTCTGTTTCGCGGTGAAGGTGCGGCACGTTTTGGTGTTGAGCTTTGATGCGTTGAAATTGGTCGTTGCCCCAATTTTGCGTGTCTGCAGAAAGGGGCGATCCCGTTGTGCCCAATGCGCGAACGCGCGACAAATCACCACACTTTGTGAGGTCCACACCCGACTTTTGACAATTGGCAAAAAAGGCAGCGCCTGCACCAAAAAATGTCACCTTGTTTTCAGCTGCAAAACGCCACAGTGTGCTCCAGTCGGGGTTGTCTTTGCTGCCGCCAGGATTGCCGTCATAAATGACGCAGGTGGTGCCATTCATCAAGCCGCCCACTTGCGCGTTCCACATGACCCAGCCTGTAGAGCTGTACCAATGAAAGCGCTCGCCCCAGCTGTTGATGTGATAGCTACAGCCAATGTCGTTGTGCAAAATTTTGAGCGCCAAAGCCACAATCAAAGTGCCGCCATGACCATGCACAATGGGCTTGGGCAAACCTGTGGTGCCACTTGAATAAACGATCCACAAAGGATGATCGAAGGGCAATGCCATCGGTTGGAATGCATCAACTTCTGGTCCGTGTTTTGAGGTGGTTTGAGACAGTCGAATGGCTGACGCCACTTCATTGCTGGCCAAATCTGCAACACCCAAGTTGTCATGCAAGATCACATGCTGAACCGTTGGCAGCGCATCCTTAAGCTCTTGCACCACCGACATTCGGTCGTAATCCTTGGCACCATAAGTCACGCCATCGCAGGCAATCAGCACCTTCGGTTCAATCTGTTTAAAACGATCGAGCACAGCCAAGGTGCCCATGTCGGGCGCGCAAATACTCCACACGCCGCCCACACTCACGGTGGCTAAAAGGGCCACCATGGCTTCCGGAATATTGGGCAAGTAAGCGGCCACCCGATCACCCGGTTGGACGCCCTGTGCTTTGAGGTGCAAGGCCATGGAGGCTACTTGGCGTTGCAGCTCGGGCCATGAAATTTCTTGGTGCTGACCTTTTTCGTTTTGGGCAATGACAGCGGGAAAGCCTGCAGCATGCGCTGGCTGCACATGCCTTAACACTTGACTGGCATAGTTAACTTGTGCGCCCGGAAACCAAATGGCACCTGGCATTGCATTCTTGGCCAACACCGCCGTGTGCGGTGTGGGTGATTGAACATCAAAGTAATCCCAAATGCTTTGCCAAAATGCATCGAGTTCAGTGATGGACCACTGCCACAGATCTTTGTAATGCTCAAAGGCAATGCCGCGGTTTTCTCTCAACCAATTTTGGTAAAGGCGAATTTGCGGAACGTAGGGGTGCGGTGCCTGCGGCGCTTGCTTGGGCAAGTCTGACACCGACGAAAGATAGGGCGATAAAGATGGCTTGGGGGTGCTGGCGTTCATGGCCATAGCCTAGCTTGCGCGCAGCTTGCTGTCACCCTGAAAACCCCCAATGCTTGCGCTTATGCGACAGCTTTTTCGGCCTTGAAGCACTTGCAGCTTGGGTTCTGAACGCATTTACTTTTTCATGCGTTCGCTTTTCCAATAGACATCGGTTCCACCGTCCATTCTGTTTAAAACCCGTGAAAGCACGAACATCAAATCGGAAATTCGGTTCAAGTATTGGCGCGGCGCCTCGTTCAGCGCCTCCTCGTTGCCCAGCGCCACAGTGGCCCGCTCCGCACGCCGAGCCACCGTGCGGCAGATGTGCGCCTGCGACGCAGCTCGGTTGCCGGCCGGCAAAATGAACTCTTCTAATTTGGGCAATTGCGAGTTGTATTTCTCTAGCGCTTCATCCAAAACCAAAACGGCCTCGGTTTTTAACAACTCAAAACCGGGAATGGACAATTCGCCACCCAAATTAAAAAGTTGGTGCTGCACTTCAATCAACAAGTGGCGCACATCCTCTGGCATGTTTTCACAAAGCAACAAACCGATGTGCGAGTTCAGCTCGTCCACATCGCCCATGGCATGCACGCGCAAGCTGTTTTTGGACACCCGTTGGTTGTTGCCCAAGCCCGTCGTGCCTTCGTCCCCGGTTCGGGTGGCAATTTGTGTCAGTCGGTTACCCATGGTGTTTCCCCTGTGTAAAACAGTATGCAATCATTCAAGTCTCAGCGTAAACTCTGATTTTGACCGAGTTTGGCCACATTTCCCTGACCATGGTCATTGCGCAATGTCATGCCACCTGTTTCAACCGTCCTTCAATTTGGAGCTTCAACATGAACGCACCGACTCCCGCCGCCCATTTGGCGCCCGTCGTCAACGCTCGTCCTGTCCCCCAGGTTTTCATTGACGCGTTGAAAGCACGCTTTGGCAACAACTGCTCAACCGCCTTGGTCATTCGGGAGCAACATGGCCGCGATGAATCTGCCTTTGCGCCAGTCCCTCCCCCCTCGGCGGTGATCTTTGCCGAATGCACACAAGATGTGGCCGATGCCGTTAAGTTGGCCAGCGAATACAAGGTTCCCGTCATTCCCTTTGGTGTGGGCTCATCTTTAGAAGGCCATTTGCTTGCCGTTCAAGGCGGTATCAGCATTGACCTCACGCGCATGAACAAAGTTTTGTCCATCAACGCTGAAGATCTCACTGTCACGGTGCAACCCGGGGTCACACGCAAACAGTTGAACGAAGAAATCAAGTCAACGGGGCTGTTTTTCCCCATCGATCCAGGCGCAGATGCCACCCTTGGCGGCATGAGCGCAACCCGCGCCAGCGGCACCAATGCCGTGCGCTATGGCACCATGCGCGAAAACGTGTTGGCCCTTGAAGTGGTCACCGCTTCTGGCGAAATCATTCGCACCGGCACGCGCGCCAAAAAATCGAGCGCGGGTTATGACCTCACGCGTTTGTTTGTGGGCAGCGAGGGCACCTTGGGCGTGATGACCGAAGTGACAGTTCGCCTCTTCCCCTTGCCCGAGGCCATTTCGGCAGCCATATGCTCATTTCCCAGCATTGAGAAAGCCGTTCAAACCGTGATTCAAGTGATCCAACTCGGTGTGCCCATTGCGCGAGTGGAGTTGATCGATCACAACACGGTGCGCATGGTCAACGCGTATGCCAAGTTGGGTTTGCGTGAAGAGCCCATGCTATTAATGGAGTTTCACGGCTCGCCCGCAGGCGTGAAAGAGCAAGCCGAAACAGTTCAAGAAATTGCCAGCGACCATGGTGGCAACGCCTTTGAATGGGCCACCACCCCCGAAGAACGCACACGCCTTTGGACGGCCAGACACAATGCATATTTTGCGGCGCTGCAAAGCCGGCCTGGTTGCCGCGCCATCAGCACCGACACCTGTGTGCCGATTAGCAAATTGGCCGACTGCCTGCTTGACTCTGTGACCGAAACCGAAGCCAGTGGCTTGCCCTACTTTTTGGTGGGCCACGTGGGCGATGGCAACTTCCACTTTGGCTATTTGATCGACCCCGAAATTCCAAGTGAGCGCGAAATTGCCGAAGACTTGAATCACAAACTCGTCAGCCGGGCCTTGCGCCTTGGCGGCACTTGCACAGGCGAGCACGGCATTGGACTGCACAAAATGGATTTTCTGGTGACCGAGGCAGGGGTGGGCGCCGTCAACATGATGCGCACTTTGAAGCAAGCGCTAGACCCTCACAACATCATGAATCCTGGAAAAATCTTCCATTGAAAAAAGGGCCTTATCAATCGATAAGGCCCTTTTTAATAGCGTCAAAGTGTTTAAGCCTTGGCATTGGCCTTGACCTTGACCTTCATGCGCGAAGTTTTTCAATCAGCCCATTGAGTTCGTCCAAAGAACCAAACTGAATCGACAACTCACCCATTTCCTCAAAGCGTCCGTGTCGCTTCACGCGTTTTTTAACGCGCACCTCCACTTGTGCCATCAACAAATCTGACAACTCTTCTTCCACGCGTTTGATGTCTCGCGACTTTTCTTTTTTCGGTTTTTGCTGAACCAAAGAAAACTCTGCGCTGAGTTTTTTCACCAAGCTTTCTGCTTCGCGCACCGACATTTTTTTGGCGCTGATTTGGTTGGCGGCCGTAATTTGAGCCGCCTTGTCCAAACCCAGCAAGGCGCGAGCATGGCCCATGTCAATGTCGCCTGCCATCAACATGGTTTGCACGGGTTCGGCCAAATTCAACAAACGCAGCAAATTGCTGGCAGCACTTCTAGAACGTCCAACCGCTTGCGCGGCTGTTTCGTGAGTGAGTCCAAACTCTCTGATCAAGCGTTGCAGGCCAAGAGCCTCTTCCAAAGGGTTGAGGTCTTCGCGTTGAATGTTCTCAATCAAGGCCATGGCCGCCGCGGCTTCATTGGCCACATCTCGAACCAACACGGGCACCTCGTTCAAGCCTGCCAAACGAGATGCGCGGAAACGGCGCTCACCCGCAATGATTTCGTATTTGCCAGCATTGGGGCCATCGCTTAGCTTGCGAACCAAGATAGGCTGCATGATGCCTTGCGCTTTGATGGACTCGGCCAATTCGTAAAGTGCGCCCTCGTCCATGCGGGTTCGCGGTTGGTACATGCCGGGCACCAACTCGCTGAGCGCCAAGGTACTGGGGCTTCGATTGGCGGCGGCTTCAACCGCTTGCGGTGAGCTGGCTTCGTTTTGCACTTTGGGGCCCAGTAAGGCCTCAAGTCCGCGGCCTAAGCCTTTCGGTTTTTTAGTGACCATGTTCTTTTTCTTTCATCAATTCACTCAACAAAGCGTGGCCCTCTGGCCAATCGCCCAAATTGGATTCGGCATTCAGATGCCCACACTCACCCAGATTTAAATATTGCGCACCCCATGACATTGCAAAATGTGCTGCGCGTTCTGCACGGCAATCAGGGTCGTTTTGGCTGCCAATCAAAATGGACTTGAATGGCAAGGCCTTCAGCTCAATGGGTCGCCAGCTCGAAAGTACATCTTGAAAGTGTGAGGCTTCAACATCGCTTGGAGCCACCAACAAGGCACCATGCACCTTGTGACTGTGAGCAGAGATTTGAGCCCAGGCTGCAATTTGAATACAGCCCAAACCATGTGCTGCCAAATAAACCGCCTCACTCACATCAGACATCACCTCTTCCAATCGAGCTAACCAATCACCTCGAAGGGGGCGCATCCACTCATGCTGATCTACGACTTGATAAGCATATTGAGTGGCCCAGCGCATTTGCCAATGTGAGTGCCCGCTTCCTCGCCAACCAGGCAATATAAGTACTTTTTGGTTTGCCATGATGACTCAGCAAAGATCTCAGAGCGTTGGGATGCGTTGTACCAACTCTTTGGCAAACTCCACAAATGCCTGACTGCCCTTGGCTGAAGGATCAAACACCACGCCTGGCAAACCATAGCTTGGGGCTTCGGCCAAACGCACATTTCGGGGAATTACGGTGTTGAATACCTTGTCGCCAAAGTGTGATTTCAACTGCTCACTCACTTGCTGTTGCAAGGTAATTCGCGGATCAAACATCACTCGCAGCAAACCAATGATCTTCAAATCGGGGTTCAAGTTGGCATGAACTTGCTTGATGGTATTGACCAAATCTGTCAAACCTTCAAGGGCAAAATATTCGCACTGCATTGGCACGATCACACCATGCGCCGCACACAAACCATTCAAGGTGAGCATGGACAAAGACGGCGGGCAATCAATCAAGACAAAATCAAAATCTTTGTCGACTACTTCCAATGCCGCCTTCAAGCGTTGATCGCGTCTTTCAAGATCAACCAATTCAACCTCGGCGCCCGCCAACTCGCGGTTGGCGCCCAAGACGTGATAGCCACACTTCTCTGAAAAAATAGACGCCTCTTGAATGCTGGCTGACTCAAGCAAAACGTCATAAACGCTGAGTTCTAACTGGCGCTTGTCCACACCCGAACCCATGGTGGCGTTGCCCTGAGGGTCGAGGTCAACCAGCAAGACACGCTGTCCCACCTTGGCCAAACCAGCAGCCAAGTTCACCGCAGACGTGGTTTTACCAACACCGCCTTTTTGATTTGCAACACAGAAAATTTTTGCCATTTTTAAACTTCTTTTTCAGTGAGTGCGTTCATTTACCGAGGGCCAATTTGATACCAAAACCAATCAAAAACAATCCGGCAACTTTTTGAAGGAATCCAGAAAATTTGGGATTGGCTCGAAGGCGCTCCGCCATGTGGTGGGTAATGAGCACCATTCCAAAACAATACACAAATCCCAAAACAGCAATGGTCAAAGCCATGAATACAAAAGTAATCATTCCCTGGTGGCGCTCTAGGTCTATGAATTGTGGGAAAAAGGCAAAATAGAACATGACGGCCTTGGGATTGAGCAAGGTAATCAGCATCGTTTCCTTAAAGTACTTTCCCGGCGTGATTTGGATGGTAGGACCTTCACCAGGTTTTGCAAAAAGCATTTTAGAGCCAAGCCAGGCAAGGTATGCAGCACCGACCCACTGCAAAGCCATGAAAAAATGGGGATAGGTTTGTAGAAGTGCCGCCACCCCTGCAACAGTCATCCACAACAAAATTTGATCGCCCAAGAGCAAGCCCATGACTGAGGCAAAGCCACCCTTGATGCCGCCTTGAGAGGTAGAGGTAATGAGGGCCAAGTTTCCAGGGCCTGGCAAGAACAAAAGCAACACAAAGGCGGCAACAAAAGCACCGTAATCAGAAATTCCAAACATCAAAGGCCTTCTTATCAAGCCCAAGTGTAATGGGCGAAACTCAAGTCGAGCTTGCCGCAGCTGACAAACTTGCTGATTTTTTCATCCAAACCACGCAACGATCGGCCTCCAAGCCGGGAACTTTCAGCTGTTCCACGTGAAACACTTCTGCCGAGGAAGGCAAAGCCGCCATTTCATCTTCGGGGGTTTTGCCCTTCATGGCCATCCAAACCCCATCATGGGCCAAAGCACCCAAAGACCAACTCACAAAGTCTGGCAACGAGGCAAAGGCCCGAGAGCAAATTAAATCAAAGGGCCCCGACAAACTTTCTACGCGAGCGTGAACACCCTGCAAATTAGGCAGCCTTAGACTGGCAGCCGCTTGCTGAATGAATGCGGCCTTCTTTGAAACGGTGTCGACGCATGTGACGCGAACAAAGGGGCAACAGATAGCAATCACCACCCCCGGCAAACCACCCCCCGAGCCAACATCCAACAAACTCACAGTTGGCTGTTCGGATAACTTGTTTTGCTCAATGTGCCGAAGCAAGGGCGTAATGACAGACAAACTGTCCAGCACATGGTGAGTCAGTATTTCTTGGGGGCCTCTTAGCGCCGTGAGGTTATAGACCTTGTTCCATTTTTGAATCAGATCCATGTAGCTCAACAGCTGATGCTGCTGCGCCTC